>Ga0078972_1000069_pt1 | contig 390656 bp, 340 predicted proteins | sample YelNatPaOPGAMG01_FD_67568 | JGI IMG/M metagenome (GOLD analysis project Ga0078972, IMG submission 67568) | Hot spring thermophilic microbial communities from Obsidian Pool, Yellowstone National Park, USA - OP-RAMG-01 (SPADES assembly) (version 2) | ecosystem: Environmental > Aquatic > Thermal... | reverse complement strand
TTGCCACCTCTTTGTCTTCTCCTACCTCCTATATTCCCTATATACTACATACTAACTACTGACTACTAATTTAATTAACTAATTTGTCGCTCACTTACGCTCGCTCCTTAGAAGGGGACTTTGTCCCCTCCTAACGGTCGCTCCGCTCCCTGTTCACCCCTAAAACCTACTTACTAAATACTATAAAATTTCTCGCTTGCACTTCTTATTCACCCTAACCCCTCACTACTCACTCCTGACTACTTCTTCCTAACTCCCTAACTTTCCTAACTAATAATTTCTACATTCGCTCTTTATACTTTCTTTTTAAGAAACGTTCCATCTGACGCTTCCATTCTCTCTCCTTTATCTCTTCGCGTTTATCGTATAACTTCTTTCCTTTTGCTAAAGCTAACTCTAATTTTACTAGATTGTTTTTAAAATACAGTCTTAAGGGGATAAGGGTAAATCCCTTCTCCTTTACTTTACCAATTAATTTGTCTATCTCCTTGCGATGGAGGAGTAATTTTCGTTTCCTTTTGGCATCTTCCTCAGTTAAACGAGAAAAGGCATAAGGACTTATATGAATATTATACACAAAAACTTCTCCCTCTTCTATTTTAGCAAAACTATCTTTTAAATTTACCTTACCTTCACGAATAGATTTTACCTCTGGTCCCAGTAAAGAAATACCTGCCTCATAAGTTTCTATTATTTCATAATCCCTCTTTGCCGACTTATTGGAAGCAACGGTTTTCTCCATATACACAAATAATCTATCATAAAAGTATAAATTAATCAAGAATTAGGGTTTTTCTTCAATCTCACCGACGATCTCTTCAAGAATATCCTCTAAGGTAACTAGCCCTAAGACTTTCCCAAAATCATCTTTTACTATGGCAATCTGAATCTTCATTTTCTGAAAATCCCGTAAAAGTTCGGAAATTTTTTTATTAGGAGAGACGAAGTATGCAGGATGCATTATATCAGCAATAATAATTAAAGAGCCAATCTTCCAGATAAATGGTAAGTCTTTTGCATAAACAACACCTACTATGTTATCGAGGTTTTCTTTATATACAGGAATACGTGTATGTCCTTCTTCTATCAATAAGTCTAATAAAGTATCTTCATGGGCATGCAATTCAATACAGACCATTTTCTCTCGTGGAACCATTACATCTTTTACTAGAGTATCTCCGAATTCAAATATACGGTGGATAAGTCTTCTCTCCTCTTCCAAAAGAACTCCCTCTTCTTTTCCTAATTCAATCATTAAACGTATTTCTTCTTCAGTTACTAGTGGAGAGCGTTTTTTTAACTCTATTCCCAATAGTTTTATAATTCTGTTGCTAATATAAGTAAAAAATTGAGTTAATGGATGCATCAATTTGATTAACAATTTAATAAAATAAGCAAACCTTAAAGCAATCGTTTCAGGATATTTAACCGCAATGAGCTTGGGAGTAATTTCGCAGAAGATCAGAATAAATAATGAGATGGCTATGGTCGAGATAACCACTCCCCATTCTTGTCCAAATAGATAGATAAATAAAGCGGTACCTAGGGCAGAAAGGGAAATATTTACAAGATTATTACTCACCAAAATAGTAGTAACAAATTTATCAAGTTGTGTGATTATATTATAGACAATCTTAGCGCGATGTTTCCCTTGTTTTAAATAATAATGAATTCTTAATTTATTCAAAGATAATATAGCAGTTTCCCAAGCTGAGAAGAGAAAGGATAGAATGCTCAAAAATAGAATTAAAAAGATAAAAAATAAAATATCCATCAGTGTCTTAAGATAGGTAAGAAAATTTGGGCTATCTTAAAATAGATAATTAGTCCTACTATATCGACTATGCTGGTGGCAAGTGGACCAACCAGTGTAGCAGGATCAAGCCCTATTTTTTTTGTAATTACTGGAAGGAAGAATCCTGTAGCAATAGCTAGTAAAATTATAAATGTCATAGTAAGACCAACTACTAAGGCTAATACAAAATCAGTTTGAAGAGTTATGGCTCTCAAAAAGGCTACCGTGCCTACAATTATTCCCATAAAGAGGGAAGCAAATAATTCCATTTTAGCTACCTTCCAGATATTTCTCCAAGTTATATCTCCGGTAGCAAAACTACGGATTATAGTAGTAGCGGTCTGAGTACTGGCATTACCTCCTGTATCTAAAAGCATGGGAATAAAAAATGTTAAAGCAACTACTGTCCCTAAAGCGTGTTCAAATGTTTTTAAAATTGTGCCTGTAAGAAAATCTAAGATCAAAAGTAAAACTAACCAGCCTGCTCTCCTTTTAACTAAATCAAAAGTTTTTACCTCGCTATATCTAATTTCCTTTCCCACCATTTTTCCTAACTCATAAAATTCTCGTGTAGTCTTCTCTTCCATAATATCCATAACATCATCAATAGTAATTATTCCTAAAAGCCGATTCTCCTTGTCTACGACTGGAGCATCGAGTAAGTCATATTTCCTGAACCATTTACCCACCTCTTGAATTTCCATATCTACGTCGATTTTTATTAAATTTACATCACTCATAATCTCCTTTATAAGAATATCTGGTGGAGCGGTAATCAGAGTCTGTAAACTTAATCCCCCAATTAAACGATGTTCTTCATCAGTTACATAAACAGAATATATTGTTTTTGTTTGACCCGAACGTTGATTTTCCTGAAGAGTGAGTATAGCTTTGCGGGCAGTCATATCTTTTTTTAACTCTACAAACTCTGTAGTCATTATTGAACCAGCGGTTCCTTCTTTATAAGTAAGTAACTTACGCACATCCTCTGCCTCCTCTTTTCTTAGAAGAGACCAAAGTTTTTTAACTGCTTTTGGAGGCAATTCCTTAAACAATTTTACTCTTTCATCAGGAGACATCTCATTTAAAACCTGAGCTACCTCTTGATTATCTAAATTGTTAAGTAAGAATTGCTGTTCTAAATAAGGTAAATCTTCAAATACCTCTATCGTTTTGCGAATGCTTAACAATTTAAAAATAATAATCTTTTCATTATCTTTAAGATGTTTAAATCCTTCCGCAATATCGATGGAATGTATTTTTTTAAGCAATTCCTTAAGAGAAGAATAGTCTTTCTGTAACAATAATTCTCTTATTTCGGGAAGAAAGAGGGCAAATATATCTAAACGATGATTGAAAGCCATTTTCTTCTTTAGCACATTATTTTTTAAATCATTCATAGTACAATTTATTTTTTTCTATATATTTTTCTACTTGCGACGGTACAAAATATCGAATTGGAAGTCCTCTCTTTATCCTTTTGCGTATCTGAGAAGAGGAAATCTCTATATAAGGAATCCTTATTATTTTTGCCCATTTTGGTCTTTTTTCAATAGGAAAATTTGCCCTTGTAGCAATAACTATTTTGGAGAGTTTTAAAATTAAATCAAAATTTTTCCAGCGTGGAAGTTCATCAATAGCATCCGAACCAACAATAAGAAAAATCTCTGTAGAAGGAGGAAAAATCTTTCTGATTTTTTGTAATGTTTTAAAAGTATAAGAAATCCCCTTCTCCTTTATTTCAATGTCCGAAACCAAAAAATTTTTATTTTCTTTTATCGCCTCTTTAACCATATGGAAACGATGTTTTGCAGAAATTAATCCCTGAGAAGTCTTGTGGGGAGGAAGATAACAAGGGATAAAGATAAGTTTATCCAACTTTAATAACCTATAAGCTTCTTCAGCAAGGATAAGATGTCCTATATGAATAGGATTGAAAGTTCCTCCTAAAATGCCGATTCTCATAATCAACTCCTTATCTGTCCTCTGCCTAAGATTACGTATTTATAAATAGTAAGTTCTCTTAAACCCATTGGTCCACGACAATGGAGCCTATCTGTAGAAATTCCCATCTCTGCACCAAGACCAAATTGATAACCATCGGTAAGACGTGTAGATGCATTTACATATACTGCAGAAGAATCGACTTCTCTTAAGAAACGAAAAGCATTTTTCTTATCTTCAGTTATAATTGCGTCTGAATGCTGTGTCCCATATTTAGAAATATGGGAAATTGCTTCCTCGAGGCTATCTACTATTTTTACGGAAAGAACTAAATCTAACCATTCTGTATAAAAATCCTTCTCTTTAGCCAATTCTATATCTTTCAATATCTTTTTTGTCCTTGGACACCCTTTTATCTTTACACCCGCCCTTTTCAATTCTTGAGCTATCTTGGGCAAGAATTCTTGGGCAATATTTTTATGGACTAACATCGTTTCCATAGCATTACAAGTAGCTGGCCTTTGAACTTTGGCATTAAGACAAACCTTTATAGCCATATCTATATCGGCAAACTCATCTACAAAAATATGGCATACCCCTTTGTAATGTTTAATAACCGGAATCCTCGATTTTTCAGTAACCTCTTTAATTAAACTTTCTCCTCCTCTGGGAATTATAAGATCTATATATTTATTCATCCTTAACATTAACTCAACTGCCTTTCTATTGGTAGTGGGAATTATCTGTATCGCCCCTTCAGGTATCTTATTTTTTACAATTACTTTTTGGATTAATCTAAAAATAGCCAAATTGGAATTTATTGCTTCTGAACCCCCTCTCAATATTACACTATTTCCTGATTTCAAACATAACCCTGCACAATCGGAAGTAACATTAGGACGGGATTCATAAATAATTCCAATTACTCCAATGGGGACACGCATCTTAGCAATAATTAAGCCATTGGGCCTTTTCCATATATCCATAATTTCTCCCACCGGATCAGGGAGTTCGGCGATTTCTTCTAAGGATTTAGCCATCTCTTCAATCCTTTTTTCATTCAACCTTAACCTATCTATAAAAGCAGAGGAAAGATTTTTCTCTTGAGCCAAGGCGATATCTTTTAAATTTTCTTGTATAAGGTATTTTTTATTTTTTCTTAAAATATCGGCTATCTCTTTTAAAGTTTTATTTTTGACTTCAGTATTAAGAAGAGAAAGGGTATGTACTGCTGATCTTGCCTTTTGGGCGATTTTTAAAATTTCTCTTTCTAAACTCACTATTCCTCCTTATAGAATCACTAAATTATCTCGATGGATTACTTCATCATAATATTTATAACCCAATACTTTCTCTATCTCTTGTGTATTTAATCCTTTTATTCTGTTTAATTCCTCCGCACTATAATAGGTAATCCCTTGAGCAATTTCTTTTTTTGTCTCTGAATCAAAAAGACTCACCAAATCTGCTTCGGAGAAATCTCCTTCTATTTTTACTATCCCTACCGCAAGTAGACTTTTCCCTTTTTTCAAGATTGCATCCACTGCACCCCTGTCTAAATAGATTTTACCTTTCGGTTTTAAATTAAAAAGCATCCACTGTTTTTTACTGGCTAATCTTTTCTTTTGAGGTAAAAATAGAGTTCCCACCTCTTCACCTATCATAATTTTCTCTAAAATATGTGACTGATTACCGTTGGCAATTATACAGGGAATCCCTGCACGATAACAAATCTTACATGCTTCCAGTTTAGTAAACATCCCTCCCACACTGATTTCCTTTTTAACTGTTCCATAAGCCCATTTTTCTAAATCTGCAGTTATCTCATTAACTTGTGGAACTACTTTATTATTTACCATAAAACCATCTACATCGGAAAGGATAATGAGAAGGTCAACATTAAGAAGACTAGAAACCAAGGCAGAAAGTCTATCGTTATCTCCGAATTTTATTTCTTCTACTGCTACCGTATCATTTTCATTGATAATGGGGATAATCTTTTTATCTAGGAGTGTAAAAATTGTATTTCGGGCATTGAGATAGCGCTTTCTATCTTTTAAGTCTTCTTGGGTTAGAAGTATCTGAGCGACAATCCTATTATATTTGTGGAAAGCATCAGCGTATAAATCCATTAGATACCTCTGTCCAACAGCAGCGGTAGCTTGTAATTGGGGAAGATTTTTAGGTCTTGTTTTCATTCCCAATATGGACATTCCACTACTTATTGCTCCTGAAGAAACCAGACAAACCTTCATTCCTTTATCTAATAGAAAATTAACTTCCTCAGCAATTTTTTCTATTTTCTTATAATCGATTATGCCATCGGTGGTCAAAATACTTGTTCCTATTTTTATTACCAGATTTTTTATTTTAGAAAGAATCTCTTTTCGCATATTCAGCTCAGAATATTTTTAATTGCTTTCATAAGCTCATCTATCCCTTCTCCAGTGAGTGCGGAAATGGGATAAATTTTATCGTTTATTTTTTTGCTAAATTCCTCTAAATTTGAAGATGCCCCTGGTAAATCTATTTTATTGGCAGCGATAATTTGTGGTTTTTTTTTCATCTCTGGATTGTATAAAAAAAGCTCTTTATTTAAATTCAAATAGTCGCTGTAAGCATTTCTTCCCTGGGGTTGAGAAATATCTATCACATGCAAAAGAACCTTTGTCCTCTCAATATGCCTTAAAAATGTATGTCCTAATCCTTTACCTTTGTGAGCGTCTTCTATTATTCCCGGAATATCGGCAACCGTAAAAGTAAATTCTCCTTCTTCTATCTCTACCCTTCCTAAAACCGGGGCTTTGGTGGTAAAGGGATAATCAGCAACTTTAGAATGGGCAGAAGAGATTCGGTTTAAAAGGGTAGATTTTCCTACATTAGGATAACCCACTATTCCTACATCGGCAATTAACTTCAATTCTAAGATCAGTTTCTTCTCTTCTCCCAATTTTCCTAATGTAGCAGGTCTCCTTGGTCTATTTCCCTTTCCTCCCTCTCCCCCTTTGGCTACAGTCACTTTCTCTCCTGGGTAAACAAGGTCGCGCAGAATAAAACCCGTTTTTGCATCTTTAACCAGTGTTCCTACAGGAACTTTTATATAAAGGTCTTTTCCATCTTCTCCTCGACGATTGTTACCTTCACCATGGTGGCCGTTTTCCGCCACAAACCTCTTACGGTATTGTAAATCTAAAAGGGTAGAAATGTTTTCATCCGCAATTAGAATTATATCTCCCCCTTTCCCTCCATCACCTCCATCGGGTTTTGGAAAACGGCTAAATCGGTCATGGAAAAAACTTGTGCAACCGTTTCCCCCATCTCCTGCTTTTACTTCAATCTCTACATAATCAACAAAATTAGATTTCATGACTTATCTTGATTGGGAATTACACAAATCAAATTTGGTTTGGGAAATTTTACTATCCCATCTATTTTAGCAAAGAGTGTATAATCTTTCGCCATTCCTACATTTAAACCCGGCTTGAACCTTGTTCCTCTCTGCCTTATAAGGATAGTCCCAGCAGTAACAAATTCACCTTCATAATATTTTACTCCCAGTCTTTTACCTGGACTGTCCCGATCATTTCTTCCTGCAGAAGTTGCTTTTCCCATTTACTCCTCACCCTCCTTTTCAGGTTTTCCTATACTAATCTCTTTAACTCTTAAATGCGTATAAATCTGACGATGTCCTATCTTCTTGCGATAATCTTTCCTCCTTCTATATTTAAAAATTATTACTTTTTTCCCTTTTTTTTCTCCCAAAACTTCACAGATTACCTTTGCCTTAGGAACAAATGGAGTACCTATTTCAATTTTTCCATTATCGGAAATGAGTAAAACTTCTTTTAAAGTAACTTTTTTCCCTTTGATAGGTAATTTCTCTACTTTAAATTCCTGCCCCTCAGTAACCTTGTATTGTTTACCGCCTACGGAAACTATTGCATACATTAACCTTCACCTCCTTTTAAAATTATCTAAAATATAGCATAAAATTTTATTTTTCACAAATATAAATTTTGTTAAGTTACAGGAGATTAATTACTAATCCAGAAGGAAGTTTGGGATAAAAGTAAGTAGATTTGTGGGGCATACGTTCTTTGGCTAAAGCAATATTTCTGACTTCATAGACATTAGTAGGTTTAAGAAAGAAGGCTATCTTGTATTCTTTACTATTAACTTTGCAAATAGCCTCTTCTAAGTCTTGGGTGTAAAAAATACTCCCAAAATCAGAATCTTTAACTTCAAAGATTTTCTCTATAATAATATGCTGTAAGATGGAAGTTTCCAGTCTTTTCCATTCTATAATTTTATCCTCACAAATAAGCTCTTCGGGTTTTAGATTTTCTTTTAAAGTAAGCAGAAAATACTTATTTTTTCCTATATACATTCCAAATTGATATCCTTTCTGGCAAGGATTGTCTAATAAATCTAAAAGATAACTTTTGCTACACGGTTTAATTTCAAAATATAAACCTAGTTTTTCCCATATATCGATAGGGATTTTTTTTAAGAGACGATGGGTAGGAAGTATTTTTAAAGCCTTACTATTTAAAGGAGTAAAATAGGACATTACAAAATTATAATCCTCTCTTCCGGTATGATAAGGATTCTTCTTTCTACAATAATTTTGATATAAAAGGCTTGCTTCATAACGATGATGCCCATCAGCAATAAATATATTTTTTCCTCTAAAAACATCCTCTATCTTTCTTATTAAATTTGGTTCATTTATTCGCCATAAACAATGGTCTATTTTTTGAAATTCAAATTTTAAAAATGGCCTTTGGGGAAAATAAGGTTTAACTAACTTTTCTACTAAACTATCCTCATCTTCAAAAATGGCAAAGATAGGATTTGTATTTGCCCTAATAGCTCGAAGTAATCTAAAACGATCCTCTTTAGGAGAGGAAGAAGTTTTTTCATGAGAAAAAACATTTCCTTTTTGAGAAAGTTTTAAACGCCCGATTATTCCCCAACGCACAAATTTTTCTTTCTTATAGGCAAATTTTTGGCTTAGAAGGTAGAAAGAAGGAGAACTGTCTTGAACTAAAATTTTTTCTTTCAGCCATTGCTGAAATAATCTCTTTGCTCTTGTATAGCGATTATTTTTAAGAGAATCTCCCGGGAAAATTTTACCATAATCAATTCTTATGATATTCAAAGGATGCATCTTATAAAAATCCTCCTGTTCTTTTGAAGAAATTATGTCGTAAGGAGGACAGAGAACTTTTTCTAATTCCTTAACCTTCTCCAAATTGTAAAAAACACCTCTAAAAGGGAAGACTTTTCTTTCCATAAAATTTTAATCCAAAAAAATGAATTTTAAGATAAAGATAATAGATAAAAGATAGACGAGCCAAGGGACTTCTTTACCTTTTCCAGAAAGAAGTTTTATAGCTGAATAACTCACAAATCCTATCGCTAAGCCATTAGCAATACTAAAGGTCAAAGGCATAGTAATGATTACTAAAAAAGCAGGAATAGCTTCCGAATAGTCTCGCCAGTCAATCTTAGTAATAGAAAGAAACATCAACGAACCTACAATAATTAAAGCAGGAGCTGTGACAGGATGAAGAACTAAACCTGAGCTGATTTCATAACCTCCTCCAACCATTTTAGTAAGAGGGAAGAAGAATAAAGAGATCAAGAAAAGCATCCCTACTATTACACTGGTTAAACCCGAACGGCCTCCCTCGCTTATTCCTGAGATACTTTCGATATAACTGGTTACTGTGGATACTCCCAAAAGAGAACCCAAAACTGTTCCTATTGCATCTACTAAAAGGCAACGTCTTACGCGAGGAAGTTTACCATCTTTTATAAATCCTCCTATCTCACTTACTCCGGCAAGGGTTCCTACAGTGTCAAAGATATCCATAAAAAGAAAGGTAAAAATTATAGTTAAAAAACTAAGTTTTAAAGCCCCTAATATGTCTAATTTAAACAATGTGGGAGAAAGGGAAGGAGGAAAACCAACGACTCCTTGATACTTTACTATCCTTAAAGGAATTCCCAAAACTGCGGTGATAATTATTCCCCAAAAAATACTTCCCTTTACTTTTTTGGTAAGAAACAAGGAGGTAATCAATAGACCAAAAAGGGAAAGCAAAGTATAGGGAGTAGTAATTTTACCTAAGGTTACAAAAGTAGAATGATGGGAAACAATAATCCCGGCATCTTTTAAACCCACAAAAGCAATCAAGAGTCCAATTCCACAAGCAACCGCAAGACGAATCGTTTGGGGAATAGCTTCAAAAAGCATTGAACGTATACGTGAAATAGTAAGAAGAATAAAAATTATTCCTTCAATAAAAATAAATCCCAAAGCAATCTGCCAAGGGATTCCCATTCCTATACATACAGAATAGGCAAAATAGGCATTCATTCCCATACCTGGAGCTAAAGCAATGGGATAATTTGTATATATTCCCATCAAAATAGTAGTTAAAGCAGTAGCTAAACAAGTAGCTACCATTACTGCTCCAAAATCCATTCCTGTGGCGGAAAGTATAGCAGGATTAACAAAGATAATATAAGCCATGGTCATAAAAGTAGTAAGTCCAGCAAGGATTTCTGTTCGCCAATTTGTTCCTAACTCTTTTAATTTAAAAAATTCTCCTATCTTACCCATTTTGTCCTAACCTCCATCTTAAAATTTAAAAAAAAGATAGCATATTTATGGATAATTCTCAACAAAAATTATTGCCATTATGGTTTTTATATGGTATATTTTATAAAGATGAAAAGATTGTTTTCTTACACGTTATTTTTCTTCATTCCCATAGCTTTTGTCTATGGAGAAGAAAGAGATATTTTTTTAAATAAACAGAATAATGAGATAGGGGAATATGCAGAGAAAGGGTTTTCTTTCTCTGATTTTCTTAATCGCGAGGCGCAGGCAAATATGGTCAATAAAGAAAAAGATAAAGAAACTCTCCGAGAAGAATGGAAAGATTTACTCTACGGATTAGATATCTTCTATCCCTATTTTAAGACTAAAGAAATAGAAAATTGGTTAGAAGAAAAGGGGAAACTTGATATTTTTAATCTTAAGGGAAAACCCGAAATAGAAGAAAACGAAATATTTTATGTTTTTAGGATAAAACTATAAGAATTAATATTTTACTCTAACTAAGAAAAGACCTTGAGAAGGAGCAGGAGGACCGGCTAAGCGCCGGTCCTTTGATTTTAAAATTTTTTTCAAATCTAAAATGGTTAATTTCCCCTTCCCAACTTCTATAACTGTTCCTATTATGTTACGCACCATATTATAAAGAAAACCATCTGCCTCTATCTCAAAAACTAAAAAATTCCCATCCTTCTTAAGGGAAAAATTTTTAATTGTTCTTACAAAATTTTTTGACTTTCTCTTAGGATCAACTGAGGCAAAGGCTTTAAAATTGTGTTTTCCTAAAAATATCCGCGTTGCTTTTCGCATTGCTTGAAAATCCAATTTCTCCTTAATCCACCAAGAATAATTTCTGTAGAATGGTGAAGGGATTTTACGATTAAAAATAATATAACGGTATATTTTCGACTTAGCTAAGAAACGCGCATGAAAATTTTCTTCTACCTCTTCTACTTTAATTATCCTTATATCTGGCGGAAGATAACTATTTAAAGCATTACGAATATCTATTGTGGTAAGATGTGTTTCACATTTAAAATTTGCTACCTGTCCTAAGGCGTGTACTCCTTTATCAGTTCTTCCTGAGCCAATGAGGTATATATTCTTACCAAAAACTCTATTAAGGGCATTTTCTATTTCTTCTTGAATTGTTTTTAATTTTGAATTTTTATTCTTTCTATTTTGTATCTGCCAGCCTCGATAATTTGTTCCGTCATACTCAATAGTGATTTTAAAATTACGCATATCAAATAGAAAATCTATTCTTTATTTTAAACAGGGGAACGAAAATAAGGGGGATTAGAGCCACGAAGATTACAATTAAACCACTTATTTGATAATACAAAACTTTCGATTCTAACAAAGGTATACTTGTATATATAGCATCTATAACGTAATGGATTACAATTACTATTTCTAAGCCCAATTTCAAAAAAAGATAACCCAAGATTGTCCCTACTATGGTCAATTCTATCCCCCTTACATAGGGAGGAAATATTTCATAAGTAGAATGAGAAAATGCCCAGATAACCGCAGGGATTAATACAGCAGGAAAATCTTTCCTGAAATATTTCTTTAAAAGAGAGATAGCAAAGAAACGAAACATGAGTTCTTCAGAAATAGAAGCACTTGTTCCTACAGTAAAAGGATTGAGGAAGGGTAGATATGTTCCTAAGATATTAGAATACCTTGACTCCATAGGGAGCCAAACTCCAAAATACTTTGTTCCTAAATAATAAAAAAGTGTAACGAAACCTAAGAAGAAAAATGCCATAAGATATCCGATAAGGATACCTTCAAAGTGGAAATAAGAAAAATTTTTATTTTTCCAAGCGGTAAGTAAAGGTAACCTATCTTCGGAAGATTGTAAAACAAGAGAATGTCCTACTGCTCCAAATAGAAATACCATTAAAGAAAAAAGAATAGCAGCAATAACCACAGAGAGAAAATTTATATTAAAGAATATTACTTTGCTCATTGTAGTATCATAAGAGTACCAAAGAATAGGAACAGTATTAAAGAATTCAAATATATAGCATAAACCAACCACTATTGCTAAATAGAGAGAAAATTGCCAATAAAAGATATTCCTTTTTAAAAGGATAAATAAGTTGATAAAGCATATAAGATAAATAAGTATGGTAAAGAGAGAGCTAACTAAGCTCAAAATGTATCCATAAGAAAGCTTCTTTTGATATTCCCTGTTAAATTTTTCAGGAACTTTAAAATATCGCCAGTATCCTCCTACCCTATCTCCCAAGATATTTACATATACTCTTAAGGGAGCCTCCCCTATCTGAAATCCTTTCTTCTCCCATTCAAAAGAATGGTCTGTACGATTTTTTTGTTTCTCTTGCGAAGCGTTAGCAAAATCCCATTCTTCAAGATTAAATCCCATATTTTTAAGAAATCCCTCGGCTATATTTCGAGCTTTTTCAGGCTCAAGATTCTCTCCTTCTCTTTCATCTAATATTCTGTGTCGAAAGTAAACGACCTTACCCGTTCCTGGATCTATTCCTACAGAAAAATCCTCTTTCTCTAATTCCCTAAACCAGCGCACTGACCAAACCCAGAGAAAATTGTCTTTCCGAATAAGCGCGTTTGTTTCCTTTATTCCTAAGACACTCTGCAGATAAAGTGCCTGGTCATTTTGTCCATAAAAAATTACAGAAGGAGTAAAATTTTCTAAATTATATCCTAAGCTAATTATATAATCACGTGCGAGAGAAATTGCTTTATTACGGGAAATCCTTAAGTCTACGGCTGCTATAGGGTAGGTGCGTGTATAGAGGAAAATAAAAGTGAACAATCCCCATATTCCCAAAATAGTAAAAAACCATATCCTCTTCATTTTTCACTTTTAAATATTCTGTAGAAACAAAAAATTAAAATTATAAAAATAATTCCCCAAGACAAGATTAAAAAAGTCCATCCCCAAACATTCATCTTTTAACTTCCCTTCTTTTCCAGGCAAGATTCACAAGTATCCCTAAAACTATAAATATAATGATTAATAAAATTCGCATGCTCAATATATAGATCCGATTCTCTGAAGGAACATTTCTTAAGAATATCGCACTTCTTCCATCCTTCCCAAATATCCAAGTAATAAGAATAACGATGAGAATTAAGGGAGTGATATATTTTATAACAAATTTATAAAATCTCGGTATATTAATATCTGCTCCATGATGCATTTCTATCCAGGCACGTTCCATTCCGAAAACCCAAGCAAAGAGAATGGTTTCGATAGTTCCAAATAAAACCAAACAGAATGTCCCTCCCCAGAAATCAAGGTCATTCACTACTCCTTTAGAAAGAAGAAAAATTGAAGGTTGACAGAGAAAAAAAGTAATAAAAGCAAAAATTTTTACTGCTCTCTTTCGTCCAATATCAAATTCGTCTTCTAAGAAGGAGATGGCAGGCTGAGCCAAAGAGACTGAAGAAGTTAAACCCGCTAAAAATAAAAGGATAAACCAAAGAAAACTGAAAAATCTTGAAAATGAGATTTTTTGTAAAGCTAAAGGCATAGTTACAAAACCTAAATCAAATGCTCCCTTCTGGGCGATATCTTTAATCTCTATTGGACCAAAGAATACAAAAGCAGCAGGGATAACTATACTTGCTCCTAAGACTACTTCGGCAAACTCATTGGTAACGGCAGAAGTAAGTCCAGAAAGAGCCACATCCTCACTTTTTGACAGATAACTGGCATAGGTAAGGATTACTCCAATTCCTACGCTCAAAGTAAAGAAAATCTGTCCGGCTGCCGCTAACCATACCTTAGGAGAGGTTAAAGCTTTAAAATCAGGGTTCCATAAAAAACCTAATCCATTTGAAATATTCCAATCCGGATATTCAGGATTAGGCGTTCCTAAAGAAAGAATACGTATAGCTAAAATAATTGCACAGATAAAAAGTGTCGGCATAGCGATCTTGGAAAGTCTCTCTATGCCACCAGATACACCATAATAAACTACCAAAATATTAATAAAGAAAGTAATAAGAAAGAAGAGATAAGCCCAACCTATTCCGGAAAAGAATTGATTCTTTACTAATCCTTGATAACCGGCAAGGAAGGAACGCATTTCTTGGGGAGAATTTATATGTGTATATTTCCCCATTAGAGCAAAAAAGCTATAACCTAATGTCCAAGATTCAATGTATGTATAATAAATGAAAATAATCAATGGCCCAAAAATACCAATTATGCCAAAATATTTTATAAAACGATTTTTCTCCCATAGGCTATGAAATATTCCTGGAGCAGTTCCATGCCCAAATCCTCCTCCATATCTTCCAATGGTCCATTCAATCCACATCAAGGGAATCCCAAAGAGAAAGAGCGAAATAAAATAGGGAATCATATATGCTCCTCCTCCATGGGCAACTGCCTGTACAGGAAAACGTAAGAAATTACCTAATCCAACTGCTGAGCCTGCTACTGCTAAAATTACTCCCAAGCGTGTTTTCCAAGTATCTCTTTTTTTCATCTTATTAATAGTTCGGCTATCTGTACTGCATTTAATGCTGCTCCCTTTCTAAGATTATCAGAAACACACCAAAAAGAGAAAGCATTTTTCTTAAATATATCTCTCCGCAATCTCCCAATATATACAGGGTCTTCTCCGGAGGAAAGTACGGGTAAAGGGTATGTCCTCCTTCGTGAATCTTCGGGAGGAGCATTCTTGTCTAAATCATCAATAAGAGATATTCCCGGAGATTTTTTAAGGATCTCTCTTATTTCATCTAATGTAATTTCTTTTTCTAATTCCACATATACAGATTCTGAATGTACATTAAAAACAGGAACCCGCACACAGGTGGCGTTTATTTCAATACTGTTATCGTGCATTATCTTATGTGTCTCGCGCACCATTTTCCATTCTTCAGTCGTATAATCAAGCTCCTCAAATTTCCCTATCTGAGGAATTAGATTAAAAGCTATTGGATAAGGAAAAGTTAAAGAAGATTTCTGTTTTTCTTTAAACCAATCCTTCTGGCTCTTTTCCCATTTCTTTAAATCTTCTACCTTAGAAAATATTTCTTTTGTTTGAGAAAACAACTCCTCCTGAGACTTCCTTCCTGCTCCGGATACTGCCTGGAAGGTGGTAACCACTATTCTCCTAATTTTTACAAAACGGTGTATAGGAGCAATGGCAACTACTAATTGAATAGTGGAACAGTTAGGATTAGCAATAATTCCTTTATGCCAATTTATATCCTCAGGATTTACCTCTGGAACAATCAAAGGGACATCGGGTTTCATCCGGAAATCCGCTCCATTATCAATAACGATTGCTCCCCTTTTAATCGCTTCCGGAGCATAGATTACCGCTGCTCCCTTCTCTCCCTCTGTCCCTGCAAAAAGAGCAATTTCACAACCTTCAAATTCTTCAGGCTTTATCTCTCTAACTGAATATTTTTCATTATCCACAAAAATATCTCGGGAAGAGCGTGCTAGAACCTTTAAATTATTTATGGGAAATTTCCGCTCTTTTAAAATTCTGAGCATCTCTATACCTACTGCTCCTACCCCTACTACTACCACATTATATTTTCTCATTTATACTTCCTCCACTATTTATTCAAATAATCTACCACCAAATCCCCTACTTCAGAAGTTGAATAACCCATTTTCCCAGCCGCTAAGGATTTTAATTTCTTAGAAACAACTTCTATCACTGCCTTTTCTACTCTTTGGGATGCTTCTATTTCTCCAATGTGCTCCAGTAACATCGATAATGCACAAATTGCTGCCAAAGGATTGATCACATTTTTTCCCGTGTATTTAGGAGCAGAGCCACCAATCGGCTCAAACATAGAAATCCCCTGGGGATTAATATTTCCTCCACAAGCGATACCCAATCCTCCCTGAATGATTGCTCCCAAGTCGGTAATAATATCCCCAAACATATTATCGGTAACAATTACATCAAAAACTTCAGGATTTTTTACCATCCACATACAAATAGCATCTACATGAGCATAATCGGTAGTTATATCAGGATAATCCTTAGCTACCTCCTGAAATACTCTCCACCATAAATCAGAGGCATAATTTAAAACATTTGTCTTAGCGCAAAGGGTAAGTTTTCTCTTTTTGTTTCTTTTACGCGTATATTCAAAAGCATACCTAACACAGCGTTCTACTCCTCGGTAAGTATTTTTACTTATTTGAATGGCTATCTCATTCTTTGTTCCTTTATTTATAAATTCTCCCTCTCCCACATAGAGCCCTTCAGTATTTTCTCTAATTACTACAAAATCTATATCCTCGGGTCCTTTGTTCTTTAAAGGACAATCTACTCCCGGATAAAGCTTTACCGGACGGAGATTAATATACTGATCTAATTCAAATCTCAATTTTAAAAGGATTCCCCTTTCTAAAATCCCCGGTTTTACTTCCGGATGCCCAATTGCCCCTAAATAGATTACATCAAACTTCTTGATCTCTTCAAAGATTTCTTGAGGGAAAACTTCTCCTGTCCTTAAATATCTTTCTCCCCCTAAATCGAATATTTTAGTTTCGTATTTAAAACCGATGATTTTGGAAACCGCTTCTAAAACTTTAAGTCCCTCTCGAATAACCTCTGGACCAGTTCCATCTCCAGGAATTACGGCAATCTTATACATTTTCCTCACCCTTTCTATTCAGAATATCCTTAACATAATTCATTAATCCGCCTACATTAATTAACTCCTGCAAAAACTTTGGGAAAGGCTCAGTCTTATATATTTTATTCTGAGTTAAATTATTAATTATACCTTTCTCTAAATCGATCTCCAATAAATCTTTTTCTTTTATCTCTTTTGCTTCTTTACATTCTACTATGGGTAATCCGATATTGATAGCATTACGGAAAAAAATTCTTGCAAAACTTAAAGCAATTACACAAGAAATTCCTGCTCCCTTAATAGCTAAAGGAGCATGTTCCCTTGATGAACCGCAACCAAAATTTTTACCCGCCACAATAATATCCCCTTGATCAATTTTTTGAGAAAATTCAGGCTTTAAATCTGCAAAGAGATTTTTCCCCAATTCCTTCTCATCCGTGGTAATAAGAAACCTTGCGGGTATAATCAAATCTGTATTGATATCATCACCAAAAATCCATGCTTTGCCTCTAATCCTCATTTAAATCACTTCCTCCGGATGTGAAATCCTTCCTTTTATTGCTGAAGCCGTAGCCACTAAGGGACTGGCCAGATAGACTTCTGAATCGGGATGCCCCATTCTTCCCTTAAAATTTCGATTGGTGGTAGCTACACACCTTTCTCCTTTGTCAAGAATTCCCATATGTCCTCCCAAACATGGACCACAGGTAGGTGTGGAAAATACTGCTCCCGCCTTAACAAAAATTTCTGCCAAACCCTCTTTAACTGCCTGTAAATAAACTTTTTGTGTCGCAGGTATAACAATCATCCTCACTTCGGGATGGACTTTTTTACCCTTAAGTAACTTTGCAGAAAGTCTTAAATCAGAAATCCGTCCATTAGTACAAGACCCCACTACTACTTGATGAATCTTTATATCTTTCAATTCTGAAACCGGTTTTATATTTGATGGTAAATCCGGACAAGCAACTACTGGCTCTTTCCATTTTCTTACATCGTATTCTCTTATCTCTGAGTATTTTGCATCTTTATCTGATTTTAAATCTTCTCTTTTTAACCTTTTATTTTTTATTTTTGCTTTTTGATTTTTCCAAAGGTATTTTATTGTTATTTCATCAGGCTCAATAATTCCCGATTTAGCTCCTGCCTCAATAGCCATATTACAGATAGTAAATCTTCCTTCCATATCGATATTTTTTATTACTTCACCCGTGAATTCCATTGCTTTATATAAAGCTCCATCTACACCTATATCTCCCAGGGTATAGAGAATAACATCTTTGGCGGTAAGCCATTTGTGCAATTTCCCATAATAAATAAATTTTATCGAATCAGGGACTTTAAGCCAAACCTTACCTATAGCCATGGCTCCGGCTAAATCTGTAGAACCCACTCCTGTAGCAAAAGCACCCAGTGCTCCATAAGTACAAGTATGTGAATCTGCTCCAATGATCAAATCTCCAGGATTTAGCAAACCCAATTCTGGAAGCAAAGCATGCTCTATCCCCATTCTTCCCACTTCATAGTAATGCCTTATCTTAAATTTTTTAGCAAAATCAGATAAAATCTTTGCCTGTCTTGCAGAAGCGAGGTCTTTAGCGGGAGTAAAATGGTCAGGAATAAGAGCAATTTTATTAGGATTAAAAACTTGTTTTATGCCTATCTCTTCTAATTCTCTAATAGCAAGAGGAGCAGTTATATCATTACCCAAAGCAAAATCTATATCCGCAAGGATGAATTTTCCCGGATAGATTTCTTTTTCTCTAGTATGCTTTAGCAATATCTTCTCTGTTATTGTCAGTCCCATAATTAATTTGATTTTTGATATTTGAATTAGTCACAATGTCTTTAATTAAGGCAACTTCATTACAATGGGGAAACTTAGCACAATTTATACAATCTTTCCATATCTTCTGAGGAAGCTGTGCCTTATCTATTTTTTTAAACCCTAATTTTTCAAAAAATTCTGGTTGAAAGCTTAAAGCAAATACGCGCTTTATATTCAGCGATTTTGCTTCCTTAAGTGCCTCTTTTACTAATTTTGAACCTATCCCCTTTCTCTGCATTGTTTTTTCTACTGCTAGAGACCTTATCTCGGCCAGATCTTCCCACCAAATATGTAAAGCACAGGTTCCTAAAATTTCCCCCTTTTTTTCGTAAACAAAAAAATCTCTCAGATTATCGTATAATTCATTGAGTGAACGGGGAAGCATTAAACCTTGCTCAGCATAGAAATTAATCAATTTTTGGATTTCTTTAACCTCATCAATTTTTGCTTTTCTAATCATAGCCGAGGTAAAATTTTATCACACCCAAATTTTATTTACAACAAATTTTAGGAAATTATAGAAATTTTTCTATACCCTTCTTTTCCATATAGATAGTCTTTTAAACTTTTCTAAATATGGATATACTACTTCTCCTGGACAATTTGAACAATCTTGTCTCTTCCGGAATTGATTATATTTTTGAGAAAACCATATCTCTGAGAATTTTCTCTCCTTCACATTTCCAAAAATCTTTTGATTATTTGGTCCAGTAAATGCACGGTTACCTTGCAAAATACCGGCAATAAATTTGAGATTGTTAATAAGGAGGAATAAAGGTAGGCACTTCGCATAGAAAAATTAGACTTTTCTCACAAAATCTATGACTTCTTTTGTAGGTTTAAATCCCAATTCAAAACAAGGTATTTTTTGACACAAATCTTCTAAAAATTGGAAAGAGAAATCAATTGCCGATTTATCCCAGATGGCAAAATAAGCCTGAGGGACGATTTTTTCAAACGCTTCTTTAGAATTAAGCCTTCTAATAAAATTTTCTCTACTCTGCTTCAGAAAGAACAGTTTATTTATCTCAACTTTCTCATTAGAAAACAAATTATCCTTACTATACCAAGGACCGCCATAGGCAAAGAATTTATTATTAATTTTTCTTACAATTACGCGGTCATCATTTAAAACTATCCCTTGTTTATTTTCTTGCCAAAATTTTGCAATGGTGGTTTTTCCTATCCCAGAGGGTCCACAGAAAATATAGCCATTATTTTCATCTCTTATTCCTGAAGCATGCAGAAAAATTCCTTTTCCTTGCGAAAGTTTATTAAGAATCAACAATGCTCCAACAGGATAAGAAAGTGGATTTAATATCTTTTCTCCATTTGCGTTATCAAAATATATTCCCTGACTTAATCCTTTATTAAAAATAGCAAATCTTCTTCCTTCATTAAAGTCATCCCAGAATATAATCTTATTCTGCCAGCTATAAATTCTCCAAAAACCTTCGGATTTAAAAATTAATTTCTTATTTTTAAGAGATACCGAACTATTATTTTCTATTTTTATTTTTATATCTGCAGTTTTAGACCTTTTTCTTACTTGAAATAGTTTTAAAAATAAGCTTAATTCTCTACTTTCTCTAATCTCAATCAAAAAATCAGCAATACTTAAATACATTTACTAAACTGCCTGCTCTACAATTATTTCTCCGCTTTTGGCTAGGGAAACTATTTTAGCAGTCGGTATGTAATATCCTTTACTTACCAGAACATAACTTAATTTATTTCCCGGCTTTGCCGGTTTAGGAACAGGAAATCTTAGCTCAATCTCCTCACCTGGGTATAAGCGAATAAATTTATCATTATTCTCTTTTAAAATATCAGTTACATCTCCAAATTCGGTATGGATTGCCTGAACTAAAGGATAAACTCTTTTCTCCATTGGTATAGGTGGCGTAGTATCAATTCCCACAAAGGCAACCTTGTGTCTTGCGGTAAATTCTAATTTTATCCTGAGATTGCCTTTAATCTGAGGAAGATGGGGAGTTAAATCCACAATATCCGGATAAAATTCAGCACGAGTTTGTAATGTGTTTATATATTGCCACTCATAGTTTATGAGAATATAAAAATGAATAGATGATTTTCCACTTACTGCAGGACACATCGCTGCATAACTATTCCTTGGATCAACAATAATCAATTTTACACTTTTTCCAGCAATTTTCCCAAAATCCAACTCTAAATTATCTCCTTCCTTCCCTTCATAGAACTTTGTAGGGTTTTGCCAGTCTCTATTAGTGACATAACTTAAATAATCCCCATAATCTTTACCTTGACAATGAAGAGGTAACCGAGGCTTTTTATAACCCAACATTTCTCCTTGAGGACTAAATCCTATCTTATAATTTGCTTGATGTTCTACTGTAAGAAGAGAAAAACTATCAAACCAGGAAATATCGTTTGCTAATTCTTTTATTTTAAAACTTAATTTCCCATTTTTAACAGCGGGCTCGTTCTGCAATACATAATAATCAATTAAAATTTTTTCTTTTCTCAGAAAATCTTCAGAATCAGGAAGGATACTATTTTCCTTTACATATTCTCTTCCATCCCAGACAAAAACAAATGGGCACCCACCAGTAATATTTCTTACCAATTCTTTAAAATCAACGGGTATCTTTATTATTTCTGGTTTTTTATATTTCTTCTTTTTCTTCTCCATCGCTCACCTCCCTTTTTGAAATTTATATGAGTTTTCTTTTTACTACAGACTTGGACATCTTATCCTTATCTTTCTCTTTAATCTTTTCTCCCAAGCTTCCCTTAAACTCATCTTATCCAAATCATAATTATACCATTTTCTATATAATATACAAGCCAATAAGTTGCCATCATTAGATATGTGCAGACAACCTTTACATCCCTTGGTCTTTAGTCTCTTATTTATCTTATCCTCCCATTTTAAAGGGATATATTTTTCTGAATATTTTAATAAGGCATCTCGCTGTTCTGGAGTTATCTTAAATTTTTTAGGATTAAAATCTCTATTCGTAGTAGAAGTCACACATGTCCGAGCATGAAAGTTTACTCCCAACCTCTTTGCAAAATCTTTCATCTTCTTAAATTCCTCAAAATTTACCTTGGTAATTAAACTCCTTAAAGTAAAAGGGATTTTTCTTTTCTTTAATAAATTAACTCCTCTTTTTATCCTCTCAAAGGCATTTCTATTTCCGGAAATTTTTTCATATCCTTCGGGACTTCCTGCATACAAACTTATCCTTAAGTGATGTGGAGGATATTTTTTAAACAAATCGGCAATTCGGGGAGTGATCAATGTCCCATTAGTCCAGATAGTAACAAGCATCCCTCTTTCTTTTATATACTTATAAATCTGGACAAAATCTTTTCTAATTAACGGCTCCCCTCCTAATAAAATCACTTCCATACAACCTAAAGATTCTAATTGGTCTATAATACTAAATATTTTCTCAATGGGCATATCCGGCTCAGTATTTATTTGTTTTCCCAAATAACAAAATTTACATCTTAAATTGCATCTTTGGGTGATTTCAAACATAACTGAAGTAGGTAAAGGCTTATTTCTTTTTTTAGACAAATTTTTGAGTAAATTTCCGAAATTTCCTATTCTCATAATGTTCCACAGGGTTCATATTCCACACAGGCACAAATTCTGGACAACTCACCACAACCACTAACATTTCTTACCAATTCTTTATAATCAACGGATATCTTTATCACTTCTGGTTTTTTATATTTCTTCTTTTTCTTCATTTAATCCCCCCTTTTACAAAAATTAAATTATTCACTTCCCTCATGTATTTTACTGGTTCCCCTATACTATTGTAAAGTAAAAAAATGCACCACCGGATAAGTTTTGTGAATATCAATATCTATTTGTCTAATATTAACTTAGGGAAAGAACGCAGGAGATAATTCTTTATTAAAGATATATTCTCAACCAATTTTAATTATTTCTTTCTATAAATAAACTTACAAAGCAAAAGAGAAATGGCATAAAGAAAAATTATCGGTATAGCTAAGAGAAATTGGGTGAATATATCTACTGTGGGTGTAATTATTGCAGAAATAACAAAAGCAAGAACTACTGCATATCTCCACTTTTTTCTTAAAATTTGGGGAGTTACTATTCCCAATTTTGTTAAAAGGATGATTACCAAAGGTGTCTCAAAAACAATTCCTGTAGCAAAGATAAGCACTAAAATAAAAGAAAGATAACGGCTCACTGAAATCATGGGGATAATTTTATCTGTAGAAAAACTTAATAAAAATTTTATCCCCCAAGGAATTACTAAAAAGTAGGCAAAACTTACCCCTAATATAAAAAGAAATATAGAAAAAGGAAAAAATATTTTTATATATTTTCTTTCCGAAGGATACAAACCGTCCATGATAAACCGCCATATTTGATAAAAGATAATTGGAGAAGAAAGGATCAATCCTCCCATTAAGGAAATTTTTAAATAAACTAAAAATAATTCTAAAGGTGAAATAAAAACTAATTTTTCTATTGGACGAGTTAGGGTATCTAAAATCTGACGGGCATAACGATAAGAAATTAAGGAAAAAATAATTATGGAAACGAAACAGACGATTATTCGATAGCGCAGTTCTTCTAAATGCTCAATAAGAGTAAGTCGCCTCTCCTCTTTCATTACTTGGGAGGTTCTTCTTTCCTCTCTTCTTCTTTTTCCCCTTCTTTCATTCCTTTTTTGAATTCACCAATGGATTTTCCTAAAGCACGGGCAATCTGAGGTAAGCGACTTGCTCCAAAGAGGAGTAAAAGGATTACCAGAATAACGATTAATTCGGGCATTCCTATTCCAAACATTTCTCCTCCCTTTAACTATGCTATTTGGGCAAGCTGTTTTATCCTTTTTAGCATATTGGGATGGGTACTTAAAATTTCCATCAATTTATCAGCAAAACCTAATCTGATCCTTTTTGTTCTCAAAACCTCCAATTCGTTAGGATCAATTGTACCTGACATATCTAAATCAAGTTGTCTTAATTCGTAAATTTCATTTAATGCTCTTGAAGGATCGTTGACAAAAAATGCTTTAAGTCCTTCTATTTCCCTCAATTCTTCTCTATCTATCCTTGCTGAACCATAAACAAGTTTATAAAGGGCAGTAGCAAGCCAGGAAGGTTTGTTACCCAATTTTACTGAACCAAGGTCAGCAAAATATTCTCTTATGCGGGAAGCATAGAGAACTAAAAGGTTAGTAATAAAATAGAAAATAAATGCAATTAAACCAATTAAAGCAGTGTTCGAACCGCGCTCTTCCCTGCGTCTTCCTCCCCCAAACCACATAAGGTGCCAAGAAAGCCGATATAAAATCATAGGAATTACTGAGAGTATAGTTATGGTTAAAACATCACGATTTTTTAGATGACTTATTTCGTGTCCTAAAACTGCCCGTAATTCATCTTTGTTTAAAAGTCTAAGAATTCCCTGAGTTACACAAACCCTTCCATCACGTACTCCGTGTCCAAAAGCAAAAGCATTAGGTAAATAAGTGGGAGAAATGCCAATCTTAGGCTTGGGAATCCTTGCCTTTTGGGCAAGTTCCTCTACCATCCTATGCAACTCCGGAGCATCTTTTTCATCTACATACTTTACCCGCATAAATAGCTCTACCATCTTTGGCCCAATCAAATATTGAATAAACATAAAAAAGAGAGAGATAAACAAATAAAAATAAAAATTGGTTATTCCTATCTGAACTCCAATAATAGTAACAATCGCATAGAGAATGGCAAATAAAATAGCCAAAAGTAAAAACATCCTTATTCTTAAGAAAAACATTTCGTATCACCTCCTTATCTCTAACCAACCCTCTTTATTTTCTGCCAAGTAATTACTAAGGAAGTAGCAATATAAACTGTAGAATATACTCCCGAAATCATCCCGACAAGTAAACAGAAAGCAAAACTATTTAAGGCAGTTCCTCCCCAGATAAATAAAGCTATTACGACAAAGAGAGTGGTTAGAGTAGTTAGGACAGTTCTACTTAAGGTCTGATTGATGCTGGTATTAATAATCTCCGCAAGACTTCCTCTTTTCAAAAGACGCATATTTTCCCTTACCCGGTCATAAATTACAATGGTATCATTTATCGAGTAACCCGCAATCGTTAAAAGGGCAGCAATTATAGTAAGGGAAATTTCTCGGTGAGTAAAAGCTAAAAATCCTACGCTTACAAAGACATCGTGAAAAAGGGCAATTACGCCGGCAGTTCCAAAATCAAAATGTTTAAAACGAAATCCCACATAGACCAAAATTCCCAACATTGCCCAGAAAATAGCCCAGATAGCTTTCTGTCTTAATTCCTTACCTACCGATGGACCAACTTGCTCTACCCTTCTAATTTCTATGGGATTATCGGGAAAATCTCTTTTTAAAGCTTCGGTAATCTCTTCTGACTTTATTTTTGCAGTTCTAATAATTACTTCTCTTGAGCCAGAAACTTTTTGAATAATCGCATCCACCGCTCCTAATTTGTTTAAAGAATTTCGCAAATCCTCAAGCTTAATATCTTTCTGGAAAGAACATTCTACAAGATAGCCTCCCGTAAAATCTATTCCGTAGGCTTTTTCTCCGCGTGCAAAGAAATAGATTAACCCTCCTAATACAATTAAGGTAGAAATAAGATAGAAGAATTTCCTTTTCCCAATAAAGTCAAAATTTACTTCTTTAAAGAATTGGAGCATAGAATATTTTTTAATTATTCCTAAAGATAAGGCAGTTTCCAAAATTGTTCGGGTTACAAATAAAGCAGTAAATAAACTGGCTAAGATTCCTGTGGTAAGAGTAACCGCAAAACCTTTTATTGGGCCGGTTCCAAATTGGAAAAGGAAAAAGGCGGCAATTAAAGTAGTAATATTAGAATCAAATATAGCACTAAAAGCTTTATCATAACCAGCAGAGATAGAAGCACGTAAAGAACGCCCAGCCTTTAATTCCTCACGGATTCTCTCATTGATTAAAACATTAGCATCTACAGCCATTCCCAAACTTAGGGCAAGTCCCGCAATTCCCGGTAAGGTTAAGGTAGCGTGAAAATAGCCTAAAACTCCCAAAACAATAAGAAAATTTAAAATTAAAGCTAAATCAGCCACAAAACCTGCAAAGAGGTAATAAATAATCATGAAAATAAATACAAGAGAAGAACCGATAAAGGAAGCAAATAGTCCTTGACGAATAGAATCTTTTCCTAAACTTGGTCCAACTGTGCGTTCTTCTTCAATTCTAATCGGTGCAGGAAGTGCCCCTGCTCTTAAAACTATGGCTAAATCATTTGCTTCCTCAACACTGAAACGACCAGTAATCTGAGCTTCTCCTGAAGGAATTTTTTCTCTAATTACGGGTGCAGAATGCACTACTCCATCCAAAACAATGGCTAAGCGTTTCCCTACATTTTCTCCAGTAACTTGAGAAAAGATGCGTGCTCCTTGAGAATTAAATTTTAAAGAAACATACGGTGCGCCAAATTGACTTTCAAAATTAACTCTCGCATCAATAAGAGTATCTCCGGTAAGACTTGCTTTTTTACGGATTAGAAGAGGCTCTTTATCCAAATATTTTAACTCATAATCATCGGGTATTTTACCACTTAAAGCTTGTCTTAAAAGTTCGGGATCATCAGATACGAGTTTAAATTCTAATTGGGCAGTCTTACCAATAATCTGTAAAGCACGCTCTCGCTCCGTAATTCCGGGAAGTTGTACTACTATCCGGTCTATTCCCTGTTTTAATATAGAAGGTTCTTTTACGCCAAATTGGTCTATGCGGTTGCGAATAATTTCCAAAGCTCTATCCACAGCATCGTGACGGACTTCTTGAGGAATTCCTGATGTATCTACCTTTAAAACTAAATGCATTCCTCCCTGCAAATCCAGCCCCAGATTGATCTTCTTATTTAAAGGGAAAGTATACCAGCAAGAAATTCCTATTACTGAAAAAATCAAAAGCCATTTCCATTTTAAACTCTTTGCCATATCTCTCTCCTCTGTCTTAGGTTATCCTATCTCTATACAACTGTTGATTTATACAACTGTTGATTTTTAAACTTTCTTACTTTTTTACATAGGCTATCGCTGACTTTTCCACCATAATTTTAGTATTGTCATCTACTTTAAGGATAACCGTAGTATCCTTTACCTCCACAATTGTCCCATGTATCCCTCCCGAAGTAACCACCTGGTCATTTTTTTTCAAATTTTTCAACATATTCTGATGCTCCCTTTCCTTTATCTTTTGAGGTTTAATAATCATAAAATAAAAGATGAGGAAGATGAGAATTAGCGGGAAAAAAGTTATTATGGGATTTGGAGTAGTCTGTACCTGTGCAAATAACAAATTTCACCTCCTTTGTCGCTCACTTCGCTCGCTCCTTAGAAGGGGACTTCGTCCCCTCCTAACGGTCGCTTCGCTCCCTGTTCACCCCTAAAACCTACATACTAAATACTATATACTAAAATCTGTCGCTCGTTTACACTCGCTCCCCATCTGGGAAAACCCAGGTTTTCCCCTACTGGCGTCCCGAATTCTCGGGACTGTCGACCCCTTTCCTCATTTATTTTTATATCTTATTAAGTTACTTGCCACCTCTTTATCTTCTCCTACCTCCTATATTCCCTATATACTACATAGTCTCTACTAACTACTAATTAACTAATTTGTCGCTCACTTCGCTCGCTCCTTAGAAGGGGACTTCGTCCCCTCCTAACGGTCGCTTCGCTCCCTATTCACCCCTAAAACCTACATAACTAAACTTGTCGCTTACTCCTGGCTACTTCCTCCTAACTCCCTCACTCACCTAACTCCTCACTACTCGCTCCTGTCTACTTCTTCCTAACTTCCCTAACTCCCTAACTCACCTAACCCCTCACTACTCACTCCTGACTACTTCTTCCTAACTCCCCTGTAAACTGCGATTATCTTATCACTTTCTAAGATAATTTGCAAGAAAATCTTTTTTGAATTCAGCAAATCTATCCTCGGAAATTGCCTCTCTTGTTTTTTGAATTAAATCGGTATAGAAATATATATTGTGTAAAGAAACAAGTCTTAAACCTAATATCTCTTCACTATTAAGAAGATGACGAATATAGGCACGGGAATAATTCTGGCAAGCATAACAGGAACAGTTTTTATCGATAGGAGAAAAATCGTCTTTATAGCAGGAATTCCTTAGTAACACTTTTCCCTGATAAGTAAAGGCACAACCATTTCGACCATTTCTAGTCGGAACTACACAATCAAAAATATCATAACCAAAAGAAATCGCTTCTAACATATCTTCAGGATGTCCTACTCCCATAAGGTAGCGGGGTTTATTTTGAGGAAGAAGACCTGCCACATAAGAACTTACCTCATAAATCAATTCCTGTGGCTCTCCCACACTCACCCCTCCTACTGCATAGCCATCAAAACCAATTTCCATTAGTCTATCTACACATTCTTTACGCAGGTCTAAATAGGTCGCTCCCTGCACAATTCCAAAAAGTAGTGGTCGTGTAGCGTGTTCCACCTTTTCAGTAAACGGTAAACGGTGAGCGGTGAACAACTCCCAAGACCTCTTCGCCCAATTAAGTGTCCTTTCCATTGCCACACGGGCACGGTCTTTTTCACAGGGAAATTCTACACATTCATCAAGAACCATCATTACATCTGAGCCCAAAATTTCTTTTTGAAAAATGATTATTTCTTCAGGGGTAAAAAAATATTTTGTGCCATCAATATGAGACTGAAACTCCACTCCTTCATCGGTTATTTTCCTTAAATCTGAAAGACTTAAAATTTGAAATCCTCCACTATCGGTAAGAATAGGTTTATCCCAGGACATAAATTTATGTAATCCTTGAGCTTTTTTGAGTATCTCCTTCCCTGGTCTTAAATATAAATGATAGGCATTGGCTAAAATCATTTCTATTTTACAATCGTTCAAATCCTGATTGGAAAGTGTTTTTACAGTTGCCTGAGTCGCTACAGGTAAAAAGATAGGAGTACTTACCTCTCCATGGGGAGTAACTAATTTACCCAGACGTGCAGAACTGGATTTATCCTGATGGATAAGTGTAAAATTTCTATTCATTAGCTAAAAAATATAATCGTATTTTGTTTTCAATTATATAGTTAAGAGGACTAAAAAGCAATGATGAAATTTTAAACTTAAGAATTTTTATCTTTCTTTATCACTATTGCTTGTGCAGGACAAATATTAGCACAGAGTGCACAACCAAGACAAACTTCAGAAATTATCTCTGGGGCAAATAATCCTCTCTTTATCTCTTTTTTTACAATAGCCTTATCTCTTAAGGGACAATTTCCATAACACTGTAAGCAATCTATCTCTTCACTATAAACAAGACAACGGGCTTTATTTATGAAAGCAGTTCCGATCTTAAATTTTTGCTTTTCTGAAAGAGTTAGATTCTTAATCGCCTGTGTAGGACATACTTTACCACAAAGGTTGCATTCGTATTTACAATAGCCTGTTTTTTGATTACCATAAGGAGTAAAAATTCCTGCAATTCCCTTCTCAAATAAAAGTGGTTGCAGAAAATGTGTAGGACAGCTTCTAATACATGCCTGACAACGAATACAGTAATTTAAGAATTCATCTTCTTTCCTTGCTCCGGGAGGGCGAATAATTTCAAAAGAATTTTTTTTATAAAAACCAAATTTAAGCAAAGGATAGATAAAAATTGTGCTTCCTATCGTATAAAGTAGTTGTCGCTTACTCAAATCAATCTTTCTAAAATCAGATTTTCCAAAACTTAAATTGAGATTAATCTGAGGGCAAATAAGACAATTCAGGCAGAAGAGGCATTCTTGTTTAATCCAATTTAAATGGGGATTGCATGCTCCTTGGCAATTATTGGTACAGTTAAGACAATTTTTACAGTTTTCCCTTCGAGAAATATTCAAAAAACTCCTTTGGGAAATAAAGCCTAAAAATCCTCCCAAGGGACAGATAAATCTGCACCAGAAACGTGTAGAGAAGATATTAAGAAAGAGGATTATGAAAAATAAACCTATGTTAAAAAAAGCATAATCATACTTGGGGAAAGAAAAATCCTCTATATGGTCTTGAAACCAGTAGAATATACGGTCGATGGCAAGAAGATTTATATATTTGTTTATAAAAAGAATAAAAGAAAGAAAAGCTCTATTTATGAAATGAAAACCACGATAGAAAATAATTAAAGGGCTAAATAATCCGGAAATATTTACTTTTAGAAAAGCCAAGATTAAAAGAATCAACAAGAATAAATATTTTATCTTCTGGGCAGGCTTAAAAATCTCTCTTCTCTTTTTAAATAAGATTTTCTTAAAGATAAAAGAGATTATTTGATTTAATGTTCCCAGGGGACAAATCCATCCACAAAAAAATCTTCCTAAAAAAAGAGTAGCAATAATAACGATAAAAGATAAAAGAAAAAAAAGAGGGATTCTGTGTATAGAAAAAAATATGGAAATACTTAATAAAGGGTCGAGGGAAAGAAAAGTCCTAAGGAAATAAAGAAATAAAATAAAGAAGAATAATTGAGTTAATCTCCTTAAAAAAATTAATAAAGAAACATTTTTCACTTAAGCAAATCTGAAGATTCTTTTTTCTGAGGAACAGGAGCTTTTGATTTTTGACCTATAGAAATACTGATTAAAGTTTTAGTAGTGGTTGGTTCTACAGTAATAATACAGGACTCATTTTGTTTATCAAAATTTAAAACTCTTCTTCCATATTCTACTATATTAAGCAGAAACCAGCCATATTGGGGCATCTGCTCACGATAGAAACTGACCACCTGATCCGCAGTAGGTGAACCTGCATAACGCAAAAGCCCTACTCTTCCATTTTCATTTTGAAAAATAAAAGATTCATTGGCAAGGAGTTTAAATCCTTGAGGAACAGGAACATCAGAAAATTTAAGCAAAGGAGCAGGCTCAAGTGGTTTATCAGAAGGTGTTCTCTGAATAGGAAAAGAAGCACAACCAGTTAAGAAAACCAAAGCAAAAAATAATCCTGCCTTTTTCATCTTTCCTCCTTTCTACTGATTTGCTTTATTTTGACTTTCATTATACCTATTCTTAATCAATTATGCAAACCAAAATATCCCTTTAATCTTATTCTTTAATTGCCCCGATATCTTTTAAATCTTTTATGAATTGGATAAGGTCCTTATCTAATCTCTCTGAGCTTACTTCAAATTCCTCAAGAATTTTATTCCTAATCTCCTCTAACGACCTCTTCCCATCAATCAACTCCCAAATTCTCACGGATACCTCATTATTTAAATTATAGATTGCCTCAAAATCTGCAGCCTCTCTTTTGATAGGAACTAAAATTATTTCATCTTCAATCTTTCTGGCTACAAAATTGGGATTCTTTTTATAAACTTTTGTTTCAGGCATGTTTCCTCCTTTTTAATAAACCTATAGGAAAATATAAAAAACGCATTCTGTATAATAAATTTGCCTTTTCAGAATAAGGTATTAATCCATAGAATTTAGCAAATTGTTCTTGGGGAATATTTATTATATATTTTATAGGTTCCCAAATACTATCGTAAAGTAAAAAATGTGCCTTAAGATAGTTTTTTTTAATATCCTCATTTATAGAAAAAGTATTTTTAATAATTAAATTGTTTATCGCTTTACGCTTCCAATAAGGCAGTTTTAATTTTTGTAATAAAGAATGAGATACTAAGTTGCTGTCAATGAGCCTAATTTGAAATAAGCTGAAATACAGTGTAGCATTAATTTTAGAGAAGAAAGCCCATTTTAAAATATAGTCCCAATCAATTTGGGAAATGAATTTTTTAAGTAGACAAGCCAGATCACAAACCTCTTTTAAAGCAAGGATATTTCCAAATCTGCGTTTATGTAAAGCAAGGCTAAAGATAGTATCTTCTATAGATAAAAATTTAATTTTATTTCCTTCAATATCTCTCTCCTCTATTCTCTCCCAAATTTGGGGTAAAATCATTCGATTCAATCTTTTAAAATCTAAATCCCAGTGAACTTCGACTAAAATATTTTGTGAAGAACTTAATCTTTTCAAAAAAGCAATATGACACTGCTTTTCTCGCCAATATTTTTCCGTTAACCCACTTAAATGTTTCTCATAGCCTAAATTGAGCAAAATATCTTCCACCTGAGCAAGAGTTTCTTCTTTTACCAGAATATCTATATCTGCCATCAAACGATAATTTATATCAGGATATATCTCGCCAATAAAAGAGAAACCTTTTAAGGGAACAAAGTCTATATTATAAACATTAAAAGCCTTAGCTATACTTAAGAATTGCTCCCAGAGCAATATATTTTTAGCCAGACCGAAGAAATAGCCACTTTCTAAACTTTTGTATATACCTGAAGGAATAAGGTTTTCGTTCTCCTTTAAAAAAATAAAGGCTATAGGTAAGAGTTCATGAAATTGAAGTAATCTGAGAAACTTTTCCCAATCAATTTTCTGCTGACTAAGGAAATCTTCAATTTCTCTTTTTTTATTTTCTAACATACCCTTTGCAATTAATAGAACAAGTTTTATGGCATTATCCATTGTTTAAAAAATTTTTATGGAGATTTGAGAAGCAACTATTCCACAAAGAAAACAAAAAAGATAATAAGGAATATGCCAATAAAATAACTCATATCCTGTCATATTAACCAAAATCCCTAAGAGTGTAGAAAGAGTAATGAATACACAATCTTTCTTTTCTTTAAGACCCTTTCTAAATAGAGAAAAAATAAAGTATAAAAAACTGATAAAACCAACAATCCCTGTTTCTCCTAAAATGGTCAAATACATATTATCCGCTATTCTCCATTCATATCCCACATCCTCTTTCTGAGGATAGAATTCAAAAAATCTTATTCTTATATGATTTAGCCCTATGCCAAATAATGGATACTCTTTTAAAATATTAAATACCATTTTCATGCGGGCAATCCGATAATCTGACAAAGGACTTGTGTAATCTTTCCCAAAAATCATCCCCTTTACTCCAAAACGGTCAAATCCTTTACCAAATTTAATAAAGGAACAGATAAAGATTATGATAAACAGTCCGATTAAAAGAGAAATTGCCATTTTTCTTTTTTGCATATTGAATAAATAAAAAAGAATTGATACAAAAAATCCCACAAAGGCAGCACGAGAAAAAGTCATAATCAGAACTACACTGTTAATCACCATGGCTAAAAAACCAAATAAGCGCCACTTCCCCTCTTTGATTAAAATTAAACTAAATGGGATACAGAAAAGAAGATAACTTCCTAAGGGAGCAGGATTAAATTGAGTAGACAGAGGACGTTTTAATAGCGCTTCCCTGACATAACGGTCATAATATTGATTATCTATTAAATATTCATAGAGAAAATTTTTCCCAAAAAAGACATCAAGGATACCTAAAAGAGATACAAATATACTTAATAAACAGATTGTCTTTGCCAGGAAAGAGATATTTTTTTCTTGAGAAAATATAATTTTTCCCAAAAAATATAAACAGAATAAAGGAAGAGCTAAGTTAGAATATGTTTCTATTGCTACTAATTTATTCTTTGCCGAAAAAATTCCTCCTAAGAGAAACAAAAGAAATATTAATAGAGGAATCTCCTTTTGAGTAATGGTAATACTCTTCTGGATAATCCAAAGGAAAAATAATAAAAATAAAAGAATAATTTTAACAAATAACTCATACTTTTCTTGAATCGGCTCAGGAAAAAAAGAAACCCAGACTATAAAGGCAACAATAGAAATTTTATTAAGGCTCTTTTTATTCAATATTCTCAAATCTCTTTAAGAGCTAAGAATCTTTCTAAGATTAGACCTTCTACTTGGAAGTATGTTTTCGTAATGTCGGATTATCTTAAAAATTATTATATATATAATCTATCCTTGATTTAATCCGATCCCCCACTGTTTTATAGCTGAAGTTTTTTCTTATATCCTCAGCAGCAATTTTACCTTTTTTCTGGGATATTTTTTTATTTTCGTAAACAAATCTCATCAACTCTGTTGCATGGCTAATATCCGGCTCTGCCCAGACAAGTCCTTTTTTGTATGGACCAACATCTTTCTCTATTCCAACTAATTTATATTTAACCAAATAACTGTTATTCTCATTCATAAAATCCATATTGCCAGAATAACCTGTAGCAATAACCGGTTTTCCTAAAAACATTGCTTCTGCCATGGTAAAGCCAAATCCTTCAGAACGATGCAAAGATATATAAGCATCGCACAAAAATATCAAGGTATTAACTTCATCTTTATATAAATATCTATCAATAAAAGTAATTTTCGCATCCTTAGCGAGTTCCTGCATTTTAGACATTGAGATAGGGTCAAAATTAGAATTAATAGATTTAATTAATAATCTTACTTTTTCAGATGGTGAAAATGCTTGTTTAAACGCTTTAATGATTGCCAAAGGATTTTTGCGTTCGAAATAACTTAAGAAATCAAAAATAAATAAAAAAATAAACTCATCATCTTTTAAACCAAAATACGACCTATCCACATTTTTAAAATTATTTATCTCTACAGCATGAGGAATTTTAATTACTGGGATGGGTGATTTTTTAATTATAGAATTAAGCACAAAACTACTAGGGACCCAAATCTCGTCACAATAGGTAAAGCTATTAATCCATTCATCAGGAAAATCAGAAAGCTCCCATGTCCAATAACCTATATTATATTTATTTTTAAACCAATCTGTTCCTTTTTGCGAATATAATAAAGGCAACATATCAGCATTAACATGGATTAAATTGATATAATATGGGTTATCCTTAGAAAATTGAGTAAAAGTAAAGTTATTTTGCCGAGACCAAGAATGATTGGTGATGTTAATAAGGACAAAATCTAATCTAATAGATTTTAAACATTTAATGTTTGAACGTACAGCTTCTCCTACTCCTGACTCTGTAGTAATATAACCCAAAACATTTACTCCCTTTTTATTATTTACAGAAACAAAATTATCTTCTCTCTTTATAAATTTCCTTGAGCAATCAGTTATTTTTTTGGTTAAATTAATTTCTTTTATTTTTAGTTGAGATAAAGTTCGAGGATTTTTAATTATCTTTTTAAGATACCATTTTAAAAATTGCCTTAAAGGAGAGAAAAACCACATTTTTAACACAATGCTTGTTATTGCTTGACTTTTTGAATTTAGAGAAGAAACCTGGTTTAAAAAACCCTTATTTAGACCATACTCCTTTGGTCCACTTATAAGAAACCAATGTACAAATCCTGCACGATCTTTTCCAAATATCTCAGGATAAACCTTTTGAACATCTAATCGCATTTTATATATTTCATACATTAGGTTTGTAATGATAGGGATTTCTTTATCAATAGGCTCATTTAACCATTTAAAATAACTTTTTTCTTTCCCTGTGGCAATAAAGGGATTACCTAATTTATCCTTCAGTTCATCTGCGAGTTTCCAATAAATCTTTCTCATGCATTCGGATATTTTAACTCCATTATCAAAATAATCAAAGCTACAAGGCCAATTTTTAGTAATATTGTAACCATTAGCAATTAATTTGTCTCTATATAATTCAAAAATCGGCTTAATATATGGTAACTCTTTTAGCTTGAATCTATTTTGGTGTTTTGAAATTGAATTTATATCATCAGGATTAAAACCACTGAAGTGAAAAAAATGAACGGGTTTATTATCACCAAATAAAATTTTCTCTCCTTTCATATAAACTTTCCTATAATGGAGATTCCAGTAGGCAACGTTATAACCTTTGTCTCTCAAAATAAATACATCTTCAAAAAAACCGGGGATCAGATCTATCCATTTTTGATCAACAAAAAGGCCTTCTTCTAAATCTATCTTACAATAACGTAACACTCTTTCTTGCCACCATTTTAATAATCTTTGGGTTGTATTTGTATTGGCTAAAGCAATAAAACCTAAATTGTATACCCCACTTCTCAATATCTCTATCTCCTTAGGTTTATAATTATCTTTAAAGGGCTGAGTTATATGTGGGGTAAGAATAATTGAATAATTATCCAGAAGTTTGAACAAATCTTCCAGACTATGGGTAATAAGAATATCGGGATCAAAGAAGATAAGTTTTTGAAGAAGATATTTTTCAAAGAGGTATTCTAAAAAAAATGGTTTTACTGCTGTATTTAGCTCTGTAATATTATATTGAAAACAAAATTGTTCAAAATCTTTTATTTTCTCTTTTATATTTTCTATTTCTATCAAAGTAAACTTTTCCTTAGTAGGATCAAAATAACCATCAATTTTATCGGTTAACAAAACAAAAATATCCCCTCGATTATATTGTAAAAAGGATTCTGCAAGAACCCGTGCATAAGCTAAATAATTCTTAGAAATTATAGTACAAATTCCTATAGCATTTCTGTTAATTTGATTGATTCTATAATCTGCAAATTCTTTTTTATCTTTTTGACCAGTTGTTTTCCTAAAAGATATTATTATTTTCCTAATTATTTGTTTAATCTCACCAAGGACGAACCAAAGTGGACGTACTATATATCTAAAAGCAGTAGAATTATAGATATCTCTTATCGCTTGGTCTCTTTTGCTTATTTCTAAATTGAGATTAGTAATATGCTCATCTTTTGCCTTAATTGCTTCATCTCGCTTAGCTATCTCTAAATTGAGATTAGTAATATGCTCATCTTTTGCCTTAATTGCTTCATCTCGCTTAGCTATCTCTAAATTGAGATTAGTAATATGCTCATCTTTTGCCTTAATTGCTTCATCTCGCTTAGCTATCTCTAAATTGAGATTAGTAATATATTCATCTTTTGCTCTAGTGAGCTCTTGGTAATTCTCAATTGATTTAATTAGATTTTCATTTTTTTCTTTCAACAAATTATTTTCATAGTAGAGAATTTTTCTTAACTCTGCGAATAAAACGCTTAACACTTCTTTCACAATTTCCATTTTGTGATGTTTTATTAATTTTAACACTACTTCATCTAAAACAGTATATAGACTTCCTTGTGCTTCGATATTTCTCTGGACAGTAAAATATCCCCTACCCAATAAAGCATCGCCTAATTTCTCTGGCCAATGCTTTGCAATAAGTAACAATCTATTCCGCTCAGTATAGAACAAAGGTAATTCATCTTTAGCGCTACCATGATGTGTATGATAAACTATACTTTGAGGCACATATATCAGTTTCCATCCCTCTTTTTTTACTCTTATGGAAATATCCACATCTTCCAGATACATATTAAAATCTTCATCAAAATAATTAACATCCTTAAGTACTTCCTTTCGATAAAGAATAGCTCCACCGCAAAGACTATCGACTTCCTCTAATATATCATACTGACCAACATCTTTCTCTAGGCTACCTCTATCTGTCCAATAAAAGTTTGGCAATGCTTTATGTCCTGTACTCTCTATTCTTCCATCTTTTCCATCTTTAAACAGAATTTTACCTCCAACTCCTCCAATGGACTTATCTCTTTCTATTACTTTAATTAATTCTATTAACCAGTTTTTATCCACCTTTGTATCATTATTTAAGAAGGCGATGTATTCGCCTTTAGAATGTTTTATTCCCAAGTTATTTGCACGGCAGTAATTGTTTACATCATTTTTTAAAATTTTGACCTTAGGGAAATTTTCTTTCACAAATTCTATGGAACCATCGGTTGAGCCATTATCCACCATGATTATCTCTAACCTTGATTTGGGATAATTTAAATTCATTAGGGATTCAAAACAATCCTTTAAAAATTTTTTTCCATTATAGTTTACTACAATTACGGAAACCATTGGTTTTCTCATATTCCATCACCTCTTTAAGGATTTCTCAATCTCCATTTGTGTTTCAAATAGACAATTCCGTGGTCTTTTTTATCAGTTTGGAAACTAAAATTAATTATCGAAGGGAAATATTGAAATTCTTCAAGATTTTTTGAGGAATAAACTCTCATATTTACAGAATAATTTCCTCTTAATAAAGGAATAGAGGGATAAAATAGCAAAAATTTATTTCGTCCAGCGGAGAGGGTTTCTTTTATCTCAAAAATCGATTCTGTTATAAGAATATTTTTTTCTAAGTATAAACCTATCCAGATAATGGGATTGTAAATATCTTTAAGCATCTCTAATTCTAAAATAATTTTTACACTTTCATTTGCTCTAAACTCTTTCTTTTCTCTACCCCATTTACTAAAAATTTTTATCTCTTTGATCCGGATAAAATCTCTTTTATTTTCTTGCTTTTTAACATATAGATAATTTTTAAAAGGAATAATTTTTTTACCTTTGATTTTCAAAAAACAAGGTATTTTAAGTAAGGAATAATCTTTACCAATTTCTCCTTCAATTTTAAATCTATAATAGGCATAATGGTAAGCATAAGGGTTTTTCTCCTCCTTATCCCAGATAGCTATGGAGAGACAATAATTACCCGAAGCTAATAGAGGTCTATAATATATTATACTAAATTTACCTATTCCAGGTTTAAGTCTTTTTATATTTATCCCATCAAATTCTGTATTTGGCCCATAGACATAAAGGTAATCTTCTCTAAATATCGCTACTCCAAAATGAGGGTTAAAGATTTCTTTGTTTACTTTATATTTTACCTCAACCTCAAAGCTTTCTCCAATTTTAAACTCATTTTTTCTTTTTTTATTTTCTCCTTTTAAATTTACCTCTAAAATATCTACTTCGCTTCTTTTTCTACAGCTTCCCCAACCAATTTTAATCTTTTCTATATCCTCAGGATACTTAGGAAAAACTGGATATTGGCTTAATTCTTCCTTTCTTTTAACAATCTCCAAATATCTTTCGCATACTCTTTCGGGAACGTCTTTTAAAACTATCTCCCCTTTTTCTAAAAGAATAGCTTTATCACAGAGGTCTTTTATTAAATCTAAAGATTGAGAAGCGATAAGCAGAGTCTTTCCTTCCTTTTTAAATTCAGCAATTTTCTTAAGACATTTTTCTTGAAAATATAAGTCTCCTACGGAAATTATCTCATCGATTAAGAGTATATCAAAGTCAGCATATACAGCTATAGAAAAACCTAAACGCAAAATCATCCCTGAGGAATAGGTATAGAGGGGTTGATTAATAAATTCTTTCAATTCAGAGAAATCAATAATTTTATTTAAACGATTTTTTATTTCCTTTATTTTCATTCCCAAGATTACTCCATTTAAATAGATATTATCTATTCCCGATAATTCGGGATGAAACCCTGCTCCTAAGGTTAAGATTGTAGAAAGTTTGCCTTTTACTTTTACTTTTCCCGTGGTAGGAAAAGTTATTCCGGCAATAATATTAAGTAAAGTAGATTTTCCTGCTCCATTTCTACCCAATATCCCAAAACATTCTCCCTCTTCTATTCTTAGATTTATATTTTTTAAAGCCCAGAATTCTTTTTCTTCTTTAGGAATAAATATGCGGGGAAGAACATCTTTAACAAATGCACCTTTTTCATGTTTTATAATATATTTTTTTCCAATATCTTCTAAAATGACTGCTTCCATAATTAAACGAAATCACTGATATTTCTATCGTATTTCCTAAAAATGAGAAATCCTAAAATAAAGAAAATAACACAAATTAAACTCGTATAATTTAGTAAATAAAATATGCTTATTTCTTTAGGTAAAGTAGAGACAAAATCGGGTAGTAAGATAATCCGGTAGAGAGTAATTAAACAAGTTAAAGGATTAAGCATATAAAATTTTAAAAAAGAAGAAGAGATATCTTTTACTAAAGATAAGGGATAAAATATGGGAGTAATATAAAACCAGAATAAAAGAACTATTTCTACAATATATTTTACATCGCGGTAAAAAACCTGAAGACTAGAGCAGATAAGAATAATTCCCGCTATAAATATGCTTTGCCAAATAATTACTAAAGGAAGAAAGACAATCAAAAGGGATAATTTTATCCGAAAAATTGGAAGAAGTAGAAGAAGAAGGAAAACAATTATAAAAAAAATCATCATATTTCCAAAAAGTATAGAGATAGGAACAATCTCGCGGGGAAAATAAACTTTTTTTATTAAATTACTATTATCTACAAGACTTGTAGTGGCTTGAGAAAGAGTCGTAGCTAAATAGTTCCAGGGGAAAACTCCGGTAATAAGGTAGATAAAGAATGGATATTTAGGGATATAAATTTTGATAATATTTGAGAAAACAATTTTGAATACAAAAACCATAGAGAGGGGAACAAAAATCATCCATAAGAATCCTAAGAAGGGATACTTATAACGAATTTTTAATTCCCGAATTGCTAAATGGAACAAAAGCTGATATTGAGAGATAAATTGTTTAAATCTTTTCAAGTCTATTTATTGATATAATCCTCAAAATTTATCTTACCATAAATCTCTTCTCTCACTACCCTTATTCTTTCATTTATATAGGGATGAGTTCTTCCATAGAGTATACGAATGGGTTCTTTTCTTTTTATTTCTTTGAATTTCTCCAAAAAAGAAATTGCTCCTTCAGGATTAAATCCTGCTCTTTGCATAAAACGTACCGCAAGTCTATCCGCCATAAGCTCATCTTCACGAGAGTAAGAAAGCATAAGTAAATCTAAAGCGGTATTTGTTCTTTTCAATGTTTCTGGATCTGGTGCTCCTGCTTTAGCTATGAGCATCAAAATATTAAAACCGAAATTCTTTTTTAGAAGGTCTATAGAATGTCTTGCTGTAATATGGGAGACTTCATGAGCTAAGACGTAGGCAAGTTCGTCGTCATTTTCTATTTCTTCAAGGATTCCTTTAAATACATAAATATAGCCTCCCGGTAAAGCAAAAGCATTTTTTTCATCTTCATCTAATACTTTGAAATAATACAAAATACTCTTACGGTCACATACTTCTGCTATCTTCTGACCAATCTCACTCACCTTTGTTTGGAGAGAAATATCTTCAGAAAGTTTAAATCTATTTTCTACTTCTTTGGAAAGGGATTTTCCTATATTTACTTCTTCTTCATCACTCATAAAGATAAATTCTTCCTTCCCTGTGTAGACATTGAACTGCGTAGCACAGGCATTAAGGAAAAAAAGAAGGAGAAAAGGGAGAATTCTTTTCACAATTAAAATTTTACTAGATATAAAAAAGATTTTCAACAAAGAAAAGGGTTTTTAAACTTTGACTTTTTCGAGGTTTTTAATTAAATCATCAAATTTAATGGTGGGATCAAGAGACTGAATTTCATTAGCTAATTTTATTATTTTTTCTTTTAACTTTTCATTATGGGTCTTCAACCAAAGAGAATATACATCAAGAAAAGCATCTTCCTTTTCTTTTAAGGAATGTTTCTTTTCATATTCCTTAAATTCTCTCAAAAATTCAAACCATTCATTAGAAGGTAATTGATTATATAACCACATTTTATTTAACTTATAAAAAACTTTTATCTTTTCCATAATAAGTATAACATATTTTCCTTTAATTGTCAAGGGCTAAAGATGAGCCAATTTTTGGATTAAACAGAGAAAAAAACCCTCCATCTCTGAGGTAGGTAATACTCTTACACAATTATGGATCAGGGAAGAAAATTCCTCATCTTTCCATTTTTTTAAACCGGGTATAAAATTAGAAAGATTCAACTTTATTTTTTTTAAGGTAATTTTACCGGGAAACTTTTTCAATAACCAATTTATTACCCCTTCATTTTCTTCGGGTGAGAAAGTGCAGGTTGAATAAAGAATTAAACCTCCTACTTTTACCGCTTGAAAAGCAGAAAAAAGAAGTCTCTTTTGCTTATGGACCATTTCTTTTATCTTTTTTTCTTTCCAATAAAGAAAAGTTTTAGGGTTTGTAGTGTCAAAACGACCTTCGCTTGAGCAAGGAGCATCTAAAAGGACTTTATCAAAAAAATCTTTATATTTAAACCAAATTTTCTCTCCATCTCCTAAAATAGCCTCCGTATTGGTTATCCCTTGCTCTTTTAAATTACTCAATAACTTAAAAAATCTGTCCTTTATTTTTTCTACAGCAATTATCTTACCCTGATTTTTCATCAATACCGCCATTTGCGTTGTTTTACTCCCTGGAGCAGAGGCTAAATCAAGTATACATTCTCCGGGAATAGGATTTAAAACTAAAGGAGGAAGCATACTTGAAAGACCCTGAATATAAATGCACCCTTCTTTATAGAGTTCAGATTTCATTAGTTCTTTTTTCCCTGCATTCCGCAGAATAAAAGCTTCCGGATACCAAGAAACTTTTTCTGTTTTAAATCCCTCTCTCTTTAATCTTTCTTCCGCTTCAAGAATTCCAATTTTTAAAGTATTTATGCGAAAAGTAGTAGGTTTTTTCTGAGTAAAAGTGTGCATGAGTTCCGAAAATCTCTCCGGCGGAAAAATTAACCTCATCCTCTCTATAAAATGTGAAGGTAGCTTATAGATTGCTTTTTTCATTTACACTAAAATATCTCAATATCTATCTCAGGGGGATTTTTGAGAGTATTGTGTATAGGGCAATTCTTAACAAATTCAATTATGGCTATTTTTCTTTTATCCTCAATATGTTTTTCTTTAATATCAATGCTTATTTTTATTTTTCTAAAACATATGGGTGGCTCCTGAGGAATTTCTCCTTCAGCAATAATTTTAAATTCAGGTATATCCAATTTGGCATTATCTAAGTATTTTCTAAAATATACTCCTATACAGCCAGCTAATGAAGCCAAGAATACATCGGAAGGAGTCATCCCTTTCCCTTTTAAATCGATATGGAAAAGATAATCCTTAGACTTAGCGGTAAAAAACATCTCTCCCTTATTTTCCAACTCTACTTTATACATTTTTACTCACCTCCTTTATTTCCATCCCTTGTTTAATTGGTGATTTAAATCTTTAAGTCTTTGAAATCTTTCATAATTTTCTCTCCCTTTATATAAAGGGAAAACAGAATTATTATGCCATAATGGATCGAGATTTTCATCTAACTTTGCACGAATGTATTCTACTGTTCCAGGAATAGGAGAAAATTCTTCTAAATAAACTCTTACCTTTAAAGAATGGGCAAAATGTATAGATTCTTTTATTTCTTCAAAACTCTGATCGGGAAGCCCCATAAGGAGATATATTCCTATCTCTGAAGAGTCGTATCCTGCTTTTTTTAAAAATTTTACTGCTCTTATAATTGTTCGATTATTTATCTTATTTCCAGTTAATTTTTGTCTTTTAGAAGATACACTTTCTAAACCTAAACGGGGTTGTATAAAATTTGTTTTCTTCAAAAGAAGAGCGAGTTCTTCATCTAAAAAACAGGCATTCAATCCATTAGGAGTGTGAAAATTTAAAGAAATCCCCAAATTTAAAATTTTTCTTAAAATAATTTTTATATGCTCATCTGGATTATACAAAAGTGCATCGTCATAAAAGGCAAAATTTCTAACTTTTAATTTTTTATAGAAATAGACAATCTCCTGGTAAACTTCCTCCGGGTCTCGTTGATAAACATTTGGCTCTAAAATATACCATCCACAGTAACTGCATTTAAAAGGACAACCCGAAGAGGTTCTTAAGGAGACGTATTTATTACAGGGATATATTTCATATAAAGGTATCAAAGAATTGAGTTTATTCTCATCAAAAGATATTTTTTTCTGTAAAACTTTCTGAAGCAAATCTGACAATTTCTTAAAATCACCTCCCTTAAAAATGTAATCTGCTCCACTGTATTTTAGAGCATGTCTATAACATAAAGTAGCGTATATTCCTCCCAAAATAATGGGAACAGCAGGATATTTCTTTTTTAGAATCTCTATTACCTCAAATACACCTTTATACCAATAGGTCATTCCGGAAGTAATCATAATTAAATCTGGTCTTTTGATCTTTTTTAATAAATTTTTAAAAATATAGGGAGGCATTCCGTATCTTTTATATAAGCGAGGTATCTCTTTGAAAATGGAAGGCTTCTCTACTACTTCTGAATAATATTTACCTTTGCCATATATATCCGTATGGAAGTACAATTTAGATATGGAGGGATGAAAACGATCAAGACAATCAATAAAGTCAATTTTAAAACCTAGTTCCCAAAGCAAGCGTGCAATTTTTAAAAAACCGATAGGTTTAGCAAACAAATCATAAGCGGCAAAGTCGTATATCCAAGGATTAATCATCAATATGCGTTTTACTTCTTTCATACTCTTGGAAACATTTAGCCAAATTGATAAATTCTTCTATATCTAAGGTCTCTGGTCTCCTCTGGGGATCTATTCTTAATTTCTCCAATATTTCTTTCCATTCTTTTCTTTCTAACCCAAGCCTACTCCCCGATAAAGCATTGAGAATAGTCTTTCTACGTCTCTGAAAAGCAGAATGTACAATTAAGAAAAATTTTTCTTTTAATTTATTATTAACTCGTGGCTTAGAAAGAATTTTAATTTTCATAAAAGAAGAATCTACTTTAGGGGGAGGATAAAAAGAATTCTTTTTAATAGTAAAGAGTATTTCTGGTTTTGCATAAGAATGGATAAATATACTTAACGAGGAATACTCTTTATCTCCACTTTTAGCCATTATTCTTTGGGAAAGTTCTTTCTGTAGAGTAACATAAATAATATTGATGTATTTATAATTTTTAATCAGATGGGTAAGAATAGGAGTAGAAATATAATAAGGGATATTACCTATTACTTTAAGTTTTTCTTTGAGAAATCCTAAAGAAGAAAAATCAAATTGAAGTATATCAGAATTTATTATCTTAAAATTTTGGAATGAATTAAGTCTATTTTTTAATAGTTCACAAAAAATTTTATCTTTTTCTACAGCATAGACAAATTTTACATGCTTACAAATCTCTTCAGTAAGTGCTCCCAATCCTGGACCAATTTCTAAAATTATATCTTCAGAGGATAATTGGCAATTTAAAATAATTTTTTTCTGGATATTTTTATCAATTAAAAAATGCTGTCCTAAGTATTTCTTGGGAGAAAGATTATAGATACGGAAAGTTTCAATTAATTCAGAAAGAGAAAGCATGACGGGTTAAGCGATAAGCTGTTTTTATTGCCTCAAACATAGAGATATAAGAGGCTATCCCTTTTCCCGCGATATCAAAAGCGGTTCCGTGCCCAGGAGAAGTACGTATAAAAGGAAGTCCCAGAGTTAGATTTACGGTATGTTCGGGGTCAAGCATCTTTATAGGAATCATTACCTGATCGTGATACATACCAATAATGCAATCGTAATTGTTTCTTTTATATTGAGAGAAAAATCCATCTGCAGAATATGGTCCAGAAATATCCCCCAAATCTTCTTTTTTAATTTTCTCTATGGCAGAAATTATCTTTATTTCTTCTTTGCCTAATAAACCTCCCTCACCTCCATGGGGATTTAAAGAAAATACAGCTATACGTGGAAAAGAGAGAGAAAAATAATTTCTTAGATATTTTATTACTAACTTAATGTTTTTGTAAATAAAGGAGGAAGTTAGATGGTAAGGTACTTCTTTTAAAGGTATATGCCGAGTAAGAGGAACTACGCGCATATATCTATTTATTAACATCATTAAGAAATCTTTGGTCTTAAAAGATAGACTTAAATACTCCGTATGCCCTGGAAAAATTTTTCCTGCTCTGTTAATCATCTCCTTACTCACAGGAGCAGTAACCAAGGTAGAGATTTTCTTCTCTTTTAGAAGACTAATGGCAGTATCAATATATTCTAAGGAAGAAATCCCATTTTTGACAGAGGGAACACCGGGTTTAAAATTCTTCTTATCTACATTCTTTAGGTCTAAAATTTCTAAATTTTCTCTATTAAAAAAAGAGTGGATTTTAAATTTTTTTACATACTTTTCCAATACATTTCTATCTCCAATTATCAAGAAATTTATGGACAATCTCTGACGGAAAATTTTATCTATTGCCTTAACTAAAACCTCTGGACCAATCCCTGCAGGATCTCCCATAGTTATACCTATATTTATTCTACTCATTTATCTGAATAAATGCCTTCTCTTTTAATTCTGAAACCCATTTATTAAACTTTTCATCTATTTTTTGTCTAAAAAGTATGTTATTTATTTCTATCTGTACCTCTTCAAAATTTAATATCTTTCCGGGAATATACTCATCTACTCTGAATAGATAGAAACCACTTTCTGTCTCAATCCATTGAGAAAGTTCTCCCGGCTTGAGAGAAAAAATAATCTCTTCTATGCTTGAGGAAAGTTCTCCTCTTTTTATCTCCCCCATTACTCCCCCTTTTAAGGCAGTGGCACCCTCAGAATACTTCTTAGCCACTTCTTCGAAAGGTATATCTTCTTGAAGTAGTTTAACTATCTCATCTAATCTCTCTTTTATTTCTTCAGGCGAACGATTATATTTATATATAAAGATATTTCTCAATCTTACTCTGTCTGGTTCTCTGAATCTTTCTTGATGCCTTCTATAAAATTCCTCAATCTCCTGAGGGGTAATAACTATTTTGTTCCTTACTTTATTAAAAAATAATTTTTGTAATATTATCTCGTATTCGAAAGCCTCTTTTAAATCCTCTATCGTAAGGCCTGCTTCTTTAAGACTGTCTCTAAACGAATCTTCATTGGGAAATCTTTCTTTAACCTTTTTTATCCTTTCTTCAATTTCCGCTTCCGTAACTGTGATGGATTCCTCTTTTGCTTTATTTCGAATAAGTTTATTGATAATGAGCTTGTCGATAAGCGCCTTATCTAACTTATTTTCTTCTTCTTTGTCTATCTCTTTACCACTCTGTCTAATTTGATAAATAAGGAAAGCCTTCTTCCTTTCTAACTCATTTTTAGTAATTATTTCATCATTGACTATAGCCACAATGCGATTTAAACTATTTTCCTCGCCATAGCTTTTAAGGGAGAAATAGAATACTGCTAGTACTATAAAAAAAACCTTTTTCATCTACGCCAATTGTTTGACTAAAGTACGCGAGGTTTTTACAGATTTATTTATAAATTCTTCTTTATGACCTTGCAATCTATTTATTGCTTCCCTAAGTAAACGACAATACAGATCAAAACCTATCTGGTAGATATAACCATGCTGTTCGGTCCCTAAAATATTCCCTGCTCCCCTAATCTGAAGATCTTCCATAGCAATTTTAAAACCTGCTCCTAATTCCGTATGTCTTTCAATAGCCAAAAGCCTCTTTTTTGCTTCTTCATCAAGTACTATCCCTTTAGAAACAAGAAAATAGGCATATGCTTTTACATTAAATCTTCCGACCCTCCCTTTTAATTGATAAAGGTCAGACAGACCATAGTTTTCAGCATTATTTATAAATATAGTATTAACATTGGGGATATCTATACCTGATTCAATTATCGTTGTACAAACAAGAACATCAAATTTTTTTTCCATAAAATCTAACATGACTTTTTCCAAAGTTCTCTCAGGTAATTTTCCATGGGCAATCCCAAATCTTGCTTCCGGAACTATTTTCATTAACTTCTGGGTAAGTTTTTCAATTCCCTCTATCCGGTTATGGACAAAAAACACTTGTCCCTTTCTTTTCAATTCAAAAATTATACCTTTACGAATAAGTTCTTCATCGTATTCACAAACCTTAGTTTCTACAGGTATGCGTTCTTTAGGAGGAGTATTAATTATAGACATATCCTTTGCTCCCATAAGTGCCATATAGAGTGTACGAGGAATCGGAGTAGCAGTAAGCGTAAGCACATCTACAAGGAGCCTTAATTTCTTTAATTTCTCTTTATGTTCTACTCCAAAACGTTGTTCTTCATCGATAATTACAAGTCCTAAGTCTTTAAATTTTATATCTGGAGAAAGGAGACGATGGGTTCCAATCACTATATCTATGGTTCCCTTTTCTAAACCTTCTAAAATTTCTATCTGTTGTTTTTCGCTGCGAAAACGGCTAAGCATCTCTATATTCACCGGGAAATCTTTCATTCGTTTTTTAAAAGTATGATAATGCTGTTCAGCAAGAATAGTAGTGGGTACAAGGATAGCCACCTGTTTATTATCCATAACCGCCTTAAAAGCAGCACGTAAGGCTACTTCTGTCTTGCCATAACCTACATCCCCACAGATTAATCTGTCCATGGGATGGGGTGATTCCATGTCTCTTTTTACTTCCTCGGTTGCTTTTAATTGGTCAGGCGTTTCCTTGTAGGGGAAACTTTTTTCTAAATCTTTTTGCCAGTCTGTATCGGGAGAAAAAGAAAATCCCAGAAGCACCTTCCTTTTTGCTTGTATCTCTAACAACTCCTGGGCTTTTTCCCAAATCCCCTTTCGCGATCTTTCTTTTACCCTCTGCCACTCTTGAGAACCCAGTTTATATATTCGTGGAGGTCTTCCTTCAAATCCAATATACTTTTGGACCAAATGCATATCCTCATGGGGAACATAGAGTTTTGCTCCATCTTCATATCTTATTACTAAACAATCCTGAAATCTATTTTTATCGAAACGGATCTTTTTAATCCCCTCATATATACCAATACCATAATTTATATGGACCACATAATCCCCAGGTTTTATTTCTACAAAATTCTGTATAGGCATTGTCTCATCGATATTCTCATAAATTGTTTTAATACGGTGGATCTTCTCTGAGATGGGGAGGATAATGATTATTTCAAAATTTGAGATTATTTCTCCGGTGGCAAGATTAAATCCCCTTAAAGACTCTATTCTATTATCGTCCCAAACAATCTTAACGGGAGACTCAAAGGTAGCAGGGAAAATCTCCACCACTTCTCCTCTGTAGCTAAAATCTCCTTCTTCCTCTATTTCTTCCCTACGGTGATATCCTAAATTGTTTATTCTACGGATAAATTCTTCCTGAGGAATTTCCTGTCCTTTAAATATCTTAAGTAAATCAAACATCTTACATCCTCTCCGGAAAAGATATTCCTAAAAGTCTTAATCCATTTCTTAACACCACTCCTACAGCTAAAGCCACAAACATCTTGGCATAACTTTTTTCTGAATCAGAATCGATTATCCGATAATGAGAATAATAGTGATGAAAATATTTAGCTAAATTCTGAAGATAGACTATAAGGATATTGGGTTCAAGATTGTAGGTTACTTCTTTAACTGTGTAAGGAAATTGTTGTAAAATACGTATAATCTTAAATTCTTCCTCACCAAGGTTAGAAATTAAAAATTCTACATCCCTGTATTGGGAGATCAGTTTCTCTATATCAATCCCTTTTTCATAGGCATAATTTTTAAGGCTGTTTATACGTGCATGTGCATATTGAATGTAATAAACAGGATTCTCTTTTGATTCTTTCTTAGCTAATTCTATATCGAAATCCAAATGACTATCTAAACGCCGATTTAAAAAAAAGAATTTTGCTACATCCTTACCAATTTCTCTAATTATTTCTTCTAAGGTAATAAATTTACCTGCTCGTGTAGACATAGGAACCATTTCTCCATTTCTATAAAGGGTAGCCAATTGCACAATGATTATCTTAAGTTTAGTATCATCATAGCCCATCGCTTTTATCCCTGCACGCAGACGAGGTATATAACCATGATGGTCTGGTCCCCAGAGGTTGATAAGTAAATTATATCCTCGTTCATATTTATCTTTATGATAAGCAAGATCTGAAGCTATATAAGTAAAGCTTCCATCAGATTTTACAACTACCCTGTCTTTATCATCTCCAAAGAGAGTGGATTTTAACCAGATAGCTCCATCCTTTTCATACATAAAATCCTTTTCTTTTAGAAAATTTATCACTTTTTTTACTTTACTAGATTTATTTAAGGAAGCTTGACTTATCCAATTATCAAATCTTATTCCAAATTTATCTAAATCCTCTTTTATTATCCTCAGCATTTCTTTACAGCCAAATTCAATAAAGAATTCTTTACTTTCTTGATTCCATTCTTTATATTTTTCTTTATCTAAAGAGAGTTTTTTAGCCACTTCCACTATATAATCTCCTTTATAACCATCAGGAGGAAGTTCTATTTTCTCTCCTAACAATTCTCTATATCTTACCCAGATAGATTTAGCTAAATTTTCTATCTGTGTTCCTTCATCATTTATATAATATTCCTTTTCCACTCTATATCCCAAAAAAGAAAATATATTTGCTAAAGCATCTCCAATAGCTGCCTGTCTGCCATGAGCGATACTCAATGGCCCTGTAGGGTTAGCACTTACAAATTCAATCAATACAGATTCATTTTTACCCTCTGAAGAACTTCCAAATTTATCTCCTTCACTAAGACAATTAAAAACAGTCTTTGAAAGGTATTCTTCGCTTAAGAAAAAATTTATAAAGCCAGGGAGCTTAAAATCAATTTCTTTAATTGCATTTTTTAAAAAAGAATTAGCTTTTATTGCCTCTTCTAATTTAGGTAAAAATTTATCTTTTATTTCTCCAGCTGTTTTTTCAATTAGACGGGCTAATTTAAAGATTACGTTAGAATAAAAATCCCCTTGAGAGAGCTCTTTACAAAAATTTAACTCAAAATCTATATTTAAATTGGGAAAACAATTATCTAAAGATTTTTTTATACATGATTTCAAAGCAGTATATAAGTCTTTTTTTTCCATTTTATAACTCTACTATGGGAGCCTTTCCCCAAAGGCGATCTAAATCGTAGAATTTTCGGATTGGTTCATAAAAAATATGTACAATTACATCTCCATAGTCAAGTAGAATCCAAGTGGCGGAGGTAGTACCCTCTTCATGCCAGGGTCTAATGCCCTTTTTACGGAGTTCTTCTTCTACTGCCTCTTTAATCGTCTCCGTCCTTTTAGTCGAAGAACCTGAACAAATTACAAAGAAGTCAGCAATTGTGGAAAGTTTTCTAATATCTAAAACCTTTATATCTTCTCCTTTCTTATCTAAGCATACCTTGGCAATAAAAATTGCTTTTTCGTAAGAATTTATTTTTACCCCCTTTTTAAAAAAGATAAAATTAATAACCCAATTCTTTCACTATTCTCTTAAAATTGGCAGGTATTTTTCTAGGACGCTTAATTGTCTTCATCACTAGATCTGGATCTTTCAATCCGTGTCCTGTTAAAATACAAACGATTTTGATTGTGGGTTTATTCAGTTTTTGATATTTAAAATAATTTTTCTTTGCCAATTTCAATAAACCTGCTACCGAGGCAGCAGAGGCTGGTTCTACAAAAATCCCTTCATACTGTGCGAGAAGTTTATAAGCATTAATGATCTCCTGGTCAGAAACCGTATCGATAACACCCCCAGACTCATCTCTTGCTTCCTCTGCTTTTTTCCAACTTGCGGGATTACCAATGCGTATGGCAGTTGCAATCGTTCGGGGATTTTTTATTATTTTTCCCTTAACAATGGGGGCAGCACCTTCAGCCTGAAAACCTAGCATGCGAGGAAGAATTCTTATCTTTTTATATTGATAGTATTCTTTGTATCCTTTCCAATAGGCAGTAATGTTACCTGCATTACCTACTGGCATAACCTGAAAATCAGGAGCCTCTCCCAAAACATCACATATTTCAAAACTGGCGGTTTTCTGTCCTTCTATACGATAAGGATTTAGAGAATTTACTAAAGTTATCGGATATCTTTTAGTGATTTCGCGTACCATTTCTAAACATGTATCAAAATTACCCTCTATCTCTAATACTTTTGCTCCGTGAATTAATGCCTGAGATAATTTTCCTAAAGCAATATAACCTGAGGGTACAAGAACAAAGCACTTAATCCCTGCTCTGGCTGCATAGCAGGCAGCGGAAGCAGAGGTATTACCTGTGGAAGCGCAGATTATCGCATCTTTCTTTTCCTCACAAGCCTTAGAAACCGCTAAAGTCATCCCCCGGTCTTTAAAAGAACCAGTGGGATTAAGTCCTTCATATTTAAAATAGACTAAATATTTTTTCCCTAATATCTTCCCTATATACCGAGAGGGGATTAAAGGAGTGTTTCCTTCTTTTAGAGTAATAATGGGAGTTTTTGAGGAAACGGGAAGATAATTTTTATAATATTTTATTATTCCAGGCCAGTTTGTTTCTATTTTCATGGAGTTAATTCTTCGATCCTTATCGCTACGGGCTTGTCTTTGATTACATCTAGTTTTTCAATCATTTCTAAGGCGGTACGTAAATCTCTCTCTCTTGCTTCGTGAGTAATAATAACCACAGGGACTACTTTTGCTCTTCTTCTCTCCTTTTGACTAACCGAAGCTATACTTATTTTCTTTCTACCTAATATTCCCGAAATTTTAGCCAATACTCCGGGTTTGTCAACAGCCATAAAACGCATATAATAGCGCGATTCGATATCTTTTATAGGAAGCAATCCTTTTATTGTCTGGTTAAAAAAGAGATTGAAATAATTATAATTCCTACCCGAAATGATGGCTTTAGCTATGTCTATTATATCGCTCATCACTGAGCTAGCTGCAGGCATCTGTCCTGCACCTTCACCATAAAATATTGCCTCACCCACCATATCTCCCTGTACATAAATTGCGTTATGTATACCTCTTACGGAAGCTAAAAGGTGTTTTTCGGGAATAAGGGTGGGATTTACTCTTATCTCAAGGAATTTATCTTCTAATTTAGAAACCGCTAAAAGTTTTATTACATAACCCATCTCTTTAGCATAAAGAATATCCGAATAAGCGATGTTAGAAATGCCCTCTATATATATCTTTTTCATATCTACATGATAACCAAAACCCAACAAAGTAAGAATTGCTATCTTATGTGCAGAATCAATTCCTTCTATGTCAAAATAGGGATTTTTCTCCGCATAACCTTTTTCCTGAGCAAGTTTTAAAGCAGAATGGAAAGCACATCCCTTTTCATACATCTCTGTCAGAATAAAATTAGAAGTGCCATTTAGAATGCCCAAGATAGAAATTATCCGATTACCAATCAGACTTTCCCTAATTGCCTTAATAATAGGAATTCCTCCTCCTACACTTGCTTCAAAACCTAAATTTAATCCCTTCTTCTGGGCTAAAGTAAAAATTTCTTTTCCTTCCTCGGCAAGAAGAGCTTTGTTAGCAGTAACTACATGTTTATTATTATTTAATGCCGAAAGAATATATTCTTTTGCGGGATGTATACCCCCAATTAATTCTACCACTATATCTATCTCTGCATCATTGAGAACATCTATAGCATTCTGAGTAACCATTGTGGAAGGAAGATTTGCTCTTTTAATCTTTTTTGAATCTATCTCACAGACTTTTTTCAACCTAATTTCAAAACCTAACTTATTTATCAAAAAACTCCTTTTTTCTAAAAGGGTTTTTGCTACCCCTTGTCCAACTGTACCTAAACCAATCAATCCGATATTAATTTTTTTCATCTCTAAAAGCGAAAAAATAATCTAAAAAATGAATTATTAAATGAAATAAATTTTCGAAAACTTAAACTTACCAAAACCATAGAAATACCTAAGAAAATAAGCATCACTGCTATAATTATAGCCAAAAGTTGAGGATAAATAATAATAAGAATTCCTCCTATAATCAATAGAATACCGGTAAGAAGCATATTTTATATAATACCAGAAATCTTAATTTAAAGCAAGCTAAAGATTTATCTCGGTGAATTAAAGTATAGGGGGCATATCTAAAACAGGGTGTTTTACTTTTTGTAAAAAATTCAAAAGTTCATGGATATCTGTAGTTATAGTTTCATCGCATATCTTTTCCAATAAATCAGGATATCCCAATTCCTGAGCCCTTTTTCTTATTTTATCCGCAAGAAGTTCTTTTAATTCTTTGGGCATCCAGACTACCCGCAAAATCCCTCCTTCTGCAGAAATAAATTTTTTACTTGTGATATAAAGCTTACCTACTCCCATAAATCCGGGAGTCTGTACTCCTCCTCCTACTGAACCGGCAAGGGTAGTAAAGGTCATTCCACAGGGAGTCATCCCAGAATAATCTCTATGGACAATCATTACCCCATTTGTTTCAGCTAAAACCAATACAATACATTCAAAACAACCACAAGAACTCATGGGATACTCCATAATTGAATATAAACTTACCTTTTCAATGGTCTTGTTCGACTTTTGATAAACAAAATCATTAATGCTCTTCCATTGCCCTAATCTTTCATCAATCATTTCTTTTTTCAAGATAGGTTGATTTGGTCCAGAAGGCAATATTTCATAGGAGGCTTTCGCATCTAACCAAGAATAAGCTCCACAGAGGCCCAACCTTTCGGGAGTAATTATACAGACATGATTAGGAGCAAATGACTGACATAAAACACAAGAGAAATAAACATCTACATTCTCATCAATCATTCCGGCCAATCTTTCATCACGCTCTAAATATGCCTTTTGTGCTTCTTTAAGCAATTCTTTTACCTTTTCCTCTTCAGTATAAAGTGATACTTTTACTTTATCCACAATACTTGAATATTCCTGATGGAACATCGCATGTAAAATTACCCCAATGTGTTTAAGTCTAAATCCCTTATTAAATGCCTCTTTACTTATCCTTATCCAATTCATATCTCTTTGTCCAATATGCATTATTCCTTGAGCATAGTTTATAAACCGATGGATTTGGCGTTCTAAAATGGGTTCAAAATCTTTTTGCATTTTTCTACCCGCTACCTCTACAACTATGGCTAAAGGAAGGGACTTAACATTCTTTACTTCATCTATATCTGGACCAAACAATTCAATTTTACCATCTTCTATTTTATCTAAGGCACTCATTTTTAAATATTCAAAGGAAGGGAATTCTGATTTTCCTCCAAATTCAATATAGAGGTTTTCTTTTCTTACTCTTTCTCCTTCAAAAGCAGCTGCATAGGCAACTGGTATATCTACTTTAGAGATTTTAACTTTTATTCCCCGACTTAGAATACATCTAGAAACCAATTTTTTATAATCTTTTTCGCTTATTAAAGCATCGTAAAGAGTCGTTTCTAATTTACCAATTTCTCCAATTTCCAAATCGGTAATTATAGGAAAACCAAAAGCCAAAGCACCTAAACCAGTCGCTGCAATTACTTCATCCACATAACTCAAAAGCAAAATAAATGCGGGTACACGCTGACGGAGATAGCCTATAATCTCCTGCCATTGCCCAGGTTTAAATCCACCAAAAGTTAAAGGCGCTCTTATAGCAAAATTAACCGCATAAATTGCAGAAAGATAATCATCTCCCAAAGGAATTATATAATTTTCTAAACCAATTTCCACACCTTTACTCTCCAATTGTTTTTTAAAAGTTATCTTTTCAAACTCACCTGCGAGCAAACTAACTATATTTTTTGATTGAAGTTCTCGTATCAGATCCACCGCTAAATTCTCTTCTTTTGCGGGACCTAAAATTACTGCAATCCCAGCTATTCTACCATCTACAAGTTGTAGACCCAATGAGCGTAGAATATTGTCAGGAATAAAACCCATTCCTCCTGTAGGATGCTTCCCATCTAAAACAGAAAGTGCTGCTAACAATTCCTCACATAATAGAGTAGCAATTCCTTTATTAAATATACCATTTGCAGTATCGATAATAAATCCATGGGCAGTAGGTTTTAATTTACTTAGATCCTCTATCTGTTTTAGCACCCTAGAGCAATCAGATAAATTTTTCACCTCTATATTGAGTAAAGCATTAATTAAAGGAAGATAATAATTGGTATTTAGAAATCCGATCGGTGTATCTTTACCTTTATGAAGAAGCATTGTCGATAGTGTGTCTTTAGTAGCTGTTAAAATCTTATTTAAACCTTCATTCGCCATCTGAGAGATTAATTTTATTGTTTCGGCTTCATTTTTATGAAGCTCTTCTTCCTCTTTATCGATAAAAATTACCCAACAAACCTTTATTACTCTTCCATTCTCCAGCTTAATCGCCTCTACTTTATTTCCTCCAACAATCTGTTTTATTGGAACATTAATTATTTCGATATTCTTAGATAAATCTGTTATTTCATTATCAGTTATTAATTTTACCGAAACTCCGTACCTCTCATTGAGATAACTGGCTACTTTCAAAGGAAAATCTCCTGAACCTACTACACAAACAGTATCATTAATAGGATAATCTTCCAATTTTTTAAATCCCTCATAGTCTCTTAAAAGAATAACCCCTCTTTTTTTAATCTCTAAGATATTTTTATCAATCTTTCCCATTTTAGTCCCCCTATCTAACTAAAGTTTAAGATTTTTCTATAAACCTGATACCTCCAAAACCTTAGATACTACTTTATGCCAACCAATAGACATGATATGAATCCCCTGACACATGTTTTTTAATTCCTTTATCAATCGCGAAGCAATCTCTACAGATTTCTCCACCTTGTCTTTTGCTTCTTCCATCTCTTTAATGAGATTATCCGGCACAAAAACACCCGCTACATTCTCATTCATATAACGTGCCATTCCTGCTGATTTTAGAAGGACTATACCGGCTAAAATAGGAACTTTCAGATGTTTAATATTTTCTAAGAATTTTTCAAATACCTTTAAGTCATAAACTGCTTGGGTCTGGAAAAACTTCGCTCCTGCTTTAATCTTTTTCTCCATCTTAATAATCTCTGGCTCCAAGGGATCTTGCCCAGGATTAACTACTGCACCTAGAAAAAATTTTGGAGTTTTTCCTTCTAATTTGTTTCCCTGCATATCAAACCCTTCAGTTAATCTCTTAGCTACTTCTAATAACTGCACTGAATCTAAGTCAAATACTGGCTTTGCTTCGGGATGGTCTCCTAATTTAGGATGATCACCAGTTAAGATTAAGACATTTTCAATTCCTAAACAGGCAGCAGACAGTAAATCTGATTGAAGGGCCAAACGATTTCTATCTCTACAAGTAAGTTGAAAAATTGGTTCAAATCCCCTTTCTTTAAGCAATACACACATAGCCAAAGAGCCCAAACGCATTACTGAAGATTGCAGATCTGTAACATTAACCGCATCTACCCGATTACGCCAAGATTCGATATCTTTTAAAATCTTCTCCACTTCTATCCCTTTGGGAGGACCAATTTCTGAGGTTACAATAAATTTTTTTACCTCTATTTTTTCTTTAAGGGTCATTTTTGAATTCTAAGTTTAGATAACAATTCCGCTATCCTTTTAATTTGAAAGTAAAAGGACATCTTTTAATTTACTTTCTACAGGCATCTTTGCTTTCTTCTTAAGTTCTTCTAAATATAATCCTTCTTTAACCTTTGAAATCTTTTTCATCTTTGAAATTGTAATTTGGCAACATTAACTAAATTACGCATAAGCATCGTCACTGTAAGTGGACCTACTCCTCCAGGAACTGGAGTAATAAAACTTGCCCGTTCAGAAGCGGATTCAAATTCTACATCTCCTACGATTTTATCCTCAATTCTATTTATTCCCACATCGATAACAATGGCATTCTCTTTTATCCACTCTCCTTTTACTAAATTTGCTTTTCCTACGGCTACAACCAATATTTCTGCCCTCTTTACATGCTCTTCTAAGTGACCTCTCTGCGATGTCCCAATATGGCATACGGTTACTGTAGAAAATTCATTTAAGAAAAGTAAGCTTAAGGGTTTTCCAACTATTTCACTGTGTCCAATTATGACTACTTCTTTACCATATAAATCTACTCTTGTAGACTTAACCAATTCAAATACCGCTGAAGCCGTACAAGGAATAACATAAGGTTTACCCATAAGAATCCTTCCCAAATTCAAGGGATGGACTCCTTCTACATCTTTATTCACATTGATCATTTCAATAATTTTCTGTCGTTCAATATGTGCTGGTAAAGGCATCTGAACAATTATTCCTTGTATGGAATTATCTCGATTAAGTTCTTCAATCAATCGCATAACTTCTTTTTCCTCAATGGAAACATCCAATTTGAAAGAGCGATATTTTATTCCCAACTCTTCAGCTGTTTTCTTCTGAGCTTTTAAATATATTTCTGAAGAGGGGTTATCGCCCACCTGGATTGAAGCAAGTGTAATAGGAAAATATATAGATTTAATTTCTTCCTTCAATTCTTCCTTAATCTTTTCGGCAATAACCTTTCCTTCTAACAATTTTGCCTTCATTTTGTATTCATCTTGATTATTTTTTCCTTAACTTTTTTAATAATCTCATCTGCTAAAATTTCACTCTCTTTAGCTAAAGGTTCTAAGATTTTTCTTATGTTTATAATAAAATCCTCATCTTTTAAAGAAGAAAGATTTATCTCTACATTTACCAAAGCTGACTGAAAACCTGCTCTAAGTAAACTTGCAGAAACTGATAAATCACTTATCAATTTTATATTAACTTTCTCAAGTAATCCCATACAAATTTTTAAAGCTTGAACAGACAATCGACATATTTCTAAAGGCACACTTATTGCTTTATGAATTGTCTTTTCTATCTTTGCTTTGCGCTCTTTATCTTCCTTGGGTAGCTTATATGCTTCTAAAACTTCTTTGTAAGCAGAAATATCTAAATCAATAAGCTCCATTAAACGTAAACGTAAAGGTTCAATTTTTTTAATGGCTTCTTCAATATCTGCTTCTACTTCTTTATATTTCTGGTTTCCCAATGTAAACTTACAAACCATAATTATTAAAGCACAACCCAAACAGGAAGAAAGGCTTGCTACCGAACCTCCTCCAGGAGTAGGGGTCCTGTCGGCTAAATCCTCAATATATTTTTTCAATGATTGATTAATATACATTTAAATCAATCCCATGATTTTGCCATCACTTGTGATATCAATCCTCTCTGCCAATGGTCTTTGAGGAAGTCCGGGCATAAGCATAAGGTCTCCCGTAATGGGAATTACAAAACCTGCTCCCGCAAAAATTCTTACTTCCCTTACTCTTAAAGTCCAACCTGTAGGAGCTCCTTTTATCTTTGGATCATGAGTAAAAGAAAGAGGAGTTTTTGCCATATTAATGGGTAAATTTCCAAATCCTAATTTCTCAAGATCTTCTAATTCCTCTTCTGCCTTTTGAGAATACTCCACATCTTTTGCTCCATACAATTCCCTAGCAATTATCTCAATCTTTTTCTTTAAGGAAATTTCCAAAGGATATAAATATTTAAAAGAAGAGGGTTTTTCCTGTAAAGTTTTAAGTACAGTCTCAGCCAGCTCTATACCTCCTTCTCCTCCCCTTTCCGCTACTTCTGAAACTACTGCCTTAATCCCTTGAACTTCACAATGAAGTTTTATAGCCTCTAATTCTTCAGCACAGTCTTTAGGAAAACGATTTATTGCCACTACTACCGGAACTCCGAACTTTGCTATATTTTGAATATGATGATCTAAATTGGAAAACCCCTTTTCTAAAGCCTGGGGATTCTTCTTATCTAAATCATTCTCATCTTGTCCCCCATGTATCTTCAAAGCCCTAACCGAAACTACCAATACTACCAAATCGGGTTTAAAATTTGCTTGACGACATACAATATCAAAAAATTTCTCTGCACCCAATTCTGCTCCAAATCCACTTTCAGTAATCACATAATTAGCCAGTTTTAAGGCTAATCTTGTAGCAATGATAGAATTGTTTCCATGAGCAATGTTCGCAAAAGGACCTCCGTGTATAAATACAGGTTGACCTTCTTGTGTCTGGACTAAATTTGGTTTTATTGCATCCTTAAGAAGTACGGCCATAGAACCAACTACTTTTAAATCCCCAGCAGTAACCGGTTCACCTTTCTTAGTATAGGCAACAATAATACGAGAAAGCCTTTTCTTTAGATCTCCCAAATCTGAAGCTAAAGATAAAATGGCCATTACTTCTGAACTACCGGTAATATCAAAGCCGGAATTGTGCACAAATCCGTGAGCCTTACCTCCCAAACCACATTGTATGTAACGCAATTGTCTATCGTTTATATCTATAACTCTACGCCAAATTATTCTATTTAAATCGATGTTCAAAGCGTTACCGAAGTATATATGATTATCCAAAATTGCCGATAATAAATTGTGGGCTGAACCAACTGCATGGATATCTCCGGTAAAGTGGAGATTTATATCTTCGGATGGCAAAACCTGGGCAAGTCCTGAACCAGTAGCACCTCCTTTAATTCCAAAGACAGGACCAAGTGAAGGTTCACGCAGACAGAGAATCACTTTCTTCTTCAATTTTCCCAATGCTTGCGTTAGACCGATGGCAGTAGTAGTCTTTCCTTCACCTGCTTTGGTAGGAGTTATAGCAGAAACAATGATAAGCTTTCCATTGGGACGGGAGCCAACTCTCTGAAAAATATCGAGTTTTATTTTAGCCTTATAGTTGCCAAATAGTTCTAATTCGTCTTCTCTAATTCCTGCAAGACGGGCGATTTCACAAATCTGTTTTATTCGCGGAGCCTGCATTATTTATTCTTCAGCAATAAATGCATCCTTAATATAATCGATTTTTGGTTTATTTTTATTCCAAAATATACTAATTATATCAAAACGGACATCGGAATTCATAAGATTAAATCTTTTTAAATAACTTATAGCTACTTCTAAGAGATTCTTTATTTTTCTCCTATCCACTGCTTCTTCGGGAAAACCAAAATCTTCAGTTGTTCTTGTCTTTACTTCTATAAAACAAATGGTATCCTTATCTTTAGCAATAATATCTATTTCCTTCTTCTTAAAACGATAATTCTTGGCTAAAATCTTTAAGCCTCTCTTCTTCAAAAAATCCAGGGCTATCTTTTCACCCTTTGTACCAACATCGAATGGGCGAAAAGTTCTTACGATGAATGGGAGATGGACCATATTTTCTTATTAGAGCAAAATGGTATTTTGTTCCGTATCCTTTATGTTCTTTAAATAAATATTGTGGAAAAAAATAATCGTATGTTTCCATTATCCTGTCCCTAATAACCTTTGCCACAATAGAAGCAGAAGCTATAGAAATACTCTTTGCCTCTCCATCTACAAGAGAAAGGCAAGGAGAAAAAGGTATTTCTATTCCTGCATCGGTAAGTACAAAGTCTGGTTTTTTTACTAAGTTATTGAGAGCCAAATTAGCAGCAAAAGAGGTAGCCAAGGAAATATCAAAATTATTAATAAGCTCTATCTCTGCAATACCTATGCCTATCCATGCTTTTTGGATAATTTCTCTAAAAGCCCTCTCCCGCTGTTGGGAAGTAAGTTTTTTAGAATCCTTTATCTCACTAAAGAACTTATAATTTGGTTTAAGAATAACTGCTGCTACCACTAAAGGACCAGCCAACGGTCCCCTTCCTGCCTCATCCACTCCGGCAATAAAATTAAACTTCCTCCTCAGCCTCTTTTCCCAATAAAACATCTTCTTCGGCAGTTTCTTCCTTAACACCTTCCTTTTCCTCTACTCGAGCAGCTTTACCAATCTTCTTTCTTAGATAATAGAGTTTTGCTCGCCGAACCTTTCCTCTCCTGATTATGGTAATTTTTTGAATAAGCGGAGAATGCAGTGGATAAGTTTTCTCTACGCCTACTCCATAAGAGATTTTTCGTACCGTAAAAGTTTCTGAAATCCCTCCTCCCTTCTTGGCAATCACTATTCCTTCAAATGTCTGAATACGAACTTTATCTTGCTCCACTATCTTTTCTTCAACCCTTACTCTGTCTCCTATCCTAATATCCGGAATTTCTTTCTTTAACTGATTTTTAGTTATTTCTTTAATTATATCCATTATTAATCACCCCTTTCCTTTTAATAAATCCGGTCTTTTTTCATAGGTCCTTTTTACCGCTTCTTTTTTCCTCCATTCGGCAATTCTTTTATGATCACCAGAAAGAAGCACTTCCGGAACTTTCCAACCTTTAAAATCTGCAGGTCGAGTATATTGTGGATATTCAAGTAAACCCGAAGAGAAACTCTCTTCCTCTAAAGATTCTTTACTGCCCAAAACTCCAGGAATTAAACGCACCACCGCATCGATAAGTACCATTGCTGGCAACTCTCCACAGGTAAGAATATAATCTCCAATAGAAATCTCTTCATCCACAAGATGAATCCTTACCCTCTCATCTATACCTTCATAGTGTCCACAGATAAGGATGAGGTGTTTCTCTTTAGAGAGTTCTTCTGCATATTCTTGTCGAAACAATCTTCCTTGAGGAGAGAGGAGGATGGTTTTAGAATACTCTTTCCTTAACTCCTCCAGTGCATAATAAATTGGCTCAATCCGCATAACCATCCCTGGTCCTCCTCCAAAAGGTTTATCGTCTACTTTTTTATGCTTATCTTTTGACCATTTTCTTAAATTATGTATATTTATTCTTACCAAACCCTTTTCCTGTGCAATCTTTAACATAGATACTCCTATAACCGGAGTAAACATCTCCGGAAAAATAGTAAGCACATCGATCTCCATAGTAATTAGATAACCGCTTCTTTTTTCAGTATATTTATTACTGCTTCCGTAGGTTTTGCTCCTATTTTTAACCAATAATCTATACGTTTTCTTTCGAGTTTAATCAAAGGAGGATTAAATGATGGATTATAAATACCCAATTGTTCAATAAAATTAGAATTTCTTCCCTTTCTTTGCTCAGTAACTATTATTTTATAGTGCGGTTTATGCTTTGTTCCAAATCTCGCTAACCTAATTCTTAATGCCATATTCCTCCTTTCTCTATTCTTTTACTCTTCGTATTTTTGCCCCCAATAGAGATAATTTTTTCTCCATTGTTTCATACCCACGGTCGAGATGATATATGCGAGAAACCTCTGTTTTACCTTTTGCCACCAAACCAGCAAGAACCAGAGCAGCAGAGGCTCTTAAATCAGATGCCATTACCGGAGCTCCACTTAAACTTTTTACCCCTTTTACTACCGCAGTAGCTCCTTCCAACATTATTTCTGCTCCCATACGATTAAGCTCTGCTACGTGCATAAATCGATCAGGATAAATCTTCTCAGTAATCACTGAAATGCCTTTAGTTATAGTCATAAGGGCCATCATCTGAGCCTGCATGTCTGTAGGAAAACCTGGATAAGGTAAAGTAGTTACCTCTACAGGTTTTAAACTTCTCCTTCTTCTTACACGAATATCTCCATTAAAAAGGGGAATTATTTCTACCCCTGCTTCTTTTAATTTATCTATCACTGCTCCCATATGTTCAATGCGTGCAGACTTTATAATTATGTCTCCTCCCGTGATCGCTCCCGCAATCATGTAGGTACCTGCTTCGATACGGTCAGGTATAACGGAGTATTCTACCCCTTTTAATCCCTCTACTCCTTCAATTTCAAGAATATGTGTACTTATCCCTCTTATCTTTGCTCCCATCTTAATTAAAAAATTAGCCAAATCAACAATCTCTGGTTCACAGGCGGCATTTTCTATAATCGTCTTTCCTTTAGCCAAAACTGCTGCCATCATCACATTGGCGGTTCCCAGAACAGAAGGCCCAAATGGACCGCCCAAATAGACGCGTGCTCCTTTAAGACTTTTCGCCCTAGCTATCACATAACCATGCTCTATACTGATTTTACTTCCTAATGCTAAAAGCCCTTTCAGATGGAGGTCTATAGGACGATGTCCTATAACACAACCTCCCGGCATAGAAACTTCTGCACGATGTAATTTAGCCAATAATGGTCCTAATACACAAATAGAAGCGCGCATAGTTTTAACAAGATTATAAGGAGCAATATAATTTATATTTTTCTTAGGCTCCACATAAACAGTATAATTGTTCCATTCTGCCTTAATACCTAAAGTACGCAAGAGTTTAATCATTGTATGTATATCCCTCAGAGGAGGAACATTCTTTATCACACAAGGTTCATCAGTAAGAATTGTAGCAGCAAGAATGGGAAGACAGGCATTCTTTGCACCGCTAATTTTTACTTCACCTTTTAATACTTTTCCTCCTTCAATAATTAATTTGTCCATTTTATTTCTCAAAAATAGCTATCCTATCTATCCCCCGATAGTCTTGGATAAATTTTATTTCTCTAAAAGAAGAGTGAGAAAATATTTCTTCTACCTTTTCTTTCTCTTTATAACCTATCTCTATAACCAGTTTTCCTTTATTGTTTAGATATTTTGGAGATTCCTTAATTATTCTCTTAATATAAAAAATTCCCTCTTCTCCTCCATCTAATGCAGAAATGGGTTCAAATTTTACTTCTGGTTGCAATTTTTCCATTTCAAAATACGGGATATAAGGAGGATTGGAAACGATTATATCAAAATAATGCTCCCTTAATCCTAAAAACATATTGGTCTTTATAAACCTAATTCTTTCCTCCACTTTATGAAGACAAGCATTTAATCTCGCCAACTCTATTGCCTTCTTTGAGATATCAGTGGCAATTATAGAGGAATTGGACAATGCTTTTGCCAAGGATATGGCTATGCATCCTGAACCCGTTCCTATATCCAATAAATTAACCGTTTGCTTATTTAACTCTTTAACAATTTCAATGGTTTTTTCCACAAGGATCTCTGTCTCCGGACGAGGGATAAAAACTCCGGGTAAAATCACAAAATTTAAGCCATAAAAATTAACGTTTTTAATTATGTATTGAAGGGGATACCTCTTAGCTCGTTTCTTTATTAAAGAGATAAATTTTTTACCCCATTCTTCGGGAATCAAATTATCTTTATCCAGATAAATCTGGATGCGGTTCTTCTTAAAGACAAAAGAAAAAATCTCTTCTGCATCATAACGTGGATTTTCTATGTTATGTTCTTCTAAATATCTTACTGCCCAATTTATATAATCTAAGACGGTAGATTTATCATTGTTTATCGCAATATTTAACATATCCATCCTATTAAGATTTTATTATTTGAGACAATTTGTATTTTAATTTCTCTTCCCTTTCTGCTCTCTGCAAAGCTTGAATCAATTCCATAAGATCACCTTCAAGCACGTCTTCTAATTTATAGAGAGTAAAATTTATGCGGTGGTCAGTTACCCTCTTTTGAGGAAAATTATAAGTCCTTATTTTTTCGCTACGGTCTCCTGTTCCTATATAACTTTTTCTTGTCTTATCTATCTTTTCTTTCTGTTCTCTCAATTTAAGGTCAAGGAGTCTTGCTTTAAGTACACGCATTGCCTTAGCTCTATTTTTTATCTGCGAACGTTCATCTTGACAAGTAACTACGATATTTGTAGGAATGTGTGTTATCCTCACTGCGGAATCAGTAACATTTACATGTTGTCCACCTGGCCCAGATGCTCTATATACATCTATACGGATATCTTTCGGGTCTATCTCTATCTCTATCTCTTCTGGTTCAGGCAGAACTACCACTGAAACTGCTGAAGTATGAATTCTTCCCGAGGCTTCGGTAACAGGAACACGCTGAACCCGATGTACTCCGGATTCAAATTTAAATAGACTATATGCATTTTTCCCCTGTACAGAAAAAATTATTTCTTTGAATCCCCCTAATTCTGTAGGATGTGATTCAATATGTTCATATTTTAACCCACAACGCGTAGCAAACTTGGTATACATGCGATATAAATCGGCAGCAAATAAAGATGCCTCTAATCCTCCTGTCCCTGCTCTTATCTCTACAATTATATCTTTACCTACATAGGGATCTTCTTCATCTAAAAAAATATTCTCTAGTTCTTCCTCTAGATTATTTCTCTTTACCTCTAATTCTTTTATTTCCTCCTCAGCTATCTTTTTTAGTTCTATATCATTTTCAGTCTTAATAACTGTCTGAAGTTTATCTATTTCCTCATTTATCTGCTTATATTCCCGAAATTTACTAACCGCATAGGAGAGTTTGCTAAGTTCTTTGGAAAGATTTTGATATCTAACTTTATCATTAATTACCTCTGCCTGGGTAAGTTCTTTTTCAATTTCATTAAACCTTTTTTCTAATTGTATAAAATTGTTAATGATTAACTCATTCATTTAGGAGTACCATATTTCTTCTGAAATTTCTCTACTTTTCCTGCAGAATCCACAAATTTCTGTTTACCTGTAAAAAAGGGATGGCATTTACTGCATATTTCTACATGTATATTCTGTTTTGTAGACCTAGTATAAATTACCGCTCCACAGCTACAAGTAATCGTAGTTTCTTTATATTCAGGATGAATTCCTTTTTTCATTTTTCCTCCTTTTTTAAATTTATATTTTATCAAATTTTAAAATATTTTTCAAATATAAATGCCTCAATTATGAGGCATTTATAAGACATAGATATCACAAAAATTTAACTAAATATCCAGGTCTTCTGTTCTTATGCTCATAAGAAATTCTGCGTTCGACTTTGTCTTAGACAATTTAGTAATAAGAAATTGCATTGCTTCTTCAGGGTTTAATGTATGTAAAGCCTTACGCAATACCCAAATACGTTTCAATTCATCAGGGTCGAGAAGCAATTCCTCTCTTCTTGTAGCAGATTTGCTTATATCTATTGCCGGATAAATTTTCTTCTGAAAGAGTTCACGGTTGAGTTGTATCTCCATATTTCCTGTTCCTTTGAATTCTTCAAAAATAACATCATCCATCCGGCTACCTGTATCTACTAAGGCAGTAGCAATTATTGTGAGACTTCCCCCTTCTTCTACACATCTGGCTGCTCCAAAAAATCGTTTAGGTTTAATGAGGGCAGTAGCATCTATTCCTCCAGAAAGGACCCTTCCGCTATGAGGTGCTATAGCATTGTAGGCACGGGCAAGACGAGTCATACTATCTAGAAGGATAACTACGTCCTTTTTATTTTCCACTAATCTCTTAGCCTTTTCTAAGACTATTTCAGCTACTTGGATATGCCTTTCTGCAGGTTCATCAAAAGTAGAAGAGATAACCTCTGCCTTGACTGAACGTTGCATATCGGTAACTTCCTCTGGCCTTTCATCGATAAGTAAAATGATAAGAACAATGTCTGGATAATTATTTGTGATACTGTTAGCAATCTTCTGCAAAAGAACAGTTTTTCCGCTGTAAGGAGGAGCTACAATTAAGCCTCTTTGTCCTTTCCCAATAGGAGTAAGCAAGTCTATAATCCTTGTAGAAATTTCATCAGGGGTAGTTTCCAAAATAATCCTCTCATGGGGATAAAGGGGAGTAAGATTATCAAAGAGAATCTTTTCTTTTTTTTCCTCGGGATGTTCAAAATTTATCGCCTCTACCTTAAGGAGTGCAAAATAACGCTCGCCTTCTTTAGGTGGTCTTATCTGTCCACTTACAATATCACCGGTCCTTAAATCAAATTTTCTAATTTGGGAAGGAGAAACATATATATCGTCAGGAGAAGGTAAATAATTATAATTCGGACTACGCAGAAAACCAAAACCCTCAGGAAGAACTTCTAATACTCCTTCTCCAAACATAAAACCTTCTTTTTCTGCCTGAGCCTGTAATATTTTGAAAATGAGGTCTTGTTTCTTCAAACCACTTACTCCATTGATATTCAATTCCTTAGCAAGCTTATTCAATTCTGATATTTTCATGTTCTTAAGCTTGGCAATATCCATCTTCTCCTCTTTACCTATCTCATTTGATTTTTCTATTGGCTGATTATTTTTTTCCATATCTCCTCTACCTGCCTTTCTGTAAATTTTAGGGTTTTTGTGTTATCGATTACAAAATCTGCATAAGGAAGTTTTTTCCTAAAAGGGATTTGAAAGCTGACCCTTCTTTTGAAATCATCTTTAGAAATACCCAATTTTAATTTTGCTCTCTTATAACAATCTTTCAGATTTGCTTTAACTAGAATCACATAATCGACCATCTTGTCTAATCCTGCTTCGATAAGTAAAGGCGCATCGATTACTAAAACTTTCCTTTTTCTTTGAAGACTTTTCTTAAGCTCTTTCTTTATTTCTCTTATTACCTCAGGATGGATTATCCTACAAAGAACAGACCAGTTAGTACGTTTAGAAAATCCTAATATTGCCAATTTTTTTCTATCGATTAAACCAGAAGTACTTAAAATCTCCTTACCAAATTTTTTTAATAGTCTTTTACCTACTTTGGTCCTGACATTGAGCAAGCGATGAACAATTTTATCGGCGTCAATTACATAAGCTCCTTTTTTAAGAAACAATCTTGCCACCGTACTTTTACCTGAACCAAGATACCCCGTAATTCCCACAGTTATCATAGAGACAAGACATCCCTATACAGCTTCAGATATTTTTCAGCAGAAACCTTCCAAGAAAAATCTATTCCCATGGCTCTTTTTACTAAACGCATCCATGCCTTTTTATCTTTGTATACGGAGAGTGCACGTTTTATTGCTTCCAATAGGCTTAAAGAATCGTAGGAAGTAAAGGTAAATCCGTTACCGGTGTCTGAGCGAGGCTCATAATCTATAATCGTATCCGCAAGACCTCCGGTTTTTCTCACTACCGGAATTGTTCCGTATTTCAAACTGATCATTTGCCCTAATCCACAGGGTTCAAAACGTGAGGGCATAAGGAATACATCTATCCCTGCATAAATTTTTCTTGCCAATTCCGGATCAAATCTTAAATTTATAGAAGTTTTACGAGGATACTTAACTTTTATCTGTTCAAATAAATCGTGATAAACTTTGTCTCCTGTACCCAGAAGGATAAATTGTAAATCCATTTTACAAATTGTATCAATTATCGGTGCCAAAATATCCAGACCTTTCTGATCTGCTAATCTTGTAATAATTCCTAGAAGGGGAGTCTCTTTACTTATCTCTAAACCAGTCTCCAATTGGAGAAATTCTTTATTCACATATTTATTTTGTATGTTGTTGGAAGAATACTTACAAGGGATAACCGGATCTTTTGCAGGATCCCATATCTCATAATCGATTCCATTGAGTATTCCAGTAAGACGGTCCCTCTTTCTAAAAAGTACTCCCTCTAATCCACAACCAAACTCTTTTGTCTGTATCTCTTTGCTATAAGTAGGACTAACTGTAGTAATAAAATCGGCAAATATAATCCCTCCTTTCATAATATTTACCTTACCATAAAATTCAAAACCGTCTATATTAAAAAAAGACCAATCTAAACCTGTATGGGGAAATTTTTCTTTAGGAAAGATCCCTTGATAGGCAAGATTATGAATAGTCAATATTGTCTTTGTATTTTTAAAAAATGGATCGTTCTTAAAAAATACCTTTAGATAGACAGGAACTAAAGCACTTTGCCAATCATTACAATGGATGATATCCGGAGAGAAATTATTTTCTTTTGCTATTTTTAGTACTTCACGCGAAAAATAGGCAAATCTTTCTAAGTTATCCGGATAATCTCCTTCGGGAGTACCGTAAAGATATTCTCTATGAAAATATTCGGGATTTTCAACAAAATAAACTATTATATTTTCACCTAATTTCCCTACTTTTTGTTTTATACTCTTATACTTTGGAGTAACTATCCTTATATCAACTCCCAACCTCTCCAAAGCAATTGGTAAAGAACCAGCAACATCGGCTAAACCTCCCGTCTTAGAAAAAGGCTCAACCTCACTCGATACATATAAAACCTTTAGCTTCTCTCCCAACCTCTCCTCCTTTCTTCTTAATTTAAAGGTCTCATTTCTAGCCAATTATATCCTGTTTTTAAGTTAACTTTTAGAGGAATCTTTAACTCTATAACGTTCTCCATTTCTCTCTTAACTACCTCTATTACCTTATTTAAAAGATCTTTACTCAATTCAAAGAGAAGCTCATCGTGTATCTGGAGTATGAGATGGGCTTCTATATTTTTATCCTTAAATTCTCTATATATATTCACCATGGCTAACTTTATAACATCTGCTGCCGAGCCTTGAACAGGTGTATTGACCGCTACTCTTTCTGCAAATTGCCTCAATGATTGGTTAGAACTATTTATATAAGGTATATATCTTCTCCGATTAAGTAAGGTACTTACATAACCATTTTTTCTTGCTTCTTCGATCTTTTCTTCTATATATTTTTTAACTTTGGGATATCTTAGAAAATATTCCTGAATGAACTTTTCAGCCTCTTTTATATCTATATTCAATTCTTTACTCAGCCCAAAAGGACTCATTCCATAAATGATACCAAAGTTGACCGTTTTGGCAAAATTCCGCATTTCCGGAGTTATCTTATCTATCGGTAAAGAAAAAATCATCGAGGCTGTATGGGCATGAATATCTATACCTTTATTGAAAGCATCGATTAAAGTTTCATCTTCAGAAAGATGCGCTAATATGCGTAATTCTATCTGAGAATAATCTGCAGACAAAAGCAAATATCTTTCGTCAGGAACAGCGATTGCTCTACGAATCTGTTTACCAAACTCAGTCTTTACGGGAATATTTTGAAGATTGGGATTGCTTGAACTCAGCCTTCCTGTTTCTGTATTTATTTGGTTAAAGGTAGTATGAATTCTTTTTGTCTTCTTATCTATAGCAGAAAATAAACCATCGATATATGTAGACTTGAGTTTAGCGAGCTCTCGATATTCTAAAATCAATTTGGGCAATTTATGTAATTCCGATAATTTTATCAAAACTTCCTCATCAGTAGAAGGACCTGTTTTAACCCTTTTAATTACGGGAAGTTTCAATTTATCAAAGAGGATTTCGCGCATCTGTTTAGGAGAATCGAGATTAAACTCTTTTTCTGAAAGTTCAAAAATCTCTTCTTTTATCTTTCTTATTTTCTTATCCAGTTCTTCCGAAAATTTTTTTAGAAAATTTGTATCTATATAAACTCCCTTTTTCTCCATCGCTAATAAGACATCTACTAAGGGAAATTCTAAATTAAAATATAACTCTAAAAGATTTTTCTTTTCGAGTTCCCTCTCCATTAATTCAGAAAGTTTATAGATTACCCATACTGCCTCTTGATTATAAACTTCTTCTGAAACCTCTTGAAAAACAAAGGAAGGAATAGTTTCCAAATATTCTAAGGCTATATCAGAGAGTGAATAACTTACTGCCGAAGGATTTAAAAGATAACTTATGAGCATGATATCAAAAATCTTTCCTTTTATCAAGAGATTATTTTCTTCAAACAATTTCTTTATACTTTTTATGTCATAGCAGATTTTAGATATCCTTTCATCAGAAAAAAGTTGTCCCATATCTTCTCTTTTAATTTCCGAATCATTCTCTAGGGAAATATAGTAAATATTTTTACCGTTGCATAGATATACACCTTTCAAAATAAAATTTTCTATATTTAATGTAAAAGAGAATTTTTCAAATCTTTCTAAAATTTTAGCCAAATCTTCTTTATGTTTAACTTCTTTAACCTCAAGGCTTAAACTTTCTGATTCCCCTTTCAAGAGTTCTTTAAGAAAATTCCTAAATTCCAATTCCTTAAATATACGAATCAATTTACCTCTATGGGGAGGTTTTACCTCTAAATCCTCAAGATTTACTTTAAGAGAAACTTCTCTATTCAAAAGAGCGAGTTTTCTATTTAAGATAATCTTCTCCTTTTCATTTTCTATAGTTTTACGCAGATCCTCTTTTTTTATATCCTTTATATTAAGAAGCAAATTATCCAGGGAACGAAATTCTTTTAAAAGAGCAATGGCAGTTTTCTCCCCTATGCCAGGAATCCCTGGAATATTATCGGTATTGTCTCCTAACAGAGCAATGAGATCGGGAATAAACTTCGGTTCGATACCATATTTATCACGCACATATTTAATATCACAGATAGGATTATCTTTTCGATAAGGATTATAGATATAAACTCTTTCATCTACCAACTGTAACATGTCTTTATCTGCAGTGATTATGTAGATAAGAATATCGTAATGCTTAAATTTATTTACCATCGTAGCGATAATATCATCTGCTTCATATCCCTCTTTTTCAAATATAGCAATGTTATAGGCATTCACTATTTCTTTTATTACCTCCATCTGTTCTATCAAATCGTTGGGCATAGGGGGACGTTTAATTTTATATTCTTCGAATAATCTATGTCTAAAAGTAGGACCTTTCATATCAAAAGCAACTGCTAAATAATGGGGTTTTTCTTCTTTAATTATCTTATTTAGCATATTAACAAAGCCAAAAATTGCATTCGTAGGCATCCCTTTGGAAGTAGAAAGTCCTCTTATTGCATAATATGCACGATAACAAAAAGAGTTCCCATCGAGGATAAACAATTTATTTTTTTCTTTAAACAAAGACATCGTTTTGAAAATTGGAATTACACGAATTGATTACTGGGATTTTTTGGGTTGTTGAGGTATAAGCTCAAGGATCTTTTCAAATTCCTCCTTCGCAAGTCCATATTCTCCTTGGCGAAAATAATTCATTGCCTGCTCATAGTGAAGACTGATATTGATCTCTCTCGTTTTAGCAAAAACTTCTTGATACATCTGGGCAAGTTCTGGCTCGTTAGGTAGAAGTTCGTATGCTTCTTGGAATAGAGGAAGGGCTTTTACATAATCCCTTTTGTTGTAATAAGCCATTGCTTCCTCATACAATTTCTTAGCTTTAATCACCCTTACTTCTTTATCTTTTTCCATCTGGATAGCTACTTCTTGGGCAAGGAGTCTTGCTTCCAATTCTTTTGCTTTATCCGGAGCATAATGCCATAGTTTTTCCCAACATTTCTGAGTCCAGAAATCTTCTTTTTCTCCCAATTCAATTCTCCTTATCCAATGTGTTACTGCTTTATCATAATTTTTCCTAGACTCATATAAAAAAGCAAGATTACAATGTGCCTCGGCAAAGTTGGGATCTATAGAAATGGCTTTACGATAGGCTGATTCTGCCTTATCCCAATATCCTTTTATCTCATAGACTATTCCCAAATCATTGTAAGCTACTGCATAGTAAGGATCAAGGGAAATCGCCTTCTGATAATAGACCAAGGCGGTTTCGATATCTCCGCTCTGTTGTGCCGTGTAACCACGATTACGGTATTCTATTGCCTCTTTTTTGAAAACTTGCGCATAAGAAAAATTAGTCAGTATCCAGTAATCAGTAAACAGAATAAAAATTAAGTACGTTAACTTATTTCTCATGGAAATTGAAGTAGAATTGGTTCTTCCTCTTTTGTATCTTGGATTAGTCTTTCTTTTTCTGCCTTAGTTAAATACTCTTCACTAAGTTTATACATAGGATTTAAACTGAGTAAATAATTTATTTTTTCTACCGCTACAGTAAAATTTCCTTCCTTAAGCGCAACCAATCCTTCCTGATAAGCTCTTTCGATCTCATCTAATTCATTACTTTGACTTTCTCTATTTGTTTCTTTAGCTAATTCTATCTTTTCTCTTTGCTCTTCTTTAACCTCTTCTAAAGAGGAAGTTTTCTCTTCTCTTTGTGGAGGTGAGAATTTTTCATATTCCTTCAGCATAGTTAATGCTTTTCTGTACCAAGGGTCTTTCTTATTTTTACCTAATCTCACCCTTTCTTTCAAATAAAAAATTGCTTTTTCTCTTTCTCCTAAACTACTATATAAAAGAGCAAGATTCATATAAGGAGCAGGATATTGGGGATTGATTTTTATTGCCTCTAAATATTCTCTTATAGCCAATTCTGTCAGACCGCGTCTTTCATAAATTATACCCAAATCATTATGCAAAACAAAATTTTGTGGCTCCAAAAGAATTGCTTTTTTAAAAAATTGATATGCCTTATCCAAATTTCCTTCTTTGTAGGCAAGGTAAGCTATTTTACGATAATTTTTAATTTCGTCAGAGAGAAGTGCCTCTTCCGCCTTTACGTAATTACACAAAAATAATAGAAGCAAAACTCCACCTACTTTTCTTGGCATAATTTTGAAAAAATATTAACATAAAATCAAATTAGATGTCAAGAAATTATTGATATTTATAAAAATTTGTTTTATACTTTTAAAATAGAAATGAAAGCAGAAATTATTTCTACAGGAACAGAAATTTTATTAGGCCAAATTATTAACACTAATTCCGCTTACCTATCGGAAAAACTTGCCGAGTTAGGAATCGATATCTATTTCCAATCTACGGTAGGCGATAATCCTAAAAGATTGGCTTTTCTTTTAAAACAAGCTCTTAAGCGCTCAGATATAGTTATTACTACAGGAGGATTAGGACCAACAGTAGACGATATTACTTTAAGAACCATCGCTAATACTTTTAAGCGCAAACTTATCTTTGATAAAAGAATCCTTTTTCATATAAAAGAACATTTCCGTAAACGAGGGGTCGAAATGCCTCCTATAAATATACGTCAAGCTTATATCCCCGAAGGAGCAGTTATTTTAGAAAATAGACAGGGAACTGCTCCGGGCTTTATTTTAGAAGAAAATAGAAAATTTTTAATCGCTTTACCTGGACCTCCTTCAGAATTGAAACCCATGTTTGAAAAGGAAGTTATACCTTTCTTGAAATCTAAATTCGGACTTAAAGAAGTAATTCTTACTCGGACTATAAAAATCACTGGAATTTCCGAATCAGCAGTTGCTGAAAAAATAGAAGACCTTTTAAAACTCAAACCTCCCCTTACTCTTGGGATAAATGCCCATCCCCATGAGGTACATTTAAAAATTACCGCTAAAGAAAAAAATAAAAAAATGGCTTTAGTAAAAATCACTAAGCTTGAAAAGGAAATTAAAAAGCGCCTTGGTAATTGTATATTTGGTAAAGACAAGGAAAATTTGGAAGAGGTATTAGGAAAACTTTTAGTGAAAAATAAAAAAACGATTGCGGTAGCTGAATCTTGTACAGGAGGTTTAATCGCTAATCGCATTACGGATATTCCGGGAAGTTCGCGTTATTTTATCTTGGGGATAGTAGCTTATTCAAATCAAGAGAAGATAAAATTGTTAAGAGTTCCTTCAGAAATTTTAGAAAAATATGGAGCGGTGAGTAAAGAAGTAGCAGAAATTATGGCAAAAAATATCCGCAAAATTGCAGAAACAGATATAGGGATAGGGGTTACGGGAATCGCTGGCCCAAAAGGAGGTTCTCCGAAGAAACCCGTAGGGCTTGTCTATATCGCAATTTCTGCAAGGGATAAGACAGAAGTCAAAGAGTATCATTTTTTAGGAAACAGATTAGAAATAAAATTAAAAACATCCCAAGAAGCTCTTGATTTGATAAGGAAATATTTAATGGAAAAATGAAAATGCGCACATTTATTGCTGTAGAGATACCAGAATTCTTACGGGAAGAATTTGTTCAATTACAAGAGAGATTAAAGAAATCGGATGCGGATGTAAAATGGGTTGAGCCTGAGAATATGCATCTTACTTTAAAATTTTTGGGAGATACGGAAGAAAATAAAATGGAGAAGATAAGTGAGATTTTAAAAAGGATTGCTCAAGAAACAAAACAGTTCGAAATAACTTTCTCTGATTTAGGGGCTTTTCCTAATCTTAATTTTCCAAAAGTCATTTGGGTAGGAGTGGATAAAGGAAAAAAGGAATTGGCTGAATTGGCCACGAGAATCGAAAATGGTCTTTTACCTTTAGGGTTTTCTAAAGAAAAAAGAACATATTCCGCTCACCTTACCTTAGGCAGAATAAGGTCTCCTAAAAATAAAGATAAGCTAAAAAAGATTTTGGAAGAAAAAATTGAAATTAAAGAAAAGGGTAAATTTTATCTTCAGAAAATTGTTTTCTTCTCTAGTAAATTGACACCCACAGGTCCTATTTATACCAAATTAGCGGAATTTCCCTTCTCTTAACTTATCGAGAATCTCCTCTCCACTTTTTATATCTTTAACTTTTATTCCCTGCCACTTACCTTGGGATGAAAAACTTATCCAGAAGAAATCCGGTTGAGGATAGATTCGCAAAAGAGATTCTTCTTTATTCTGTATCTCTATATATCCTTTGGAAGTATCTACAAGGGCATTCAAATTTAGACTGCGAATTTCTCTGATTATTTTAAGACACAATTGTCTTAAGGGTAAAACTCTAATATAATCCAATAAATCCTCTAAACGTGGTTTACTTATTTCAATCTTCTTATGATTGGATAAAGAAAAGGCATAGGGTTTAAGGTTTAGTCGGTTTAGCCCATCTTCTTTCTTCAATTCATATTCATAAAGCTCTATTTTTGTAGTATTAATATAAGTGAGTTTTCGAACAAAATTTTCACTAATATTTCCCAAGATAATTATGATTCGGGGAGCAAGGGTTATATCTATTTTTTCCTTACGGTATTTTTGCACGACAGAATTCATATTATTGATAACCCAATCAAAATGTTCCAATGCCCGCAAAATAACTGTCTCATCCCCTTTTGGTTCTAATTCTATTATTACTAATTCCCCCAATATATCTACTGCCAATATATCTAATGGTCTCTTGGCAATAATGAGATTACAATCCAAAATGCGTAAGCCTCTTTCTAAATTGGCTATGCCCTCTTTCAATAGCCGGACAATTTCCTCTCTATCCTCAGAGATCATGTTATTAAATCTGTTGTTAAAAAACTTTTTCTCTTCCATGTTTAATTTTTAATTCTTATAAGCAAAAGAGTGTATTCATGATAGCTTTCTTGACCATGACTAAAACGGTGTATCTTCTCAAAAACTTTATTAGCCAACTTTGAAACATTCCAATCACAGTATTGACTAAGCACCTCTTTTAAATTATCGATTCCGAATTCTTTTCCTTCACTATTCTTTATTTCTATTAAGCCAGAGGTAAAACCTACGATTAAATCTCCTTTATTTAAAGGCAAATCTTGATCAAGAAAATTGACATTGCGAGCAATACCCAAGGGAGTAGAATCTAATGCTTCATAAATATGGACATCCTGGTTTACTTTATTTACCAGAAGTAAAGGTTCGTTTCCAGCATTAGCAAAGCTTAAAATTTTTTTATTGAGATCCAAAATAATGTATAGACAAGTAGCGAACATTCCTTTTTGTCCTTCCGTAAAAAGTAAATTGTTTATTTTATTTAAAACTGCTCGAGGTCTCCTGTGTAAAGGAGCTTCTAAACGGAATTCGTTTAACAATTTTATAACATAGTTAACGGTTTCTAAATTTTTCCCTGGAGCTTTTCCTATCAATATCCCGAAACGATTATCCTCTAAACTTACAATATCAAAGAAGTCTCCCTCCGCTTCGCGAGCTAAAGAATTTTTTATAACTATCTCGAGATTATCATTAAATAAAGAGCTATTCGTAAGCGTTTCTTCTTTCAATCTCTTGGCAAGTTCCTTTCTCTTTTCTTCTCTTTTGATCATCTTTTCTTGACTATAAACATAAAAGGTAACTGCGGAATAGGCATAAACCATAGAAACTATGGGAAGAGAATTATCGATCCAAAGATTAAATAGAGAAAATAATAGGAAAGAAGAAAAAAGATATAAGAAAATAAAAAGGAATAAAACAAAGACTCGTTTAAAACGGTAAAATCTTAAGAAGACTAATGAACTTAAGAGAAAAACAAAAAAGCTTATAAATAAACTTACCCAACTATTTATTCTCCGTAAAATTTTACCCTTCATAAGGTTATTTAGAGCTTCCATTCTTATTTCCAAAGAAGATGCCCAGCCTAAAGGAGTAGGATAGAGCTTTTTTATCAAAGAGGGGGATAGCCCGATTATACACAATTTATTTTTAAAGTAGGAAAAATCTACCTTGGGTACTTCTCCTCTTGAAGACAAAAAGATTGAAATGACTAAATCGTAATAAGAATATTTTTCTATTTTATGGATTTTTGGCTTATTATATCTTATTAGAAAATTCTTAGGGAAATTCTTTTCGGACAATCCCCGGTAAGCTAAGAATGTCTTAAGAATAAGAGAATCTTCAGTCAAAGAATATCTTCTCACTTTCTTATCTCTATCAAAAATTAAATCTCTATCCTCTTTCTCTAAAGAATCTTTATGAGGGTAAAATATAAAAGTATTAGTTTCACTTACTTTTAAAAGGGGATGCTCAAAGATAAGACTTTCTTCTAAAGAAGGGTCTACAAAGATTGCTTTTACTCCTAAACTACTTAAATAGTTTATAAGATAAACTAACCATTCATTTCTCCAAGGCCAAAACCCATCTTTTCTTGTTTCCTCTTCTATTTCTATTAAAATTAATTCCTTAGCAGGGGCTTCTTTAGGAGTGATTTTTGTAAAGAAATCATAAAATTTATATTCGCTATTTTTACAGAATAAGGAGAAAATAATCACTAAAAAGAAAAATCCCCCAATAAAAAAAATGGTCGTTTTCCTTTCTCTTTTTCTCATTTTAGAAAATATACCATATTAACTACAATTTGTCAAGTTTTAAAAAGTTTAAATTAATTATCTTTCCACAGAAAGAAACGGTGATGATAAAGGAAGTTTATTCCCGAAACTAAAGTAAAAATGGTAGCCAGAAAAAGAAGGAAAAAAATTGTTTGATGGAAGACTTTTTCTAAGAAATTATTCCAAAGATTTTTACCCAAGATTATTTCGCGAAGAGTAATAAAAATTAAAGTAGTAATTATGGCAAAAAATTGATAAACTGTTTTATGTTTCCCTGCTCGCATTGCCGGAATTACTTTACCGTTTGCTAAGGACAAAATCCTTATTCCGGTAATGAGTAGTTCCCTTGAAATTATAATAATTGCCATCCAGGCAGGCATAAGTTTCATCTCCACAAAGGCAAGAAATGCAGATAGTACAAGAATCTTATCCGCTATGGGGTCCATTAGTTTACCAAAATTAGTAACTAAATTCTTTTTTCTGGCTAAATATCCATCATAATAATCGGTAAAACTTGCTAAAAGAAAGATAAAGATGGCCATAAATTTTGAGAAAATACCGGGAGAGAAAAGAAAATACATAAATATAAAAGTAAAAACTATCCGGGAAAGAGTAAGAAAATTGGGCAGATTCATAATTTCTCCGCTAATAGATCGTATTCCCAAGTATCGATTATTTTTGCTCTGATTAAATCTCCAGGTTTTAAATTTTTATCCTTAATTATTACTCCCCCATCTACTTCCGGGGCATCGTATTTTGTCCTTCCTAAAAAAGTATAATCTTTATCCGATATTTTTTCATCGATAAGAACTTCCATTTCTTTTCCTATATATCCTTTCAAGATTTCCCAGGAAATATCCTTTTGAACCTCTAAAAGATAATTGTATCTTTCTTTTTTTACTTCTTCGGGAATTTGTTCAGGAAAAGCGTAAGCAGGAGTTTTTTCTTCTCGGGAATAAATAAAAACCCCTAAATGCTCAAATCTCACCTCTTTTATGAAATCGACCAGTTCTTGAAAATCCTCTTCTCTTTCCCCAGGAAATCCTACTATTAAAGATGTTCTTAAGGCAACACCCTTAATTTCTCTTCTTATCCAATCTATAAGATGAGAGATTTCTTTTTTGGTAATCTTTCTTCCCATTCTATTCAATATTCTGTCCGAAATATGTTGAATGGGGATATCTATATAAGGACATATCTTATCATTTTCAGCAATAAATTTAATTAAGCCTTCGGAAATATGGGCAGGATGCATATAAAGAATCCTTATCCAAGGAATGTCTCTTATCTTAACGAGTTCTTTTAGCAAATCTAAAAGGACGGGTTTTCCGTAAAGGTCTTTACCATAAAGAGTAGTATCCTGAGCTACCAAATTTATCTCTTTTAACTCTCCACTCTCACTTAGACCTTTTACTTCTCTAACAATTTCTTCTAATGAACGGGATCGCAGATTCCCTCTAATTTGAGGAATAACACAATAAGTACAAAAATTTTCACAACCTTCACTAAGTTTTATATAGGCATAATGAGGAGGAGTAAGTCGATAGCGTTCAGAAAAAGCTAGGGAAGAGTTAAAAGAATTTATCTTTATAAAATTTTTTATCCACTCCGCTAAACCATTTTTCCATGCTTCCACTCCTAAGAAACCATCTACCTCTGGCAATTCTTTCTTTAACTCCTCTCTATAACGTTGGGGAAGACATCCTACAACTAAAAGTTTTTTAATATAACCTTCCTTCTTGAGTTCAATAAAATCTAAAATTTCCTCAATAGATTCTTCTTTTGCTTCCTTTATAAAAGCGCATGTGTTTATAATGGCTAAATCCACATCTTTGGGTTGTTTTTTTATCTTAAATCCCTTATTTTTTAAGATACCCAGAATTAATTCTGAATCAATAAGATTTCTGGGACAGCCTAAATTCAATAGATAAACCGAGAAACTTCTCATTATCGACAAGGAAGGTTATTCTTTACGTATACCTCTGTGGTCAATAATAATCCCTTTTTGGATTCCTTCTCCTTTGATCTCCAAGGGTTTTTCATTTAGGGAAAGAGTAATATTTTTTACCTCGCCTACCCAAAGTTCAAAATTTTCCTTAGCCTTCCAGGAATCTTCAGTCCCTGCTTTTAATATGTGTTGAAAGACAACTTTACCATCCGCCTTTATTTGTATCCATGTATCCTTTTTAGCCTTAATTTTCAAGACTAAATCTTCTTTAAGAGGAACAAAGAAAGTCTCTTGAGGAACGGGTTTGAAGGTTTTTTTCTCTCTTCTCTTTGTAGAAAATTTCTTAAAAGAGTGGAATAAAAAATTTAGGAGAATAAAAATTATAAGGATTAAAATTAAACTTAAAACAATTCTTTTAAAAATTCTTCTCTGCTCAACTCTTTCTTTGGGGAGACTACCTACAGAAAGAGAAGGGGTAGGTTCAGATAGGGTAGATAGATATGCCTTAGCTATCTCGTTACTGTCTATTCCTAAAAATTCTGCATATTTTTTCAAAAAACTCTTTACATAAACTTTGCCTGCCAAAATATCAAATTTTTCTTCCTCTAAAGCAGACAGAACTTGCGGAGGTATGCGTGTAGCATAGTAGACCTGTTCTAAAGTCAATTTCTTTTCTATGCGTTTATTCTTTAATAACTCACCGATCTTCAATCTTTAGTCCTTTTCTCCAAATAATCTTCTCTATTTACCAGAATCTCTCGAGGTTTTGCACCCCGATATGGTCCAACAATACCCTCTTCTTCCATCATGTCAATAAGCCTAGCTGCTCTTGTAAATCCGATAGAAAGCCTACGTTGAAGAATAGAAGCAGATGCCTGTCCAGTTTCTAAAACAATCCTTACTGCTTCTTCATAGAGCTCATCTTTACCCTTCTCTAAACCTAATATCTTCTTTTCTTCTTTAAGTAAAATTTCATTATACAATGGCTGGCTCTGCTTTTTCCAAAACTCTACTACCTTCTCTATCTCTTCATCTGAAACAAGGCTACCCTGTGCACGAATAGGTTTTCCCGCTCCTGGTCTTAAGAAAAGCATATCTCCTTTACCTAAAAGCTTATCTGCTCCGTTCATGTCTAAAACTGTTCTTGAATCCACCTTAGAAGCAACCCGGAAAGATATGCGTGCAGGAAAATTAGCTTTGATTACTCCGGTAATTACATCTACCGAGGGTCTTTGAGTAGCTAAAATAAGGTGAATTCCTACTGCTCGAGAAAGATGAGCTAGACGGGTTATTGCCTCTTCTATTTCCTTTGAAGCTACTACCATAAGATCCGCTAATTCATCAATTACGGTAACAATGTAGGGCATATGCTGATTAAAATCTAAAAGGTGAGATTCATCTTTAATCTCTTCTAAATCTTCTGAAGAAAGTTTTACCCCTTGATCGACCTTTTCGTTATATCCCTCGATATTCCGTACACCCATTTTTGCAAATACGCGATAACGCCACTCCATCTCCTCTACTAACCAAGAAAGGACTAAAGCGGTTTTCTTGACATTGGTGACTACGGGACATAAGAGGTGAGGTAATCCATTAAAAAGAGAAAGTTCTACCATCTTGGGATCGATAAGAATAAAACGTACATCATAAGGAGTAGATTTAAAAAGTATGCTGGTAATAATAGCGTTGACACAAACAGTCTTTCCTGAACCAGTTGCTCCCGCAATAAGAAGATGAGGCATATCTTGAAGATTACTTATTAAGGGGTTCCCAGCAATATCTTTTCCTAAAGCAATAGTCAATTTAGAATCGGCATTTTTAAATTCTTTTGAATCTAAAACTTCTTTCAAATAGACAATAGTAGTAAGGGTATTAGGAACTTCTACTCCCACAGTTCCTCTTCCCGGTATAGGAGCTACCACTCTTACGCTCGATGCCTTCATAACTAAAGCAATATCGTCGCTTAAAGAAACTATTTTATTTATTTTTATACCGGGAGCAGGTTGTAGTTCATAAAGGGTAACTACTGGTCCACGCTCAACTCTTACTACTTTTGCTTCAATGTTAAAATCACGTAAGGTATCTTCTAATATACGGGAGTTCTCCTCCAGATCCTCTTTTATTTCTCTCTCTTCTATAGGAGGAGGAGATTTTAGAAGATTAAGGGGAGGAAGACTAAATTGAGAAACTTTCTCCTTTTCTTTAACTTCTTTTTTTACCTCTGCTAATTGAGGAGTAATTACCTCTTTCTTTTTCTCTTTTATTTCGTTAACTTGAGCTATCTTTATTTCCGGAGGTTTAGAAGCAATCTCTTGCCATTTCTCATCTATTACTGGTAAAGATACCTCTTCTCTTCTCTTGGGTACCTTTTTCTCTCCCTTCTCTACCTTAAGGGTTAATTTTTTTCTGAGAAAGAAAAATTCTTCTTTAAACCAATCTTTTAATCCTACAAGATAAGGAAGGAGGAGTATATCGGTAGCAAGAATAATGGAAAGTATACCTAAAGTAAGCAAAATTGTCCATGTACCTAACTTACCAAAGTAATAAACAAGAAATTGAGAGAGATAATGTCCAATTAATCCTCCCCTTCTGAACTTCACTGGCTCATCTATTCCTACAAGATAAAGAATTGCGGATAAAACTAAAGAAAAAATAATTAAACTAAAAACTTTTAATCTTATTCTTTCTAAATCAATGCGCAAGAACTTCTTTGTTCCCCAAGCAAGAAGAAAAAGAGGAATAAAATAAGAAGAATAGCCAAAGATAAAAAAAACTATCCCTGAAAAGATTGCCCCAAATATACGAATAAAATTATGAGGAGGAATATGGGGAGAAGAAGTATAAATGGCTAAATCGTTAGGATTATAAGAAATGAAGCTAAAAAAAATAATTATACCTAAAGCAAAAAAAATAATTCCTTTAATCTCTTCTACTCGTTCTCTTTTCATCTCTTTTAGATAAAGGATTTACTTGCTTAAGGCTGAGACTTATTCTTCCCTGGTCATCTATACCGATAACTTTCACATTCACTTCATCTCCCACTTTAACGATATCAGAAACATCTTTAACAAATTTATGAGACAACTCTGAAATGTGTATTAAACCCTCTTTCCCCGGGTAGAGTTCACAAAAGGCACCAAAACTTGCTACCCTGGTAATCTTACCTTTATAAATTTCTCCTACCTTTATTTCTTGAATAAGAGAATTGACCATTTCAACTGCCCGATTTAGATTAGCTTCATCAATACTCGATATAGAAACTAATCCATCGTCACCTATATTTATCTCCACCCCTGTCTCTCCAATGATCCTACGAATATTCCTTCCCCCTGGACCAATAATAAGGGCAATCTTTTCGGGAGTGAGTTTTATATTATAAATCTTAGGAGCATAACTAGAAATCTTGTCTCTGGGTTTATCGATGGTCTGATTCATTTTTTCCAAAACAAAGAGACGCGCAGATTTTGCCTGTAACATTATCTTCTCTATCAGCTCTACATCAATCCCCCTAATTTTTAAATCCATCTGAATGGCAGTTATTCCATCTGCAGTTCCAGCGATCTTAAAATCCATATCTCCATAATGGTCTTCCAATCCTGCAATATCGGTAAGAATAATTTCTTCATTGTCCTCTTTTATCAATCCCATAGCCACTCCACTTACTGCTTTTTTTATGGGAACCCCTGCATCCATAAGGGAAAGACTTGCTCCGCAAACTGTAGCCATACTTGAAGAACCATTTGATTCTAAAATATCTGAAACAACCCTGATTGTATAAGGAAATTCTTCTTCTTTAGGCATAACGGGAAGAAGGGCGCGTTCGGCTAAAGCACCGTGACCAATCTCTCTCCTTCCCGGTCCCTTTATTGGTCTTACCTCTCCTACACTAAAAGGAGGAAAATTGTAATGGAGCATAAATTTTTTAAAAGTCTCTCCCTCTAAGGCTTCGATCATCTGCTCATCAGTACTCGTTCCTAAAGTTGTTACCACCAAACTCTGGGTTTGTCCTCGAGTAAAGAGACTTGAACCATGGGTACGAGGAAGAATTCCTACTTCACAAGAGATAGGTCGAATATCGGTAAATGCCCTTCCATCAATCCTTCTTTTTGTATTGATAATGATTTTTCGAATTTCTTCTCTCTCCACTTCAAACAACGCATTTCTAATCTTTTCCTCGTCGCACCCTTCAAGGTAAGAAAGTTTTTCGGTTAGTTCCTTAACCAATTCTTCCATCGCCTCAACACGTTTTTCTCTATCCGAAAGCTTATTTATCTCATTAAGCTTCGCTATACTATTTTCTCTCACCAATTCAAGAAGAGAAGAATCGATTTTCTGTAAGTCTAAATTTCTTTTTTCCTTTCCACATAATTCTTTCAATCTATCCTGTAAGTCGATTATTTTATTTATGTAAGGTAAAGCAAATTCTATTGCCTCTCGAATAGTTTTCTCAGGAAGTTCTTTAGCGAAACCCTCAAGCATGATTACTCCCTCTCTGGTTCCGGCAACTACCAAATCTAATTCCGAATTATCTAATTCACTATAGGTAGGATTTATAATAAACTCATTATTCAATCTTCCCACTCTTACTGCTCCCACAGGTCCTAAAAAGGGAATATCTGAAATATGTAAAGCTGAAGATGCACCGATTAAACCTAAGATATCAGGATCGTTACGGATATCGCTAGATAAAACCATTGCTACTATCTGAATCTCATTGCGCAAACCTTTAGGAAAAAGGGGTCTTATGGGCCGGTCGATGAGACGGGCTGTAAGAATCTCTTTCTCTGACGGTCTTCCTTCGCGTTTAAAAAAACCCCCCGGTATTTTTCCCGCGGCATAGGTCTTTTCCTGATATTCGACAGTAAGGGGGAGAAAATCTCCCTCTTTAATCTCCTTATCCATAACCGCAGTAACCAAGACCACTGTTTCTCCATATTGAACTGTAACCGCTCCATCTGCCTGTTTAGCTACTTTTCCTGTTTCAATAACCAGAAGGTTTCCATTAATTTTTTCCTCAACCCTAAGAGATTCCATCTTATTTTCTAATACCTAACTCCTTAATAAGTTTTTCATAACGTTCAACATTACGTCTTTTTAAATAATCGAGAAGTCTCCTCCTTTTTCCTACTAATTTAAGAAGACCTCTCCGCGAACTATGGTCTTTTTTATGAACTTTAAGGTGTTCAGATAAGAGATTAATCCTTTCGGTAAGCAAAGCTATTTGCACTTCACAAGAACCTGTGTCCTTTTCATGCAAACGAAATTCATCGATTATTTTTTTCTTTCTTTCTGTAGATAGTGCCAATTTTACCTCCTTTTTCGATTTTTAAAAAAGAATTTGTAGGATAAGATTTTAAAATTTTATCCCCAACTGCAAACCTATTTCTAAGGAATTATTCTTAGGCTCAATCCAAGCGGTTCCTGCAGGATCAACGGTAATTTTTGAATCCTTGATATTCCAATATCTTACAAATGACCCACCCGTAAAATCTAACACTTCTCCTTTTTTATCAAACTTTATTGAACCACGTATCCCATAACCTTTGTCTTGGTCATTTTTAACATCGTAATATCCAGGTATTTCTCCTAAATGACTTTCCACATTTCCATCCCAGAAATAATCGTATTCCAAACTCAAAATTACAGACCAACCATTTTCTAAAGAAGTAAATAACTCTATACCTAAGGGAGAATAAATATAGCTTATCTCTCTCTCATAACCCCAAGCTCCGGTAGAGGAAATTTTTCCCGAAGAATCGTCATTTAAGTATCTATATCCTATTCCTATATAAGGGGTAAGCATGGAACTCCTAAATTTTGGCAAACTATAACCTCCCAAACTTCTTAACTCATAAATATAATTATCTATGTTATTTATTTCCCCGGAATTTTTATAGTCTAATTGTCCAACACTAAATCTTCCTTCTAACTTTAGCATAAATCTATTACGAAAAGTATAAGAACCATTCACTCCATACATAATTCCCTTTTCTTTCATTACTCCAGGCTCTCTATATCTGATGTAGGAAGTTTCTCCGTTTATTTCCCAAGATGGCAAAGATCTCTCTTCTCCCCAGCTAATTCCTTTGAATATCATTACTAAAGAAATAATTAATAATTTTAATTTTTTCATTTTATTCAAAAAATAATTTAACACATTTATAAATTTATGTCAAGTGAAATGCGGATTTTTTCGTATATAAAGAAGGTGGAAAATTGGGAGAGGTCTTAAAAATCAGAAATTTTTAATCTATTTCTTTTAGAAATCTCTCCATTCTTTCTAAACCCTCCACAATATTTTCCATAGAGGTAGCATAGGAAAGTCTAATATATTTATCGTCCCCAAAAGGAGCTCCTGGTACAACTGCTACTTGAGCTAAATTTAAAAGAACCTCGGTAAATTCTAAAGAATTATTTATTTTTCTTCCTTCAATAGATTTCCCCAATACTTCGGAAATGTTTACCCAACAATAGAATGCTCCCTCGGGTTTTAATGTTTTTAAGAAAGGTAAAGAATTTACTTTTTCCACCATATAGTCTCTTCTTTTCTTAAACTCCTTTACCATCTTCTTTAAATCCTCCTGATTTCCTCTAAGTGCTTCTAAAGCAGCTACTTGAGAAATGGAAGTAGGATTAGAAGTAGTGTGGTCTTGCAAATTAGACATTGCCTGAATAACTTCTTTTGGACCAGCACAATAACCAATTCTCCAACCGGTCATAGAATAAGACTTAGAGACTCCGTTTATAACCAATGTTTTTTTCTTAATCTCTTCTCCCAAAGAGGCAATACTTATATGTTCTACATCATCATAAATAAGCTTCTCATAAATCTCATCAGAGATACACCAGATATCGTATTTGACTAAAAGTTTAGCAATTTCTTCCAATTCTTCTTTCTTATAAACCATACCTGTAGGATTAGAAGGAGAATTTAAAATAAAAACTTTCGTCTTTTTTGAAATTGCTCTTTTTAATTCTTTAGGAGTAACCTTAAAATTATTTTCAAGGCTGGTCTCTATAATTACCGGTTTTGCACCGGCTAACTTTATCATCTCTGGATAACTTAACCAATAAGGAGAAGGTAGAATTACCTCTTCTTTCTCATTACAGAGAGTAAAGATAGCATTAAAGATGGCATGTTTTGCTCCACAGGAGACAATTATTTCCTCGGGTTTATAATCTAATCGATTATCCTTTTTCAATTTTTCACAGATTGCCTCTTTCAGTTCTACTATTCCTGAAGAGGGAGTATACTTTGTAAAACCCTTATCGATTGCTTCCTTAGCTTTTTCCTTAATGTTTAAAGGAGTATCAAAGTCAGGTTCTCCTGCTCCAAAACCAATCACTTTTATGCCCTCTTTTTCCATCTTCCTTACTTTTGCAGTGATTCCTAAAGTTAAAGAAGGACTGATTTTGCCTATCCTTTTCGATATCTTCACATCTCCTCCTTTTTACCAGAAAATCTTAATTCCTGATTCTATAAGTCTCTCTTTTTCCTCTTTTGAAAAATGTAAGAAAAACCGCGCATTTTTCTTTAAGAAACTTTTCTCAAAAATTATTTCTATTCCCAATCGCTGATTCCTTTTATTCTTTAAAACAAAGATTAAATTTTTATCCTTATCTAAGTTAATCTCTGTCTTAAAAACGATTGCTTCTCTTCTTCCTTCTCCATAATCTATCTCAAATAAAAGACTATTCTTTTTTATCCGCCACTCTCCAAAGAGAGAGAAATTATTTTCTTTAATTTTCTTTGCTAATTTTATTCCTACTTTACAAACAATTTCTCCCCTTTCTCCTTGAACTTTGGAAATATTCCAAGTCCCTTTAAATTGAAAGAAAGAGTTATTTTTAAAATCTAAGATATAACTGATTTGATTTTCTTTATCCAGTTCCCAAAAACCTCGAAATTCTAAATACTCTGTACTTTTTATTCCCTTAAGTTCTTTATTATAAATATAGACAATCTGTTGATTCTCATTCACCTGCCAAGAGGAGATAAATTTTAATGTATCTTCTCCATCTTCTTTATGCACTAAGAAAACTAAACGGTTAAAAATATCTGCCTGCCAACGACCTTCTAAATGAAGAAGGGAAATCCTTTCTGAATAGGGTGTTTTCTTAAAATTTGCCTGGAAAATTAGGACATCAGATTCTACCGAAAATATCTTACCCCTTATCTCTAATTTATCTTCTTTATACTGATAATCGTTTTCTTCCAGCCAGAGAACTAGATTATGCTCCTCATTTAACTTCCATTTACCTTTTAAGACAATTCTTCGGGGAAGGTCTAAATCTTTAGGAAGTCCATATTTAGAGGAAGGGATAAAAACCAATTCGTTCTTCTCAATCTTAAATTCTCCGTAAACCGGATAAGTCCTATCTTTATCTTTTAAAACCAAACGATTGAAATTATCAATAGAATAATGTAATTTTCTCATCAATGATTTTAAAATAATACAATATTAGATTTAGCTTATCAAGAAAATTTTCGAAATAAATAAGAATATTTTAGTACAAAAACTTCCGATTTTAATTATAAAGGAATTCCGTTATGCAGATTGCATTTTCTATTCTTCTTTCTGGGTTACGCGCATAACTTCGGCAGGGGTAGTGAGTCCTTTTAAGACTTTTTCCCAACCATCTTGGCGTAGGGTATGCATGCCCATCTCCACCGCTTTCTTTTTTATTATATCACTGGAAACGCGTTCAAGGATCATTTTTCTAATTTCATTATTAATTACTAAAAATTCATAAATTCCTGTTCTTCCAAGATATCCGGTAAATCTACATTTTTCACATCCTTTCCCTTCATAAATAGTTACTTTATCTATATCTATATCCTCCATTACTTCCAATTCTTCTAATACATCCTTGCTTGGTTTCACAGGATGTTTACAATGGGGACAAATAAGTCTTACCAAGCGCTGAGCAATAATGCATTCTACAGAGGAAGCCACTAAAAATGGCTCAATTCCCATATCAATTAAACGCGTAATTCCTCCTGCTGCATCATTGGTATGTAATGTGGAAAAAACAAGGTGTCCGGTTAAAGCCACCCGAATAGCAGTTTCGGCAGTTTCAAAGTCGCGTACCTCTCCCACCATGATCACATCTGGGTCATGTCTTAATATAGAACGTAAACCGGCAGCAAAGGTAAAACCAATTTTAGGATGAACCTGAAGCTGAACAATTCCCTTTAATTGATATTCTACAGGATCTTCTATGGTAATAATCTTTATTCCGGGTTTATTTATTTTATTAAGGCAGGCATAAAGGGTAGTAGTTTTCCCGCTTCCTGTAGGTCCCGTATTAAATATAATTCCGTGAGGTTTGTTAATCATCTCTTCTAAAATCTTTAAATCCCGTTCAGAAAGCCCCAATTCTTCTAAACTATAAAGCATTCCTGGACTTAAGATTCTTATCACTACACTTTCCCCAAAAATGCAAGGAATAATCGATATACGCAAATCATAATCTTTCCCCTTTATCTTCATAATTATTCTTCCATCCTGAGGAAGTCTTCTTTCTGCAATATTTAAGTTAGACATAATTTTAATCCTGGAAACAATCGCGGAGGCAAAATGACGAATTGCCGGAGGAACAGAGATGTCATTCAAAACTCCGTCAATACGAAAACGTACCTTAAGTTCATCCTCATAAGGTTCTATATGGACATCGGTAGCGCGCTCCTCTACCGCCTGACTTAACAATTGATTAACAAATTTTATTACCGAAGCATCTTCGGCTAATTCTTCTACTTCTTCACCAACTACTTCCACTTTTTTCTCTTCCTCTTCAACTGTCGTCTTCTCCATCATCTTTTCCACTGTTCCTGCTCCTATTCCATAATATTTCTTTATCGCCTCGAGAATATCTTTTTCGCCAGCCAAAACTGGTTTTACCTCATAGCCTAAGAGTAATTTTATATCGTCTATAGTATGGATATCTAAGGGATCAGTCACTGCAATAACTAAGGTTCCATTTTCCATTTTTATAGGCATAAGTTTATAATGTGAAGCGAATTTTGCGGGAACTTTTTTAATTATTTCTGGACTTATATTCATTTCTTTTATATTTACATAGGGAATACCCAATTGCTTAGAGAGGATGGGGATAAGTTTTTCCTCGCTTATAAACCCCAATTTAACTAAAGTTACTCCTAAAAACTCTTTTGTCCTTTTATGCTCTTTTAATCCTGCCTCCAATTGCTCAGGAGTAATTACTCCTGCATCCAGAAGCATTTCTCCTAATTTTAAAGTCTCCCTTAGGGCCATATTTTCTTCCTCCTTTTGGCATAACTGACTAAACGGTGATTGGTTAAATTGAAGGATTTAATTTAACCATTTAACCTTTTAACCATTTAACTATTATTTCTTCAGTACTTCCTTAAATTTCTCTGTTAAAAGAGGAACAATTTCAAATAAGTCTCCTACTATTCCGTAGGTACATACATTAAAAATGGGGGCATGGGGATCTTTATTTATCGCAATAATTATCTTTGAAGATTGCATTCCAATTAAATGTTGAATCTGTCCAGATATTCCACAGGCAATATAAATTTTTGGGCAGACTGTTCTTCCTGTCTGACCTACTTGGTGAGCATAAGATATCCAACCACTATCTACAGCGGCACGTGAAGCTCCTACTGCACCACCTAAAACTTTGGCTAAATCTTCGATGAGTTTAAAATTCTCTGCTTTCCCCAAACCTCTTCCGCCAGAGACAATTATATCTGCCTCGGCAAGATTTACAGTCTCCTCAACCTCTTCTACAATATCTATTAACTTCGTGCGCGAATAAAGAATTCTTCCGTCATAGTTTTTACGAATGAGTATCCCCTTTCTTCTTTTATCCGACTCAAGCTCCTTCATTACCTTATGTCTTACCGTAGCCATCTGTGGCCGATAGTCTGGACAAATTATTGTGGCCATAATGTTTCCTCCAAAGGCAGGTCTGGTCTGGAGAAGAAGCTTTGTCTGAGGATCGATTGCTAAACCTGTACAGTCAGCAGTTAAACCGGTTTTTATCTTTACTGCTACTCGAGAAATAAGTGATCTACCAATAGCTGTTGCTCCACAGAGTAAAATCTCCGGTTTATATTCCTTAATCAACTCTACAAGAACATTTGTATAAGGCTCGTCTTGATAGTGATAAAGCTCTTTTGCCTCTATTAAATATACCTTATCTGCTCCTTTCCAAAAAAGTTCTTCTATACGGTGATTTTCTATATTATAACCTAAAACTACGCAGGAAACATCGGTCCTCAAATCATCGGCTAAACGCCTTGCTTCTCCTAAGAGTTCAAAAACAACGGGTTGAATTATTCCCTTCTTCTGCTCTCCAAATACCCATATTCCTTTGTATTCGTTTACCGTTAACCGTTTACTGCTTTCCGTTTTCTCTAAGATAATGGCATCAAATTTACAAGCAGAGACACAGGCTCCACAGAGATTACATTTTTCTAAGTCAATAACAGCAAGTTTATTTTCTATTCTGATTGCTCCAAAAGGACAAACCTTTACACAGAGTTTACAACCTGTACATTTTTCTCTTAAAACTTTTATACTCATCTCATTCACTTGGTTAAATGATAATTGGTTAAATGGTTAAATGGTCTCTTCTGCCTCTTCGATTTTACGCTTTCTCAAATATTTAATATAGCTATTTATTTTCTTAAGCAAATCTAATTTATCTATTTCAGCATAATTTTCATCTATGCAAACATTAATATCGTCAATTAACTCCATCTTTTTTACCTTCATTTAACCTTTTAACCATTTAACCTTTTAACCATTTTAAATTTCTCCTTTAATTAATTCCACCAATTTCTCCACCACTTCTCTTGCATCCCCTTTAAGAATCTGACCTCCTTTACGGGGTGGTGGTGTGAAGATTTTTATTACCCTTGTAGGAGACCCTTCTAATCCTACCTCTTTTTTATCCAAATCTAAATCCTTTATCCCCCATTTAGTAATTGTTGCACTCCTTGCACGCAATTTTCCTTTCAAGGAGGGAAGACGTGGCTCATTTATCTCTTTTACTACTGTAATTAAACAAGGAAAAGGTACTTCGATTACCTCATATCCTTCCTCTACCATCCTCTCTACACGTGCTATCCAAGATTTATTATCTTCTGACTTTTTTATCTCTTCGATCTTCTTCACATAGGTAACTTGAGGAATATCTAAATGTGCTGAGATACCTGGTCCAACTTGGGCTGTATCTCCATCTATCGCCTGTTTGCCACAAATAATTAAATCAAAATTGCCAATTTTTTTAATTGCTCTCGCCAGAGTAAAACTCGTTGCCCATGTATCTGAACCCGCTAATGCCCGATCAGTAATTAAAATTGCCTCATCACAACCTAAGGAGATTGCTTCTCGTAATGCCTCTTCTGCCTGAGGAGGGCCCATGCTTATTACGGTTACTTTACCTCCATACCTTTCTTTTAAACGGATGCCCTCTTCAATAGCGTACATATCGAAAGGATTAATGATTGAAGCTACACCTTCTCGAATAAGCGTGTTGGTCTCCGGATCAATCTTTACCTCAGTTGTATCGGGAACCTGCTTTATACAAACGATTATATTCATTTTAGGGTTTCTTTAATTAGATTGAGAGCAATGATATTGCGCATAATCTGATTTGTTCCTTCGTAAATCTGTGTAATTTTTGCATCACGCATAAATTTTTCTATGGGATAATCCCGCATATAACCATAACCTCCAAAAATTTGCACACAATCAGTGGTTACCTTCATACAAACATCGGAAGCAAATAGCTTTGCCATAGCCGATTCTTTAGCAATATTTTTTTCTCCCTTATCAATTGCCCGACAAACTGCATAAACTAAAGCACGGGCTGCTTCGATAGAGGTAGCCATATCCGCAAGCATAAATTGTATTCCCTGAAAACTTGATATAGATTGTCCAAATTGTTTTCTCTGTTTTGCATATTCTATGGTTAAATCTAATGCTCCTTGAGCAATTCCCACTGCCTGAGCAGCCACTCCAGGACGAGAGACATCAAACGTTTTCATCGCCACGATAAAACCCATTCCCTCTTTCCCCAGTACATTCTCTTTAGGAACCTTACAGTTATTAAAAATGAGTTCTCGCGTAGCAGATGCTCTTATCCCCATCTTCTTTTCTTTTTTTCCAAAAGTAAATCCTTCCATCCCTTTTTCTAAAATAAAAGCAGTTGCTCCCCGTGCTCCCTTGGTGCGGTCAGTCATAGCAATTACAGTATAAATCTCTGCCTCTCCACCGTTGGTAATCCACTGTTTCGTTCCATTTAGAATATAATAATCTCCTTTCTTTTCCGCAGTAGTTTGAATTGCCGAAGCATCTGAACCAGCTTGTGGTTCAGTCAAGGCAAAAGCAGCTAATTTTTTTCCACTGGCAATTTCCGGAAGATACTTCTTTTTCTGTTCTTCATTCCCAAATAGAATTATCGGATATGTTCCTAACCCTGTCGCTGCATAACAGACAGCAATTCCTCCACAGGCGCGCGAAAGTTCTTCCGTAACAATAGCAAGTTCCAAAACTCCTCCTCCTAAACCTCCATATTCCTGAGGAATAAAAACTCCAAATAAGTCACTTTGGGCCAAAATCCTCATAATCTCCCAAGGAAATTCCTCTGTTTCATCATACTTTCCCGCTACAGGTTTAATTTTTTCCTCAGCGATCTTTCTTGCTAAGTCCCGAATCATTATCTGTTCTTCCGTAAGAAAATAATTAAGCATTTCCCTCCTTTCTTTGAAACTGTTTCTATTTGGCAGAAATTATATCAGATTATTTCTAAAAATTCCACAAAAAATAAGGGGCAATCTTTTCGATTGCCCCCGGGTTTTCTAATCTGGGAAACACAATTTATATTTACTACTAATGGTTATAATTTTACCACATTAGTAGCTTGTTTCCCTTTAGGTCCTTGGGTTACTTCCAATTGCACTTCTTGTCCCTCATTCAAGGTCTTGTATCCGTCACCCTTGATGGCGCTGTAATGCACAAAAACATCTTCACCATTCTCAAGGGTGATAAACCCATAACCCTTCTGGTTAGAAAACCACTTCACTTTACCCTTTACCAACTCAATTCACCTCCTTTCTACTATATATAAAAAATCGTAAGGTAAAACAAAAACCTTACGATTTTAATATTTACCTACTCCCTATCTCCTCCTACTTTAAACTTTTTACTTAATATACCATATAATAAAATTTTGTCAAGACAATTTTTACTTTTTCAATTTATTTAGGTATGTGTTTCTTTATAAGTTCTGCAAGTGCCTGAATTCCTAATTTTATCCTTTCCGCTGGCTCGGTAGAGAAACAGAGACGAATTTTATTTGCACTTGAACCGTCTACACTAAAAGCAATACCTGGAACATAATTAAAGGGGATAGAATATTTCTTCGCCTCTTCCAGCATCGCCATAAAATCTATATTCCACTCGGAAGGGACGGTCAAAGTAATAAATAAACCCCCTTCTGCTTTTGTCCAGGTAACTCCTTCGGGCATAAATTCTTCTAATGCCTTTTCCATTGCTCTTGCTCTCTTTGAATATTCTCCGATCAAGAATTGAATATGCCTATTCATTGCTCCACTTTCTATAAATTTAGTAATTATAAGCTGTGGTAAAGCGGGGACAAAGGAACCCACCTCTTCCATCAGTTGAGAAAATTCTCTAATTATTTTCTCCTCCGCAACAATATATCCTACACGCATTCCTGGAGAAAAGACTTTAGAATTGGAATTAAAATAGATAACTGTCCCATCGGTATCCAGCTCCTTAATATCTATAATCTTTTCCCCTGTATAATTCAATTCTCCATAAGGATCATCCTCCACAATATATAAATCATATCCTTTTAAGCGCATCCGTTGGGCAAATGCTAAAAGTTGTTTTCTTTCTTCAATACTCCACATGTTTCCTGAAGGAGGATTACCAAAATTTGGAGTAACATATATAACGATTCTTTTACCTTTGTATTTTTCTTCAATTTCTTTCTCTAATTTTTCCAATCCTTGCAGGGTACGCAGATCCCAATGTTGAATATTCACTCCGTAAGGAGTAACTGCAGTAATCATCCCCAGATAGGTAGGAGACTCAGCAAAAATAACTCCCTCTTCACCCACCCATCTTCCTAACAAATCTAATCCCTGCTGGCTACCATTAGTTATTAAAACCTGATTAGGATTAGCTATTATTCCTCTTGTCTCAAGCCACTGACAAAAAACCTTACGCAAGTTTGAATTAATCTCCGGATCTCCTCGCATAACCATTTCCCATTCCTGAGGACTAATACTTTCTATAATTTGGGCAATCTCGCTATAAGGAAAGAACTCCTCTGCAGGAACTCCTCCTCCCATACGAATCATATTAGAAACCGCTCCTTTAAGAATCTCTCGAATAATCGAAGGTTTGAAACGCTGATCCGTACCTAATGAAGAAAGAAGCTCTTTTACCTCCGGGGATACTTGAATAGGTTTATTTGCTACACTAACGGTATAAGGGATACCATTTTGAGCTAAAATTGCTGAAACAATGGGTTGCAAAAAAGCATTAGGATGAAGACTAATTCCTCCTATAGCTATCTCCATAATACGCATAATTTCCTCTCCTGCAATAGCATAACTTAAAGGATTACCTTCCCCTAAATAACTATCAAAATTTCCAATAGCAATTACTCTACCTTCAGGATCGTTAGCTGAGAGAAGATAGTCTTGGGAAGTGGCATTTGGAATGTCTTCAATAATTAGAAGATTATATCTTTCAGCTAAAGCATAAATTCTTTTTCCCATCTCTTCAGTAAGTCCTTTTCCATTTAAGTAAATAAAACAAGGCTTTTTCCCTTCTTTTATAGCTAATGAAATAGAAGCTTCCAATCCCGTAAGTTCACGGGAATAAAAATTTGCAGAATCGCGCGGGTCAAATTCAATAATCTCTGCTCCGTAACGAGAAAGAAAAGGTTTAAATAAGCCTTCAGGATTCTCTGTTCCTTTTTGATAGAAAATCAATCCTCCATCATCAGGCATAAATATATTTCCTAATATATCAAATACTTCTGGGGTTCCCTGATAGATTCCAATATTTACTTCCGGATCTGCCTTAATCCCAAATCTTTGAACCAGAAAAGCCACCTGATTTCTTAAAGTTCTACTGCCCAAACTAAGTCCATATTGTAAAGCAGATATAGCCGGTCTTAACTCTGCACGATTTAAGAGCTCCTGTCGCTGGCTATCTGAGGCATTACGTAAAGCTTCCTCTAATACTGCTGCCGATCTAAAAATGTTTACTAAAGCTCCTCTTACACTTTCATAATCTACTGACTGATAAACCTTGCTTCTACGATATGAAAAGCTCTCTACAGAAGGATTATCTAAAACAAAATAAATAAAATTAAGAAAGAATAAATAAAAAATTAACCTCTTCTTCATCCGCATACTCTCCTTTCTTGTGTTTGGTAATGTTTAATTATTATCGAGGAGGTTCATCCAATATAGGTAAACCAGCTTTGTCGATGTATAACATTAGGATTTTGGTTCTTTCTAAATTATCTGTAGAATATGAGGTTCTCAGAACAAATACTTTCCCTTCTCCCTTTCCACCTTCATCCATAACTACTAAAACAGGAACTTCAATTATAGCACCATCGCCTTCGGGTACAATCTTAATTTCTGGAAACAAATTAGCTATGTTTCCAAATAATTCTTTAGGTGCCCCTGTGATGGGAACAAGAAATACTAATCTTGATTCATGAGGAGAAATTACCATAGTATCTATCGACATTCCTTCTTCGTAAAATCTTCGTGGTATATTTAAATCTTCGAATTCTCTTAATTCTTCACGAGTAAAAGAAGGTGATAAACCCCATTCTGTTACATCCTTAAGTAAAGTATTGTTCGTTGTAGTTTGAATAGAGTAAAACTGCGCTCCCTGAGATCTTAATGCTATTGCGGCATTCATGGCTGCAGAGAATTCGCAAGCACCACTTGCCCCCAGAACTACAATCCTTTTACCAGACAAATCTCCTAAAAGCGAAAGGACTCTCATCGGCATGTCACCATCTTTAATAAGCACATAAGAAGCTCCTAAGTTTTTTAAATCCTCTATAATGGTTTTATGTCGTGACCTGTCCAAAACAACAAAAATAGTTTTAGACAAATACTCCTCAACTGTTTCGCCGTATGCTTCAGCTATCTTAGGTACCGCAGAACTTGGTAACTCATAGGGCCTAACTTTCACAGTGCGTGGAGCAGTAAAAGTCCACCCCCCAATATAACCATCTGGAGTATAATGTGCAGGAACTGTTAAAAGGTCCGGTGGAGTTACCCCATCAGAAAAACTAAACATCCTTACACTTACAAAACTCCAACCATGTTCAGTGCCTAAAGCAGTGGCATTAGTATTCTCTACCGTATCAAATTTTAGAAAAACTACTCCTTTAATTTCACTCCGTTTTAAACCTATTCCTCCCCATTCTGCTAAGTCAAGAACTTCTTTTATATTACGAGGAATAAATCTTTCTCCTTCTCCTCTACAAAATTCTTCCGTTTGATAATAAGAAGGTAAATACATGCCCTTTGCAGTGAATATAGTTCCCGGCTCTGCCCCTGCTGATTGATCTCTGCCAGGACCTTCCTCTCCCTCTAAGACTATAATCAGTCCATATGTTTTACAGATTTCTATAAGTTGATTCTGAGCTGCTCTAACTGCCGAATAATCTATGTCTCCTTTAACCTTAGTAAAGACCGCTTTAACATCTGCAACGTCTTTACCTTCACCTACCATAAATCTTGCTGTGATAGCCGCAGAAATAATGCTTGGCAACAATTCCATTCCTGGCTTATTAAGAACTGACCTATCAACCTCACCAACTAATGGTTTAATAATCTCTACCCCCATCTGCCTCAAGCCAAAATCTATTCCGGCAGGAGCAAATATCTGAAGTTTTTGAACCGGAGTAATTTGTTGAACCCTTCTAAAAGATTCAATAGAGGAAGAAATAACATGGATGTTAAATAAACCAAAACATGCAGAAACTAAATAACATATACTTAAAAAACATCTCGTATGGAATAAAACTTTCTTCATTTTCCCACCCCCTTACTTAACTGCAATTTCTAAAATTTTTACCAACCCCAACCTAAATAATTTATAATCTCTTGAACTTTCCCTATTGCATTGAATGCTTCAAAATATTGTCTTGCCATCTCATGAGTTGCGCTAATGACCAAAGCTAAATCCTCACCGGATATATTATCAATCTCATCTCTAAAAACTCCGATTGCTCTCTTTATAGGATCCATAATTAAAGCATAATAAGGACACTGTGAACTTAGAAGTTCTTCCCGAGAATAGGTCCTTACCGTAGGAAGATTAGCAAATTTTTTAGGATCTTTCTTACTTTCTTGTTCCACTGTCCATTCTACCATTCTATAAAATAATCCTAAAGGTATACTCCTTAGTGCGGTCCTTCGCCATTCTGTACCTACATTAGCCTTTAATATAAGCCCAGCAAGTCTGTCTTTTATTACTTCAAAGGGAGTACCCGTTGTTCCATGTTGAGCGAGGGCAACTCCTAAAGGCCTTATCGCTTGGGCAATTTCTCTTGTCCTCTCTACATCTACACTCGTAGGAACCTCCTTTCCTCCTACAAAAACAATTCCATGTTTTGTCCCATTATTTACCGCAAGAAGCTGTGGTCTTATACCAAATTTATGTAGCGCCTCAATTAAAACAACTGCTTCCAAAGGGGTAGTCATCACTGCTTCTCCAGTCAGAGGATCAACCCTTCCAATATGTCCTACTTCTACTTCCAATCCAAATTGGGGAGGAATAAATTGGGACAGATAAAGATTTATCTCAATAATCCGTTTCAGATCTAAATATGTCTTTAAATAGTCAAACATCAAAACGGGCTTATCCATTCCTTCTATATAGATAGTATCATCTTCTCCCAGTCCTTCTATATTTTTCAATTCTGCCAAAGAAACAAATGGACCGTGTTGCACAATAACCCGAGCAATTCTCTCATCCATTCTGGGAATTTTCATCAGGTCTTCATAAGTCATACCATTTAAAACCTCAACCAGAATTTTCGATTCGATATAATCCATTAAAGCATTTATCTTTTCTTCATCCATTCCCTCTATAGAAGAAATTTCCTTTAATTTTTTAAATTCTTTTTCTGCTAATACCTTGGCTAAGTTTTCATCTATACCCAATTCTAAAAATTCTTCCAGTGTCAAAGCATTTAATACTTTCAATTGCGTCTCTTCACGCACTGCGGGGATAGAAGAGGGGTCTATAGCAAAAGAGGTGTATCCTGCAGAAAGTTGTGCCTGATTAAGTCTTCTCGCATAGTCAATTGCTTCTGGGGTATCTTTACTTACAGTAGTATGATCTGCGTGTATAGCATAAGGAAGATCGTAACCTAAAAGAAAAGCATAATATCTTACTACCTCAGCAAATTCTTGCGGAGACCTTCCTATATAACCAATGGCTATTTTCGCAGGGTCATTGGGATCCTGCAAATTAACTTCGCTCATTGCTGATTCAAATATGAGAGGAGCTCCAAACTCCATGGAAGCAAGCATTAATCCTGGAATACTCACACTCATCTGCGTATTTGCCGCCATAATCGCAGTGTTCCCACCCGCTAAAGCCATGAGCATAGGTTTAGAACTTATGGGAGAAGTCGCCCAAAGTCCAGCCATGCAAATAACAATATTTAATTTACTCCTTATTTCTTCATAATGTGTACGTTCAATATAACCATTTTCATAATATAGCTCAAGAGCCTGTAAAAGTTCACTTCCAATCTTTTTTATCTCTTCAATACGTAACACCTTACCTTTATCTCCTATCTCATCCCGTCTAATTCCTAAAGCATAATTAGAAGCAGCAGAAAAAAGATTATTTACCGCCTCCGTATTATTCTCTTCAAGCAAATTATTTACTACAAAAGACCATATCTCTGTTATTGCATCGGTAGACAATTTCGACCTTTCTAATGTACGGAAAAGTTCTATTCCCTCTCTAAACGAAGGGGCATTTTCTATTCCCTGCCCCATAATTAAGAGTAATTTTTCTAACCCAGATTGTTCAGAAACATCCTTTGACCGGCGCAGAGACAAAATTTCCTTATTACCTAACTTATTCCCATTAAAAAGAATAAATAGTAGAAAAATAACCAAAGACACTTTTACTGACTTATTTAAATACATAATCCTCCCCCTTTATCTAGAAACAGGACAATAGACATATTCGCCCAGTCTATCGGAAAGAGCCAATAGCTCCTCCGGAGTTAACCCTGGATTTTCCAGTAATAAAGCATGCATAAGTACACCCCTTAAATATTGCTGAGTATAACCCCATTCATTATCATACCAGGTGTTAATTACTATTGCGTCAGAAACATGCTCACCTTTGGCATCATATAAAGGCACGATTTCTATAGTAGAGGCTTCCACAATGGAGGTAATATCTGAACCATTTATGGCTAAGGAATCTAATTTTTCTCCAGTATTTACTCTCAGAATATTTGCCATATCGGTTCTTGCTCTCTCCTGCAAATAGGCAACGATTTCTTCCTTACTCACTGGAGAAAGCCCTTCCAAATAAAAAACAATTTGAGATTCTGAGCCATTGGGATTGCCTACTCTTAAAGCTATCCCATGCATTCGGTCAATACCCTTGATAATTTTAGGAAGGACCTTGGCTGCACCAGTACTGGAGACTACAATATTAAGTCCACCTGCTCTTGCTCGCTCTGGTTCTTTATTTGGATCTCTAATCTGTTGAGGTAATAAGTGTGCCTGAGTCTGAGTAACCGCATGGACAGTTTCTAAACTTATTTCTCCAACCTTTACTCCTTTTTCTTCTAATAAATCAAGAATTGCTTTAATTGCAGGAGCAGCATTATTGGTGGTACAGGAACCAAAAGAAACTACTTGCGGAAGACCTTTATCATTAGCCATAACTACTAAACTCCCATGATTTACCCCCGGAACAATCTCCGGAGTAGTTTTATCCTTTGCCGGTGCACTGATAAAACCATATTTTGCCCCTGCTTCAAAAAATGGCTTGAAATCCTCTGCGGTAGTATAATTACCACTGGTTTCTAAAACATATTCAATCCCCAATTCTCCCAAGGGTAATTCCCTTACAGTCTCTGGTTCTCTTGCATTAAACACATATACTTTATGACCATTTATGGTTACAAATTCAACCTCTACCTTTTTACCTCCCCATTCTAATGTTTCTTTACCAATTTCTACTTCAGCCATTGTAGGACCTAAAATTTCATCATGAAGCAATCCTTGACGAAGTGCTTCTGCACTGCGTACCCCATTTACCGCTACTACATCAAAATTGGGATCTCCAATTAGACTTCTCAAAACATTCAATCCGATTCTTCCTGCCGCTCCATTTATGATAACTTTCTTAGGTTGAGCAAGAACTTGCACTTTAGGATGTTCTACCGCTGGATAAACTACATTTGCTTTCTGTTCAGAAAGGACTCCTAATTCAGATAATCTCTGCCCTACTTCAGTAATGGCAGTAATTATCATTCCCGCATAGGAAAAATCTCCTACCCAACCACGTAAAATCACTCTTGTAGAACCATCCGGTAACTCTTCTACTAAAGTTTTACCAGTATGAAGATAAAAAAGTTTTGGATTATAAGGATCGATAACCATTGCCGATGTAGATTCTTTTTCTGGAGCAATTCCTAATAGAGGATACTCTTGGAAAACCCGTTTCAAGTCCTCTAGAGTAACCTTTACTGGAAAAGTAAGCACTGCCTCTACTAATCTTCCTCCTTTAATCTCTCCAGAAACTTTAGTGGTATCCAGGGCTATTCTTACTCCTGGATGCGTAATTCCTAAAGAGGAAAAAAATGCTGAAACATCCTCTTTACTTATGGAAGGAACAATCGTCATATCTCCTTCGGGACGAATTACATCTATTCTTCCCAAAATTCCAAAATCCCCTAACTCTTCTTTCAAAGCACGTAAGGCTACCGCCAAGCCAGTAACCTCAGATAGAAGAACCTCCGCCTCTTCGCGCTCTCCAACTTCTCCAGGTAAAGTAGTAATTCCAAGTCTAAAACTTCCCGTTCCTATCGAAAAATACAAAGTTCTTTGTGTAGAAGATCCTTCTGGGGAATCTCCCAGAAAAACAGTAAGGTCTGCTGTTCCTGTAGGATTAGAAAGAACAGGTATTCTAATTTCCGAATCTATTCCTTTTATTACTAAACTGTTACCCTCGGCAGTTACATTAACTCCTCTCCAAGGTCCTAAGGCATAATTAGATTGAATAACTCTGGCTAATTCTTCTGCAGAAACCGAAGTAATAATTGCGGAGATTTCGATATCACGGTTAATACTTAAAGCACGGAATAATGCGGAAACTATAGGGATTAAAGCAGGATTCTCTTGAAAAGACTGTCCTAATCTCAACTCCACCCGCACACTACCGTCTAAAACATCTACTACAGGCAGTTCTGAAGGAAGAAAATATTCTAAAGAATGCACTCTCCTAAAGATAGAAGAATCTTTTGGAAAATAATAAATAAAAGAAAAATAAATAACCAAAAAATAAACTAAGAAAAATTTTACTTTTGAACCTTTCATCACCACCCCCTCCTTTCATTTAACTTATAAGCCTCTATTAAGTTAAAGGTAAGTTTTTTGTCTAAAACCCACAGCTCTTTCTCTAACTCAAAAATATAGAAAAAAAGAGAAGAAGGTAAATTCGTTTTTTCTTCTTTTCTAGAGGAAAGGAAAACAATATATTCCATCGCTTTAGTCTATTTTATTATATTCAAATTTAAGCTTTATAAAGTTAACCGTTACCTATTCAATATATAACATGCTTTTTATAAATTGTCAAGGGTAGTGTAGGAATTTAACATTGTATGTCACACATTTTATCCATAAACCACCTACCTTGACGATAACCAATTTAGATGATATATTTTAAATGGGATAAAAAATGAAGACAAGAATTTTATTATTCATTTATCTAATAAAAATTCTTTTCTTCTGCATTATTATAGATTCTTCTCATCTTCATTTGCGCAGAGTAAAAACACCCCTTTTTATAACTGCACAAGAGATACGCGAAAAAGCAACTGAGTGGCGTATTGGGCAAGTATACTTCGTCACCGTAGAAGAATTAAAAGGAGTAAGATTTGACCCTCCTTTAAAGTTAGTAGCAAAGATAAAGGGAACAGGAGATTCAATCCATCTTATTTGTGCTTTACTAAATGAATATTGGTTAAAGACTGGAGAGGTTCAAGCACGAAATGTTCCTTATATTCTTACTCTCTATCCAGACGAATATTATATCTATGAGTGTAGAAGTGGGACTGAAGAATCACCCCCCTATGGAGAATATGAGCAAGACTGGCGTACAGGAGAATTGAGAAGAAGACCAAGACCTCCTTTTTTAGTTAAGCTTCTGGAAGTGGGATTAGACTGGACTAAGGATATAGTACAATCCGATGATGGCCGGGTAGGCAAACATTGGATTAGAGGGGCGAATTTTAATCCCCAAACCTCAGAAGATGGTTGGTTAATTGGTTATGATTCAATTATAATAATTAGAGAAAAACTATTACAATTCTTAAAAGATAAAGAAGATAATTTAAGAGAAATTCTCGGATATAAATTTGAACTTCTCCAAATAGCCTGTAAACTCGCTTGTGAGAGTTTTTATCTATCCGAAGAAGAAAAATCTAAACTATACTCAAGACTCTACGAAATTTTTGCCCAATATCAAAGAGAAATCTGGCAGAAATTACTCGAAGAACACGGAATAACTCCTCCCTAAAATCCCACCTTTATTATGGTAAGTAAACAAAATTTACACAGGGAGGTAATTTTTGTTTACAGATTCTAAAAATTCTCCTTGCCTAAGTATAAAAATATTAAATATTTATACACACATATGCCTCTTACTAAGTAATCTATTTTTCTCCTGTAAAAAATATATACAATTTTCTTTTTAGATAATCTTTAATTTCTAAAATTGATTTCTGTAAATATAACAATAACAATAACTTAATTTTTTATTAATTGTGGCATAAATTTTGCTTAATAAAAAAGTGAAAATGCCTGAGGCGCCTTAAAAAATTGCCTGCGGCATTGTGCCTTAAAAATAAAATAGCAGGTGGCGCCCAGGATTTTTTATACTCTTCTTCCGTCTATCCAAACAGAAGGAGTAAGGAATACCCCATCGAGATGGCATTTTGCTTTAATTCTTCCTCCAAAAGAAAGATTATCCCCCAAGGCAATATGCGCGGTATTTGTTGCCTTCTCATCTTCCAAAACATTTCCCGTTATTTTTGCTTTAGGATTAAGTCCTATCCCAAACTCCGCAATATTTAAAGCAGATCTCCCTAATTTAGATAAAATTTTTTTTAATTTTAAATTATTACACTTTTGCACATATCCATTTTTAATTTCAAATTCTATGGGTTTTTCAAGTTTACCTATACCAGCGAAACTTCCATCTACAATAAGAATTCCTTGTGCTGTTCCCTCTACCGGAGCAATACACACCTCTCCTGCCGGTAAATTTCCAAAATCACCCCTTTTAATGTATATTCCATTATCTTCAAAGGCTTTTCTATTCTTTATAGAAAAACTTAAATTTGTCCCTTTATCAGTTTTAATCTCTACATAATTTCCTTTATTAAAAAACTCAGCTAATTTTTTAACTTTCCTTTGTAGTTTTTTATAATCTACATCAAGACTACGTTGAATAATCTCTAAATTTATCCCTGGCATAGAGGCAATTCTTACACCATATTTCTGTGAAGCAATTTGCCTTGCCCGAGTATGGGAAAGAGATTTAGAAGTAATCAAAAAGGAAATGTCTGTATTCCTTAAGGCTGAAGCCACTTCTTGAGGAGGCTCTTCTCCATGGATTGAACGAGGAATAAAACAGATTAAAGAAACCTCTATATCTAATTTTTTAATTCCCTCATAAAATATTTGGGCAAGTTTTATCAACTTATCATCGGTAACGATAAGAATCCTTTCTTTTGGACGATATCCCATACATTGGTAAACTATTTTTTTAATCACTCTATTTATTTTATCCATAAGTTTAAATTATTTTCCCTCGTTTACTTTTCCAAGGTAATGCAGGAATTTCTTCTAATTCGGAGGGTAATACCTCTATAGTAAGCGTTTCTGTTTTATAGATACGATTTTTATAGTTTAACTCCACCGGTCCGATATTAAAAATCCCTACCTTTTTGGGTAAAAGATGAATTTCGTATTTAGTATGCGCTTCGTATCTTCCTTTTTTTATATTGTAAGTAGAATACTGCTGAGAGGAGAGAGTGATAAAATTAGATAAATCGGGTAATTTAATTTGTGGAGACGAAGAGTAATTTCCCGAAATAGTTACCGTAAGAATAAATTCCTCTCCCATCTTTATCTTATCCTTATTTAATTCACTGGTAATCTTTATTTCCTCAGAGGAGAGTGGGAGTATTTCCAATAAGAAGAGAATTATATAAAATATCATTTCTCTATTAACCTCTTTAAATCATCGGGATCTAAAGTTCTGGAAAAGGCATCTTCTAATTTTATCATCTTATTTATATAGAGTTCATATAAAGATTGATTCATCGTACACATACCTTCTTTTTGACTAGTTTGAATCACCGAATAAATCTGATGTATCTTAGCATCTCTAATAAGACTCCTTACCGCATGATTGGCAATTAAAATTTCTAAGGCAAGAACTCTTCCTTTTCCTCCTAATCGAGGAATCAACTGTTGAGATAATACTGCCAAAAGCACAAAAGATAATTGAACCCTTACCTGATTCTGTTTATATTCTGGAAATACATCGATTATTCGATTTATTGTCTGGACCGCATCAGAAGTATGAAGAGTAGAGAGAACCAGATGTCCTGTCTCTGCTATATTTAATGCCGATTCTATAGTCTCAAGGTCGCGCATCTCTCCAATAAGGATTACATTGGGATCCTGCCGAAGAACATGTTTTAAAGCATGAGAAAAAGAGTGAGTATCTGAACCTACTTCCCGTTGATCAATGATTGCTTTTTTATTTTTATAAACATACTCTATAGGATCTTCTATAGTCACAATATGACAGGCTCTCTCCTGATTTATTTTCTCAATCATTGCTGCTAAGGTGGTAGATTTTCCACTTCCTGTGGCTCCGGTAACTAAAATAAGTCCTTTGGGCTTAGAAATCAATCCTTCTATAATATCTTGAGGTAAACCACATTCTTGAAGACTCATAATATGATAAGGGAGAGCTCGAATAGCAATCCCTATGTTACCACGTTGATAAAAAAGATTTGCCCTAAAACGGCTCAATCCTTCGATTTCAAAAGACATATCTAACTCTTTTTCTAATTCGAAACGCTCCCTCTGTTTTTCATTCAATAGACTATAAGCAAATTCCTTAACCGTTTTACTATCTAAAGCCTCTTTCCTTATCGGGATGAGTTTTTCATCAATGCGAAAGTATGGGGGAATGTTTACTCCCAAATGCAAGTCTGATGCTCTTTCATCTACCATCATCCTTAATAATTCTTCTAATCTTTGATCAATCATCTTCCCTCCTTGTTTAGGAAATTTTAAACCCGATTATCCCTTTAGTCAAGATAATTTCTCAAAATTTTGATAATCAATTACAAACTTTTCCTTCTCTATTCCTACATCTATAAAATCCCAAGGAAGAATTTCTTTTAATTCCCTTTTACGATAGATATAAAAATCGGGATTTATTCCCGTCTCTTTTACTGCTTCTTCCCAGGCTAAAAAATTAAACTGTTCACGCCAACCATCCAACCTTGCTCCCTTTTCCCAAGCTTTTAGTATAACTTTACATAATTTTCTATCTCCTCTGGAGAGTAGTGCTTCTAACCAATCTTCTTGAAGAGGACTAAAATGATACTTAATCATTTTATTTCTTAGTTTATCTTTTAGATAATTTATCTTTTCTTTTAAAATATCTGTATTCTCCATAGGGAGCCATTGGAATGGAGTATGGGGTTTGGGAATAAAGGAATTAAAACTTAAGCGGATTGTTCCTGTACCATTTCTCTTTTTCATTATCGCCAATATTTCATAAACTATTTTCACAATTTCCTCAATATCTTTATAGTTTTCTTCGGGTAAGCCAATCATAAAATAGAGTTTTAAGCCTCGCCAGCCAAATTTAAAAATCTCTTCGGCTATCTTAAAGAGCAATTCTATATCGATATTTTTATTTATAATTTTTCGCAATCTTTCACTACCTGCTTCCGGAGCAAAAGTAAGGCCTACACGACGCATTCCTTGAAATTCCTTTAGTAAATCCATCATTACCTGATTAACTCTTAGAGAGGAAAGGGATATGCTTACCCCTTTATTTTTAAAAAACTGAGTGAGCGTAGGAAAAATCTTTTTTATTTCTGAATGGTCTAAACTGGAAAGGGAAAGTAAAGCTATCTCCTCGTAACCAGAGGAAAGGAAATTCTTATTAGCTAATTCTATTATCTTTTCGATACTTCTTTCCCGTTTGGGGTAATAAATGGTCCTTGCTTGACAGAAGCGACAATTATGAGGGCATCCCCGCATAATTTCTATCCCAATGCGGTCATGAATAATTTTTATATAAGGAACAACTGTCTTTGTGGGAAAATAGGCATTGTCTAAATCTGAAACAATCCTTTTTTTTATCCTTTGAGGTAAAGCTGAATCTAGAGCATAAAACCTTTTAATTTTTCCGTAGTTTTCATAATCTACACTATATAATTTAGGGACATAAACTCCTTCTAAATGGGCCAATTCTATAAGAAGTTCTTGCCTACCTTCTCGATCCTTTATCTGCTTCTTTCTATTTTTACAAATCTTTATTATTTCCAGAATTATTTCCTCCCCTTCCCCAATGACAAATAAATCTATAAAATCCGCTAAAGGTTCAGGATTAAAACAGGAACTTCCTCCTGCAATAACTAAAGGATAGTTTTTATTCCTCTCTATACTTAAAATAGGTATTTTCCCTAAGTTGAGTAGATTTAAAATGCCTGTGTAATTAAATTCTGTCTGTATAGATATTCCTAAAATATCAAAATTATATAAAGGAATATTTGACTCGAGAGAAAAAAGAGGTACATTGTTCTTACGCATATAATCTTCCAAATCGCTCCAAGGTAAGAAAGTACGTTCACAAAGAACCTCCTGGTCTTGATTGATGAGATCGTAGATTATTCTAAAACCAAGATTGCTCATTCCTACTTCATAAATATCCGGATAAGCCAAACAAAATGTCAATTTAACTTCCTTAAGATCACGATGATAAGTATTCAATTCTTGATTGATATACCTAGCCGGTTTATGCAAACTTAAAAGAATTTCTTTAGAAAACATAATTTAAATCTCTTTTTTTATAGAATTCACTATCCCCAAAGCAATCATATTAGTCATTAGATTAGAACCACCATAACTTACAAAAGGAAGAGGTATACCTACAATAGGGAGAATACCTAAACACATTCCTATATTTATAAAAACATGTGTAAAAATCATAGTAGCTACTCCCACACTAACCATCTTTGCCAATAGATTATTCCCCAGAATTCCCATTCTCAATATCTTTATAATTAAAAGGTAAAAAAGAAAAATTGTTAACCCCGCTCCTAAAAATCCCCATTTTTCACTTATACTGGCAAATATAAAATCAGTATGACTCTCAGGCAAAAAACTAAAGCGAATTTTCTCACCAAAAAAATTTTTGCCCAACAATCTTCCCGAACCGATGGCAATTTTGGATTGGGTTATAGTATAACCTGCTCCCAAGGGATCAATATTAGGATTTATAAATACCAAAATCCTTTGTTTCTGATAGTCCTTTAGAATATGCCAAAATAAAGGAGTAAATAATAGAGTTATTAAAAATAAAATGAGCAATTTTCTTTTTTCTACGCCAGCTATGAGAGAAATAGTAATAAAAATAGGGATTAAAACAACCATTGACCCTAAATCTGGCTGTAAAAATATAAGGATTAAATAGGGGAAAATAATCATTAGGCTTTTAATAAATGTTTTTGTTCTTTTAATCTCCTCTTTATGCAATAGATAAAAACGGGAGAGGTTAAGGAGAAATGCTAATTTAGCAAATTCAGCTGGTTGAAGATTTAAACCCAGTATATTTAACCATCGCTGAGCTCCGGACCTTACAGGACCTATTGAAAGAACTAAAAAAAGCAAAATTAAAATAAATAAATATAAAAATAGAGAAATTTCAGTAAATCGATAATAACCTAAAAGATAACTTAATAAAAATGCTACCAAAGACAAAAATAGCCAAATAGTCTGTTTGGGTATAAGATTTTTATCCTCGATAGAAAAAATTCCTATAGTAAAAAGTATAAATACAATAAAAATAATTCCGTAATCGATCCTTTTAAAATTCATGGATATTCAAGGATTTCTTTTTTTAAAGAAGAAAATAACTCCTGACACAGCTCGGCTGCTTTTCCTCCTCCTTTTCCTCCATGTTCTAAGAATACCAAGAAACCCAACTTGGGTTTAGAATAGGGTAAAAATCCAGCAATTAATGCGTGTGAGAAACCTCTGCTTGTCTGTATAGTAGCGGTCTTGGCTGCTATTTCTAACCCTTCTACCCTTGCTTTTATTCCCGTTCCATCCTGCTCATTTACTGCTTTAAACATACCCTCTTTGACTATCTTTAAAATATTTTCACTGATCCCCGTGTATTCTTTTACTACTTCTTCCACAGGAATTCTATCTATACCTTTTATTAAATGAGGCTTAATCAAAAAACCGCCATTAGCAATCATAGAGATTAATCGTAAAATCTGTATGGGGGTAACCATTATATAACCCTGTCCTATAGAAAGATTAAGCGTATCGCCTTCATACCATTTTTCTTTTAATTTTGCCTGTTTCCACTTAGGACTAGGTATAAAACCCTTATCTTCTTCTATTTCTATCCCGGTTTTCTCTCCTAAACCTAATAGAAGAGCAAATTGTCTTATTTTTTCTATACCCAATTCTAAACCCAATCTATAAAAAAATATATTACAAGAATGTTTAATTGCTTCCACCACTGTTTCGTCACCGTGTCCTTCTTCTAACCAGCAATTAAATTCTTTGTTTCCCCAATAAAATTTGCCTTCACATCTATAGCGGGTATAAATATCGATCTTTTTAGAAGATAAACCTGCAATAGCCATAACCAATTTAAAAATAGAACCTGGAGGAATGTTTGCTTTTGTAGCCCTATTTAAAAGCACTGCCTTGGAAGAAAAAAAAGTCTCTTTAATTCTATCTTTTTCCTTAGTAGCAAAAATATTGGGGTCAAAAGAAGGAGAGCTCTCCATAACTAAAATCTCTCCATTTCTAACATCCATCATAATAATTGCTCCCACATATTTTCCCAATAAATGATGCGCTTTTTCCTGCCAATCTTTATTGATAGTCAACTGTATGTCTTTTCCAGGCACAGGTTTTTTCTCACCCACCAATTGGATAACATTACCTAAATTATCTACCTCGACCTGTCTACCTCCATCTTCTCCGCGTAAATATACGTCTAAAGCTTTCTCTATACCCATTTTCCCTACAGTATTTTTAATTCTATATCCATAATGTTTTAACCTCGAAAACTCCTCCGAACTAATCTCTCCCAAATATCCTAAAATATGAGCTCCTATTTGACCTAAAGGATAAAATCTTACCGGTTTTATCTCTATATCTATCCCATTCAATTCTGGTCTATTCTCTTCAAGGAGAAAAACTTTTTCAAGAGAAACATTCTCGGCAATAGTAACCGGAACAAAAGGAGAGGTAAAATTTTCCTTATATTTTTTAAGCAATTCTTCATAAGGTAATTCTAATATCTCACTCAATCTTTTAAAAGTAATCTCTTTATCCTTTAACTCCTGAGGATTAACTACTATATCGATAACCTGTTTGTAGGTAGCTAATACATTCCCATTTCTATCTAAAATATTTCCCCTTCTAGAAATTAACGGAATAACTTTTATACGATACTTTTCGCTCAAAGAGTAATAATAATCTCCTTTTATTATCTGATAATAAGAAAGTACCAATATGAGTAAGATAAGTAGAGTTAAAAATATTTTTTGTAGTTGAGTTATATTCATTTAATTATCCCAGATAATATCTTTGCCCAAAGTGGGAAAAAGATACTATTTACAATAATTTTTTTAAAAATAATTTCTAAAGCGATATTACTGTATTCCTCAACTATCTGAGGGATTAGACTAACAATTACTGTAGCAACTAAGGCATACAATAATTTTACAAATAAATTATCCTTCAAAATAAATTTGGAGAGATTCTTTATAAAAAAAGCAAGGATAAAAAAAGTTAAGATATGAGTACCTAAAGGAGAATAATTTAAAGTATCTTTGAACAAACCTATAAAAATTGTTGTCCAGAAAAACGTATGGGGTAAATATAATAAAATAGATAAGAAAGTTAAAGTTGAAATATTTAAATAAATAAAAGGGAGGAAATTTTTAGGTAAAAAGGTGTGTTCTAACAAAATTGATAGAAATAAAATCAATAAAGATAAGAGAAATTTCATTTCACCAACAATACTACTTCTAAACTTGAAAAATTAAATGCTGGTTTAATAAAAGCAGTCTTATAAAATTCCTCATCTCTAATAGCACAGATTTCTCCGATGACTATACCTTTAGGATATATGGAACCCAACCCAGAGGTAACTACAAGACTACCTATCTTTGTCTGTGTATCTTTAGGAAGAAATTTCATTTGTAAAAGTTCACCTTTAGTAGTTCCATATACTAAACCAAAGTCTTCTGTATCTACAGTCTTAGCAGGTACACGGGAATTGGGATCGTTTATACACATTACTGTGGAAGTATTTTCGCTTGTCTCTATAACCTTACCAATAAGTCCTGCCTGATTTAAGCAAACCATATTTTTGAAAACACCATCTTTCTCTCCCCGCGATATGAAAATTATTTTCCTATTTTCAGAATATTGAAATCCAATCACCTCTCCTGCAATAGTAGAATAAGGTATCTGTTTTTTGAAATTCAAAAGGTTACGTAGCCTTTCATTCTCATTTCGCAAATAATTGAGCTGTGAATTCTCCAGTTTGAGTTTGGTGATTTCTTCAGTGAGGTTTTTATTTTCGGTAATTAATTTTTTATAGTCTGAATAGTGAAATAAAAAATGGGAAAGATTGATAAGAAATTTTAATGGAGGTTTTAGAAAATTCAATAAATTGTTCTTTATTCGATATGAATATACATTGGGTAGGTGTAAAAGTAAAAAGAAAAACAATAAAAAAAGAAGATATCTTACAAGCTCTTTTTTCACATTCTAAGTAGAATCTATTTCACCTACCTTTTATACTTCTAGACTTGTAGAAATAGTTATCTTCTTTAAGTATTTTAATTCTTCCAGGACTTTTCCTGTTCCTAAAGCTACTGCAGTTAATGGCTCATCAGCTATGTGGACAGGGAGACCTGTTTCTTCAGAAATCAATTTATCTATACCCCGGAGAAGTGCTCCTCCTCCTGCTAAAACTATCCCTCTTTCTATAAGGTCAGCAGACAATTCCGGAGGAGTCTTTTCTAAAGCAAAACGGGTTAGTTCTACGATTGCTCTTATGGGCTCCTGCATAGCTTCCCTGATTTCTTCAGAATTGATAGTGATCGTTTTCGGTAAACCAGCCACTAAATCCCTTCCTTTTACCTCCATAGTCATTTCTTCTTCCAAAGGATAGGCAGAACCAATCTTTATTTTAATTTCCTCTGCAGTGCGTTCTCCAATCATTAAATTATAAGTCTTTTTTAAATACTCAATAATTGCCTCATCCATTTCATCTCCACCTATCCGGATACTTCTCGAAAGTACTATCCCAGCAAGAGAAATCACCGCTATTTCTGTAGTTCCTCCTCCTATATCAATTATCATATTGCCCGCTGGTTCATGAATGGGTAACCCCACTCCTATAGCTGCGGCCATGGGTTCTTCGATAAGATACACTTGTCTTGCTCCCGCATGAAGAGCAGAATCTCTCACTGCCCTTTTTTCCACCTCTGTAATACCAGAAGGGATAGCTATAACTATCCTCGGTCTTACCAATACTTTCCGCTCATGAACCTTATTTATAAAATAACGGAGCATTTTCTCCGCTATTTCAAAATCAGCAATAACTCCATCTTTCATAGGTCTAAGGGCAACGATATTACCCGGAGTTCTCCCTAACATCCTCTTTGCCTCTTCTCCCACTGCTAAAACATTTTTAGTCCCACGTTCTATAGCTACTACCGAAGGTTCACAAAGAACTATTCCTTTCCCCTTTACATAAACAAGAGTAGTGGCTGTTCCTAAGTCGATCCCTATATCATTAGAGAATAATCCCATAACATAATTTAGGCCTTTTGATAAATAATTTGGTATTTTCATCTTTCACTCCTTTTTAAAGAAGGTTATTTTATTTTAACATATAAAAAATTTATGTCAAATCTTTCTTCTCTTACGATTTATTATTAAAGATCGGAAGATAAAATATATTTTCCTTACCAAAGATCTCTTCTATCCTTTGGATTAAATAATCGTTTAAATCTATTTTGAAATCTTTACCCAAATTTAATCTCGTTTTCCCAGTAAAAGCATCGTTAAATTCAAAAATTACACGAGTTTTTCCGGGATTGGAGAGGAATAAATCTCTGAGTTCATCTAAATATTTTTCTTCAAATAACCCCTTTTCGATTCTTATAATTATTGCCTTTGTAAATCTTCTTTTGGTTTCTTCTAAAGGAAATAACTCTTGGAGAATAATACGAGGTGATTCTTCATGTAAAGAAAGTCTTCCATGAAGAAATATACAGTTATTTTCGTGGATAAACTTTTCAAACTTCTTATATATATCGGGGAAAACAATCGCCTCTATATCACCATGCATATCTTCTATCTTCAAAATTGCCATAAGTTCATTATCTTTTCGAGTAGTAGTTTTTTTAACCTCAGTTATTATCCCGCATAAGAATATCTCTGATCCATCTTTTAAACTACCCAAATCTGTAATGCACAGATTAGAATACGTTTTTATTATCTCCTCAAATTTTGTCAAGGGATGTCCGGTTATGTAGAATCCCAATAATTCTCTTTCAAAGTTCAATAACTGCGTCTCAGGCCATTCTTTTATATTGGGTATAGGTTTGTATCCTCTATAGAATGAGGAGGTATCAAAAGAATCGAAGAAAGTCGTCTGTTTTAAAACTCTATCTTTTTGTAAACTACTAGCCACTTCAATGGCATCATCTAAGATCGCCATCAGTTGTGCCCTCTTTAGTCCAAACCTATCAAATACTCCACATTTTATCATGCTCTCAATTACTTTCCGATTGACTGTCCTTAAATCTACCCTCTCACAAAAATCGTATAAACTTTTGAAAGGCCCTCCTTCTTTCCTTACCCTGATTATCTCCTCCACCGCTGTCTGCCCAACATTTTTTATAGCGGTAAGCCCAAAACGGATTGTGTCCGGAGAAACTAAAGTAAAGTTAGCAAAACTTTCATTTATATCCGGAGGCAAAACTTTTATGTTCAGTCTTAAACATTCATTTATGTATTGAACTATTTTATCGGTATTATCTCTTTCGTTAGTCAGTAGAGCGGTCATAAATTCAGGAGCAAAATTAGCTTTTAGGTAGGCTGTTCGATAAGAGATTAAGGCATAGGCTGCAGAATGAGATTTATTAAAACCATAACCGGCAAAATATTCTATTTGATTAAAAATTTTATTAGCCAAATCTGGTTTTATACCATTTCGAGAGGCTCCCTCAACAAAAGATTTCCTTGCTTTATCCATTATCTCAGGATTCTTCTTACTCATCGCCCTCCGAAGCATATCCGCCTGTGCCATGCTAAAACCACCTATCTCTGAAGCAATCTGCATAACTTGCTCTTGATATAGAATTATGCCATAAGTTTCCTTTAAAATTGGTTCCAATCTCTTATGGTCGTATACTACAGGAATTTCTCCTCTTCTTCTCTTAATAAAATCCTCAATCATTCCTGTTCCCAAAGGACCCGGACGGTAAAGAGCCAATATAGCAATAATGTCTTCGAATTTCTCCGGTTTTAATTTTTTGAGCAATTCCCTCATCCCCATACTTTCTAATTGAAATACTCCCATGGTTTCACCTCTTTGAAGCATTCTAAATGTCTTTTGATCATCGAGGGGAATTTCTTTAATATCTAAATTAAGATTTCTTGAGCGCTGAATAATTTTTAGAGTTTCCTCAATTACTGTAAGTGTTCTTAGCCCTAAAAAATCCATTTTTAAAAGACCTATTTTCTCCAATGCTTCCATCGCATAACCCGTAACAATCTGATTATCCTCTCCCATCTTACACAATGGTATATATTCTATAAGTGGTTTTTCCGCAATAACTACTCCCGCAGCATGGGTAGAGACATGTCTGGTTAATCCTTCTAAAGAAAGAGCAATATCAATAAGTTTCTTTACCTGAGGATCGTTTTTATATAAATAATCTAATTGAGGCTCCACCCTCAAAGCTTCCCTTAAACCTATATTAGGATCATGAGGAATCAATTTTGCAATTTTATCTACCTCTCCATAGGGTATATTTAAAGCTCTACCCACATCACGTACCACTGCTCGGGCCATCATTGTCCCAAAAGTAATTATTTGAGCTACATTGTCTTTACCATATTTGTTTATCACATAATCTATAACCTCTTGCCTTCTCTCATAACAAAAATCTATATCCATATCCGGCATACTTATTCTCTCGGGATTCAAAAATCTCTCAAAGAGTAATCCATATTTTAAAGGATCTATATCGGTAATCCCTAGTAGGTAACTTACCAAACTACCGGCAGCCGATCCTCTTCCCGGTCCCACAGGAATATTTTTTGACTTTGCATACTGCACAAAATCCCATACAATTAAAAAGTATCCTACAAAACCAGATTCTTTAATTATCTTCAATTCATGTTCTAGACGTTTTAGAACTTCTTCACTGGGTTGGGGATATCTTTTAGATAAACCTTCTTCACACAATTCCTTCAGAAATTCAAACTTAGATTTTCCATCAGGAGGATTGAAATGGGGAAGGTGTATTTTATTAAACTCTAATTCCAAATTGCATCTTTCTGTAATAGATATGGTATTAGAAATTGCCTCGGGTAACTCGGCAAAATTCTTCTCCATCTCTTCAGGAGATTTAAAATAGAATTCATCCGAACCAAAGCACATATGGTTAGGGTCTTGAATATGGGTTTGCGTCTGTATACAGAGCAAAATTTCATGGGCAAAAGCTTCTTCTTTGCGAAGATAGTGAACATCATTTGTAGCCACTACAGGGATATTTAATTCCTTAGCGCATTCTAAGGCTAATTTATTTATTTTATCCTGCTCTTTTATATTTTGATTCTGTAGCTCAATATAAAAATTATCTTTACCAAAAATATTCCTAAATTCATCGAGGATCGACAAAGCAGATTTTATCTGTCCAATGCTTAAAAGATAGGAAAGCTCTGATTTTAAACATCCACTTAATCCTATCAATCCACGGGAATATTGTGAAAGTAATTCCTTATCAACTCGTGGTTTGTAGTAAAAACCCTCCAAATATCCTTTAGTTACTAAATTGATTAAATTTTTATATCCTTGTTCATCTTTAACCAAAACAGTAAGGTGATAAGAAGCATCTTGAATTCCGTGAGAATTTTTTTCAAAACGACTCTTAGGAGCAATATAGAGTTCACAACCAATTATAGGTTTAATCCCTTTCTCCATAGCTTGGGTATAAAAGTCTATAGCCCCAAACATATTCCCATGGTCAGTAATAGCTACCGCAGGCATAAGGTATTCATTAGCAGTCTCGATCAATTCTGGAATTCTGCAAGCACCATCTAAAAGGCTATATTGAGTATGTACGTGAAGGTGAACAAAATTGGCATGTTTCATAATCGTTTAAGAAAAGCTTATTTACCCATTCCTACTCGTTGTATACGTTGAAGAAGTTTTCCTTCTGTCTGAATAGAAGGAGCAATGATTATCTCTACTGAATGCATCTCTTTTATATTCCTTGCTCCTAAAGAACCCATAGCTGTAGCTAAAGCTCCTACCAGATTCTGCGAACCATCATCTGTTCGTGCAGGTCCAAAAAGAATCTCCTCCAATGTCCCGGTTGTTCCCACATATATTCTTGTTCCGCGAGGAAGGTTTATATGAGGAGTAGCCATACCCCAATGGTAACCTCTTCCCGGAGCTTCTTTTGCTCTTGCTAATATCGAACCGATCATCACTGCATCTGCTCCGCAGGCAAAAGCTTTACAGATATCTCCTCCTGTACGCATCCCTCCATCAGTAATAATGGGAACGTATCTTTTTCTCTTTTTATAATAATCATCTCTAGCTGCTGCACAATCTATTGTAGCGGTTACTTGAGGAACTCCTATCCCTAAAACTCCCCTTGTAGTACAAGCAGCACCTGGTCCGATACCGACAAGTATTGCTTTTGCTCCCAGTTCCATCAGCTCTAAAGCAGTCTCATAAGTAACACAATTCCCAATAATCACAGGGATTTTCATCTTATTACAAAATTCTCCATAGTCAAGGACATCATATTGATGAGAAATATGTTTTGCTGTAGCCACAGTAGATTGGACTACAAAAATATCTGCTCCTGCCTCGTAGGCAATTTTACCAAATTTTTTTGCTCTCTGAGGAATACTGGAAACAGCACAGGGAACTTTTTCTTTTTTAATCTCCTTTATTCTCTTTTCAATAAGCTTTTCTTTAATGGGTTCGCGATAAATATCTTGTACAAGATGGGTTGCTTCTTCTGGACTTGCTTCAGCAATCTTTTTCAATACGCGGTCGGGATTTTCATAACGAGTTTGAACACCCTCAAGATTAAGTACTGCTAATCCTCCCAATTTACCCATAGTAATGGCAAATTTAACATCTACTACTCCATCCATGGCGGCAGCAATTATAGGAACTTTAAAACGCATATTTCCCAATTGCCAAGAGGTATCTACTTCCTCAGGATTAATAGTTACTCTTCCGGGAACAAGGGCTATCTCATCAAAACCATAACAGCGCCTTACTCTTCTACCTATTCCAATCCATTCTTTCATCCTATTTTTTCACCTCCTCTGAAGGAACAATGTGGGGAGTGATAAAGATGAACAATTCCGTATTTTTTAATTCCTTACTCTTTTTTTGGAAAGGTAATCCCAAAATAGGAATATCACTTAAAACGGGAATACCTGTCTTTGTATCTCTTAACTCTTGAGTTATTAAACCTCCGATTACTAAAGTCTCTCCATCTTTTACCATTACCTGAGTAGTTGCTGAACGAGTCATAATTAGAGGATACCTTGTCTCAGGATCTTCAGATGTATATCCCTGTAATAGACTTGCAGTTGGTTCGATTTTCATAATAATATCTCCCGTTTCACATATATAAGGAGTAACAGAAAGGGTTACTCCCACCTCTTTCTCTTCCCATGTAATCGCAGTAGTAGTCGTTGTTTGAGTGGTGGTGGTAGTAGTACCTGTTCGGTAAGGTATCTTGGAAGTGACATTTATTTTTGCTTCTTCGTTATTTAAAGTAGTAATTGTAGGTTTAGAAAGAATATTGGCATGCTCTCTAGTCATGAGCATTTCTAAGACTGCAGCAATTTCTTCAGCATTAAGCGTTCCGTATTTAAAGAATCCTCCCGCTGCAGTAGTAAATCCCGAAGTAAGCTTATCATCCGTAGTAGCTTCTCCCCGAGGTTTAACCCAAGTCCATTGTATCCCTAATGTTTCAGTATCACTTAACGAAACATCTAATATTTTTGCTTCAATGTTTACCTGTCTTGGTTTAACATCTACCTGTTTTACCAGTTCTTCTATCTTATTTAGATTTGTAACTGTATCGATAACTAACATTCGATTAGAACGACTGTCTACAATTATTTTGCCGTTCTCAGAAAGTAAACCTCCATCAGTAATTAAACTCTTTAGCTTCTCTACTTGGATATACTGAGGTGAAAAACTCTTTGATAAAGTCTTCTTTTCTGCTACCTCAACTTTTACAATCTTATATAAATTTTCTTCTTTTAGAAAAGTATAATCTACCATGCGCAAGATTGTATCTAAGGCAGTTTCCATATCTACATCTTTAAGTTCGATAGTAATATTAAGGGAAGGAAAATCTGGAGGTATTACAATGTTAATATTTGCTTCGCGAGCTATAGATTTAAGGATAGTTTTTATATCAGTGTCCCTGAAGTCAAAGGAGATGATCCGTTTTTCCTTTTTTTTCTCCTCAATAACTTCCTTAACAATTGCTTCTGCTTCCTCTTTCATCTTTTCCAATTCTTTTTCAGACCTTACTATCTCAGCTATACCCTTTGCCTTCTCTTTTAATATCCATTCTTCCATCTCTCTCTTTTTCGCCTCTTCTTTAGCTAACTCTTCTGCTTTAAGATGTAATTCTCCGGTTTCAGGAATTTTTTCCAATTTTTCTTTCTCTTCAGAAGTGAGCAATGCCAATCTATCGTTTATCTTTAATTCCACACCTTTTTCAAGATTTCTTACTTCACAAATAGAAACCTGTTTTCCCACTTTGAGGACAAATAGCTCTCCCACACATCTATCTTTATAATAAATAAAGAAAAATGTTTTCTCCTCTAATCCATCGGTAGCTCCTTTATCTATAGCAATCAATTTATTTTGTAAATCGATAAGGATTACCTTTGTATCCAAAGAGGAAAATACTGGTTTTAAAAAACAAAATATAAAAACAAAAACCAAAATTTTTTTAAAAAGTTTATAATTCATCGGGCAATTCTAAAATTATTTCCTTATCCTCTCCCAAATCTTTCAAAACAACTTTCTTTTTCTCAATACGTACAATCTTTTTCCCTTCTATAACCTCTCCTTCACCCAAGATTTCATCGTTAATAATTGCCAAATTTCTTTTTCCCGTCAAAATTCCTTTTAAATTTAATTCTATCGGTCTGGGCTTTTCCCCCTCAACCTCAGTAATCTTTTCTTTTTCTCTGAGTTTCTCTTCTTCTTTACTCCGAATATAAAACCAAGACTCAAAGGGGTTACGTAAAACAACCTCTTCTGCCTTTGTTATTTCTATAAGTCCCAGAAAAATCATAATTAAAAAGAATCTATTTACTGACATATAAAGCAATCTCAGCTTCTACATCTATTTTACCATCAGTTTTGGGAGAAGTTATTTTTAATTTTTTTATTTCAATCAGAAAAGGGAAAGATTCTAAATTTTTTATATACTCTATAAACATCTGATAAGCGGTATTCATACGCATTTTTATAGGTAATTCATTATAATTATCATATTCTACCAAAGGTCCCATAGTAATTAAATTAAATTCTATATTTTTGGGATCGGTTAGGGAAGTTAGATAATTGGGAATTTCTGCTACCTTATCTTTCTTTATTAGAGCATCTTTCAATTCGGAAATTTTTTTATCTAATATTTCACAGGTATTTTTCGTCTGATTATATTCATTATCATATCTCTCTTTATCTTTGATTAAACTTTCGACAGAGAAAAATTCCGTTTTTTTACGATTGAGTTCGTCGTTCTTTGCTAAATTTTCCATATTTCTCTCTTTAATCTTTCTAATATCCCCTGGAATTACAAAACGGAAAAAAATAAGGACAACAAAGAGAACAATTAAATACAATTCTCTTTTCTTTAAATTTTTAAAGTCCAATTTAATCATAGATTTATTTTTCCATTTATTTCAAATTGGATTACTGCTTGTGGATATCGTTCCTCATTCTTAATTTCCGATTGTTTTAGATAAAGCTCTTTTAGATAAGGAAATTGATTTAACTTAGATAAAAATAGAGAAATTTCTTTATAATTTAAACCAAAGCCTTTAAGAGAAAAATTGTCTTCTTCTTTTTCGATACTAATCTCCTCTAACCATACCTCTTCGGGTATATATTCGGCGATTGTTTTTAATAATTCATAAATAAAATTTTTCCTCCGTGAAACTAATTCAGCAACAGGTTTAAGTTTTTTAATCTCCTCCTCTTTTAAAGAAATCTCCTCTTTTAAAAGATTAAGTTTTTCTTGTTTTATTTTTAGCTCCGATTCTGCGGAAGTTTTTAAAGTTTCGATCTTTTGAGTAAGTTCGGTAATTTCTTTTGTTTTTTTCTCTATCGTTGATTTCATCTTAAGATTGATTCCCCAAATCAACAATTTCCAAACGATAAAAGGTAAAAATATGATTATTACTTTCTTAAAATGTTTAAAATTTATCCCCTCAAGAAAACTCTTTTTTTCTTTCTTTCTTAACTCTAAGGGCAAGAGGTTTATCTTTTTCTTCATTTACAAAATCGCCTCCAAAGCCAATCCTAATACAGTAGTGAAGCGCAAAGAGTTATTTTTTAATAATTCTAAATTTTTAATACTCTCAGAAAAAATTATATTTTTAAAAGGATCGAATCTTTTAACTTCCATTCCCAATCCTTGACTAAGATATGTTTCCAGATTATTTAAAAAAGCTCCTCCTCCTACAAGGAATAATCTATCTACCTTTTTCTGAGGAAAGATATCCGAGTAATAATCTAAGGAGCGTTTTATCTCCTTAAAGATATCTTCCATAGCCTGATTCATTATTCTTCTAACTTCGGTATCAAAATCCATATCTAATAAACCTAAAAAAAAATCTCTTTTAATTTTCTCTGTCTCTTCAAACTCAATATTAAAGGTTTTCTTTAAGGCTTTATTTATCTCCCACGATCCAATAGTGGTACATTTTCTAACAAAACAAGGAACCCCACTATTCACAATCTGAATGATAGTATTTTTCATTCCTATATCAATAATCCCATCTACTTTATTTTCTCCAAAAACATCATTCTCTCTCAAAAAATAAAATTGTGCTAAGCAATCTACACTTATAGAAACAGGCTCAATCCCTACATTTTTTAAAATCTCAATGAGATTAAAAACAGCTTCTTTAGTTACCGCAACTATCACTACATTTACTTTCTTCTTCCCCGTTTCTTCAAATGTATCTAACACTGCATAGTCTATAATCATTTTTTCTAAATCGTATACAATAAACCTCTGAGTCTGCCATTTAATCGCCTCACTGAGCTCGTTATTATCCATATAAGGAAGGGTGAGAAATTTAACTATCGGCTCTGTATTATAAAGATTAACTATCACACTCATCTTTTCTTCTTTCAATTCGTCCTTTAAACCCTGAAGCGTTTGCATAAGAATTTGATTATTTACCGATTCTAAATGAATGGGAAAATTGCGGAAAGATAATTCCTCTAAAACTATACCCTTAGAGATTTTTGAAACCAAAGCGATCTTAACTCCACTGTCTCCTATATCTAATCCATAGACTTTTTCTCTTTTTATAATTTGTTTTTTTAACCTCATATAGATTTTTTTTATTATAGCAAAAATATGGTTATAACTAAAATAGAAATTATTAAACGATAGATGATAAATATATTAAAAGAATGTTTTTGCACAAATCTTATTAAGAAATGTATAGAGCATAAACCTGCAAGCAAAGAGGAAAAAAAACCTAAAACCAATGGATGAGAAAATCTCCCTTCAAAAAATTCAACATATTTTAGTAAAAATGCTCCCAAGATTATGGGTGCAGAGAGATAAAAGGAAAATTTTACCGCATTTTCTCTACTTAAGCCTAAAAGAAGTCCTCCCGCTATGGTTATACCTGAACGAGATATCCCTGGAATAACGGCTAAAGCTTGCATTATTCCGATAAAGAAGGCTTGATAAATATTAAGACTCTCTATACTTTTATTTTTTCTACTAATTTTTTCTATAAAATAAAACAAAATAGCAAAACCTCCCATATTTAAAGCTACCGATAAAGGGTGATAAAATATTTTTTCTATCTTTGCCTCACTCATTTTTCCTAAAACCGCTCCGGGAAGGGTAGCTAAAAGAATCAACCAAAATATTTTTTTCTCTGAAGAATTTATATTTTTTTCCTTAATACTCAATATCCCTGCTCTTATAAATTTAAACCATTCCTTACCAAAGTAAAAAAGGAGAGCTAAAAGAGTTCCTCCATGAAGGAATGCAACATAATCCAGAGGCATCCTCTCCTTAAATAGCCAAGAGAAGATAATTAAATGCCCCGAGCTACTAATGGGAAGGAACTCAGTTATTCCTTGCAGGATTCCCCAAAAAATAGCTTTAACCATCACCTTTTATATTTCCCCATTAACTCTGCTTCTTCAAGGATGCAATCTTTAATTGTTTCTAAAATTTCTTCTTTAGTCAATCCGGGGGGAAGATTGAGTTTTTTATTTAAAGCAAAAATTTTAAAAAAATAGCGGTGAGGCTTACCTGGAGGAGGACAAGGTCCTCCGTATCCTATGTCCCCAAAATCATTCACCCCTTGTTTTGCGCCAAAAGTCAATATTTTCTCTTTAGGGATACCTTCTTTTAATTCATGGATATCTTTAGGAATATCGTAAATTACCCAATGTACCCAAGTCTTAAATGGGGCATCGGGGTCTTCACAAATAATCACAAAACTTTCTGTCCCTTCGGGAATATTTTTCCAAATAAGTTGTGGAGAAATATCTTCTCCTTGACGGGTAAATTTCTCAGGAATAAATCCATTATTTTCAAAAGAACTACTACTTATCTCTAAAGCCAAGCCCATATTGGAAAAAGCAAGTAGAAAGATTAAAAAAAGATTAAATAGCTTCATCTCCTCCACCTCCTTTACTATCAGAGATAAAAACCTTTATCTCCTCAGGTATAGAGGAAGAAAGTTTTAAAATCTTTCCATTTTCAGGATGCGGAAATTCCAATTCCAAGGCATGTAAAAGCAATCTCTTTGCCTTCAATTCATAATTCCTGGCAAGAGCATATTTTCTTTCTCCCAAAATGGGATGACCTATCTGCTTAAAGTGAATGCGAATCTGGTTCTTTCTTCCAGTCACTGGCTCAATCTCTAAAACACTATATTCTGGCCTTCTTATCATAACCCGGTAATGGGTAATGGAAAGTTTATAACCGAAACCATCGAATAAAAAATTTTCAATCTTTCCCCTTTTCTTATCTATCCAACCATGCACAACCCCAATATATTTTTTCTTTATTCTCTTTTTCCTAAATAGATCCATAATCTTCTTTTGGGTCTCTTTATCTTTAGCAAAAATCACTAATCCGGACGTTTCTTTATCTAAACGATGACAGGGGTAAAGTGTACATGGGGATTCTTTATTAAGCAATTGAAGTAAAGAAAAATTATCTTTCGGAGAAAAGGGAGCAGTAATTATTCCAGGAGGTTTATCGACTACTAAAATCCATTTATCTTCATAAATTATTTTTGGTCTCTGCATGAGGAAGGAACTTTTCTGATTCACTTGGAGATTCAAGTTGATTGAATTTATCACTAAATTTCTCTAAATTTATTATTGCTCTTTCATAACTATTATGAGCATTTTTCAAGTGCAATCCAATTTTTTCAAATTCTTCATAGAATTTACCAAACTCATTTCTTAAACGAGCAAGATTTTCTAATACCTCTTTTGCTTTTTTCTCAATAGTCAATCCTTTAAGGCCTCTTAAAATTACCATAAGATAAGCATAGAAACTGTTGGGAGATACAGGGATTACTTTTCTACCCAAAGCATATTCACGGATACTCTTTTCGTTATCCTCGTCTTTTATAATAGTTTCGTAATATACATTTTCTGCAGGAATATACATAAGGGCAAAGTCATAGGTTCCCTCATCGGGAAGAATGTATTTATGGGCAATATCATCTATATGTTTACTTACATCGCGAATAAAATCCTTACGGGCACGTATTTTTTCTGAATCCAATTTTGCCTCAATCATTCTCCTAAAACTATCTAAGGGGAATTTTGCATCCACCACTACTAAATTCTCTCCAATCTTTATTACCGCATCGGCTATCTCTCCGCTTCTAAAACGATATTGGCATATATAATACTGCTTGGGCATAATCTGTTCTAAAAGATTTTCTAACAAAATCTGTCCAAATTCTCCTCTAAATTTAGGCTGACGAAGAAGTTCTTGAAAACTGGCTATATCCTTACCTATCTCAAAGATCTGCCTTGTCCCTTCTTCTAATTTACCCAATGTCTTCTGTACATTGTTTACTACATGGGAGGCATTAAGTAGATTTTGATTGACTTGATTCTGGAGAGTATTTAATTGAGAGACAATAAGTTGAGTATTACGATCTAAGGCTTCACTCCATTGACGAGAGAGAGTATTGATTCTCTCTTCGGTTTCTTTAGTCAGATGTTTCCGGAAAAGAAAAATGAAATAAAAAGCAAGAAATAATAAAATTACGATAACTAAATTTATTACCATCAGAATCAATTTTATATTATAAATTCTTTCCAGTCAAACAAAATATAGGCAATAATCTTTTGATAATTTTATGTGAGTTTAAGGATTGCCAAAAAAGCTTCTTGAGGAATCTCTACATTCCCAAATTGCTTCATCCGTTTCTTTCCTTCTTTTTGTCTTTCCCAGAGTTTCCTTTTTCGAGTAATATCTCCTCCATAGCATTTAGCGGTTACATCTTTTCTCAAAGGAGGGATCCTTTCTCGGGCAATTATTTTATTTCCTACGGCTGCCTGAATAACTACCTCAAATAATTGCCGAGGAATAAATTGTCTAAGCAAAGTCACCAGATTCCTTCCCTTTATCTGTGCTTTATCCTTATGTACTAAGCTGGAGAGGACATCACAAACTTTCCCATTGATTAAAATATCCAACTTTACCAACTCTGTTTTTCGATAGTCGATAAATTCATAATCGAGAGAACCATAACCACGGGTCATTGATTTTATCTTATCATAGAAATCAACAATTATTTCCGCAAGGGGAATCTCATAGACCAATCTACATCTTCCATCACTCAAGTATTCCGTAGATTTATATATTCCCTGTCGAGAAAGAACAAATTCCATAACTGTTCCTAAAAAATCTTGAGGAATAATGATATATGCCTTTACGTAAGGCTCGTATATTTCCGCAATATTTACCTCTGATGGGAAGCAAGAAGGATTATCTACCTCTAAAAATTCTCCTTTGCGGGTTTTGATTTTATATTTTACCGAGGGAGTCGTAAGAACTAAATTTAAACCGTATTCACGCTCTAAACGTTCCTGAACTATTTCCATATGTAGTAAACCCAAAAAACCACAACGAAAACCTGGTCCCAGAGAAGAAGACTCCGGTTCAAAAGTAAAACTTGCATCGTTTAATTTCAATTTCTCAATTGCTTCACGAAGGAGAGGAAAGTCTTTAGGGTTAACCGGATAAATCCCACAATAAACCATAGGATGAATATTTCTATAACCGGGAAGTGGCTGTTTGGCAGGAAAATCTGCCGAGGTCACTGTATCTCCAGCATTAACTTCACGCGGTTGACGAATATTGGCGGTAAAATAACCTACCTCTCCAGAAGATAACTCTTCTATACTTACCATACGTGGTTGCAAAATTCCTACTTCCTGAACTTCATAAACTTTCTCTGTTCCCATAAACATTATCTTCATCCCTTTTTTAATATACCCATTTACCACGCGCACATAGACTATCACTCCCTTATAATTGTCAAACGTGGAATCAAAGATAAGGGCTTGGAGAGGTGAATTTCTATCTCCTTGAGGAGGAGGTATTTCTCTCACTATCCGTTCAAGAATTTCTTCTATACCGATTCCCTCTTTTGCGGAAGCAAAAGAGATAGGCTCTTCTTTTATATTTAAGATATTGCGGATTTGCTGTTCTACTTTTTTAGGATCAGCATTGGGCAGATCGATTTTATTTATTACCGGAATTATTTTTAGATGGTGTTCTAAGGCAAGATAAAGATTAGCTACTGTTTGAGCTTCTACTCCTTGACTTGCATCCACTACCAAAATAGCTCCCTCACAGGCAGAAAGACTTTTAGCTACCTCAAAAGAGAAATCCACATGTCCAGGTGTATCGATCAGATTGAGACAATATGTTTTTCCATCTTTTGCCTTATAATTTATCCTTACTGCCGAAGCTTTAATAGTAATTCCCCTCTCCTGTTCTAACTCCATATCATCGAGCATCTGATTATGAAATTCCCGTTCATTGATTGCTCCTGTATAGAGAAGAAATCTATCGGCTAAAGTAGATTTACCATGGTCGATATGAGCAATGATACAGAAATTACGAATGAGAGAAATATCCATATTTAATTACAGATTTAGGGCGAAATCTTTACCAAAATTAAGAAGGTTTTGGGCAAACTTTTCTGTATGTGCCTCAGCATAGATTCTTAAAATAGGCTCTGTTCCGGAAAGTCTAAAAAGAAGCCAGCTTTCATCAGAGAGAATAAATTTTATCCCATCAAAATCTTTAATCTGAGTAACCTTTTTATCAAGGATGTGCTCAAAGGGTTTTTCTTTCAATAACAAAAAGAGCCTCTTCTTTAACTCTTCTGGATAATGTATATCTTCTCTCACATAATAGAATTTACCAAATTCTCTCTCCACATCGTTCATTATCTCAATAATTGTTTTTTTTCGATAAGCCATCATTTCTAAAATGAGTAATCCCGTAAGCATCCCATCTCTCTCCGGGATATAGTTTTTGACCCCTATCCCTCCGGATTCCTCTCCTCCCGCTAAGATATCTTCTTCTTGCATAAGCTTAGCGATGTATTTAAAACCTACAGGAGTCTCATACAGTTTAAGATTATATCTTTGAGCAATCTTTTCAATCAAAGTAGTATTGGAAATAGTCTTAACCACTCCTCCCTCCCATTTTTTATCTTCTAAAAGATGTAAAATAATTAAAGCAAGTACCTGTCCAGCATTGATTATTTTACCATCCGGCCTTACACAAGCTACCCGATCAGCATCTCCATCATTTACTATAGCTAAGTCAAACTTTTCTTTTTTCATCTTCAAAACCACTTCTTGCATATTTTTAGGAATTGGTTCAGGATTTATTCCTCCAAAATAAGGATTAATTTCATTATGAAGAAGCGTAACCCTACATTTTGTCCCTTTCAAAATTTCAGGGATAAAATTATCTCCTGTTCCATACATTACATCTACAAGCACTTTATAACTTTTCTTTTTAAAGAGAGAAATATCTAAATAATTACGCAAAAATTTTATATACTCAGGAGAGGGATCAACCAATTCACATAAACCTTTCTCTATTGCCTCCTTTTGAGAAATCTTTTTAATTTCACTCTTATCGATAAAAGACTCTATCTCTTTAGTAACTTCGGGATCTGCTGGGCCAGCATAATCCATCTTTATTTTTATTCCATTGTATTGGTAAGGATTATGGCTGGCAGTAACAATTACTCCTCCAGAAAGTTTATTCTTTTTGATAAAAAAACAGACCATGGGAGTGGGGCTTGGTCTATTGATAAAATAAACCTTAATCCCGTTTCCTGCAAGAACCTCCGCAACCGTTTGAGCATATCTATGGGAAAGAAAGCGTGTGTCGTAACCTATAACCATCTCTGGTTTCTCTACTCGTTTATTAAAATAATCGGCAATCGCTTGCGAAACTCGCTTTACATTGTCAAAAGTAAAATCTTCAGAAATTACTGCCCGCCATCCATCAGTTCCAAACTTAATCATTGCCTTACCTCCTTTATCTAATCGTTATCAGCCCATATATTCTTAGAATATCCTCAATAGTAATTAATCCCAGAAGTTTCCCCTCTTTTACTACAGGAATGGCTTTTAAACCAGAATTCTCCAGCTTAGTGTAAACATCGTACAAAGAATTATCTGGACTAACCACAGGAAAATCACGCCACATTATTTCCTTCGTAAGTACATCTTTTCCTCTCTGGTGCAATACAGAGATTATCTCTCCCCGAGGTAAAAATCCCACAAGTTTTCCTTCCTCTGTTACTGGAAAATCTTCTTGATGGGTATGAAAAATCAATCCCAAAATTTCATTTACAGTAAATTCTGGAGAGAGGGTTATAAAATTGGGATTTAAAATATCTCTTACCAGAAATCTTCTTAAAACCATACGCAAGTCTACCTGTGCTCCTTCTTGAGAAGCGGCAAAGTAAACAAAAAAAGCAATGATGATAAGAAGGAGATGGTTATATCTTATTCCTAAAAAAACAAACAAAATTGCAAAGAAATGTCCCAGTTGCACAGCGATGCGTGTAGCTTTCTGATAATCTATCCTTTGTGCCAAAAAAGCTCTTAAGATTCTTCCTCCATCCATGGGAAAAGCAGGAAGGAGATTAAAAAGGGCAAGGATCGGGTTAATCCAGAAGGCATAGGCAAACGTCTGTGGCCAATTATCTAAAGAAGGATGAAAAAAATTGTCCGGACCAATTATTCTATATAAAGGATAAAAGAAAATTAGGGCAAAAATAATATTGAAAAGGGGACCGGAAATAGCCACAATAAATTCTTCTTTGGGTTTCTCGGGCATTTTCCTCATCGAAGCAATACCTCCAATAGGAAGAAGGATTATTTGATCTACCCTAATCCCAAATCTCTTCGCTTGGATACTATGCATAAGTTCATGGACAGTTACACAGAAAAAAATAAAGAAAATAATAAAGATACCTTTTAATCCATAATTAAACCCAAAGATAAGGGGAAGAAGTAAGAAAGTAATATGGATATCGATATTTATACCTAAGATTTTAAATAAATGAACTGAGCCCTTCATATTATAGGGATAAATTTTTCTCTATCTCTCTTCTATCCTTATCAGAAATTGGACCGATAAGGGCTAGATTGAGATGCTCATTTTTAAAAAGGTCATTTGCTACTCTCTGTATATCTTCTATTTTTGTTTTATCTAACTCTTTTAGAATTTCCTCAGGTGTATAGACCTTATTTAAAGCAGTAACATTTTCTCCTAACCAAAGCATATGCTCCATAGTTTCCTCTAAGGCGAGCAAAAACTGTCCGATAAAATATTCTTTAGCACGTTTAAACTCACTCTTATCTACAGGTTCATTCTTAATCTTTATCAATTCCTGAATTATTACCTTAATTGCTTCCGATGCCTTTTTGTGCTCCACACCTGCATTGACTACAAAAGCACCTGTGTCTTGAAATCTTTTTATCTGTGTTCCGATTTCATAAGCAAGCCCTCTTTTTTCTCTTACCTCTTCAAATAAACGTGAAGACATATTTGCTCCCAAAATGATATGAAGGAGGGTAAGAGCAAATCTATCTCTATGGGCGCGAGGTAAACCATGTACTCCTAAAGAAATATGAGTTTGTTCTGTATCTTTTTCCAAAAAATTTGTCTGCACCTTATCTTGCTTAATCTCCACTTTACTAAAAGTTATCTTTTCTCCCTTTTTGAGAGAAGAAAAATATCTCTTAGCTATTTTGATAAAATCGTCTGTTTTTATAGCCCCACAGGCAATAACATTCATATGTTGTGGTTGATAGAATCTATCCCGATAAGAAATTATATCTTCTCTTTTCATCTGGGATATAGATTCGAATGTTCCACATAAAAATTTACCCAAGGGATGCCCTGGCCAGAGTAATCCTCCTAAAAGTTCCTGGACATAATGCATAGGTAAATCCTTATACATCTTTATTTCTTCTAAAATCACCATTCTTTCTTTCTCCATATCCTCTTTTTCTAAACGGGCAGAAAGGACTAAATCTGAAAGAACATCTAAGGACAACTCTAAATATTGATAAGGAATCTTTACAAAGTAACACGTAAATTCCTCAGCAGTAAAAGCGTTAAGTGTTCCTCCTACTCCTTCGATAGCTTCTTTTATTTGACGAGCACTTCTTTTCTCTGTCCCTCGAAAAACAAGGTGCTCTAAGAAATGAGAAATCCCTGATAACTTTTCTTCCTCATACCTTCCTCCCGCATTGATCCAAATACCTAAAGAGATAGACTTCATCTTGGGCATAGGAAGACAGGCAATCTTTAATCCATTATCCAATTCGATCTTTTTATAACCCATCTCTTCCTCTCCTATAGTCTAAGTAACTCTGTAAGATTAATTGTGCAGAAATTTTATCAATAACTTTTTTTCTTTTTTTTCTGCTCATCTCTGCATTGAGAAGGACTTTTTCGGCTTCTTTTGTAGTAAAACGCTCATCCCATAATTCTACAGGTAAACCCAATCTTTTTTCTAAATCTCTAATAAAATTAATTATATAAGGATATTCTCTAAATTTACCGTCCTTATGCAAAGGAATACCTACTATGATTTTATCTATATTATATTTTTTTATCAAATCTTTCAGAAAAGAAAAATCTTTTTCCTTATTTTTTCTTTCCAAAACCTCTAACCCTTGAGCGGTTGCTCCTAATCCATCACTTATTGCTAAACCTATTCTCTTTGTCCCTAAATCTATCCCTAAAAATCTTCCCATAATTAGAGATATTTTTTAAATTTTTTCTCCTCCTCTAACCGCTTAAACAACTTTTTAAATTCGTGATTTTGAGTTTTTGGATATATCAAAGTTACTTTAGGCGTATGCACAACTATCGTATTGCTCAAACCCGAAGCAACCAGAAGATGATTATTTTCTTCATTCACTATAATGGAATTATCGGTGTGATAAAGAAAATTATTTCCCAAACTGACATTCTTATCGCTATCTTTTTTTAATATCCTTTCTAAGGAAAGCCAACTCCCCAAATCTACCCAAGAAAAATCTGCTTTGAGCATATAAACAGATTTAGATTTTTCTAAGATTGCTTGATCAAAGGATTGGGAAGGGATTTTTCTATAAATATTCTTTAAGGTCCATTCCCACTCTCTTTTATTTCCTATTTTTTCTTTTAAAGAGATAAATTCTTTATACAGATAAGGGAAAAATCTTTTTGTCTCTTCTAAAGCTTTCCCAGCCCTAAAAATAAATATCCCTAAGTTCCAAAAATATTCATTTTTTTGGAAAATTATTTTTGCTTTTTTTAAATCTGGTTTTTCAATAAATCTTTCTACTTTGTAAATATCTGGAAATATTTTTTGAGGATATATCTTTATATAACCGTATCCTGTTTCAGGATAATCAGGTTTTATGCCTAAAGTAACTATTCCGTCTTTTCGTTCTATAAATTCCTTTGCCTTAGAAAGAATTTTTAAAAATTTATCGCGAGGTTTAATGAAATGGTCTGATGGTAAAACTATTAATATTGCCTGAGGATCTTCATTTTTTATAAAAATTTCTCCCAAGAGTATAGAAGATAAAGTATTTTTTCCTTCCGGTTCAACAATCATATTCTTAAGTTGAGGAATTTGTTTTTTTATAAAATTTATTTGCTCTTTTAATGTAACTATTAAGATATGCTCAGGAGGAATAAAACCATCCAATCGTCTATAAGTCTCTTGCAGTAGTGAATATTTAGAGGTAAAAGAAATAAAATGCTTTGGAAAAATTTTCTTAGATTTTGGCCAAAGACGCTTTCCCCTGCCCCCTGCTAAGATTAAGGCATAAAGAGAGCTTTTATTAAGCATAATCAATTAAGGGCTAATTAGTTTATTTATAAATTGACCAACCCTTTTTACTAAATCTTTCTTATCTATATTCTTTTCAATTATCTCCACAATAGCACTTCCCACTACCACTCCATCGGCAACACGATTGATTGCTTTTATTTGCTCAGAACGAGAAATTCCAAAACCTACACAAACAGGCTTATCTGTAAGACTTTTTATTCTTTTCACATCCTCAAAAATCTGTTTAGGTAATTTTTCTCTTGCTCCGGTTACTCCCGTTAAAGAAACGTAGTAGATAAAACCTGTGGAAGCTTGGATAATCTTTTTCACCCTTTCCAAAGTAGAGATAGGAGAGACTAAAAAAATAGTAGAAATATTTTTTTGCTTAGCCATCTTTATTAAATCTTCTGCCTCTTCAGGAATTAAATCCGGAACAATTATTCCATCTACTCCACATCTCTTTGCTTCTTTTATAAACTTCTCTATTCCATAACGAAATAGGATATTATAATAACTCATTAAGACTATAGGGACTTGACTTCTCTTACGCAACTTTGAAACTAAATTCAGAATATCTTTTAAATTTACTTTATTTTTTAAGGCACGTAGACCTGCCTTTTGAATAGTAGGACCATCAGCCACTGGATCAGAAAAAGGAACTCCCAATTCAATTATATCTACATTTTGTTTCTCCAATTCTAAAACTAATGCAAAGGTTATTTTTAGACTTGGATCTCCTGCCATAATATAAGCAATAAATGCCTTCCTCTTCTGTCTCTTTAGTTCTATGAACTTTTTCTCAATCCTATTCATATTTGATTTTTGATATTTACATTTATTTTTGACACTAATTCTACATCCTTATCTCCTCTTCCTGAAAGACAGACTACAATGATTTTATCCTTTGTCAATTGCGAAGCCAATTTTGAGGCATAATACAAAGCATGAGCAGGTTCTAAAGCAGGGATTATCCCTTCTGTCTCGGAAAGTAATTTAAATCCTTCTAAAGCTTCTTTATCCGTAACCGAAATATATTTTGCTCTTCCAATTTTTTTGTAATAGGCATGTTCAGGCCCTACTCCCGGATAATCTAATCCTGCAGAAACTGAATGGGCTAATTTAATCTGACCAAATCTATCCTGTAAAATAAAACTCTTACTTCCATGAAGTATACCTACTTTTCCTTTTTCTAAAGTGGCTGCATGTTTATCTGAAGAAAGTCCCAAACCTCCTGCTTCCACTCCGATAAATTTGACCTCTTTGTCTTTGAAAAAAGGATAAAATAATCCCAAAGCATTGCTTCCTCCGCCTACACAGGCAATTAGATAATCGGGAAGCCTCTTCTCCTTTTTAAGGATCTCTTTTTTTGTCTCTCTCCCAATTACCGCTTGAAAATCTCTTACAATCATAGGAAAAGGATGTGGCCCAACCACTGAGCCTAAACAATAATGTGTATTTCTTACATTAGTTACCCAATCTCGCAGAGCTTCATTTATGGCATCCTTTAAGGTTTTACTTCCTGCCTTAACCGGTATAACCTTTGCTCCCAAAAGCTCCATTCTAAAAACATTCAAAGCCTGACGTTTTATATCCTCTTCTCCCATATAGATAACACATTCTAAATTAAAAAGACTGGCTACGGTTGCTACCGCTACTCCATGCTGTCCTGCTCCTGTTTCTGCAATAATCCTCTTTTTCCCCATCCGTAAAGTGAGTAAAGCTTGACCAAGAGTATTATTTATCTTATGTGCACCCGTATGTAAGAGGTCTTCCCTTTTTAAATATATCTTTGCTCCTTTTAAAAATTTGGTTAAATTTTTAGCGAAATATAAAGGGGTAGGTCTTCCAGCATACTCATGTAAATAGTAATTTAATTCCCTTTGAAAAGATTTATCCTTCTTTGCTTTATTGTATTCTCTCTCTAATTCCTCTAAGGCATAAACGAGTGTCTCAGGTATAAAACGACCTCCAAATTCTCCAAAATATCCTTTTTTATTGGGTAACATATTATCTCCTTATTTGTTCTAAATATTTTTCTCTTACTTTATTAAAAAAACTTATGTATTCAGAAGTGCGATAGTCAGGATAAGTGGTATCAAAATATTGAAAACCACCTTTTCTAAAATATAGAGTCACCTCAGCAAAAATCCCCTTTTTTAGATAGATCCGGTGATAGTAATTTTTAGTAGTAGCAAGCACAAGTTTAGAATCAGTAACATAACCGGGATCTAAATTAATTTGACGTTTATCACTTATAGAAAATCTTTTCTCTAATTTATTAGTAAAAATCTTAATCTCGGCTATTCTATCAGGTCTAATCAGTTTTTCAAAAGATAAAAATTTGCGTTTTAAATCTTTTCCCATTTCTTCTTCATAATAATCAGTCTTATCAAAGGGAAAAATGTCGCTTTCTAAATCCACTTTGCCAAATTTCTTTTCTAAAATGGTTTTTAATTTCTCAAAAAGTTCAACCTTATTGGAGATCATCCCCACAATTAATTTTACTGGTTTTAAAGGTAAAATTTTACCCATTTTTGTTAAAAATAATATCATATAAGATAATAATTTGCAAGAATTAAGGAATGTTTTTTACAGATTTAATAAATTTGGTTAAGAGGAGTTTACTCTTTTTCCCCGGAAAAGACTCTACTCCACTCGATACATCTACGGCAAAAGGATTTATTTTTCTAATCGCCTCAGAGACATTTTTGGGATTAAGCCCTCCGGAAAGGATAAGGGGTCGGCCTCCTAAAATTTTTTTTGCCCTGATCGCTAATTCCCAATCGAAAGTCTTTCCAGTTCCTCCATAAGCCTCCTCTGTATAGGTATCCAATAAATAACCATCCACCTCATAATTAATTAAATTATCTAAATCTCTTTCATCTTTTATTCTGAAAGCCTTAATTACTTTCGTAAATTCTCTTATCCTTTTACAAAATAAAGGGTCTTCTTCTCCATGAAGTTGTACCGCATTCAATCTGCAGAATTTTACAATACGTTTAATTTTTTTAAGATCTTCATTAACAAATACTCCCACCGTAAAGACAAAGGGAGGTAAATTTTTTATAATTCGAAAAGCTTTTTGAGGAGTAATCTTACGGGGACTCTTCGCAAATACAAATCCCAAAGCATCTACACCCAATTTAACGGATAATTCTGCATCTTCCCAATTAGTTATTCCACAAATCTTAATCCTGACCATCTTTATCACCCTTATCTTGAGCATAAGGACATCCTCCGGGTGGAGGTCCTTTGGGACGATAATCAGGAACAAAATTAATCGGTGCCATTTTACTCAATTCATTCAGCATATCCATAGTAGATTCTTTCTTGGAAACTGAAAAACTTGAATAAACCCTTTCCAATTTTCGGCTTCCGCAGAAATTACAACGGTATTTTCTAAAGCGTAAAAAAAATCCCTCTTTATCGGAGGCTTTCTTTTTATAAAATGTATTTATTTTCCCACAATTTAAACAACGATAATCGTAAAAGGGCATCTTAAGGTATAAATATTTTAATCAATTGTAGAGAAGAGCGCAGTGTATCCTCACTTCCTGACTTAGTAGTAATATTTAAACGCACAATTCTAAAGAGATGTTTAGATTTCTGAAGTTCGTATAGAAATTTTACTAGAGAAGAAATATCTGCTTCGATATCCATTCTCACTTCAAATTTATTATAGAAATCTTTCTTCTCTACTCCTGAAGGTATAATATTGGTAAGCAAAACCCCTGAATTGCGTGCAAGTCTCTCTATATCTTGTAACACCAAAGCCAAAGCTTCTTCATTAGAACCCTTTACTTTAAGATAGTCAGCATAGGCTTTATATTTTGCCTCAATATCTTTTTCTAAGGATAATATCTTTGTATAACGGAGAAATTTAGCATTTAGACTGGATAGTTGACTATTCAAACGACGCCATTTTCGATTAATTGGGCTTATAACAAAATTGATTAATCCTGCAGAAATAATTATCCCTACAGTAACATAGAATAAAATCCTTTCTCTCTTAGATAACTGACTAATTAACTTCATTTCTCTTTTAAAGGAGAAAATATCTCAAAATCAGTCAAATTTTCTGCTCCGGTGCGTTTTCTTACATATTTTACCTGAGAGTTAGAAAAGTATGGAGATTTATCTAAAGTAGCTACAAATCTAAATACTGCAGCCATTTCCGTAGAAGTCCCCCTTAAGGTAAGTCCTTTACCATCTTCGAAATCAAAGCTTACCAAATCAATTTCTGCCGGAACAATCTTATACAATTCTGTAAGGATATCTAAACTTATTGTACGATCTGAGAAGAGTTCTCTTATCAATTCTAAATTCCTTTTCTTCTCCTCTAAACTCTGTGCCTTTTCATTTATTTTCTTTAACTCATTGTTAAAATATCGGACTAAAGTAAGCTTTTCATAAAATTTCTTATAGAGAAAACCAAGTGCAGTCAAAAAGATTAGAGAAATAAGGATGATACTAAATATGATTTGAGTCCTTTTCTTCTCTAAGATTCTCTTTTCTTTCTCAAATAGGGGTAGAAGATTTAGTTTTTCAGGAGTCTCCTTCTCTAATCCTAATCCCAATACTGCATTGAGAGAAACCCGATGCATATCGAACCAATTCTCTTCCAAAACATCTTTTTTAATCTTTATCTTCTCTAAGGGTAATCTTATTTCGATTTCTGTAGTAAATTCCTCTTTCAAAGATTTTTTCAATTTATCCAAAATAGAAACTGCTCCTGTAAGAATCATTCTTTCAATCTTTACATTAGGTTTCTCTTTATTAAAAGTAGAAAGGGAAAGTTTTATCTCATCGATAAAATCTGTAGTTATTCTCTCCTCTTTTTCCAATTCTAAATCTTCCACTCCTATTTTAATTGCTCGGCTAAAGATAAGTTTTCCTAAAGAGTCAATTACTCCGATATTTGTATAAGTTGTATCTACATCAATAATAAGAACTGTCTCTTTACTATCAGGATACAAAGAAGAAAACCATTCACTTGTAGATAAAATATCAAAACTTATTCTTTCGGGTTTAATTCTACAGGCATCTAATATCTTAAGATGTTTTAAAACTGCTTCTTGATGTACGATGGCTAAAAGAAGGTCGGTATAGCCTAAAGAATCCATTCCCAATTTAACATAGGAATAAGTTATTTCTTCCTTAGGATAGGGAATCTGCTTACCTATTTGAAAATCAAGCATTGCCTCTAACTCCTCAGGTTTTGTAGAAGGAAGTTTTATATAGCGCACAGTTATCTGATGACGAGGAAGACAACTTAAGAACAATCCTCTTATCTTTATTTCTGATAAAACCGACTTTAATGTCTTAATAATTGTTTCTTCATCCGAAGAGGGAATTTTACGAGTAAATAGATAAACAAGCTTTTTCTCACCTTTTCTTTTCTCAAATTGTGCCAATTTTATGTGGGTCTCAGAAATTTCTAAACAGCTGATATAATTAGATGCAGAGTATAATTCTTTTAACTTTTTAGTTTTTTCTTTTAATTTTGTAAAAATATCAATTCTCATTCCAATAAATTATTTTACACTCGGGAACAGTAAAGATTGCTTTAACTGTCTTCTTTACTTTATTATCTATCTTTACCTCTATATTTGCCTGAAAGGCGGTAGAAGAAACAGTAAAATATGTATTAATTAAATTTCTTATATCTTCAGGCAATTCCCCTTCCGGTAATCCCAATAATTGTCGAATAAAATCAATTAGATCATCTATAGAAGAGAAAGGATTTATATTACGACGGCTAATTATTTCATTAACATAATAGCCATAATCTATGGGTAACAATGAAAAAACTGCCCTTAAGACTTTTTCATCCGCAGTATTTATATTTATTCTACCACTTCCATAAATGGTAAGATAATTTTCTAATTTTCTAAATTTTTCCATATCCATCCCCTTTAATAACAATAATTCCTCTAAAACCTTAAATTTATTATTGCGATTAATATAACCATAGTACTCATTCTCAATGTTATTATCTATAGTCGTTGTGTCTTCATCTCGCCAATCAATAATGGCATTAATTATATCAGAGGTAAGGTAATCAATTCCTTCTTTGTCTTTTAAGGTAGACGCCAAATTTTCTAAGATACGCTTTAATATCTCTAAATATTCTTTTCCCATATTTAAATTAATTTTTCTATCTTCATCGATTAATCCATAGAAATAAACAGGTTCCCCATTTTCATTATAATGATGTAGATATTTTATACTTACCATTGCCTCTCCAATTTCCTTATCTTTAAAAATATCATTATTAGTCCAAATATCATCTAAGGAATCGTAAGGAGTTTTATCCTTACTCTTTTTAATCTCCACAGCAAACTGTAATCCTGCTTTTGCTGCATAAGAAGCTTTTATTCGGGAGGTAAAAATTTGGGAAATTTTCAATTCTAAAGAGATTCTCCAGGCAAAAGCTAATACTACAAGCAATAAAATAATTAAAATCCAGAAGGCATTTACAAGAATTGTCCCTCTTTTATTGCGGTAATCTTCTGGGTGCAGTGATAATATCCACATATTTTTCTATGTTAATTTCTTGATAATCAGCTTTTCTGCCTTTAGGTATATAAGTGGGAATTAAAAAAACAACCCTTATTTTTACCTGTGTAGGTAAATTTTCAGCCTGCACAGCTTCTTCTCCCCAATTTTCTAACCAATTATCTTCTTTACCTTCTTTTCTCTCTAAATAATAAAAACTCATTTCTTTTATCAAATCAAAAACAGTCTCTTTTATAGAGCTTTCCTCTTTTTGTAAAAAATCTTTTTCTTCCCGTTTAAGTAAATAGACTTTACCAACTTTTAATTCTTGACTTTTCTGAGGATCCTCTTCTAATCTGTAGATTATCTGTTTTATCCTCTCTTCTTTTAAAGTATAAAAAGACATCTCATTATTTTTCCCTTGAAAATCGTAAGCTTTCTCTTCCTCTTCTTTTTTAAAATTTTTTATGTCTAAATCTAAACAGTTACGTAATTCCAATCCCATCCTATCCATTAAAAGCCTTAAATTTTGATAACGTTCTAATATTGCTTCCATTTTTTTCCAAGCAGTAATACCCATATTAAATACTGAATAAATGGAAACTGCTAAAATAGCAAAGATGCTGATGGTTAAAAGTAGCTCTATAAGTGTAAATCCTTTTTTCATAAAATCAAGAAGACTTTTTAGGCAAAAAGATAGTTGCAGAGAGGTCTCTTTTAGATTCTGTAAAAGTCTCTTTCCATTCTATAGTCACTTTTACTTCTATCAAATTGGTATCCTTTATTATACTTTTCTCTATTCTCCAAGTAAAATTTTTGTATTCGTCAGGAAAACTACCTTCTTCCCTTATAGGGAGATTGATATCTATTTCTCTGTCTTTTTCTATTTGGGCAAGTTTTTCTTCTAAAAGTAAACCTGCATGGATATAATTCTTAGAGATGCGTAGGGCATGGATTTCTGAACCTAAGGCATTGAGAACTAAAGTTAAACCGACAGCCAAAATTGTTACCGTAATCAATGTTTCTACCAATATATATCCCAAACTACTCTTCATAATTTTCCTCTATAATTATCTTCCCTATTTCTCCGGTAGCAACAATTTTAAATTTATTCACTTCGTTAGAAAGAATTATTCCGGGTTTATTATTGGAATTTGGTTCTTTAAGTTCAATTCTTCCGTCAGGATGAAAAATAATTTCCTTCATTTCTAAACGAACATTTATCTTCCCAGGGATAGCTAAAGAAAATTTACCATCTAAAATCTCTCTTTTTTTATTTGAAATTTCTGAAGAATCCTTAGTTAAAATAAAATTATCATCGTTTTTTAAAAAATATATCTTAATACCTTCAGCAATAGCTCGACTCTGTGCATAGCGCATAAGAGAAGAAACTTTTTTAGAAAAATTTGCCAGTTCTAACGAAGTAAAGGTGAGACGAAAACGGGGAATAGCAAAAAATAAAATTATAAGAATAATTAAAATTACAAAAAATAACTCCATCAAAGTGAATCCAAATAATCTATTATTCCTCCCAGCTTTTAATATCGTCCTCTGTATTAGATATACCATCTGATCCCCATGACCAAAGTTTATATCCTTCTCCCTCTTTTTCATACTGATAAGGATTACCCCAGGGATCACGGATAACTATCTCTTCTCCTTCCGTAGTACATTTCTTAAGATATGGACCTTTCCAGCGTTTTGCTTTTTTATCATCTGTTGGTTTTTTACACAAATCCCCAAGGCTTTCAGGATAACTTCCTACATCCATCTCAAATAGGTCTAAAGCAGTTGCAATACTTCCAAAAATATCTGCTTTTGCAGCTGCTTTTCTTGCCTCTTCAGAACGGCCTACCAATCTGGGAACCACCATTCCTACTAAAATTCCTAAAATAATCACCACTAACATCAATTCTACCAGAGTAAATCCTTTCTTCATCTCTCACCTCCATTTACCAAGAGACTAAATTTAACTGGAATATGGGTAGAAGCATGGAAACTACAATAAATCCTATCACAGTTCCCATAACTAAAATTAATGCTGGTTCAATTAAAGAAGTAATCACCTTCACCACTCTTTCTACTTCCCGTTCAAAAGATTCAGCTACTTTCATCAATGAACTTTCAATAATCCCTCCCTCTTCTCCTACCGCAATCATATTGGAGACAAGAGGAGGAAAGTATGGACTTTTGGCAATTGTCTTAGAGAGACTAATTCCCTCTTTTACATCCGTATACATCCTTTCTATCTCTTTTCTAATCACCCTATTGCTAATTACAGGGATAACCGTATCTAAGGCACCAAGCATAGGAACACCATTTTTCAAAAGAGTAGAAAGCGTACGACAAAAACGGGCTATCTCTGACTTCTTAAGTAATTCTCCAAAAAGAGGAATCTTTAATTTAAAACGATCAAATAATAAACCCCCTTCGGACGTCTGAGTAGTTCTTTTAATCATAAAAAACAGAAAAACAGAAAAGGCTAAAACTAACCACCAAAAACTTTTCAAAAAATCTCCTACATTAATAAGAATTAAGGTCGGAATGGGTAAGCTCTGTCCCATATCTCTATACATATTTGCCAAACGAGGGATAACAAAACTCATTAAAATAAAGACTGTAAGTACGCCTACAGATGCCATAAGTATAGGATAGGCAAGAGCACTCTTTACCCTTGCTTTTAACTCTTCTTCCTTTTCCAAATAATCAGCTAAGCCTAACAAAACTTTATCTAACATCCCTCCTACTTCTCCTGCCTTCACCAAGGCTACATAGAGGTTTGAAAATACCTGAGGAAATTTCGATAGCGAATCAGAAAATCTCTTCCCATCCTTTATCTCTTTTGCTAAAGTAGAGAGCACTCTACGCATGATTAAATTATTGGTCTGTTCCTCAATAAGGCTCAATGCCTTCAAAAGAGTAATGCCTGAATCTAATAAATCAGAGAGTTGTCTTGTAAAAATAGCCAAATCACTCTTTTTAACGGTTAATTCTTCAAAATGGAGAGAGGGTATCTCTTCTTTTTTTAAGGTTGTCTCTTCCTTAATACTTATAGGAAAATATCCCATTGTTTGAAGTCGGTCAATTACTTGTTCCCGACTTTCTGCCTCCATAGTTCCTTCCACAATCCTATCTGGACCTTCTTTTGCTTTATAGATAAATCTGGGCATTTATCACCTCAATCTCCAAAGTAAGAAGAATAGACTAAAGAAAAATATAGCAGTAACAAGTTTTATTTTTGCTAAGTGCTTTTGGGCAAATTTAGAGAAACGCTCTGAAGTAAAACCATAAAGGACCAAAATAAAGATAACCACCAATGGAATGATAAACATTAAATTATAAACCAAAAGATAAAATATGGCTTTTATCCTCAAATTAGAAACCTTGGTAATAAAGGTTATTGTAGGAAGATATACTTGTCCTGTACAAACCGATTCCAGAATTGAGACAATAAAGCCAATTACCCAGCTAAGAAGAATAAGTTTTATTATGCTTACAGACTTTCCCTCTTTTTCTTCTTTTCTATATCCTTTACCAATAATCGATTGAATTCGCCATTTTAGCGCATGAGGAAGTTTTAATTTTATATCCTCAAAATTTTTTGTTTTTCGAAAACGATAAAATTCGTAAAGATTAATTAAAGCTAAAACGATTACCAGAATTCCCACCCCTTTATAAAATATCTCTGCCAGAATACGATATATTTTCATTTTTAAAATAAATTTAAACAATCCCAAACCAAGTAAAAAATAAGTCAAAAATACACTGAGTATAAAAAATGTTCCGATATAAAAAATCTCTCTTTTATAGTAACCAGCAAAACTCAAGAAGGAGAGAAAGAATATAAGGGTTGTAAAAGCACAGGGATTAATTCCATCGAGCAATCCCGCAAATAGAATCTCTCCCAAAGTAAAAGTTTTAAAGAGATTGATAATTTTTTCAGAAATTTTTTCCTCCTTAGGCTCTCTTTTCAGAGAAGTCACGATTTCTCCTTTACCTAAATACCCCAAGATAATTTTTTCTAAATTATTTTGTATTTCATTTACTCCCGTCAAGACATTATTTCCTATAAATATTTTAGGAATAGAACCTTGCTCAAGTATTCCGTATTTCTCTTCCAATTCTAAAAGATAGTTAAAATTTTGGGGTTCTTCTATATCGTACTCGACGAATTCAATCAAATCTTTATATTTAGAAATAATAGGAGGTAAAATTTTTTCTCTTACCTTATGACAGGCATGGCACTTCGGAGAAAAAAACATAACTATTTGAATTTTCCCTTGAAGGTTCTGGTCCATTTCTTCAATCCTAATTTTCTTTTCAAAAGGAGAGAACATAGCCAACTGTTCAAGATTAGAAATAAGAAATTTATTTTGCCAGAGAAAAGTTGGAGAAGCATAAATCTTTAACTCTTTAGCCAATTGATAATCGTCAAGCAAAAGTTTATCTGCTTCGTCCATTTTTTCCTTTAATTGAGTATATTTTATGCCCAAAACCCTTATTGCTTTTCTATAAGAATTATTTTTATGCAGTAAAAGATATCTTAAGAACTTATCTGGCCAATATTTCTGGATAATAACCCTTCTGCGGTTTTCATTTAGTTCTTTAAGCCCATGAAGAGCGGATAAACGTCCATCTTTTATCTTCACAAGGTAATGAATCTTTAAATCGATATCTAAATTATTTCTCTTTATATGGTTTATTAAACGAGTCTCTGCCTGTTTACTGTAGGGACAAAAACTCATACTAAAAATATCCAATCTTTTAGGAATTGTTTTTCTTTTGTATAGTTCTAAAACAGCCAATCTTTCCATCAATTCTTGAGGAAGACAGGCATAATTATCTTTCACAATTAAGCGAAATTTTTTGACCAAATCTTCCCATCCTTCCAAAGAAGTAAAATTTTCCCACACTACCGCGGGGATGAACTCTAATTCTAATTGAGATAAAATATTCTTTGCCTCGTTTGTTTCAAAATTAAGAATTTTTATCTCTGTTTGTGGAAAATTGTCTTCTAACCATTTCTTTAATCTCTCTATTTGCTTATCATTTTCACGGGCAATAATGGTAGAAGAGACTGCTCCTTCGGTAGGTAAATTAAAACTAATGAGGGAAAAAACAAAAATAATCCTTCTTATAATTTTTCTCATAAACATTTTTATTATATCATACAAAAATTAAATAAACATTATTTTTGTAATAAACATACTCCCAGAGAAATCAAAATTACTCCTAACCAACGAAAGATGCTTATATATTCTTTAAAAATTAACCAAGAAAGAAAAACAATAAAGATATATCCTAAGCTTAACATGGGATAGGCATAACTTAAATCTACGCGGGAAAGGATGAGCAACCAGATGAGACTGCTTAAAAAATAAAATCCAAATCCCAAAAGTACAAAGGGATTTTTTACAATATGTAGTAACAAAGTTTCCCATCCTCCACCAAACCCAATCATTCCTTTCTTAAGAAAAACCTGTCCAATTACTCCTAAAATCACCGAAATAAGAATCATAAAAAATGGTTTCATCTCCCCTCCTTTATCTTATAGACACCCCTAATAAGATTTAATCTTATAAAAATTAATTCTAAAAAAGTACGTAAAGTATCCTTAAGCGGATTTACCCTACTTATAGGAGAATTAAGCCAGGTTACGGGAAGTTCCCTTATTCGGTATCCTCGCAATTTGGCAAGTTTCAATATCTCAAAATCAAAACCAAAGCGATTAATTCTTTGCTGACTAAAGATTCCTTTAGCGATTTTATGAGGAAATAATTTAAAGCCACATTGAGTATCTTTTATATTTTCAAAAAGCAACAATCGAATTAGAAAATTTCCCAGACGTCCGATCATCACTCTAAACATCGGTTGTTTAATCTCAATTTTACTTTCCTTTAAATATCGTGAACCAATTAAAATGGTATTTTCATCTACTTGAGAAAGAAAATTATCCAGTTCTTCGATGGGAGTTGAATTATCTGCATCGGTAAATAAAATATATTCTCCTTTCGCTTCCAAAACTCCCCTTTTTACAGCGTAACCCTTACCGCAATTTACTGCATTCTGAAGGATCTTTAAATTATCTATTTTCAACTGCCTAATTTTTTCTACTGTAGAATCAGTACTTCCATCATCGACTACAATAATCTCGGCTGATAAATTCTTCTTATTTAGATAATCCTTGATTCTCTGAAGAGTTACGGGAAGACGTTTTTCTTCATTATAGGCAGGAATAACGATAGAGAGATAATTTTCCATAATTTTATTTATAACAGCGTACCTTAACTATACTTCCTTCACCTGTATTAAGCTCTATAAATGCACGATCATATTTATTTAATGAGCCTTTATCCCATAAAAGGTAAATAAAAAGAGGGTTTTTAAATTCTCCAAAGGATTTAAAAAAAATAGGGAAAAAATTGCCATGTTCATCGTGTCCAGTTTTAGCAATTAAAAAGGCATTGTAACCAATGGAAAACTCATCACAGTAAAAACCCCTCGGAATACTAGAGAGAGCTAAGAGATGAAAAAATAATATGACAATAAACAAGGAGGTTATTAATAGCTTAAATATTCCTTTCTTTAAAAATATAGGCATATAATGATTGACAATTAATTTTTTATACTATATATTACATTACAAGTAGAATGAAACTCAATAATTTTTTTGAAAAAAACCGTTCAAAATTTTTCGTTTGTCTTATCTTTTTTTCTCTCCTCAGTAGAATTTTAGCATTAGGTTATGTTAATAAGGTAATCTTTGACGAAGTTCATTTTGGAAAATTTATTACTCAATACTTAAAAGGAGAGTATTTTTTTGATATCCATCCTCCTTTAGGAAAACTTCTTCTTGCTGGAATAGCTAAGTTTGTTAAACTTTCTCCTTCTACAAGTTTTGCACACATTGGCCTTCCTTTTCCGCCTTATACTCCTATCGCTCCTATGCGTTTTCTACCTGCTCTAATGGGAGCATTATTAGTCATAACTGTCTTTCTACTTACCGAAAAAATTACCCAATCCAGCCGGGCAGGATTTATCTCTGCAATGGCTATTTTATTTGACAATGCCTTGATAGCTCAATCACGATTTATCTCTTTAGATACAACTATGTTATTTTTTATTACTTTGGCAATATACGCTTATCTTATGAGTGAACAAACCCGGAAGAAATTCTGGCTTATCCTTTCAGGTATAAGCGGAGCTATAGCGGTAAGTATAAAATGGATCGGTTTAATTGGACTGGCAGTTGTCTATATTCTCATTTTATGGAATTATATTTCTATTCGGCGTATCCCTTATAAGTTATCTTTCAAAAATATTTGTTTCATCATATTTACATTATTCTTTATCCCCTTCATCATTTATTACTCAACATTTGCTATTCATTTCAATCTTTTAAAAAAACCTGGTGATGGTAATGCCTTTATGAGCCAGGCATTTAATGCACCTTTTTATTCTTCTGACAAAACCGTAAAAGAGCTTCCTTTATTTAAAAAATTTACGGAGCTAAATATAGTGATGTATAAAGCAAACCTGCAAAATCTAAAACACACTTATTCGAGTAAGTGGTTTACTTGGCCATTGATGCTTCGTCCAATAAGCTATCTTCATCTTTCTATGGGAAATGATTTGGTCCAGAATATAACTTTCTTAGGAAATCCTTTTGTCTGGTGGTTATCTACCTTAGGGATGCTTGCTTTTATTATCCTTATATTTCTTAAAAAATTTTTCCCCTACCGATTTAAAGAAATTCCTGAATTCCCTAATAAAAGGATTATTCTCTTAGGTTACATTATTTCTTATCTACCTTTTATCTCCATTTCACGCTGTATGTTTCTCTACCATTATCTTCCGGCACTTATCTTTTCTATTATAGCTACCGCTATGTTAATCGATAAATTTCTCTTACCCGAAGATAGAGAAATCCCTTCTCCTTTTCCCAGTATTGTTACTTTAATTACCTTTTTACCTATAGTTGTATTAATCTCCCGAGCAGTCTATCTTTTATATTTACCCAGAGAAATTCCTTTCTTACTAGGTATATTTTTTATTATTTTAAGTAGCTTACTTAGCCTATTTTTTTATTTTAAAGCTAAAAATATTTATAGAATTTCGAACCTCTGGCTATTGGTTATATTTTTGCTTATCTTAGGAGGCTTTTTCATCTTTATGCCTTTAAGCTACGGTATACCTATAAAAGGAAAAACATTTGAATTTTATATGTGGATAAAATCTTGGATTTAAAGGTATGGTAGGAATACTCTTTTTACTTTCCAGTTTTCTTTTGGGAGTAAGCATCCTTCTCTATTTTCCGAGTTTTGAGCGGATTGAGGAAAAATTCACCTTAGGATTAATTTTAGGTTTTATCCTTAATACTTGGATAACTTTCTTACTATCTCTTATTTTAAAATCATTGAATATTTCTTTAATCTTAGGAGTAACTTTTATCTCCACCTTAATCTCCATTTTTTTACTTAAATACCCTCAGAGAAATAAATCCCCTATAATTATAAAACCTTCAAAAACATATCTGATTAGTCTTCTTACATTTACCATTTTACTTTCTATAGCCAATCTCAATACCATAAAGTTTGATTCCCAAGGTAACCTTGTAGCTATGTTACATTGCTGGGGTGATTATGCTAGTCATCTTTCTTACATCTTCTATCTTTCTAATCAGATACCTTTAACATTAAATAATCCTCTCTTAGTCAACCATAAACTTTCCTATCCTTTCCTTATCGATTTTCTTTCGGCAGTAATGTACAAAGGCGGTCTAAATTACGTAATTTCTATTATACTTGTTAACATTATCTTAACTATAAGTCTTATTTCTATTATTTATCTATTTGCTAAAGAATTTACCAAATCCGAACTTTGTGGTTTATTTGCACTTATCCTTTTCTTTCTCAACGGCAATTTCGGCTTCCTCTTTGCCTTGGGTAAAGATCTAAAAGAAATTTTTTTCCCTACTTCTTTTTATTCCATTAACCATAAGACATTATTCTGGGGAAACACTATCTCATGTTTTTTCCTTCCCCAAAGAGGATTTATCTGGGGAATGGCAATATCTGTATCAATCTACCTCATTCTTTTAAAGGAGCTCTTTTTATCAGAAACTATATCCAAATCTTCTTTAAGAAATTTATTTCTAAGCGGTATTTTTTTAGGTTCCCTCCCTCTAATTCATACTTCCTCTTTCTTAGTCTTGGTATTTGTTTCTATAATTTTTTTCCTTTACCGAATAAAAAAAGAATGGATGTATTTTCTAATACCCACTATAGTGTTTGCTCTGCCACAAATATTATATTTAATTAAAGAACATACTTTAAGAACATTTAGATTTCAGATAGGTTGGGAAATAAATTCTTACAATCTATTATCAATTTTACTTTTCTGGATTTATAATCTAGGGGTTATCTTTTTTCTTATTCTAACAGGGATATTCTTAACAGAAAGAAAAAGACTTCTATTTTACCTCCCATTTATTTTTATATTTATAATTGCTAACCTTATAGTTTTTCATCCTTGGGTTTGGGATAACACGAAATATTTCTTACATTGGTTTTTCTTAAGTTGTGTAATTGCAAGTTGCAGTTTGATTAGAATAAAAGAAATATCGCGCTGGAAAAAACTCGACCGAATATTTCTAATTATTATCCTCATTTTCTTTTCTATTTTTTCAGGCTTAATCGACTATCTTTACCTTAACCAGGTAAGTTTTGTTATGGCTGACAAAACTGCTCAAGAGATTGCCCATTGGGTAAGAAGAAATATCCCTCCTGAAAGTTTAATTTTAACTAGCGATACACATAATCACCCTGTTTCTATGCTTTCAGGAAGAAATATTGTTTTAGGTTACCGAGGATGGCTCTGGTCACATGGATATAACTATGGAGAGATTGAAAGAGATATTCAAAAAATTTATCAAACTGCCGATTTAGAACTGATCAAAAAATATAAAATTACTCATATCGTCATCAGTCCCTATGAAAAAGAACTCCGTCCCAATCTACGCGCCTTTCTTAATTCTAAAAATTTTAAAGAGATTTATAATAAAAGAATCGACTCCGATTTATTCCGAATATTTAAGGTAATTTATTAAAGTGCAATTTCCAGACCAGAAGAAAAGCTTCCCAAATTATTTTAAAACTCATCTTTGATTTTCCCTGACTTCGCTCATAAAAAATAATCGGAATTTCTTTAATACAAAAACCCCTCTTCCAGGCTAAATAATTCATTTCTATCTGAAAAGCATAACCTTGGGAAGAAATATTATCTAAATTAATTTTTTCTAAGACTTCCCTTCTAAAACACTTATAACCACTGGTGGTATCCGAAATAGGTATTTCCGTCATTATCTTCGCATAAAAATTAGCTATTCTGCTTAATAAACGCCGTATAAGATTTCCATACCTTATTCCCCCACCTTTTATATAGCGAGAGCCGATTATAAGGTCACAATTTTTAATCTCCGCAAGCATCGAGAAAAGATATTTTGGGTCATGGGATAAATCCCCATCCATTTGAAAAATAAAATCAGGCTTTTCTTTTAAGGCAAATTTAAAACCCTCAATGTAAGCGCTTCCTATACCCAATTTCTTAGGACGGTGAATAATTTTTAATTGCGGAGTTTTTTGAGCAAGTTTATCTAAAATCTCTCCTGTTCCATCAGGAGAATTGTCATCCACAACAATGATTTGAAAATCGTTACTTAGCTCTAAGATTTTTCGAATGAGTAACTCAATATTTTCTTTCTCGTTATAGGTGGGAATTACGATAGTCAAATTCACAAATAAATTATAGCATAATTAAAGAAAAAGAAGGGATAAATTATTAGTCAAAATTCTGCTCTTCTGTATCTATACAACTACAATGTCCCCAAATACATTTGGGTTGAATTCCCAATTTCATTGGACAAGGATAACCAACACAGTCTCTATCACTTAGACATCTATCCGAAATATTTTTCTCCTTAAAACGGAAAAGAAAGCCCCAAAATTTATCTTTTGAGTATACAGTTATCCTTATTTTACGTGAATTAACGGTTGCTCCTTTATCATCAGTAATCGTTAACCGAGCATAGTAAACCGCTTTTGTTTCTCCAATTCCATTATTTTGACAATCTTAACTTTCCCACCTCGTAGGTGGTTATTAAGAACACTTACGAAGTGGTAAGTTTTGGTAATTTTTTTCTTGACAAAATAATTTATTTTGTTATAATAAAACCATCTAAAATAGATGGAAGTTATTTTAAAAAACATACTTATAAGAAAGGAGGGAGGATGAAAAGAATAATTTTTATAAGTTTAATTATTTTCTTTATTCTTACTCCTCTATCTTATGGAGCAAGTATTGGGGGAGCAGAAACGCAAGGTCAGGGGAAATTTTCTGTAGGAGTTGATTCTACTTATATTTTTGAAAAAAAATTAAATTTTAAAAGTGCAAGTGGACTTGCGCCTGGTGATGAAATAGAAAATGCCGAGATAAATAAAGCTTACCAAGTAACCTTAAAGACTTCCTATGGAATATTAGATAATCTTGATGCTTATATAAAATTAGGAGTGGCTGATTATACTTTAAAAGACGAAACATATAATGGGGGCGTAAAAACTGCGGAGAGTAAAGCGAATACAGATTTTGGTCCTATTTATGGTCTGGGTTTAAAAGGGGTCTATAGATTTAATAGTGGTTACTATAGCAGAAATAAATTTCAAAGTGATTGGTTAAATGACTGGATGATTGGTTGCGATTTACAATATTTAAGGTCACAACATAAAGCTAAAAGAGAAGAAAATAGCAATTCTACTAAATATAAATCTTTTGTTGTACAGGAATGGCATATTGCTCCTTATATTGCTAAAAAAATTAATAACTTTACTCCTTACTTTGGCATAAGATATTCGGATATGAGAGTAAATATTAAGAAGCCTGCTGATTCAGGTTGGTCAGATAATGATAAATACGAAGCAGATGAAAATTTCGGTATTTTCTTAGGAACAGATTATAAGGTAGGAGAAAACTTAAACCTCAATCTTGAAGGTAGATTCTTAGATGAAACTGCGGGAAGCTTTTCCTGCAATTATCAATTTTAAACCAGATTTTCCTCTCACGCAAAAGTAATTTTTTAACCCTTAAAAAATCCCCCTGTTTTTCTCAGGGGGATTTTAGTATTTTCAAAATTTGCCTTGTATTTTACCTACTACTTAATTTAATTTTTGTATTTCTTTTTTCTACTAATCTCTCTACTTGTTCATTAATCCTTCCTAAATAAGCACATAGAGGATGTCCAATTTTCATCATAAGTTTCCCTATCTTGGAACCTTTATCTGTTGCTCCCATCTCATAGGCCATTTGTTGAGCCCAAGGTTTGGCCAAAATATATACAAACCTAGTGAAAATTTTGGATTTCTGCATCAGTTTTACCACTGGCTTAGCCCATAAATGATAACCTTTTATTATCTCAGGATGTTTAATTCTTAGCATCATTCCATATTTAGCATCTGCTTCATAGATATAATCCGGCATTAAACCTTGTCGATGAAGTTCAGTACAGATGACAGTTGAAAATCTTGGATCATGCGTGAATGTGCTCTCATCAAATTTTGTGTCAGGATTGTCCACTGTTCCTGGTTTGGGTCCTTTCCCTGAATAATAATTTAGCCAAGCCTCGCAGTAATTGGCATTCTCTTGTTTACCTTTACTCTCCCAATACGCTTTCTGACTTGTCCAATAAGCTTTACTTTCCTCATCTTCTCTTGAATAATGTCCTTGTCCTCTCCATGCCTTTAAAGCTCTCTCCCGAGCTTTTTGCCATGCCTCCCAAGAAGGTATCTGCTGAAATATTCTCCAATCATCAGTTGACCAACTGTTTCTATCCTGATATTTCTTAAGAGGATCTGCTTCGTTAGGGAACATATAATATGCCCATATCCAACTTCCTGGCAGCTCGTTTGGATCTTCTCCTCCACCGCCTCCTACACCAGAAAGTTTAATATTATACGTATATTCTTTTCCTGGCTCAAGGTCTTTCATAACCGCAAGTTGCTCCGGTTTAGGAGATAAGCGGTCTAAGATGTATTTCTTGGTCGTATCAGATATTTTAAATTTTATTGGACCATATTTCCCTTCACTATCTGTGGTTTGGGACAAAATTTGTGTATATTCGGGATCAGTTTCTTTATCTTTTAGACGAAGTTCTACCTCTACACCTTCCACAGGTTTTTCTTCTTTTTTTCCTTCCTCTTTTCTAGAAATTACTTCTACTGTAACTTTTCCTGAAATCCAGATCTCATCTGAAGGCACTGAACCAGACCCAATTTCGATATCATGCGTATATTCTTTTCCTGGCTGAAGGTCTTGCATAACCTTATCTTGCGGTTTAGGAGATAAGCGGTCTAAGATGTATTTCTTGGTTGTATCGGTTACTCTAAACTTTATCTGGTATTTTCCATCACTACCTGTAGTTTTGGCTAAAGTCTGTAAATAATCAGGATCGGTTTCCTTATCTTTTAAACGAAGTTTTACCTCTACACCTTGTTTAGGATTTCCATTTTCTGTAACTTTTCCTGAAATCCAGATCTCATCTGAAGGCACCGGTGTCGGAGTTGGTGTAGGCGTCGGAGTTGGTGTAGGCGTCGGAGTTGGTGTAGGCGTCGGAGTTGGTGTTGGATTAGAAACAAATTCTCCTGAAACTAGCTTCTCAACCGCATTAGAGGCATTTACCAATCGATTAGTTTCTCCCTCAATTTCTATTTCTTCAGCAGTGGAAATCAAAATTTCTTTAAGGTCTTCTTTACTAAGATCAGGACGAATGGTTAAAAGTAATCCGGCAACTGCCGAAACAAAAGCACTAGACATAGAAGTTCCGGCTAACCGCTCATACTTATTATATGGAAAAGTGCTGTAAATATCTCCCAGTACTCTATCTCCTGCAGGTGCATAGATATCCACTCCTTCTCCATAAGCACTCTCAAATGGTTTTCCATACCAAGGATTATAATCAAGACTAATTGGATCAGGACTACCTGTATTATCTATTTCTGTAGTTACCCAGCGCTCATCATTGGCATCAGTTCCGCCTACCCCTAAGACCTCAGGGTATTTTGCCGGATAAAGCACTGCATCCTCATTTCTATAACCAAGACCTCCGTGGTTTCCCGCTGCCGATACTAATAAAACATTGCTGGCAAAAGCACGGTCAAGAACTTCTTTTAAAACTGAACTTTCTCTTAAATCTTCCCAGGAACCCCAAGACATATTAATAATTTTAGCTTCTTTTTCTAAAGCATAAGCCAACGCTTCAGCTAAGATGTCTTCACTTGCCTGCGCTCCATCTTTGTCTAAGGCTTTTACAATAATCAGTTTAGGCCTGAGTACTATTCCGGCAATACCAATCCCATTATTAATTACTCCCCCGATTATTCCGGCAATATGGGTTCCATGTCCATTTTCATCTTCTGCTTCTTCATCGCCGTTTACAAAATCATAATCTAAGTCTAAATCAATATTATCTTTTAAATCTGGATGATTAAGGTCGCATCCTGTATCAATAAGAGCAATTTTTACTTCTGATAGAGAACAAAACGGGAGAGAAATTGGTTTAACTGGTGGATCGATGACTATAGGTTTATCACTTTTTACCACACTAATTTTTACTCCCTTACTACTTAAAGTATGAGGTCCCCCACAAACTTCTGCATCGTAATCTCTTATCATCTCCCAAGCTTCAGGAATCCCTATTACATCTAAAGCCCATTGTTTGCCTTCTTGATAATCTGGGTCATTAGGCCATTCCGTTGATGGATTAGGTGAGGGTAAATCAGGAGGAGGCATAACTACAGGATTATAATGCCCTAATAAGGAAATTTTAAATACCCTATTCAAAAAAGCATTTACCCCTTCTATCTGATTAGCCTCTCGAATCGCTTCTAATTCTTTGCCTGCTTCTACTTTAATTTTAGTAAACTCAATCCTACCATCAGGCAAAACTTGTCTCACTAAAATCGTTCCCGGAACATAAGAACCAGGATTAGCCAGGAGAAAATCGGTATTATCCTTGTATTCTTCAACTCTCTCATTTATTTTAGTTTTTTGGGCGAGTAATTTATTCACCCCTTCCATTGGCTCAGCTTTTTTTACCTCTATGCCTCTTTCCTCTAAGTATTTAGCTACATCAATTTTCTCCAAGGGTCTTTTGATGGGCTTTTCGGTCTTTGCTACAGTAGTTATGGGAGATTTAACCTCAGCAATCTCCTTCTCTTCTTTAACCTCTAGAGACTCCTCCTGGGTAATTTCTATAGGTTTTTCTTTTATTATCGGTTCTTCTATCTTTGCTATTTCATTAGGAGGAGCTCCCTTAGAAAAGAATAACTTTATCCCTATTCCTATCGTTAATCCTAAAATTATTACCCCCAATCCCAAAAGAAGATGATTTAAAATATCTCCTTTCTTATTTTTGATACTGTTTCTAATTAATGGCTTCATTTTTATCACCCCCTTAAAATTTAACCCCCCATTTTTTCTTATTGCCATCTTTTTCATTTTAATCACCCCCCTTTCTTTTAACCCCTCCGGCCCCCAAAGGGCCGGGGGGGAGAGTTTCTAAGGCTCAAAGAGCTTTCTTTTTTCATCTTTTCCTTTCCTCCACCCCATTTTACGCCTCCTTTCTTTGAGCCTCAACTTTAAATAAGCAATTTCTATGCCAAAAAGAGAAAAATTTTACTTTTAGTAGATTTTCAAAACATAAGTGTATATTTTTCAAAATCTTATAGAAATGTAAATTTTTATACATATCCAAATAAATTACTTTTCGAAAAGAAAAATTTTTAAAAAGTTGTAAATTTTAGTTGCGGAGAAAAAATTTTATTTGTAAGTAAATGAAAAATAATAACTTAAAAAAGGGAACTAAAATTACGGGGTGGAACTTTTGTTACATAAAATAAAATTAAAAGGGAAGGAAATCTTTCTATTTTTACCGCTAAGAAATAAATTCTCCCAATCTTTTAAAGGCATTCAATTTTTCGTAAGCACCAATTTTTGCTTTATTTATACATTCTCTTAGAATCTGGATGGATAAATCATATTCTTTTTTATTTAGGGGATAAGGATGACCATCCTTTCCTCCGTGAGCAAAAGAAAAATGCACCGGGTCGCGAAAAGAAACTTCTTTTCCATAGATTAACTCTGAAATAAGGGCTAAAGCACGGATTATTTTTGGACCTACTCCTTCCATAGAGAGAAGTTCTTCAAAATCTTTAGGTTTTTCCGCATAAGTCTTCAACAAAATCTTTTTTAAATTCTCTGGGTGAATATCCTTATAATTAACCGGATGTTCGGAAGGAAGTTTCATCTCCTTAACTATTTTAAATTCCTCTATTACTTTATCTGGTTTTTCTTTAGCTAAAATTGCGCTCATCTCTCTTGCCGACTTACTCTCCTCAGCTACCATATTCAATACCTTTCCTCTCTGGTCACAGCAAATTGCTTTATGAGGTTCGCAGACAAAATCGTTTAATTCCTCACTTAACCAGTGGTATCTTCTCGCCCAACCTTTTTCTAAGTTCATCCCCTGCTGAATCACTGCCCATTTACCATCGCAAGTTAAAATAAAAGTGTGATGATAAAGCTGATAACCATCCTGTAAAGCACAAGAATCTACCTTTGCGGACATCCTACTGGCATAGACTAATCCTTCAGGAGAAACCTTGATTAATCTTTTATCAGCAAGATCTTCTATCTCTTTAGGGGTTTTACGAGAAACCGCTCCTTTTCCTCCACATACAAAAATTCCTATTTCTTTTCCTATATCCTTTAATCCTTCCTTTAATGCTCCGCAAAGAGTGGTGGTAAGCCCTGAAGAATGCCAATCAAAACCCAATACACAACCAAATGCCTGAAACCAAAAGGGATCAGAAAGCCTGCGTAGAACTTCTTCCGGACCAAATTCCTCTACCATTATTAAAATAATTTGGCGACCCAGAATTTTCATTCGGTTAAATAACCATGAGGGAGCTTTTCCATAATGGAGAGGAAGATAGGCAATTCCTGTTTTCATTTTTTCTAATTTTTTATTATAATATAAAAACTATGCCTAAACAAAACAAAATTAGAAAGAGTATTTGGTATTCTCTCTGGGATGGAATCTTTGCTTCTTTGATGTTTGGTTTAACCACCGATTATATCACTCCCTATGCCTTAGTACTTAAAGCAACTACCAAAGAAATTGGAATCCTTTCTGCTTCCTCCAATCTTTTTTCTTCTCTTATACAGTTAAAATCTGCAGACATTACCGAAAAATTAAGGAGTAGAAAGAAAATTATTAATAGCTTTGTTCTCCTTCATGCTTTAATGTTTATCCCCATCATTCTTATCCCCTATATCTTTAAAGAAAAAACTATCTTATTTTTAATCATTTCTGTTGTTCTCTTAAATAGTTTTAATGCTTTTGCTGTTCCTGCTTGGCAATCGCTTGTTTCTGAATATATTCCTAAAAATAAAAGGGGGAAATTTTTTGGAGAAAGAAATAAGCTTTTTCAAACCATCGTTATTCTTTCTTCTTTTTCTGCTGGTTTTATCCTCCAAATTCATAAACAAAATCCTTTAAAAGGATTTATGCTTATATTTATCCTTGCTTTTATTTTTAGACTTATTTCCTGGTTTTTTCTAACCCGGATGTATGAACCACATTTTAGAATAAAACCAGAATACTATTTCAGTTTTTTCGATTTTATAAGAAGAATAAGGGAATCTAATTTCTTAAAATTTGTAATTTTCGTCTCCAGTTTAAATTTCAGTGTAAATATTGCTGCGCCCTTCTTTTCCGTTTTTATGCTCAGAGATTTAAAGTTTAATTATATCGTCTATACTATTTTAATTACTACTGTAGCAATATTTTCTATTCTCATGGTTGACCGTTGGGGAAGAAATGCGGATAGGGTAGGAAATGTGAAGGTTTTAAGATTAACTTCTTATTTTATTGCCTGTCTTCCTTTTCTCTGGATTATAAACCATCATCCTTTGTATCTTATTCTTATTCAAGCTCTTTCGGGATTTGCTTGGTCAGGATTTAATCTTTCCGCCACCAATTTTATCTTTGATGCGGTAAGACCCGAAAAAAGAACCCGTTGTGTTGCCTATTTCAATGTTTTTAATGGAACTTGCTCCTCTTTAGGAGCACTATTAGGAGGATTCCTGGTAAGATATCTTCCTTCCCTCAAAGGCTACAAAATACTTACCCTCTTCCTCATTTCCAGTTCTTTGCGTTGGTTAGTAGTATTATCTTTCTCTTCTCGGATTAAAGAAGTAAGAGATGTAGAAGAAATAAGTATTAAAAAATTATTTTTAAGAATAACTGGCTTGGAAAAATTAACCCACTAATTTATCAAACTCTTCTACGCTAATCGCTGGATAACTTGTAAAACCAATTCCCGTTAATTTGGTAAGACTTACCGAAGCCTTGATTACACTTTCATTATTGGGGAAATCCACCAGGAAAGCAAGATCGTATTTTCCTAAGAGAGCATACATTGACTCTACTTTTCCTCCTGCTTTTTCAATGGCTTCTTTTACCTTTTTGGTGCGGTCCTTAGAGATGCCTTTAATTCCCTCTAAAGTATACTTACCTAACATAAGAAACTTAGCCATATCATTCACCTCCTTTCCAATTTTTCCTCTACTGCTTTTACTTTACTTTCTATACTTATCTTCTTATCTCTCCGCTCATCGATTTCTATTTTTGTGACTACCCTCTTTATCCCTAAAGAGAAAAATATTTCATGCATCCTTTTAGCAATATCAAGAAGTTTATCCAAACTCTCTGCTTCTACAATTGTACCCATAGCGGTAATTTGAAATTTTATCTTTTTCTCTTTAAGCAACACTTTTTCTGCTTCCGCAATATATCTACTCAAAGAAGTATCCTTAGTTCCCACTGGAATAATACTTATATTCATTATCGGCATATTAATCTCCTTTACAATTCTATAATTTCTGCCTCCATTTTCCCTAAATCTAAGACCGCTACCGTAGCCCTTCCGGTAAGCCATCCACCCGCTTCTCCCGGATTTATAAAGAGGGAATTCTTCTCTTTTTTAATTTCCGCAACATGGGTGTGTCCTGAGATAATTACAGGAGGAAGACTATTTTCATCAAGCTCTTTAATCTGGGTCAAATCATGAGCAACAAGTATCTCTCTACCCGCCATACTAAATATATAGGGAGGCTCTTTAATCTTTCCTTTAGACTTTTCTTTCAAGCCGATTTTTTCACCATCGTTGTTTCCAAAAACTCCGATAAAGTCAAATCCTTTTTCAAAATATGGCTTAATAGAAAAAGGAGCAACATAGTCTCCTGCGTGGATTAAGAAATTTATTCCTTTTTCCCTAAATAAATCTAAGGCTTTATTTATATTTCTAATGTTATCGTGGGTATCAGAAAGAATTCCTATTTTCATTTATGTTTTAGATTCGGTATGGGCATAAAAAATAGAAATTTTTCTTTCTACATTCTTACTTTTACATTTTGGACAGGATGGCTTAAGTTTACTATATTCTTCAAGAGAACATTTTACTTCAAATGTCTCATTACAATCCTTACATTGAAATTCATATACAGGCATACTTCCACCCCCTTTGTCGCTCGCTTACGCTCGCTCCTTAGAAGGGGACTTCGTCCCCTCCTAACGCTTCGCTGTTCACCCCTAAAACCTACATACTAAATACTATATACTATATACTAAACTTGTCGCTCGCTCCTGTCTACTTCTTCCTAACTCCCTAACTTACCTAACTTCCTAACTCCCCTGACCCCTCACTACTCACTCCTGACTACTTTTTCCTAACACCCCTTCCTCCAACCTACTAACCTACTAATCTACTATTCTACTAAATTTGTCGCTCTTTTAAAATTATACAAATTTTATTCTCTTAAGACAAGAATTTTGGGGCGAGCGAGGAGATTTGAACTCCCAACACCCTGAGCCACAGTCAGGTGCTCTGACCAAGTTGAGCTACGCTCGCCAAATTATTCCTTTATCTTTAATTTATCTGAAATAAACTCTTTTGTCTTTTCACCAATATTTTCCAAAATAAGCTGAGAAGCTTTACCGGCTAATTTCTCGGTAATATTTTTCCACAAGATACTACCTATTTTAGCATAATCTATGCTTGGTTGGTCAAACTTTGTTTCTATTGCAAATTCAAAAGCTATCTTCTCATCTTTATCTTTAAAAACCTGAATTAATTTTTCTAAAGGAATACCGAAGATTTGAGAGGAATCATTTTCCGCAGTAATCTTCTCAAGTTCTAATTTACATTTTAGAGTCAAAAGATTATTTTTAGAAAATATATCTCCATAAGCACTTAAAAAACCTTGTTTAATTTTAAAAACAATTTTCTCTAAGTATGGTTTAAGATAATAAATATCCAATTTATCCAATTTAAATTTTGCCTCCATATCCTTACGGAAGAAGTTTACCCATCCTGAAGAATTTAAGAGAGAACTGCATAATTTAGCATTAATTTCATAGACGGTAGTAACATCCGTAAAAGGTAATACAAAATTATGTAAAGAAAGATTAATATCTGTAAAAGAAATTTCTGTATTTTTTATCTTATCTATGAAATTTATCTTACCGTTATTGATTTTAAATTTTAAGAACAAAAGAGAAAGAGCCTCCCCTTTCTTCTTTTTCTCTTTTAAGATCTGCGAAAAATTAAAATTATCTTCTCCCCATCTAATCAAATTTAATTGAGGCTCATCAACAGTTATAGAATAGAGAAAAATCTTCTTTTTTAAAAGAGGGATTAATGCAGGAAAGAATCTTAACTCCTTTATCCTTAAAAATTCTTCTAATTCCTTTCTATCCCTAGAATAATCGTAGATAATTATATTTTTCAAATATATCCATAAAGGTAATCTAATTCCTATATCTCCAATATATACAGGACGAGCCAAACTTTCTGTCAATTTATCTGCAAGAATATATTTTAATTTAAATTTTATGAAAACAAATCCGATGAGTAAGAAAAAGATAATTATCACGCCTAAGATTTTTATTTTTTTCATCTCTGCCTAAGCTATTTATTTAGACTAATTCGCGCCCAGCAGGAATCGAACCTGCAACCCTCTGCTTAGAAGGCAGATGCTCTCTCCAATTGAGCTATGGGCGCAAGATCGGGGAGGACGGACTTGAACCGTCGACCTCTTGGTCCCAAACCAAGCGCTCTTAGCCAAACTGAGCCACTCCCCGCCTATTCAATTGTTCCGTCTAACTTCTTTATTCCCTGAATAAATAATTCCAATTCTTTAGGATTGTCGGCAAACTCCCTTGCTGTATCTAAGCTAATCTTTTTCTCAAAATATAATCTTGCTAAAGACTGATGAAAAGATTGCATCCCAAAAAATGACCCTGCTTCAATATATTGATATAATTGATTAATTTTATTCTCCCTAATCAATGAAGATATTGTTGGAGTCCCAATCATTATTTCTAAAGCAGGAATCCTTCCCGGTATATCGCAGCGGGGAACAAGTCTCTGGGAAATTATTCCCTTTAATAATAAAGATAAATGCATCCTGATCTCATCGTGTTGATGAGGAGGAAAGAGGTTAATAATTCGCTCCACTGTTTGCGGAGCATTTATAGAATGAATCGTACTCAAAAGTAACTGCCCAGTTTCCGCAGCCATTATGGCTGCATGCATAGTTTCTCTATCCCGTATTGTTCCAATAAATATAACATCAGGACTTTGATAGGTACTTTCTCTTAATGCATCCATATAAGAGAGACAATCAGAGCCAATCTCTCTTTGAGTAATGATAGATTTCTTATTTTCAAATAAAAACTCAATGGGATCCTCTATAGTGAGAATATGTTTACGTGCATGCTGATTAATGTACTCAATCATACTGGCAATAGTAGTTGATTTACCGCTTCCTGTAGAACCAGATAGAAGAATAAGTCCCCTCCTCTCCATAGAAAGTCGTTCCATTATTTTAGTAGGTAGTCCCAATTCCGAAAAAGTAGGAATCTTTCTTTTTACATTGCGAAAAACAAAAAATGGCTGTTCTCGATCCAAGGCAAGTATCCCCCGAAAACGACCTATTTCCGGAATGTCTAAAGCAAAATCTACCTCCTTTCGTTCACGAAAAATATTTATCTGCTCAGGACTCAAAAGATCCTTCATTATATTTTCCATATCCTGAGAGGTAAGGGATTTCTCTGTATCTATAGAAGTTATTTCTCCCAAAAGGCGTAAATAGGGAGTATATCCCACTTTTAAAAAAAGCTCAGAAGCATCTTTTTCTACCACTGTCTTGAATAAACTTTTAATATCCATATTTTAGTAAAGAATACCACGAAAAAATTTTTAATGCAATAAATTTTTACTTGCTAAGATGCATTTTTAATTATAAAATTACAATTGCTTATGAAAAAAAGTTTAAATATCATTTTAATTATTCTAAGCGTTTTGATATTATGCCTTTTCTCTGTTAATTTAATCATAAATGAATTTATCATACCCAAGAAAATACAACCTCTTTTAATTAACTATATCCAATCGTGGACTGGGAAGGAACCTAATATAGAAAGAATTTCCTTCTCTTTTCTTAGAGGCTTAAGGATAGAAAATATTTCTATTTTTACTCCCTTTCTACCAAACTTTCCTATAAGATTTTCTCAAATTGACCTAAAATTTTCTTATCTACCTTTAATTTTTAAAAAAGAATTTATTTATGGATTAAGAACCACACCTATAGAGAAATTAAATATTAGTTTAGAATCCTACGGTTTCTATTCACTTGTTGATAAAACCCTCGCGTCAAAAATTTTTATTTATGATTTATCTCTTTCGCTTATTAAATATATCTTTCCGGTTTTACCTCTTGAAACTATAGAAGGATTATGTAATCCGGAAATAAATCTTGAAATAGCTTCCGAAGGAACAATAAAAATGGAAGTAAATTCACCCATAGAAAAGTTCCATTTAAGATTATACAAACAAGATATAAGTGGCACATTTACTTTCTCAGCAAAATTTAAAAAATTGAAAGAAAAACCATTAGAAATTATAGAAACAAACTTTATTCCTCAAAATATTAATATCTTATTTATGCCTATCAATCAGAGTATTAATCTTTCCCAAGGAAAGATAGTTTTTAAAGAAGGAACACTCAATTTAGATAATCTGAAAATAACTTATCTTAATGAACTATACGAAGTTTTCGGTAAAATTGAAAGTATGTTCAATCACCCTAAAGCAGAATTTAAGATAAAAAATAAAAGAATTAACTTAGAGGCAAAGGGAAGTTTAAGCGATAAAGTATTAGCTATTGAAAAAATTTCCCTTAATCTTCCCCATTCAGATTTTAAGATAAATGGGAAAATAAAAGATTTCAAAACGGGAGAAATCTATTTAGAAGGAAAATTGGATACCCAAGATTTAGAAATCTTGCCCCTTAGACTACCTAAGTTTAATCTTACTTCTTTATTAGAAATAGAAGCCCAAGCTACAGGAGAATTGAGGAATATAAATATGCTCAATTCTTTAGTAAAAGTTAAGACGAAAAGTTTAGCGATAGAAAGATTTAGGTTAGAAAACTTAGATATACGTATAAAAACAGAAAGGGGAAAATTAGATGCCGAATTAAAAAGTGATGCCTATGGTGGAGATTTAGTTATCGATATAAAGGATTTCATTCTTAAAGACAATTTTCCCTTTACTGCAAATTTAATCATTGAAGATTTAGATTTAAAGAAATTAAATGAATTATCCCTTAGATTGGAAAGGAATTTGGAGGGAATATTTAATGGAGAATTTAACTGTCAGGGAGAAATGAAAAAAATAAGAAGAATAAGTGGCGAAGGATGGTTTGAAATAACCAATGGGCTACTCTGGGAATTACCTGTTTTAAGTAAGTTGAATAAATTTATAGAGATCCCTGGAATAGAAAAAAGTGTATTTAAAGAAGCCCATGCAAATTTTATAGTAAAAGATGAGAAGATAAATACTGAGGATTTAGAATTGCTCAGTAAAAGTATAATCCTCAGAACAAAGGGTAGTATATCCTTTAATGGAAATTTGGATCTAAAATTGAGTATGGAAATCCCTAAAGAAGTAGAAACAAGCGGGATCTTGGAACAAATTCAGGACATCCTCTTAAAAGGAGCGGGGAAAATTATTAAAGAAATTCAAATAAAAGGAACAATAAAAAATCCGGAATATAAAATTATCCCTTCGGTAGAGAATATCTTTCAAAATATCTTGCCATAAACCTCTTTATCTTCCTCAAAGCACGACTGCGATGGCTGATTTCATTCTTTATTTTCTCTCCCAGTTCTGCAAAAGTCTTATTGTAACCTAAGGGGATAAATACAGGATCGTAACCAAATCCATATTTGCCTCTTATTTCATAAGCAATCCTTCCAGAACAAGTCCCTTTAACTATTTTGATTAAACCTTTCTTATCTGCTAAAGCAATACAACAAACAAATTTTGCTTTTCTCTTTTTATAGGGAACTCCTTTTAGAAGAGATAAAAGTTTTTCATTGTTTTTCCTATAAGTAGCATTTTTCCCCGCGAAACGCGCGGAATAAACTCCTGGTTTTCCATTTAAATATTCAACTATAAGACCTGAATCGTCGGAAAGACATAAGAATCCTGTCTTCTTGGCGTAAAAAATTGCTTTCCGAACCGCATTCTCTTCAAAACTCTTACCTTTCTCTTCTACCTTAGGAAGTTGAGGAAAATCAGAAAGGGAAAGAATTTTTATGGGTAAGTCGGAAAGAAGCTTTTCTATCTCTTTTTTCTTATCGAGATTATAAGTAGCAAGCACAAGGATATTTTTTTTCATATTTCAAGTTTTAATAGAGACTTTTCCATCTCAATCAATTCCATAATCCCTTTCTTTGCCAAATTAAGAAGAGCATCCATTTCTTCCTTTGTAAAAGGTTCTCTTTCCGCAGTTCCTTGAATCTCAATAAACTTGCCCTTTCCAGTCATAGCTACATTCATATCTACTTCCGCACGAAAATCCTCTTCGTAGGTCAGGTCGAGAAGAAGATTGCCCTCAACTATTCCCACACTGATTGCCGCCACATAATCCTTTATGGGCAATTTTTTAATCAATCCCTCTTTATTCATTTTTAGCAAACAATCAACAAGGGAAATAAATCCTCCAGTAATAGAAGCAGTACGTGTCCCTCCGTCTGCTTGAATAACATCACAGTCAATCCAGATAGTCCTCTCCCCCAATTCTTTCAAATCTATTACTGCCCTTAAGCATCTACCAATAAGCCGTTGAATTTCCTGAGTCCTTCCACTTGGACCAGTACGCATAGTTTCACGAGGAGTCCTAGTTATACAGGAACGAGGGATCATCCCATACTCTGCAGTTATCCAACCAGAACCTGTTCCTTTTAAAAAAGGAGGAACTTTATTTTCTTCCAGAGAAGCAGTACAAACTACGCGTGTATCTCCCAATTCTATAAGACAAGACCCTTCCGCATTTTTTACATAATTACGGATAAAATTCACCTTTCTAATTTTATCAAATCCCCTTAAATCATCTCTTACCATAAACACTCCTTCCTTTTGTATCGATTCCCACTATTAAAGGAAAATCTTCTATTTCTAATTTATAGATTGCTTCTGCTCCCAACTCTTCCCAAGTAAAAACTTTCTTTTTCTTTACAAATTTTGACAAATATGCTCCGCAACCACTGGGAGCAAGAAAATATATTGCTCTATATTTCTTAATCGCCTCCCTTACTTTTTCTGAACGTTTCCCTTTTCCGATCATCCCTTTCAATCCTTGCGAAAGTAGAGGGATAGTAAATTTATCCATGCGTGAGCTAGTAGTAGGTCCACAGGAACCAATTATTTTTCCAGGAAGCTCAGGTGTTGGTCCGCAATAGTAGATTACCTGATTTCTTAAATCAAAAGGCAACCTCTTTTTTCTTTTAATTAAATCGCAAATCTTTTTATGTGCTTGGTCTCTAAGCGTATAAATTATTCCACTTAATAAAACCTCTTCTCCTGCTTTCAAATTTATAATCTTTTTCTCTCCTAAGGGTGTGGATAGTTTTTTCATCTCTTATAATATTTTTTCGGCTATACGGGTAGCATGGCAACTGATATTTACTGCTACAGGAAGTCCGGCAATATGCGTAGGATGGGTTAAGATATTTACTCCCAAACAAGTAGTTTTTCCTCCCAAACCCATCGGTCCAATATTTAACTTATTTATTTCCGTAAATAATTCCTTTTCTAATCTATAAATTTTTAAATCCTTTTTCCTCTCTCCTATTTTTTTCATAACAGCTTCTTTTGCTAAAACTGCTACCTTATCGAATGTTCCTCCTATCCCTATCCCGATAATAAAAGGTGGACAAGCGTCCGGACCTGCTTCTTTTACTACATTAATTACAAATTCCTTTATCTCTTTCCAAGTAGCGGTAGGCTCAAACATTTTAATCTGAGATTTGTTTTCTGCTCCGAAACCCTTTACACAGAGACTTAGCTTTAATTTCTCTCCTTTAACTATACGCGTGTAAATGACTGCGGGAGTATTATCCTGGGTATTTATTTTCAGCAAAGGGTCACAAACCGATTTTCTTAAATATCCTTTTAAATAAGCTTCTCTTACTCCTTCATTTATTGCAGAAGTTAGATCTCCGTCTACAATCCTTACTTTATCTCCCATCTCTACAAAGACAATCACCATCCCTGTATCTTGACACAGGGGTATTTTTTCCCTTCGAGCTATTTCTTCATTTTCTAAAATAATCTTTAACAATCTCTTTGCCCGTTCATCTGTCTCCTCTAAGTATGCTTTTCTTAAAGCCTTTAAAATATATTTAGGTAAATAAAAATTTGCCTTTAAAGAAAGTTCAAAAATAGTATCTTTAATCTTTCTTGCTTTTATTTCTCTCATTCTGTATAAAATTTTGTTCTTAAAATAACATAGGAAAAGAGGAAAATCAATGAAAAATTATGAGAGATATTTTAAAAATAAGAATAATAATTATAAACAAGCAAGGAAATTTCAGAAATAAAATCCTTAGCCAATTTTGTTTCTCCTCCTTTAGTCAAAACTACAATAATGTAATTTCCTTTATTTCCAAAGACAATACCTGCATCATGACAGACTTTTTTCTCCAGTCCTGTTTTATGGGCAACTTTAACTTCCTTAGGTAATTTTGAAGGGATGCGGTCACGGAATTTCTGAGCAAAGAGTAAATCTAAACATTTTTGGGAAAAATCCTTGTCTAATAATTTTTTATGATAGATTCTTTCAAGAATATAAGCCACATCATAAGCAGTGGTAAAATTATCGATTCCCCTTTTTCGATAACGGAAGTCCATCATCTTACGCAGGAGTTTAGTATCTTTTAATCCCATTTTTTTAAAAGAATTATTTAAATAATCAAATCCCAATTTTTCTATTAAAATATTGGTTGCAGTATTATCACTTACTGTGATCATCAATTCAATGAGTCTTTCCATAGTAAAGGTTTTTCCGGAAGGTAAGTTCTTCAAAATCCCCGAGCCAGAAACCTTGTCGGAAGCTTTTAATTTCACTTTATCCTCAAGCTTTAATTTACCTTCTCTTACCGCCTGAAAACAGGCAACCATAATCGGAACTTTTATTAGACTAGCTGCAGGAAAAGGCTCTTCTTTATTAAAAGAGATTTCCCAATCTGTCTCTAAATCTTTAATCAAGATCCCTACTTTGCCTCTAAATTTCTCTACTTTATTTTCTATATTTTCCCTTAAATTTTCCCAGGCAATTTCTCTCTTCTTTAGATAAATTTTTTTCTTATATATCTGCCTAAAGCTGTTATAAAAAATAAAAACTAACCCCAAAAATATAAAAATTAAAAATATCTTTCTTTTCACTTTTCCTTAGTAAAAAATAAAGTCAAAAAGTTAATCAGCTTAAGTAAAGCAATCAAAAAACACGTTTTCCCAATTCCTAAAAAGGGAATTAAAAATACTCCTCCCAGAATTCCTCCCCACCAACCTCCCAAAAGGTCTGCAGCATAAAGAATACCGGCAGTTTTACTTAAGTTGGAAGAACTTTTGAAATAAATCTTACTGGCTAAGGGAAATTCTAAACCAATAAGTGTTCCGGCAATAAGTGAGAAAATGATAAAAATTAAAGGATTTTCTAAATTAGAATATATTAGTTGAAGAATAAGAGCAAATAAAAAGATTAAAAGCTCCATTGCTAAGAAAGCACTCTTCTCTTTTTTAATTTTTTCTAAATTCAGCGTAGTCATAAATCCTCCTAAGGCTATACCGCTCATAAAAGAAGTTACCAGAATGCCAACCCAATGGAAAACATAGCCATAAGAAACTTGAAAAATAAAAATAAAGATTAAATCAAAAATTATCCCTGCAAATCCAGAAGTAGCAATAGATAAAGGAAGACTTAAATGAATATTTCGGGAAAAGAAAACTGAGATAAAAAGAATAAAAATAAATAAAGGAAGCAGAGGCACAATTTTATTGATAAATTTTAACAAATGAGGAGAAAATAAACTACCCCAATAACTAAGGCTATAAAATGTAGCTAAAGGTTTAAAGTCTCGGTTAATCTCTAAGGTTGCTTGCTTAAGGGATTCTGAAAAATTTTCATACCAAAAAGGCTGTAATCTGTATTCAATATAGTGAGGAATAAGTAAAGAGGATTCAATTTTTCTCTCCGTCATCCTCTTTAAAAATATTTGCTTATTTACCTCGATAATACTCTCTGAAGAAAGAAAAAGATTATTTCCCTCTCCCGGAATTATTCTGATATATTTAAATACATTTTTAAGCGTATTTAAAATGCAGGCATTTAGGTTTCTTATTTCTTTTAAATTAAGTATTGCTCTGGGTAAACTGGGAAGACTAAAAACTAAAATCCCTCCTTCTTTAAGTCTCTTTTTGATTAAAGAAAAAAATTCTTCGCTAAAATAACGGTTGGTCTGTAAATCTGAGGGATTAGAAAAACCTAAGACAATTAAATCGTATTTTTTATCTGTCTTTTTAAGGAAAAGCCTACCATCAGTATAGACAATATTTAATTTGGGAGAATTTAATTCTCTTTCCACAAGCGGGTCAGAGAACCTTTTTACTATCTTTAAAAAAATAGGGTCTATTTCTACATAGTCGATTTTCTTTATTGGATGTTTAAGTATCTCGTTAATTATTCCTCCCACCCCCCTGCCGATAATTAAGATTTCTTCAGGATGAGGATGGGATAAAAGAGAAAAGTGAGCAAACTCTTCTATAAAAAAGACATCCGGATAGGGCAAAGTAATCACCGGTATACCATTAAAAAAGAAATAGAGAGACCTCTCTTTCTCCGCTACGACGATATTTCCAAAATAAGAATTCTCATAATGCTTTACCCTATATCCTTTCCATTGTTTTTTAAGCGAAGAGAAATGGATTTCTTCTATTTTCTTTTCCCAAAAGAGAGAAAGATTAATAAGCAATAAAAGGAAAGAGACTATCCCTAATATCTTATTTAATTTTTCTTTTTTCCAAAATTTCCCTAAAAGGATTATACAGAAGAAAAGATTAATTATGGTTATAGAGAAAGCTAATTGAAAGGAATTGAAATAAGGAAGAAGAAGATAGGTGAAGAAAAATCCTCCTAAGATTGTCCCCAAAGTTTCATAGACATAGACTTTGCCAATCCCCCCTACATTTAGTTGAGAATATAAAGAAAAAAGTTTACTACCGAAGGTAAACAATGCTCCATGAGAAATACTCACCGGAGAAAGGATTAATAGAGAAAAGAGAAAAACAAAACCTAATCCTAAACCTTCTCCCGGAACAATTCCAAAAATATTTCTAATAATTCGGGTTAAATAGATAGAAAGGGGGAAAGTAATGGAGAAAAAAATCTGTATCCCTACAAAAATTTCCAATTTTCTTAAAGAATTTTCTGCCTTTTTCCCTAACAAATACACACCTACTGCCTCCAGAACTAACCAGTTTGCCAGAATTATCCCCATGGTCAATTCATTACCGTAGAAAATTATAAGGAGTTCCCTTAAAAGGATTACCTGAGCAACTATTCCACTTAAACCCACTACCAACATAGAAAAGATTAAAGTTTTCTTCATTGCCAGATTTTTTAAAATAGGATAACTACAAAGATATAAATCAACCATCTAAAACAAATTTTCTATCACTGAAGCTAAGTTTTCTATTACTCTTCCCAGATAAATATAGTTCAATTTATCATAGGTATCATTAAAAGTATGGTAATGGGGATTTCGATAAAAAGCAGTATCAGTAACCATTATTGCGGGATAACCAAATCTCCAAAATGACCAGTGGTCCGAAAGTCCGATGGCGGGAAAAAGGATTTCTGAAGTAATTAAATATTCTACTGGAAATTGAGAAGATTTCTTAAATTCTTTAACTATTCTCTTTAATAATTTAGAAGAGCTAAAATTACTCACCAGGGCAATAAAATTCCCTTTATTGGGATAGAAAAATTTTAAAGGGAAGGGATATTTTTGAGAATTCTCTTTTTCTGAATAATATCCTATAGATTCAAGACAGATCACTCCTAAGATATTTTCTTTTTTCTTTTTTACTTCCTGAGCATAACGAAAACTTCCCATCTCATTAGTCATAAAAAAGGGAGGTTCTTCATTGGTAAAGGCGATAAATCTCACTGTATTTTTTAGCTTCTTTCCCTTTAATATACGGGAAAGCTCCAATAAACCTGCTACTCCTGAAGCATTATCGTCAGCTCCCGGTGAGCCAATTACTGAATCGTAATGGGCAGAAATGATAATTATTTTATCTGGTTCTTTCTCACCAATTTTTTGAGCAATTATGTTTTTATAACCTTTACCTTTAGAATAATAGAAATACTCCTCAGGAATATAGCCATACTGTAGAAATACATTTTTTATATACTCCGCTGTGCGTTCTAAATTTTCATATTTTAAAAAATTCCTTTCTCCAATCTCTTCAGATAAAACTTTAACATGTCTTTTTAAATTTTCCATTTCTATCTCACTTTGGTTATTCCTTTTTCTCTGCATAGGCACAAAAAGGACCGGAATAATATCTTTTACAAAAATTTTCCCTTCTTTTTTCTCTACCAGTTTTAGAACTTGCCATTCTTCTCCTACGGGAATGACTAATCTTCCACCTTCAGCCAATTGCTCAATTAAGGGAGAAGGAATTTCTTCAGGAGCACAGGTTACCACTATCCTATCAAAGGGAGCAAATTCCTTCCAGCCAAAAAAACCATCTCCACATTTTACAAAGATATTATTATAACCGAGCCTTTTCAGCAAAGACTCTGCCCTTTTAGCTAAAGGCTCAATTATTTCTATAGTGTAGACCTCTTTAGCCAGCTCTGCCAGAATCGCTGCCTGATAACCAGAACCAGTTCCAATCTCTAAGACTTTCTCCTTTCCTTTTAAGTTTAACAATTCGGTCATTAAAGCTACAATATAGGGTTGAGAGATGGTCTGTCCAAAACCAATGGGTAATGGTCTATCCTCATAAGCAAATCTCTGATAGGCTAAAGGAACAAAAAGATGTCTTTCTACCTTACGCATTGCTTCTAAAACACGCTTATCTTTTATTCCCCTTCCCTCGATCTGCTCCTTTACCATCCTCTCTCTTTCCTCTCTAAAATTATCGAGGCTAAAACCTATACTTTTTGAAAATAATAAGCAAAAAATTAAAAATAAAAATACCTTTCTCCTCATCTACTTTCTGCTTTCCTTAATCTTTCCATAATTGCTCTACCCAAGCCTTCCTCTTTTATCCCTTCTACAATAATCACATCTATCTTTTCCCGGTCAAAATCCCGCAATAGAGAAAAGAGATTTTTTGCACAGGTAAGAAAATCTCCTGCTGGACCCAATACTTTAACTCTAAAATTTTTATACTTAGACTCATTTTCTTTTTTAGCCATTATCCCTACTTTTTTCCCTTCTTTCAAAAATCGATAAGCAATTTCCTTCACCTTTTCTGTCTGTTTTTTCCCCTCCTCTACTAATACCAATTTAGCGTGGGGAGAATAATGACGTCTAAACATACCCGGAGCAATTATTGCTCTTTTTTTATACAATCTAATTTCCGGAATTACCTTTTTTAACTCTTCTAAGGAAACCCCTCCTAATCTTAATATCGATACCGGCCTTTTAGTTAAATCTACAATCGTAGATTCTACCCCCAGAGGAGTTTTTCCGGCATCGATTATTAAATCTATCTTATCTTTTAAATCCTCTAATACATGCTTGGCAGTGGTAGGAGATGGCCTACCAAATAAATTAGCACTGGGAGCAACTATAGCGGTCTTTGATTCTTTGATTAAACTTAAGGCTACAGGATGGGAAGGCATTCTTATTGCTACCGTATCTAATCCGGCAGTAACCAAATCCGGGATGCGAAAAGATCTTTTTAAAACAATAGTCAATGGACCAGGCCAGAATTTCTCTATAAGGATTAAGGCTCTTTTTTCTATCTCCTTAGCAATCTCAAAAATATCTTCTTTATGGGCAATATGCACAATTAAGGGGTCATTAAAAGGACGATTCTTAACTTCAAAAATCTTTTTGACTGCCTTTACATTAAAAACATCTGCTCCCAATCCATAGACAGTTTCAGTAGGGAAAGCAACCAATCCTCCCTTCCTTATTACCTTGGCTGCTTTTTTAATTTTATACAATTCTATTCTATGAGGATTGATTTTAATGACCTCTGTTTTCATTTTTAAAGGATAATATAACAAAAGAAATCTAAGTGTGCAATCAAAATGGAAGGATTAATCGGAAGGATAATTATTTTTCTACTAAATATCTGGATAATTCCTGCCAGGTCTTCGATCCTACTATACCGTCTGCTTTTAATCCTTTATTTCTCTGAAAATTTTTAATTGCCTCTCTTGTCTTTGGACCAAATTTCCCATCAACTGCTCCATCATAGAAACCTGCTCTCTTTAATGCCTCCTGAATATTTCTTATAGTTGGTTTGGGTAGAGACTTTATCCGTTCTAACTGAGCTCTCTTTTCTAACCATTGTTTTTCTAATTTCTGTCGCAATTCCCTTTCTCTCTCCAACTGTGTCTCTAAATCCTCAATCTCCTTCTCACTTTCTTTAAGTTGTTGCTCCAGCGTTGTAACTTGGGTACGTAGTTTCTGAATCTCAAGTTCCTGCTGACGTGGAACAGTAGCACAGCCAAAAATAAAAATTAAAAATATAAAAAAGAAAATATTTTTTCTCATTTTTATCCCTTTCGTTTTTTAAGATTATCCTAAATTTTAATACCCCTGTCAAGAATTTTTTATGATATCTGTGTGAATCGAGCTCTCTTATAGATAAACGATATCCTCTGGATAATATAGGGAAAGAAAAAGAAGCAAATAATCTTTAATATGCCGGGTGATAAGGAAATTGTTCCGGACATGTTCTCTTCCATTTTCACCTAATCTTTTTGCATATTCAGGACTATTCAACAACTGTTTTAAAGCAAAACTGGCTCCCTCTATAGAATGGCATAGAAGGCCAGAATATTTAAGTGCTAAATGATAGTCTTGAATCCAGACAAAAGCCTTCCTTCCCTTTATCTCCCCTAAGACTGCATCAGCAAATTTCCTATTTACTATTTTATAATATTCCCAATCAGATTCCCTAAATACCGGACGAGTAAAAGCCATATGCATAAGAGGCCAAATTGCTTCATTAGAAAAACCATAATAGTATCCTTCTCTCTTCTCTGGTTAGCCAGATTCTCTTCAAAGTATAAAGGGGCTCCGCAGGAGGAAGCAAGATTTTTCCTTCCCTATCGGTTACTTTTCTATCCGCATCTCCAGTCGCTTGCGCAACCCAAATTCCTTTTGTAGCACGCATCACCGGAGCTAAGGCAGTAATTACTCCCCTGCTCCTTTCTGGCAGATTATTTTTCCCTTTATTAAATTATGAACATAGGGCTCACGGTTGGAAACAACCACAAAGAGATAATCTTCAAGTTTTGCTTTAATTAAATCTTCCAAACTCTCCTTTGTCCACATTATTTTCCTCCTTCATATTCTACCCATTACCTCTTTATACTAAAGGCTTTAAAACCAAGTTTTCTTAACTTTAAGGTAAAAAAGTAACTGGTTATTCCCCGATAACATCGAGAAAAGACTATTTTACCTCTATAGGGTTTTAAAAATTTCCTTAATTCTCTATAAGACTTTCCTAAGTATTCTGAAGATAACCATTGAGAATCGGGCAAAGAATCTTTTTCAAAATCTTCTTTCTCCCGAAGGTCAAAAACTACATAATCTTTGGGAGATAATTTAACTCTTTTTTCTAAAAACTCCTCTAAAGTAATTTCTAATTTCCTTTCAGGAACTTTTTCTAAAAGCATAATTTTCCGACAGCGTCCACAAATCTCCTCTAAGGAATCAGTAGGTTGCTCACACAATTTACATTTTCTCAGTATCTCTTTTTCTTTTTTCAAACGAATAAGGGGAATAAGTTTCTTATTAAAGACTGAAAAGAGCTGATATTTAATTTGATGATTTTCTTTCTCTAAATCCTCAATTATCTTTTTAATCTTTTTTGAAGGGGTGATCTCTCCATGAGGGCAAGAACATCCTTCTAAGGGAAGTTCATTCAGAACACTGTAATAAAAAATTTCCATCTCCGGGCTTGTACAGAGAGGCTTAATTTTCTTTGCCTGTCCTTCAATAAGCGGAGGAATAACCGGAGAAAGTCTTAGAAGGGAAGAAAAATCTCCTTGAAAGAATAAGGAAAGCATCGTAGAAACTAAATCGTCAAGGTGATGTCCGGTAGCCAGAGCATCGAGGTTTAATTGTTTAGCAATCTTAGAAAAAAGATAACGTTTAATGCTTCCACAAACTGCACAGATTTTTCTTTTATAATGAGTAAAGACAAAATCATCTATGGAATATCCTTCTTCTTTTTTTAAATTATAAATAAAAAGAGGAATACCTATCTTTTCACAGAGCCTTTTTACAGCCTCCTCAGCTATATCGGAATAATAACCTATTCCCAAATTTATATGTATCCCCAAAAGAGAAAGTTCAGGATAAATCTTTTTTAAAGCCCATAACAGAGAGGAACTATCTTTACCTCCAGAAAGGCATACTCCTATCCTTTGATGGGGGATAAACATTTTATATTTTTCTACTGTTCTCTTCACCCTTCTTTCAAAGAACTGCGAGAAACAATCTTTACACCATCTCTTTTTTTGCGAAGGGATAAAAAATACAGAAGTAACCTTTTTACAATTCTGGCAGATTCCTTCTGAAGTTAGAAGATTAAACTCAAAAACTTCTCCACTACATTTTATATACTTCATGGCGAGATTATTATATTTGTTCCCAAATAGAAGGTCAAAGAAATTTTAAGGAGAGAAGATGGCAAGTGTGGTTTCAGGATTTATTTTTTTACCCTTCTTTATTTCTAATATTTCTCCTGCCGAAAGCTTTTCCCTTACTTCTTTTATCTTTATCTGACCGATATTTTCCTTATTATCGTAAAGGTCAAAAATCATTCCTTCGATTACTCCATCCCTCTTACCTATATTTATAATCACAAAATTATACTTTTCATTATATAAAACCACATTTGCCTGCTCTGTCTGAGGAGGAGAAATTTTTAGAGGGGGTGGAGTCGGAACCCCTTTTTCCTCTTCCTTCTTTACTACTACCGGAGGCAGTTCTACAGCAGAAACTCCGGCAAGGGCAAGACGCTTAGCCTCTTTCAAAGCATTCTCCAATTCCTCTCTTACTTGATTTACCTGAGCCAGCTTTTCTTCTAATAATTGGTTAACTTTTTCTATTTGGCTATTGAGTTCTTTTTTATCCGCTTCTGCCTTCTCTATCTCCTCCTTTAAGGAATTTATCCTTCTCTCCAAATCATCCCTCTCTACGGTTAAGTCGATCAATTTTTTCTCCATATCTTCTTTTTCTAAATTTGTTTTTAAAATATCCCGTGGAGAACTCTGTTTGGACTTCTGACTACCTAAATTCTTCTCTATATCAATTTTATTCTGTTGAATCTCACCAAGACGTGTCTCCAATCTATTTCTTTCCTCCTCAAGTTGAGAGAGCAATAAACGATTATTTTTAATCCTTTCCTCTAACTCATTGATGCGCACCTGCAAATCGACTTTTTCTTTTAAAAGATTTGCCCAAGACTCTTGTTCACTCAATTTAACCTTCTGAGCTTCTTGGGCTAATTTTAAATCCGTCTCTAAACTGGCAATCCTCTTTAAAAGGTTCTCTTTCTCTTTGGTATAATCGGAAATTTTCTGGTTTAAAGAGATGTTTTCATTCTTTAAGTTTTCATAACTCAATCTCAATTCATTTAATTCATTGTGGGCATTCTTTAATTCCTCATTTAATCTATCCAGCTCCTTCCTCAAATTGACAATCTCTTCCTCACTCTTCTTTAAACTCTCTTTTAGGGTATTATTTCTTATTGTCCAAAGCTCGCGGTCTTTATTATACTGCTCAGTAATTTTCTTCTTTTCTGAAGAAAGATAAAATACAGCAATAGTCAAAACAACGATCAGTAAAATAAATATAGAAGTTAAAAGGGTACGAAAAATTTGTCTCATATTCAGGCTGTTTTTTGTAAAAGTCTAAAAATTAAAAGAGACTTTTTCACTAAAACATTTTCTAAAACAAATCTCTTCATATCTTCAAAAATTAAATATAAGCTCGGTATAATAAAGAGAGTTAAGAATGTAGAACTGGTTAGTCCCCCCATAACCGTGATTGCCAGAGGAGACCAGAGACTTGCTGACTCTGAACGGTCAAGTGCCATAGGAACAAGTCCCAATAATGTAGTAATGGTAGTCATAAGTATAGGACGCAACCTATCTTGACCTGCAAAAAGCAAAGTCTTAAATAAATTATACCGATTATGCTTTCTATTTTGCAACTTTAAATTAATAAAGTCAATTAAAACTATCGCATTGTTTACTACAATCCCTCCCAACATCATAAAGCCAATCAATGCTCCGATATTTATAGAAGTATCAGTAAGACGCATTATTGAAACAACTCCAATGGCTGCCAAAGGAACGGTCATCATAATAATTAAAGGTTGAATATACGATTCAAATAGACAAGCCATTACTAAGTATACTAAAAATAAAGTCAAAAAGATAGCAAAAGTAAATTCTTTCTGATTCCTAAGCATCTTTTCATAATCTCCTCCAAAGCGATAAAAATAATCTTTAGGAAACTCTACCCCTTTTAATACTTCCTTAATTTTTTCTCCTACTTCTTTCAAAGACATCGAACCTCTGCTTCCACTTACCTGCACCATCCTCTGTTTATTTTTTCTCCAGATTTCACTTGGACCAATCTCATAACGAAAAGTGGCTATCTGATTAAGATAGACACTTGTCCCATCTCGAGAAGTAAGTACTAAGTTGTAAATGTCTTTAAATTTTTTACGGTCACTCTCTTGTAAACGCACAACCATCTCCACCTCTTTTGCTTCCGTATGGTAATAGGTAGCACGCAATCCACGTATCTGGCCGTGCAGAGTCATAGCAATATCCTCGATATTTAAACCAAAAGAGGCTGCTTTTTCTTTATCAATAAATACGCGCAGTTCCGGTCTTCCTTCCCGCATCCTTATCTTTACATCACTCATCCCTTTAATCGTTTGAAGTCTACCTGCTATAGCGATAGCTAAATTTTTTAATACTTCATAATCGTAGCCAAAAACATCTAAGAAAATTTCTCTTGTCCCCACTTCCTGAGGTTCCTCATAATAGATGAAAGCATCATAGAAGCGCTCTATCTCCTCAGTCTTTGGCCGAAGTTGATTGATGATATCCTGCGTGGAACGTGCACGTTGAGCTAAAGGATAGAGCCTTACATAAATCTTAGAAGACCAGCGTTCGATACGAGAAGAAATCGTCCTTACTTCTGGAAGCTCCTTTACTACTTTTTCAACCTGCTCCACACATTTATCGGAAACATCCAATCTTGCTCCCACAGGTAGCTGTACATGAATGGTAAACTCATTCTGCTCTGTAACTCCAATAAATTCTGTCTTTAATTTTTTACCCAACTGGAGAGCAGAAATAAAGAGGATAAGAGCAATAGAGACTACTATATAACGAAAATGCAAAGCCTTTGCTAAGGAATGGCGATATAATTTTTTCAATTTGATAAAATATAATCTTGTTTTGGGAATCTTATCTCTCTTTATAAAAGGACGCATAACTAAACGAGAAGCTAAAAGAGGTATAAAAGAAAGCGCAACAAATAGGGAAGCAAGCAGAGAAAATACTACGGTAAGAGAAAGTCCTGTGTACAAGAGACGGATTTCTTTATTTATAAAAACAATAGGCAAAAAGACCACTACAGTAGTAAGGGTAGAGGCGGTAATGGCTAAGGTTACTTCACCAGCTCCCTCTTCACTTGCTTCTCTTTGAGGAAGACCAGCTTCTCTCTTTTTAAAAATATTGTCTAAAACTACAATAGAATTATCCACAAGCATTCCTATACCTAAAGCAAGACCACTTAGAGTCATCACATTGAGAGTAAGTTTAGAGAAGAACATAAAGGCAAAAGTAGAAATTACTGAAATGGGTATGGAGATTCCAATGATCAAAGTAGATTTTAAATCCCATAAGAAAAAGAAAAGAACAATTATCGCTAATAATCCTCCCCATAAAAGGGAGCTTTTTACCGCCGAGATTGCATCACGGATTGCCTCCGCTTGGTTATAAGTCATTTTTATCAGAACATCTTTAGGAATAATCTTACGTGTCTCTTCTATCTCTTTATTTATCAACTCTACTACCTTAACCGTATTGGCGGTGGATTCTTTTTGAATATACAAAGAGACTACGGGCTGGATGTCTACTCTTGCCAAATCTATGGGCTCAAGAAAGGAATCTTTTACATAAGCAACATCTTTAAGTTTTATCACTGAACCCTGAGGAGATATCCCAATACCGATTTCTTCAATATCTGAAATTTTTTCGTATTGTCCAATTGTCCGGATAAGGAATTTATTTTTTTCTCGCTTTACTTCTCCGGCAAGAAGATTTAGATTATTTAGATTTAAAACATTAATCACTCTTCCTAAGGGAATGTTATATCTTTGGAGATCTTCTTGTCTTGCTTCTACTAAAATTTTCCTTTCCCTTCCTCCCACCACCTCTACGCTGGCAACTCCTTCTAAACGTTGAAATCGCTCTTTCACTTTTTCATCCACTATCCTTCTTAAAATTTCCGGGGTATATCCTGCTCCGGTAACTGCCAAAATGACTATCGGAACATCAGTTTTTTGATACTTAGCAATCACTGGCTTCTCTATTTCCCGAGGAAGTTTATCGACAATGCGCGAGAATTTTTCCCTTACTTCCAGGGCAGCAAAATCCATATTTGTTCCTGGCTCAAACCTTAAGACAACCCGAGACTCCCCTTCCTCAGAAATAGAAATAATTTCTCTTAAATGGCTTACTCCACTGACTGCCTCTTCCACAGGTTTGGTTACTAACATTTCTACATCTGAAGGAGGTATTCCTCCTCTAATCTGGATGATTATAGAAATATCCTCAAAAGCAACATTGGGCATCATCTCTACAGGAAGTCTCTGAAGAGAAACTATTCCCACTAAAATTATCCCCCAGAAAACCATTAAAAATGTCACCGGTCTTGTGATAGATAACTTAGGAAGATTCATACTAATTCATACCACCTTCCTGGTCCTTTGGGACCCTTAGCCCGAATAAGTCCTTTTTCAATTAAAATTTTAAGGTCTCTGGCAGCAGTAGGCATAGAAACATTAAACATCCGCATATAATCCTTACGCGTAAGTTTGCCATTTGATTTTAATTCTTCTAAAAATCTCCTCTGTCTTTCATTTAATTCTCTAATTTTTTCTTTCCAAGAAAGAGTGGGAATTTGAACTACTGTTTCCATTTGAGGGATTAATTCAGGAACAGGTCTAATTTCTTCAGGAACCTTGATTTCCTCAGGAACTTTGATTTCTTCAGGAACCCGTTTCTTAAACAGTTCAAAGAATTTAAAGGCGATTAAATAAAGGGCAGGGATTACTAAAAGAGTAAGAAAGGTAGAAGAAGTTAATCCTCCCATAACCGTTATCGCCATGGGAGCACGCAATTCTGCTCCTTCCCCTAAACCTAAAGCAAGGGGAAGTAGTCCTAAAATAGTAGTAAAGGAAGTCATCATTATGGGTCTTAATCTCTGAACTCCCGCCTGAATCAGTGCTTTTTCTACACTAAAACCTTCTTTACGAATAAAATTATTTACTGTCTCAATTAAGACAATTCCATTATTGACCACAATTCCGCCCAACATAATCATTCCTAAGATAACCACTGCATTTAAGGTGGTATGCGTAAGAAATAAAGATAGGGCAACTCCGATTACGGAGAGAGGAAGGGTAAACATAATAATAAAGGGTTGCCAGAGCGATTCAAATTCAGAAGCCATAACCATATAATTTAAGATGAGCGAAAGAATGAGGGCAAATCTTAAGGATTTAAAGGATTCCTCCATATCCTTTCTTTCTCCTCCCAACTTCACTATAAAGCCTTCAGGTAGTTTATAATTGGCTAAAGCAGATTCAATATCTTTGGCTACCTTATCAAAACCCCGTTTATAAATATTAGCGGTAATTAAAATAACCCTTTGCTGATCCAATCTTTCAATCTGACTTGGGCCGGTTCCTACCGTAATATAAGCTACATCAGAAAGAGGAACATCTATATCTAAGGCTTGGGAGTGAACCAAAATCTGTCTTATCTTATTTATATCATTTCTATCTTCCTCTCTCAATCTTACCCTAATATCATACTCCTGTCCCATCTCTTTAAACTTGGTAGCCACAGCACCCTTTATGGCTACTTGCGCAGATAAAGCGATATCATTTACCGAAAGATTATAATAGGCTGCTTTATCTTTTAAAACATTCACCTTAACTTCTGGATGGGGAGGAGCAAGACTGGAAGCAACTCCATATACTCCAGGAATATTCTGCAATATTTTCTCCATATCCTTAGAAATCGATTCCAGGGTTTTTAAATCATGCCCTTTTACTTCTAAGGTAATAGGCTTACCCGCCTGAAAAGCCATTTTAAAAACACTTTCCTGAAGAATATATTCTAAACATGCACCTTCTAAGTCTTCATGGGCTAATTCCTCCTGTAATATTTGTATCACTTCTTGGGTTGAACGATATTTAGGGTCTTTACGACTCATCTTTTTAAGGTTCACTACAAAACGTGCCTGATGCGAACCCATTGTCTCTACTACTTCTCCAGTTCTTTCCTCACGAGTAGAACCAATAGTTAAACTTACCCCTTCTATATCAGGAATACTTAGAAGTGCTCTTTCCACTTTTCTACAAACTCTATCAGTTACTTCCAATTTTGTTCCTGTCTGCATTTCCAATTTTATAACAAATTGCCTTTCATCTATTTTGGGAAGTAATTCTCGGTCTAATTTCAAAAGAATCCTTATACTAAGAATAAAAACAATTCCAATAATAAATAACCCCAGGAAACGAAATTTTAAGAAAATGGAAATAAATTTAGCATAGGCATCCCACATTCTTAAAAATAACTTTGACTCTTTTTTCTCTTTTTTAACTATTTCTTTACTTTCTCTTCCTATTACCGCTAAACGGGGAACAAGGGTTAAAGCAACAATTAAGGAGATGATTAAGGAATAGGTAATGGTCAAAGCCATCTCTCTAAAGAGTTGTCCAGCAATACCTACTACATAAATCAAAGGGACAAAAACCACTATAGTAGTCAAAGTTGAACCAGTGATTGCGGAAGCCATTTCCGTTGTTCCTAAGATAACCGCCTCTTTAAGTCCTTTCCCCAATTGTTTACGATAACGGTATATATTTTCCAACACAACAATAGAATTATCCACAAGCATTCCTACTCCCAAAGCCAATCCACCCAAAGACATCATATTGATACTTATTCCCTGGAAATACATCATACAGAGGGCAGCCATAATAGAGATAGGAATGGATAAACTAATGATCAAAGAGCTACGCAGTTCTCTTAAAAATAAAAGAAGCACAAAGAAAGCAAGCATTCCACCCTGCCAGGCATTTGATTCCAAATCTCGGATAGAAGCTTGAATAAATTCTGACTGGTCATAGATGATCTCTACTTTCAATTGTTTGGGAAGCCTATCCTTTATTTTCTCTAAAACTTCCTTTACTTTTCGCACAGTAAGTACAACATTCGCACCTGCCTGTTTCATTACAGAAATGGTGACATTATCTTTTCCATTATAACGAGAAATGGAAGTCTGTTCCTTCCAAGCATCCCTTACAGTAGCTAAATCCGAGAGTAAAATAAGGCGCTTATCTTTTTCCTTTTTTTCTTTCTCTTGCAAAAACAATTCATAACGTGTGCGCGGAGGATTGGGTTCCATTGCCTCCACCACTACCTTCTTTACCTCATCTACTCTTTCAAATTCTCCCATTGTGCGAATCATATATTCAAAGAATGTCTCTTTGATACTACCTGCAGGGAATGAGAAATTTGTTTCTTTCAAGGCATTAACTACCCTTAAAATAGGAATACCATTTGCCGATAGTCTTCCCTGGTCAACCTCTACAATGATTTCTCTCTCCCATCCACCAGTAATATTAGCTGAGGCAACCCCTTCGATCTTCTCTATTTCATCCTTAATTACTCTCCGACAGACTTCTCTTAACTCTAAGGGACTTATGGGACCAGTGACGGAAAGAATAAGTATAGGAAGCTCAAAGGGATTATACTTCATCACGATGGGATCTTGAGAACCTAACGGAAGTCTTTCCTTAATCAAATCTATCTTTTCACGTACTGCTAAGGAAGCTAAATCCATATTTGTTCCCCAGTTGAACTCCAAAATGATTGTAGAAAGCCCTTCCTTAGAAATGGAAGAGATGCGCTTAAGGTTAGGAACCGTTCCTACTACTTCTTCAATTACCTTAGTAATTAAAATCTCCACTTCTTCAGGAGCAGCATTTTCATAAACGGTAACGACAGTTATTTGAGGATAAGTAATTGCGGGAAAGAGTGCCTGGGGAAGTCTTGTCCAGGAAATATATCCCAAAAGGACAACTCCTAAGAAAATCATCGTTATCGTAACCGGTTTTCTTACCGAAAACTCAGCTAATCCCATCTTTAATCATTTAAATTGTTAAATTGCTATATTGACTTTTCAGTTTAGCGGTTTGACAATTTGGCAATTTAATCATTATGAACCTAAGGTCAATTTCTCCTGTGTTTCCGTAATCTCCACAGGGGTTCCATCCTTTAATCTTTTCAATCCGGGAGTCTCGATTATCACCAATTCTCCTTCTTCTAAACCCTTGGAAATCACTGCATAATCCATAGTTATATATTCAGGAATAACTTCCATATTTCTTGCACGGTCATCCTTAACTACAGAAACAAAGTATCTTCTTCCCTCTACAATCAAAGCAGTAGAAGGAACAACTAAGGCATTCTTCTTAGTATAAACGATAATTCTTGTGCGGGCAAACATTCCCGGAAGAAGATTAGCTTTTGTTTCTAATAGTCTTATGCGCACATTTAATGTCCGTGTGCGTGCCTCAAGATTAGGAAATATATTTTCCACTACACCATAGAAATCTGTCCTGGGATAAGCATCTACATTTATAATTACCCGCTGACCTATCTGAACTTTACCAATATCTTTTTCAATTATTCCCACTTCTACAAAAGTATTCTCTTCACTAAAGAGTGTTCCGATGCGATCATTGGGAGTGACAAATTCTCCCACATCTACCTCTTTTGGTCCCATAACTCCGTTACAAGGAGCATAGAGGTTGGTCTTCTCTAATCTTGACTTAGCGGATTCTACTTCTTGCTTAGCCACATTTGCTCTCTCTTCAGCTGCCTTTACCTCTGCTCTTGCCTCTTCCACTCTTGCCTCCACAATTGCTCCTGCCTCATATAATTTCTCGACACTTTCTGCTCTCTTTCTTACCGCCTCTGCTTCCGCTAAAGCAGCTTTATATTTTGACTCTGCCCAAGCAAGTTCCAACTGTGCATCTTTTGGCTCAAGACGAGCAATCAAATCTCCTTTCTTTACCCGCTCTCCTTCTTTAAAACGAATTTCCGCAACTCTTCCATTCATTTCAAACTTTAAATCAATTTCCGGAATACTTCTTACGGTTCCTACAATAGGCAATTCATCCTGGAAATCTGTACGGGAGAGCTTATAGACCTTTACAGGAACCTTTTCTTCCTCACCTACTCCTAAGAGAAGCTGTTCTAAAGAAGAGGGTATCTCTGGCTTTTTCTCTTCTTTCTTCTCTTCCTTTGTTGGTCTTGTAACTTTAGCTTTGGGCCTTGTAACTCTCGTCTTAACTTCTTTAGGTCTAACCTCTTTTTGAGGAGCCTTAACTGTTTTTTTGGCAAGAAACATTAAAAAAACAACCATGAGGATTAAAAAAACAATCCTTAAATTTTTTGTAGGTATCTTGGCCATAATTTCCTCCTTCGTTCGTTCCTTTTTAGGTGAGGGTAATCTGATGTCAACTAACGCTCACTTTTCATTCGATATGGAACCAAAACCGCAACCCCTTAACTCACCTAACTTCCTAATCCCTCACTACTTGCTCCTGACTACTAAGGAATGACCCTCACCTCATCTCCCAATCTAATTTTCTCCTTTGCCTCTGCACGAGCAATTTTACAAGAAGAAGTTGTTCTTTTAGTCTTTTTTACGGTCAATACGCCTATTTTTTCTTTTTGACGATAAACCCAAAGCTCTTTTCCTTCCCTTACTCCTTGCTCCTCTCCTAAATTTACAATAGCAAAACCTGCTTCATTATTTACCGCAATAATTTTGCCTCCCGGAAGGTCTTCAATCTTCAATATTCTGTCTCCTTTGGGAATAAAAACTTCCTTATGAACCTTTGTATAATCTAAATCTTCCGGTCCAGCAACTCTATACCAGGATACTTCAGGAGAAACTCCCTGGATTAACTCCGCATATTTATACAGACCACAAGCTTTCGTAAGGGTACTCAGGGCTCCGTAATAGTTAGCTAAGAGATTATTGAAATAGGCTTTTTCAGAAGCAAGGGCAATTTTTGCCTCCAATACATCCGAAAGAGAAGCCTCATTAAGTTTCCAACGCGCTTCCGTAACTTCTAAACGCTTTTTCTGAAACTGAATTCTTTCCCAGACATTATCCAATTGATATAAAGCCTTTTGGTACTCATTAAAAGAACTGGTCACTTCTGACTCGATTGTCTTTTTTACCTCCCACAACTCATTCACTGCTCTTAAATATTCTACGGTTGCTCCTTTTTTTTCCGTAAAGCGGTTAATTCCATCCAAGAGATTAAGCTCGGCGGAAGCGTTTACACTTCCCGTTTTTACTTGCGAAAGGGAAAGTCGGGGAACAGTCTCTTCTTTAGTGATGGCCGTATTTAAGGTATTTCCTCCCAAAGCCTTACTCAATTTTAAACCCACAAACCAATCAGAACGCATATTAAGTTCCTCTGTTTCATAGGCACTTCCTGAACGACCTAAGAACCCGCTCAAACTGATTTTAAGTTTTTCTTTTGCATCTGCCACCTTCTGTCCCAATTCATTAAACCGCACAATCAATTCGTTAATAGATAACTCCGGTCTTTTCTTAAAAGCAATCTCCTTACATTTCTCTAAATTAAGCTCCAATTTTTCAAACTTCAACCAAGGCTCAACCTCAATAGGAGTATTGGGCTCAAGATTAAGCACCTGTCTAAAGGTAAGTTCTGCCAAAGTTCTATCCTTTTGAGAAGCAACCAGCTGATATTTTACCTGACTATAGAGAGCTTGAACATTGAGAAACTCCAATTGGGTAATCAATTTATTCTCATAATGCTTTTTTGCCATCTCTAAAAATTTCTCTGCTTCTTTAAAAAGTTCCTCATAAATTCCGGCATTCATAATGTAAATTAAAAGATTATAGTATGCGCGTTTCACCTCTAAGATATAATCTTGCTTTATCCTTTCATATTCTCTTTGGGCAATATCTAAATTCACCAATGCCTGTTCCAATTTATAGCGCAATTCTCCACCCTGAGTAATGGGCTGTTCTAACTGAATTCCAAAGGATTGCTCCCGAAAACTCACATCGCGGACCGTAGTATCTCCTTTGGTGTAGCCTGTTTTTACGATAGCCAAGGGAAAAAGCATTCTCCTTGCCTCTCTCACGCGCATTTGCGCCACCTCTACTTGTTCCTGAGCAATGTGCAGAGGCTTATAATTAGCTAAAGCAATTTCCACCCATCTTTCCCAACCCTCAGTCTCTTCCAAAAACCTTGGCTCAAGTTTTACCCAAGAAACTTTTTCCTCTTTCTCTTCCGTAACCTTTTCCGGTATAAACCCCGGGGCTTCTAAATCCACAAAAATCCGGTTATTTCTGGCGGTCACGTTATACTTAACCTTTTTGGTTAAAACCAACTCCACCAAATCTACCTTCCCCCTCTCTCCTTCCCTCTCCGGAGGCTTTCCATACCAGCGCAGATTAATTTCATAAAGATTTGCCTTCCCTACAGGAATTTTAGGAGACAATTTAGTATAAATATCTGTTCCGATTAGGTCAATAACCAAACGGTGAGGAAGCTCGGTTTCATAAAAGGAGTATTCTACGGGACGATCCGTCATAATCACTACTCTTATACCTTCTTTCCTTTCCTGAACCTCTATGCTGTCTAAACTCCTTTCTCCTTCCTCTCCCCATATAGAGCCGGTCACCCATAAAAAAAGCCCCCATAAAAGCAGGGAGCTTTTCCATATTAAAGAATTTTTCATTTTTACCTCCCGTTTTAAAGGGATTTAAACTGTATCAAACTATATCAGTTTATAACATTATCAAAATTAAAAACTTTTGTCAAGAAAAAAATGATTTAGATTTTTTGCTCTCCTTTACTTTCAAAAGAAAAACAAATTTCTGAAAAACAAATTTCTTTTTGATACGGTTGATACACTTAATCTTTTAAATCTCGGTATTTTTAAATAAGCATAATATACTATATCAGAATTTTGATACACTTTATTTTGTTTTTCAGGGGGGAGTAAACTTTACATAAGGAACAATCTCTTTTCTATGATACAGTTATTTTACCTTTATTTCAATTCCTTCTGCTCCTATTTTAACTATTTCTCCTCCTCTTCCCAGAAGTTCTACTAAATACCGGGCAATTTTATCTAAGTCTTCCTGGGGGACATTTCCCAAAGGTTTAAGGCTCACCCTTCCTTCTGTTACGATTATTTCCCAGATCTCTTTAAAAAGTTTTTCGGTAGGTTTCTCTTCCGGTTCTTTTTCCTCTTCTTCCTCTGGGGGAGTAACTGGCTGGACCAAATTTGTTTCTTCACGGGTTAATTTTATCTCTACCTCTTTCCCCGTAACTTCTTCAATAGCCACTTTTACTTTTTCTATAAATCCCTCTGGGATAAGCTCTTCCTCCTTCGTAGGAGAGGCGGTTTTTTCTATTTCTTCTTTGGGACTGGGTAGATACAAATTCCCACCTAAGACCTCTTCCGGAGGCATGTATAATTCTTCAGGCTTTACATTTTGTAGTCGCTCAGGTTTTGACCATTGGGAAGACTTACTTCTCTCTTCTAAGGCAGGAGGAAGTTCTGGCCCACCTTGGTGATAGGGAGACTTTTTCTCTCCTGGCTCAGTAGTATAAACATTCTTGTTTTTATATTTAAGGGTATAACCATATTTACTATAATCTTCCAACTTCTCCGGTTTTTCTTCTTGGCTAAATCCTAACTCCCCAGATAAAAAAATCCCTATGGGAATAAAAAGAAAGAATTTTTTAAGAAATCTTCTTCTCATTATTAAAGCTGTAAGCGATAAATATAATTTGGTTCCGCGTATTTAATCCTTTCGTCTTTACTCAATATTTCCACCATCTCGGGCACTGTTTTTTCTTTAGGTATTTTTATCCGATATACATCCAACCCCTTTATCACATCTAAAATTTCACACCCATATTCTTCGGTAAGAATCTTTACTCTCTCCTCGGCATTAATTTCGGGTTTAAATTTTACCAATAATTCCCCTTCCACATACTTTTGCTCAGTTTTTTCTTTTTCCGCCATTTCTCCCTCCTCCACCATCGCTAAGTTTGTTTCTTTTTTCTCTTTAGCTTTCCCACAGGAAGCAAAAATAACCAAAGATATTATAATTATTAAACTTACAATTATTCTACTCATTCTTCCTCCTTTCTATTTTCCACCTACGAAGTGGGTAAAGATAAAGGTTCTATGATAAGGTTTTTTATTTTCTCCAATTCTCTTGGATAAGCTATTCTATCTTCCACAAATTCTTTATAAGAGGGATTAATTTCCAAAAATCCTTCAAAATTACAGAGCCTCTCCTTTACTTCTGCTAAATACTCTCGATAAGAAGAAAAAAGCCAATCTTCCGGTTTTGCCACAAGTTTTTTAATCACTGGTTCAAGGTGGATATAACGGGTTAAATGAAGTAATTGCTCATTCGTTTCTAATTTTACTCTCTTAAACCTTCCTTCCCACAAAGGTCCTTTCCGGTTATGCCGAATATTAAAATAGCGCGTGTAGCTATTGAGAATATTTTTTATAAAAATAGAAATTCCCTTTTCTTTATTTTGTTTTAGAATGAGATGAAAATGGGTAGGCATAATGGAATAGGCAATTATCTCTACAAGTTTTTCTCCTTTTTTCAGATTCTCCTTTTTCCCGGGATTTTCTTTCTTTATATGGAGGGAAAATTTAGAGAATTTAACCGGAGGATCTTCATACTGATAATAAGAAAGAAGTCCCCTCATCCGTTGATACTCCGTCTCATTATTAAATATCGGAGAATCTCCAATACTTTTACTCATGATATGATAAATTTCTTCTTTTACCAAAGCTTCCCCTTTCATTTTAACCACTTCGCAGGTGTCCAGAATCTTTGATATAAAATTTACCATAATTGCAGACTTATGTCAAGGGAAAAATCCCACCTACGAAGTGGAAGAGAATTTATTTTATCAAACCTCTAAAAAATTCTTCCTTAAGAAGGGGGTAGGTATTCAAATTCTATTTCTACAGGACTACTTGGTTCGGTATAATCCGGATTACCTAATGCGCGAATTACTATTTTATATTTCTTCCCTACCCTTAAATTTTCTATTTTAAAAGATAATTCACCTGACCTAGCCTGGCTACAAGAAATAATCTGAGGATAACCGCTTAATAAAGACCCATCTTCGTATACTTCTATCCTATAGCTCTCTATCTCCATTCCCACAATCCAGTTTAATGTAATCGTATCCGAGGTTATTTTTTTCTCACTTCCTATCCGAGGAGTTGTTTGAATATTCGGTGGACTTAAAGGTGTTTTTTTGATCTCAATCGAAATAGGCTCACTTATACCAATTGTTTCTCCTCTTTCATTTTTAACTAAAATCCTTATATAGTATATTCCCGGTTGAACAGATGTAACAGATGTAGCAGGCAATCTTAATGGATTTTCTGCTTTATGGTCTTTCCTTACTATCCAGAATAAAGGATTTTGAGAATTTAGAGCTCCGATTATTTGAGTAAAATCCTTATCAGAAGCAATCTGAAGTTCAAAAGAACTTCCTTCAGTAGAGTTGCCCATTATAGCATAGCCATAAGGTGCTCCTAGTGCTACAGAATAGGAAGTATAACGCGGAGCAGGAAGAGTCTGAACGGGAGCTGATGATACAGAAGGCTGAGTTACTTCAAGAGTAAAAGGAATAGAGGGTTTCTTAACCTTTCCATTAATTGCCTTAACTATAATTTCATGGCTACCCGGAGTAGTAATCTGCAATCCTTGAAGTGTAACGGAATATTTAGTTCCTGTGGTGGAATATATTTCCTTTCCATCTACCAATATTTTATATTCAGTTGCTCCTTCTACCGGATTCCAGGATATAGTAATTTCCTGAGTGGAAGTTAATTCTATCGAAGAAGGAGTTACTTCTATTACAGGAGCTCCCAACTCTTTAATCTCAAAAGATGTGTTACTCTCTGCAAAAACTTTTCCCTCACTATCCACAGCCTGAACCTTTACCTGATATTTTTTCCCTGGAGTTAACCCTAAGTCTTCCCAGGAAATAATAATTTTTGGCTCTGAACTTGTAAACTGTTTTGGGGTAGTTAATCCTTCTCCAGAAATTTCTATATTATAACTATTTGCTCCACTAACCGGATCCCAAGTGATACTCAAAGCACTACCTTCTATAATCCTCGATACATTCAAATTATTTATAGAAGCAGGAGGTAGAGAAGTCTCTACTCTTCCTGCAGGAGAGGTTTTCACAGTTAGAGTTACCGGATTTGAAAAAGAACTCTCACCTGAGGCATTTTTTGCCTTAACCCGCATTTCATAGGTTTTACCTGCTACCATCCCTTCATTTTTCGGTATTATGGTAAGTGAAGTACTGGAGACCTCAATAGTTTTAATGGGATTGACTCCTCCTTGCTCTCTTATCTCTACAACATATTCAGTCGCTCCAGATACTTCCTTCCAGGACAGGGTTACTTGACCTTCACAATCTATTTCATTAGAAGTTAATTTAACCTCTTCCGGAGCCGAAAGCTGAGGTAATGGCGTTCCAGGTGCTGAAGGAGCTATTGGTTTTACCGGAGATCCGGTTATAGTAAATTTTTTTCCCACCCACTCACTTTCTGCCACTACCTTATTATCTCTAACCACCACCGCCTTTACTTCAAAAGTATAATCTCCATCTATAAGTCCTAAGGTATCTGCCCGAATAAACATCCTTGTACTTGTAGTTGTTCCGGTTTGTTTAATATTTCCTGTAGAATCCTTTATTTGCCATTGATAGATAATTTCTTCAGGAGAAAACCCTAAATTCCTCACTTTTTCCTCAAATTCTTCAATCCCATGACTCCAACTAAACCACTTACTTGTATTTGTATCCAAAAGGTCATTTAATGGCCATAAGGGAACCGGAGGTAAAGTTTGAATTGATGAAGCTCTCTCTGTGGGTATTTGACGAACCTGGATAGAAAAATCTCTTTCTGCCCAAGAACTACTTTTATCCCCTATTACCGCTCTCACTCTAAACTTATATTCCCCTTCTCCTAAACCAGAAATTACAATCCAGCCATTCCTTGTCTTTCCAGAAAGAACCACTGTATTATCAGGCTTCACAACTTGCCATTCATAAGTCACTCCAGAAACTTCGCCTGCAAATTGCCAGTTAAACCATTTTACCGAATCTGTATCGAATAAATTCCCTGAAGAAAGATTAACCGGTGGCAATTGAGTTGCAGAACCGGCTGCTTGTCCTGTTGCAGAACCGGCTGCTTGTCCTGTTGCAGAACCGGCTGCTTGTCCTGCTGCAGAACCGGCTGCTTGTCCTTCTGCTCCTGTCGCTGTGCCTTTAATTTCTGCAATTGCCTGACTAAAAGTAACAAATCTCACCTCTTTTGTTCCTCTATTTATATAAAATCCCCAGTTTTCTGCCCTTTTTAATAAATCATCTAAAAATTCCTTGCATGCTGTTTCTCCTTTTGTAAACTTATCTACCAATATTGACAAATTTTCTTCAATTAAATCAAAATACCTCCAGGTATACATCTGTACTAATTCCCGGTATTGTTCCGCAATCTCTGGGTTTACTCCACTAAATTGCGTATCCCAGCCTAAATATTTTCCTGGAGCAGGGCTCATCGAGCATTTAATACCCCAACCTCCCACTTTTCCTATTAATTCTTCTATCGCCCACTTAGCAATATCAGGAAAAACTCCTTCTTTTACCAGAGAAAGCCAAGCCTTACGAAAATAATCTTGAGTAGATTGAGTAGCATTTGCCTCGGTCAGCCCCCAACTGCTTAGATCAAAATTAGGCACACTTATTCTTCCACTTACCGGTATCTGTCTATCTGGAGAAAGAAACAAATCCCAGGAAAAAGCAATCCCCAAAATTCCCAAACTCATTACCAAAATTAAGCCCATAATTTTAAATAACCTTATCCCTTTCATCTTCTTCACCCATTTCTAAATCCTTTTATAAATTGAAATGTTCTATAACTTCTTCCTATACAAAACTGCCGCCGGATTTCACCTCCTTCTTTACTCTCCCCCGGCGGCACTACCTATAAACTTACCGCACCTGCAATCTTATTTTCGTATATCTATAGACCTAATCCTCCTATTGCCCTTTGTCTACCTTGCAATAAAACACGTATTCTATCGTTACGTTCATTTTCCAATTTCTCCTTTAGACTGTCCCCTTGTTTTACTATTATTGATTGTACTTCCGCTGATTCTTCTTCCTTATCAGTAGATGAAGAACTCTCTTTTGGTTTCTCACCCAAAATATCTTTAAGGATTTCTTTCACTACTGTACCAGCATTATCTAAAGTAAGTCTTCCTCTAAAGATAGCCTTAAGTAGAGCATCAGCAATCTCTTTAATGGTTTCTTCATCTAAACCTTGGGGTTCCTCTTTAGTCTTATCATCCTGACGAGGAATTTTGTTTTTGTTATTATATATATATTCTCCAAAATCATCTCCTACTAGATACTTCCCACTTCCTCTTGAAATATTGGTCATTTTTTCCGCAACCTTTCCAGTTATTTCCTCTACTTTCTCCTCACTTACCCCTTTACCAAAATAGTTCTCAAAGTATTCTTTTACTGCCTGTCTAATTTTACTCAAAAGTTCATTCACCATAAATTCATCACCTTTCACAATAAACTCCGCAGTCCACTTGTCCAACTTACAATCTTCATCAAAGAAAATTATCCGGGCAAGTTCAAGGATATTCTTTTCATCCATCATTGCCCAATTACGCAACTGACTATTCATAAACTCATCGGCATTTTTGCCAATTAATCTATCAATATCCTCATCAGCAAGTCCCAGATCAACCAGTATATCCCGCAGTTCCTCGTATTCCTCATCACTGATAAATCCTTTATGCTCCTCAAGCCAGTCAAAAACTTCTTCAATCAATGCCTTATCTTCCTCATCAAGAAGTTCCTCTCCTTCCCTTTCAAGGATTGCTTCCTGTGCCTTTTCCAAATCCGTTATTCCCATAACCGCTTCGATTCTTTCGTCAGAAAGCCCTTTCTTCTTCAAGAATTCCTTCTTATCACTGGCTTTAAAGAACTCCTCAATCTCTTCATCGGAAAGACCAAAGTCTTTAAGGAGCAATTTTTGTGCCTCTTTAATCAAGGCATCAGCATCTTCAGAAAGTAAGAGTTCAATCAATTTATCCGATAGCCCAAGTTTCTTTAATAGAGCAATCTTTTCTTCTCTTGAGAGATTCTTATTTCTTAAGATGGCCAATACTTCTTTTATCTTCCCTTTAGAAAGATATCTTCCCAATAGATACATCCGTGCACTCTCCTTATTATTTAATGCCTGCGCTCGCTCTGCCACATCTTCTCCTATTGCGTTATTTTCTTTAAGACGACCTACTCTCCCAGAATAATCCTGCCTTACAAAATCCTTGAGAGGTTCTTTCATCTGCTTGTCAATTTTTTCTGCATCTTGCGTTGCTATTTGTGATGGAGGCATTTTTTCACCACCAGTTGTTCCACCGCCTCCCCCACCTCCACCGCCTCCCCCACCTCCACCGCCACCGCTAGGGCTAGCGCCTTCTACCTGACCATACAACTTCCACACTCCAGTTCCAGAATCATAAACAAACCACTCAGATTTTGCAGGCTTCCCATCCACATATACAGTTAAATCATAAGGCGATTGTGGATCTCTATATTGATTATATGAATAAGTTCCTGAAATATGCTCTTGTTTTACTAACTTCCCACTTTCATCGTAATAGAAATACTCTGAGTTATCTTCCCCCGACGAAAACATTTCCTCCAGAAATTCGGTAGAATTATTAACCGTGGCTGACCTATCCACTTTATACAATATGCTACCATTAGGAGCAGACTCTTCTAAATGCGCCTGATATTTATATGTTTTTAAATCGAGACTGTATTTCGTTATTACCTGTTTTCCCACTGTCCTCCCTAAAATGTCCTTTACCGGCTTAACAAATTCTATCGTAATGCTAGTGCAAACTCTTGTGTCTAAAATCTCATCATTATCACCATCATTATATTCTAACCCTTTAACCTCCATTCTCTTAACTACTTCACCACTTTTTGTATACCATATTGCCTGAAAATCCCCCCAGTCATAATATCCTAACCCTTTTCCTTTCATATTGAAAAAATTCTGCGTCGTTCCATATTGAATCATAACTTGGTCTTTCCCAACACCTATAGCATATTCCTTACGTGTGGCATAATGAGCAGGTAACCCCTTCTCCGGCGTAGCATCGTTAAAATTACTTTCTTGGTACCCATACCATAAATAAGTTTCATTTGCTTTCATAAATAAAAGGGGATTACCTTTCATACTTGCAGAAAATATCATCTCGTAACTAATAACTACTGGTTTACCAGTATCTATAGCTTTTATTTGCTCTTTTACTAATTGCGCTAGATTAGCAAATAATTGGTATTGCTGTATAAACTCGGAGTAATTACCATATTTAATTACCTGCGCATACAGGTTAGCATATTGATCTGCTAATTGTTGCAGCCCTTCTAATGTATTTTTATCTTGCCCAAAACTAAATGAAAACTTAAAATCTCCTGCGGAAATATTAGTCCCAATTCCCTCATCAGGTTTAGGTGCCGAAGGAAAAATATCTTGGGGCTGTGTAATTTTGTCATCTTTTTTTATTCTTCCTATTTTAACCAATTTCGCAACTTTTTGGTCACGACGAGCTAATTCTAAAATTCCTGCTGCAATTTCTCCAAACTGTTGCACTTTTAAAGCACTAATGGCATTCTCATATGTTTCTATGGGTATATAATTATCGCCTATTTCTTCCAATGAACTGTATCGGAATGTTCTACCATCTTTCAGTTTTAAAACTGTTTCTGTATTTACTCCATTTTCCGTGAAGGCTAAATATCCATCATTATCCAACAAATAAACATCTGTAAAATTTGAAACAGCGATTGGAGCATTGGTACCAATTTTTAATTTCCCATTTTTTCTCGAAAGACTTATTAGCTCACCGCTTAGGGAATGTGTCTCTTCTTGGTCAAATGTTAAAATATTGTAACTATCTCCTACTTTTCTTCCTCTGATAGTAGACCCCTCTAAAGTATAACCCGTAACCGTTCCTGAAGTAGGATCTTTATTCTCTGTTCTCTTAGTAATTTCTTGATACTCAAAATTACCTGTTTGCCCATTATAAGTAAATTTTTTATAACCCGCTGTCCCATCACTTCCCGAGGTTAATTCTAAGCTTAATAGTTTACCCTCTTTATCGTATTTTGCTTCAAGTTTAGCATTGCTTCCACTTCCATAAAAGATATTAAACGTTCGCCCTCCATCTGAAGCATAGCTCACAGTAATATCTTTTTTCCCTGAAGAAGGTAAGACAGTTTTAGCTTCTGCTGGGAGAGCTTCTACTGGGAGAACACCAACCGGATTTATTCCTTGGTTAATATCTACACCTTCAAACTTGTGACTTTGGAAAGTATAGGGTTGTGTTTGGTCAGTAGGAACAGTAAACATCCCTGTATAGGTGATGTTACCAATATTACCTTTAATAGTATAAAAATCTCCCGATTTAGTTACTTGAAGTGAAACCGAAGTAGGCGAAGAAATTCCAATATCTGAAAGATTAAGTCCGGCATCATTAAAACCGCTCATAATACCATTCCTAATTTTATCTGGATCAAGTTGCCCAGTATCGGTACCGGTGAGAGTTATTTGCAAATTACTTCCTTGAGAAGCTGGCGCTACTGCGTCTGCCTGAGTAGTGGTCGCCTGAGGACCGGTACTGGTGAGAGTTGTTTGCAAATTACTTCCTTGAGGAGCTGGCGCTACTGCGTCTGCCTGAGTAGTGGTCGCCTGAGGACCTGTTGTCACTCCTGAGCCTTCCTGAACTGAGTCTGTATCTCCTGGACCTGTTCCCTTTAAAAGAGGTGTTTGCCGTGGCTGTGACAAAGTACAGCCATTAGGATCATCTGTTCTGCATCCTACAGAGTGAGCAGGAGATTGCCCCCACGTATCTCCCGGATCCAGATACCCTTCTCCCATCTTTGTAAAAGCCAAAAATAAGAAAAATACCAAAACTCCCCCTAATTTTAAAATAACCTTTCTCTTTTTCATTTTACCTACCTCCTTATTTTCTAAATTTGTTTTTATGAATTAAACTCATTTTTAAACCCACCTTTTATCAAGCAAAATTTATGCCAACTTTTTCCTTCCTAAATATCTTTTCCTAAGTATTTTAAGAATATATACTTATGTTTTATTTCTCTTTCTTTTTCTTCCATTTCCCTTTTTAAAATTTTTCAAAAACTGTAAACTTAATTTACCCTCTTCTTAAAAAATACTTAAGTCATTGATAAACAACAAGATAAATTGTAAAAATCTGTTTTTACCCTGTAAAAAATCTTTACATTCTCTCACTTTCTCCCTTATCCTTATTTACCGTAATATATTCTGCATCTTCTTCTAAATTTCTGTGCTTTCGGTTATTTCCACTCAAAAGACTTACTTTAACTGTTGGACCTCTTCTTTTTAGCCCTAAACTTTTTCCTCTTACTCCCAGACTTCTTCTTATCCCTTGGCCTGTTATGCTTGTCTGATTTCCTCCTGAACCAGTTTGCAAACCAGGATTAGTAGACTGATATGTCCTTGAACCGGAAGAAGGAGTAGCCTGAGAAGGAGGAGTATTTTCATCCTCTACTCCCTCTCCTTCTATATTTATATCTACAATTTCTCCAAACCGGTCATATTCTAAGATTTCGTAATAACGGGTAGTTGCTTTTAACTCCTGTCCATCTACTGAACCGGAAGTATATTCAGTCCAGGATTTTCTCAAATCTAAACCATCAATATAGGTAATATTGTATATACGGGTGGTAATATCCACATTTCTTAATTCTCCATATTCTCCATTATCCTCTAAGAATCTCTCTTTTCCTGTAGTATGGGTAGTATATTCAATAATTCTTCCTTTACTATCATATTTTATTCCCGAAGTAGTCTCGGTAACATCGCGGATTAACTGTTCGTCTTCATATTCCTCAATTTTGGTCACATAAGATGTCTCTAAGCCAAGTTCGTTATATTGAATATTATATTTCTCAGAGATTGTATGCCGACTAATTTCTTTATCTTTACCCGTAGGTTCACCGTTTTTATCTCTTTCTTTCGTAATTCCCTCTTCCCAGGTTTCCGTCTTCTGATAATCTATCCTTCCTTGACTATCATAACCAAACCAGACTTCCTGCTTTACCTCTAAATCAGGACTTGATTCATTCCAAATCTCCGCAGAATAATGCTGAACTAGTCCGGCATCATTATATTCAAATCCATAGCGCTTAATCTTATAAATATAATCTAATTCTACCCCTTCATCTTCTCCTGCGACATGGACATTTCTTTCTTCATACTTAATTCTTCCACAATCATCGTATTCATATTTAATCTTAGAGGTAGTTGTCTTCTTTCCTTCCTCTACAATCTCTTCTACTTCTTCTTCCTGTCCTAAATTGTTATAGGTAATCTTACGGGTAATTGTCTGGAAAGTATCTAAGCTTGTTCCATCTGAGCTTGTTCCATAGGAATGCTCATTAATCTTTATCTCCGTATATCTTCCAAATCTATCAATCTTAGTAATTTCATATTTTCTTTCTGTAGTAAGTCCTGGACTCCTACTCTTATCTATACTGACTTCTCTCCAGGAAATCCTTATTCCTAAGTTATTATAACGGATATCCCGCACCTTTATCTCTGTAAATATCTCAAAACTTGTTCCATCACGCGTATCGGTTCCCCTTACTATCGTCTGCATATCGTATCCTGATTGTAATCCATCCTCATTATAGGTGATATTACTTACTTTAATCTCCCGATTGCCAATGCGGTTTCCATCCTTATCAAACTCCTCCTCTTTCTCTCTATAACCGGTCTCTAAACCAAGTTCATTATAGGTGATATTTTCTCTTATAGTCACTGTATGTTTATGGAGACTCTTATCTCCACTTAGAGAATCTTCCCAGGTTTCCGTCTTCTGATAATCTATCCTTCCTTGACTATCATAACCAAACCAGACTTCCTGAGTAATTTCTAAGTCAGGAGTATTCTCATTCCAAATCTTAGCCTGATAATGCTGAACTAGTCCGGCATCATTATATTCAAAACCATAACGAACTATCGTATAGGTATAATCCAATTCTGTATCCCCATCTTTTCCTGTGACATAGACTTTTCTTTCTTCACGCTTTATCCTTCCATATTCATCGTATTCATATCTAATTGTAGAGGTGGTTGTCTTTGCCTTCTCCACTACTGTCTCAATAACTTCCTCTTCCTGTCCTAAGGAATTGTATTTTATCTGGCGGGTAATTGTGCGATAAGTGTCTAAACTTGTTCCGTCAGAACTTGTTCCATAAGTATGCTCTAAGATTTCAATTTCGGCAATCCTTCCAAACCCATCAATCGCTTTTACCTTGTAGGTTCTTTCAGTAACTAATCCTGGACTCCGACTTAAATCTATACTTATTTCTTTCCAAGAAATTCGCACATCTAACTCATTATATTTAATATCCCGTACCTTTGTCTCTGTAATTGTCTCAAAATTTGTTCCATCATACGTATCGGTTCCCCTTACTATCGTCTGCATATCGTATCCAGTCTGTAAACCCTTTTCATTGTAGGTAATATTTTTCACTATTGTCTCCCGATTCCCAATGCGGTTTCCCTCACTGTCATATTCTTCTTCTCTCTCACGGTAAGAAATCTCCTGTCCTAAACCATTGTAGACAATGTTATCGCGGATATTTACGGTGTATTTATTAAGCTTCTTCCCATTAAGCCCGATTTCCCAAGTCTCTGTCCTCTGCTCAGTCACTTGACAATCTTGGTTATATTTTAAGGAGATCTTTACTCTTGTCTCTACATCAGGATTTACCTCGCTTCTTATTACCTGTTCAATTTCTGTGGGTTGACCAAAGGGTAAGAATTTTGTATAGGTCTTTTCTATCTCACTACTGTAATTAATTAAATTTCCTTCTTCATCTTTTCCATATACACCCGTTGTTTCTTTCTCCCAAGCCAAGAATGCTTTCTCATTGTATTTCTTCTCACTAAAGCTCAAACTGACTTTTCTTCCGGAGTTATCCTCAAGGTTATTCCAATCAACTGTCTTTAAGAATAATTCTAAATTATCTCCACTTAAGTCCTTTTCACTCACTATTCCTAAAAGTTTACTTAAATATGAAGTATAAAGCTTTAAGTCTTGAGGATTGCGCAAGTCTAAACCTCGGCCAAGATAGGCTTCTAATTGTGCTTTGGCTCCCGAATTAATCAGATTCTGTAATGCTTTTCCTTCCCTTAAAGCAGTCTCAAAATTACCAAAATCTCCCGTCAAATTAAGACTTAAACCTTCTTTTAAAGAACCATCGTGATAGTAATCAAGATATTTTTCTATGCTTACTGATATACGATTAAGCCCTGGACCGACTTCCCGCGTAACGATTAATTGACTTTCCGCAACTCCATCTTGGGTATATGTAAACTCATGATGGGAAATTGTCTTTTTATCGGGAGTAGTATAATCAATCATTGTCTGGTCAAAACTCTTTGTTTCATAACTTCCTCCAGTATCCGGATCATCGGAAGGAACCCAAACCCATTCAATATTTTCCCGAATTATATCATATCTGCGTTCATAGTATTTTCCATCGCTATCGTATCCTGACTCAAATATCTTCCGAATTGTCTTAATCGGCATATGGAAATTCCCTTCATAAACGTTTGATTGTGTAATCTCCGAATAGGTTCCTCTCGTCTCATCCCAAGTCCTCTGACGTGAATAGAGCATCTGTCTTCCCTGCTCAGTCTTTCCAGGAGTCCCATAAAATTTACCACCCCATTTCATTTCATCAGTGACTGTAGTCTGCACTATCTCTGCCTCTCGATTGTTAATGCTATCCCAGACAAATTGTCTTGAACGAGTCTGAATATATACCTCAAAATTGTCATCAGGATTAGTTAAGCTGAAAGAGAATTCCGTTGTTTGTATAGTGGAGGAGCGTTTTCCAAAATAAACAGTAGATTTCTTATTAAAGGTGAGTTGGAATTCCGTACGGGGATATTTTTTAAGCAATTCCTCAAAACTTTCTCCCTTCCATTTGTCTAAAAGCCCAAGTTCTTTAAGTTTATCTTTAATCCAGTCTTTGAAGATATCGAAGCGGCCAGAATACTGATACCATTTTGTGCCATCAGGATTTTCTCCCACTATTTCACGTGGAGAAGCCTGATTTATTCTTTCTCTTGCTTCTCTTGTCTGCCTTTCTATTTTTTCGGTTGCTTCCCGACGATTATCCTCAGTTTCCCGATGATTCCTTTCTATTTTATCCGCATTTTGTTCTAAATCTAACTGACGATTTCTTTCTTCTATCTTTTTCTTGACCTGTGTCCTAATCTCCGCCCACTGTTCTACCGAACGTGCTTCCGGAATAATCCCTACATTTCTCTCGGAATCAGGGCTATTCCGTACTACCTGAGTGCTTACTCCTCTTGCCTCTACATAGGTAGCCAGAAATAAAATTAACCCACCTAAAATAAACACAATCTCTTTCTTTCTCATATTATTTCTTATTATATTTATTATTTTCCTACATAAATTATACCACATTTTTCTGTCCTCGTCAAGAACGGGACTGTAAATTTTTTTATATTTTATATACTAATTTTAACTTTTTTAATTTTCCATAATAAATATAAGCAAAATCTATGCCAAAATTTTTTAGAAAATTTCTCGAGGATAAAATTATAAAGACTTATTTTTTATTTTTTAAAAAATAAAATAATTTTTACATCTAAAACTTTTTCTTACATAAGTAATTGAAAAATAATGCAATAAACTGCTATATCTTTTTACAAAGGGGGGAAAAATTTTTTACACTTTCAATCTTCATTACTCAAAAAGAATCAATTACCAAAGAAAAGGAAAAATGGGAAACCCTTGGCCATAAAAAGATAATTCCGGCGAAGAAATAGAGAAACCTCGAAATCCCGAAGACTTTCCTTGGAAAACTCTTCCTCCATAATTTCTCTGTGAAGGTATTTCAGCATACATACTTTCTCGAGAATTTAAGCGGGAGACCAAATCTGCTAAAGTAAGAGAAGGATTCTCTAATAAAGCTAAGGCTGCTTCCGCTGCAATAATCGGAGCAGCAAAAGAAGTTCCTTCTAATCCCTCCGGAATTTCTCCCCAATCAACATACAGATCTGCAGTATTAGAATAGGGTGCTCCCCTTATTCCTACTGACAAAACATATCTTCCTGCCTCTGCCCAAGCATCATAGCTTCCTTCATTTCCTGAAGCAGCTACTACCAATATACCACTTTCGTAAAGGTCTCTTAGAGCATTAAGTATAGGACCACCTATTCCGTCAGTAGACCCAATACTCATATTGATTACCCTTGCTCCCCATGCTTTAGCTTGAGCAAAAGCGTCTAATATGGCACTAGTTGCTACTGCCTTAGAACCATCCGCTTGCCATTCACCAGGTAAAATAATAGTGCGAATTTCTACATTCGCATTAGGATTTTCTCGACGAATCCTTTCTTCCATAACTCTTTTAACTTCTTCCGCATGTTCGGGGTCGATATCAATAATCGCTATCTTTATTGAAGAATTACTGGTTGAAGGCTGAGACTGCTCTTGTTTAGGAGAAGAAGGTTGCTCAAAATTTCCTTGTCGAGGTCCTTCAGTTAAATCCTTTCCTTCTCGAGGAATGTTTTTATTATCATCGGGAAAATTTTTCTCAATTTTACCTAGGTTATTTTCTATTTCTTTAAGCAAACTTTTAATCTCAATTAACAAAGCAATCATTTCCCGAAAAATCTTTTCTAACATAGCCTCATTTATCATTTTAGGCGAGATAAATCCAGGTCCAGGTAAGAGATTATAATAAACAAAAGGATTTTTAGGAAAATAGGCAAAAGAATTTTTTATCGGAACAAGAAAATTAAATAAAAAAATAATTAAAACAATCCCTAAAATTACTAAACGTTTATTCATTTCTCTCACCCCCTATTTTATATAACCTTATCCCGCTATAAAATATTACAAAAAATTATTTTTTATTATAGCATACCTTTCTCTTAAGGTCTATAAGATTTTCTACGGAATAGAAACATATTCCTTGTTCTTATACCTTCTGCTTCGAGAATAAGAGTAAAGTTTTTCCAAAAATCAGAAGAAACTAATAAATCTTTGTCCTCCCCTCTCAGATAATCTCCATCTGTAGTAGTAATTATAAAACCATCTTCCCTGAGATGGGTAAGCCATTTATTTTCTATTTCCTCTTGAACTTTAAAGCCCTTAGGTATCCAACGAGTAATCAAGACATCAAAACCTTGCTCAAGTTCTGGAGGGAAAAATTTCCCTGCATCCTTTTTATAATAAATTATAAACTTTCTTTCCCTCCCTTTGAAGGGGAAAGAAAAAGAAAATTTATTGTCTTCACCCACTTCAAATTTTATCTCTTCTTCAAGAATAATCTTTTTTTCAATGAGTGGCCGAAGCGAAAACATAACCCATCTTTTAAAATTTTCTAAAGTGAGCGGTTCTGTTATATCCTGTCCAATATCTACACTCACCACTAAATTGCAATCCGTAGCAAGTAAAGGTAGAGTTAAATTTAAATATATCCCAAATGGACCAATACCCGGATAATAAACAACTTTTCCGGGCTCTCCCTGAGGATTAATCTTACTTCTCATTTTTTCTAAAAAATTTATATATTCTTCATAATCTAATATGGGAACTAAAGGGTCACTTTCTTTTACCCATTTCAAGATAATTTCTTGATTAGGTAGTCTTATCCTTCTTAAACAATCTTCCTCCTTAATAGGATAAGACAGAGTATTTAAATTAACCAATAAAATAAAAGAGAAAAATAAAAATCTTCTCATGGTATTTTTCTATCTAAAAACTCTTTTACTATTCATCCCATCCAATATTCTGAAACAATTCTTTAAAAAGTAAAAACTCATTCATACTTAGATTATCAAAAGGAGGAACTCTATTCTCAAGTTGAGAAACAATCTCTTTAGGATTTACTGAAGAAGGTCCTTTATCATATAAATCAATTAAATATTCTAAAACCCTTCTAAACTCACTCCCCCATCCAGTAACTGGTAAAACATAAAATTTTAAAATCTTCCAGGGTTCAATTATTCCTTCATTTTTAGCGAACTCAACCGCTTTGTTTACCCTTTCGGAAAGATTCATCCCATAGATTTCTCTCAAGAAATTTTCATCCGGAAAAATATTGTTTATTATTAGCCAGTCACTGTTATCACGATCTCTAAACAAAAGACTATCCTCTAAGCTAATACGCTGTCTCTCTAAATAATTTATCAACTCTTCTGTTTTCATCTCTCTATAAAAACCAGAAAGAATATGTTCTCTAACCAATCTTTCCTTACGCGCAAGAAAATCTGCCTCTACGAATAACCTTAGACTATATAAAGGATTTATCTCTTGCGAGTGTAAAGTCAATTCTCCAGTAATAAAAATAATTTCATAATCCTGAGGATTAATCTCATATAAAACCTCTCCATTTTCTATATCTAACCAGAAAGAACCACTTCCTGGACAAGAAGCTTTCCAGGATTCTTCAGGATTGGGTAGATAAATTAACTGCCTTTCTCTTCCTCCCACTATAGCCTTAGCTACAAGACCACCCATTTTAGTTAATTCATCAACTATCCTTGCTCTTTCTTCCGCAGGAATTACTTTAGCATGATTTTCTTCTAAAACTGGAATATAGACTTTCTCTCCCCTTCTGATCCTTTCTATATCACTATAAAATCTTTCTAAATCCAATTCTACTAAAGCAGGTAAAAGCCTAATTCTTAATCTATTTTCACCTTCTCTCTTTATAAACATAATCATATCTTCTAATTTTATTTCCACACCTACAGGAGGGATCTTTATCGATTTCTCTTCAAAGAGGGTCTTTATCTTTATTGTCTTCTCATCTATCCTCTCTATCCCTATATTAAATTCTTCATTCCATTCACTTTGCCCCAATTCAGGTAAATCAATATAAAATTCCTCTCTCAGAATTTCTAAAGGCCTGCGATAACTATCAATATTAATTGTGATAAATTTTCTACTCTTAAATGCCTCTAAGAGAGTATGTAATACTACAGAACTCCTTCCTGAACCAAGCCATCCATCAATAGCCACCATTGCCGGATGTCCGTAATTTTTAGCTATATCTATCAATCTCTCTATCTCCTCTATTAAAGGAGAAAAAATCAACTCCAGATCAACCAATCTATCCATAACAATAGCTTTGGGAGAGGGCTTTAATTCAGAAGGTAAAATTGCTCTTAGATAAGAGGAATCTGCCACTATTATTGTTTGAGGATTATCCCACTTACTACTCAATCCCTTACTTCCCAAAATTTCATTGAATAATAATCCTTCATCTTTTTCTAATAACAAAACGATTGTTTTTTTACTCATAAAAGGAGTTTGAACAACTCCAGAGATATCCGAAATTATTAAATCTAAATCTGGCAAGGGCTCTTTGATGATTTTAATATTTTCCTCTGGAATCCCTAAACGTAAAAAGACATTCCTTGCCAATTCTATATCTAAATCGGGAACAATATAAATCTTAACTTTCCCCCAATTCTCTAAGTACAGATGATATTTAGGGTTAGAATTAAACGCCTCTATTAACAAATCCAATCCTTTTAAATTAACCAAAACTTTTGCCTCGCCTTTTTCTCTTACAGTATCTACGATTGCTTTCACAACAGCATCCCCTGCCAAATGGGCTAACTCTCCTCTTCCTTCTCCCATTAGGAAAGAAGACAAAAATCCGTCTAAGGTAATAGGATTTATCTGAAGGGGAGATAATCTCAAATTGTCTATATTTCCTAAAGCTCGGAGTCTTTTCTGACTTTCTAAAATAAACTCTTGAGGAGCATCTTTTACTGTTACTAAAGTTACAGGAATCTCTTCTATTCCTCTATCCAAATAAGCTAAAGCACGCGCATGTCCATCCGCAATGAAATAGTTAAAGGAATAACCGTTACCGATAAACTGTAAAACCCTTATGGGATCTGTAATCCCCTTATCTATCTCTTCTCCTCTCCTTCGATAAGAGGTACTTCCTACACCAATATCATCGCTTACTTTATGTGTAGGGATAAGCATCCTTAAGGGTAAAAAAGTGGTCATCTTTTTAAGAGAAATCTCTGCAGTCCCAAATTCACCAATTGTCTTTCCAAACCAAACAACTTCTACTCGACCTGTATCTCTACTTTTTATAAAATTAAATATCTCATTAAGAAGTCTATTATCAAAATAAGAAAATTTTTTAATTTCCTCACCTATTACCAAAGAATAAGAAGAATCCTTAACATTATAGAATGCCTCTAATAAAAGTTTATTTTCTCTGTCATATGCCCTTATAGAAAAGATAAAAAATGATTGCTCATCCATAATAGATAACATTCCCTGTAACTGTTCTAGTAAAAGTTTTTTTCCTTCTTCGTAAGACTCCTCAAGATGCTTTTTTTGTATTTCATAAATATGGGGTTGAAAAGCGGTATAAAAATATAATCGCAAAGAATAAGGTAGAGTATTAGCTACTGCCTGGAGTAAATCTTCTTTTTCTTCCTCTAATAAAGTAGAGAAACGATTCTTCCCTAAATCATAAGCGAAAGTTTGTATTAGCTTTCTAAATTCTGAATAGTCATCTAATCGTAGTTCCTCTAAAATCAATTTAAGGTCGTCTTTTTCTATCACTTCTTTAACCAATAAAACTGCTTCTCGCAATTTTTTCTCCTCTATAGATAAACCTTCTTCACAGAGCAGTGTATCTAAATAAAATTGTATATAATTTAAAAATTCCTCACGTGGAAAATAATACCTTGGCAGATCCCTCCACGAAATTCTCTGTAAACTAAGTAATCTATCCAGCTCTTCTAACCTTGCAGAAAGAGGCTTTCCCTCTCCTTTCCATGATTTCTTAATCTCTGCAAAAATTCCCGTTAAAGTTTTTTCTGGGGAAATAGAGATATCTTTAGCCCTTCGCAAAGATTCCTTACAAAAATAGTTTGGAATTGAAGAAAAGAATATAAAAATACTAAACCATAAGTAAATAATCACTCTTAGCCCATTACCCATAACTTTAATTTCCTTTTAATTAATTTATAACACAAAAATCTTTTAATGACAAGGGGTGAAAATAGGAGGGCTAAGTTTTTAAATCTATAAATATCTACAATTTCTGACCACTTACGAAGTGGGCAGGAATTTCGGAGGGAAGAATTTTGTTTCTTACCTTTGCCCAATTAAATACATATTCCCAGACATCCTCGGTCTTTTTTATTTTCCCTTTAGCAAAAGCATAAGAGATATCCCGCGCAAGAATTTTTATCTCTTTTTCACTCATCCTCTTTACAATACGCTTAGCTAAACTTGTAGCCAAAGTTAAATCTTCAATATATTTTTGTAGATAAGTACGTAAAGCCTCCTCCGGAAAACTACGTAAAAGCAAAATCCTTTCTTCTTGAGGACTCACCTCTACTCCATTATTAATTAAAATTTGGCAGAATTGGTCAGAGATTAAACTCTCCTCAAAACCTCCTTCACTGATTACATAAGTCACCATACTAAATCCCTCTAAAAGAAGTCTCTCCTCCAGTCCATAATGACCAATCCCTCTTAAAGTAAAAATGATACTTCCCGGATTTTCCTGGGCAATCTTTCTGATCTGTTTCCGAAAATTCTCATCCCGCTCCTTCACATTATAAAGCCAAAAACCTTGATTATATTCCTTAAGTTTTTTTATATAACTATTAGTATCGCCTCTACAGAAGGCGTTTATTGCCTTATTATGAATATTTAAATCGTCAAAACGAACGATATGGCGCCAATTATCATAAGCGAGTTCCTCCATATACGATTTTATTTTATATTTAGCCAGATAAGCATACTGTGCCTGATAAAAGGGATTTTCATCGTAGGTAGAAATCCCCTTGGCAAATCGCTCTATCTCCTCAGCCAAAGTTTTCCTCGCTTTCTCAAAAGCCTCTTTCTCGCTTAACTTAAAACTATTTTGTGTCTTTCTTATAGAATCTTTGGGAATCAGTCCCAGTTCATCTATGTAAATAAATTTCTTACCTTCTCTATCTGCTTCTTCTCGCAACTTGTCCAAAATCTTCTTTAACTTTTCAAAATTCTCTTTATGATAGGAATAAGTAATGATAAAACGGCCATCTGAAGAACCCCTCTGGGGTAGTCTCTCTACTAATATATTAACCAAAGGGAGAGAAAGGATTTTCCCATCCCAATTAAAAATAAATTCATCTTCTTTAATTATTTCCTCTTTTTCCCGAATAAACCGGACCGCGTATCCTTCTTTATTCTCCACAATCTCTTCTACTATTCCCAATCCCTTATTTTTTAAATAAACAATAAAGGGTTTTTTATTTTCTTTAAGCAAAGATAAAGTTTCTCTCTGGGGATTAACTCTAAAACCATGCAAGAATATTCCCTTTTTCCGCATTATGTTTATAACCTCTTCTATCTTTTCTCCAAAAACATCTTCTTCCGTAAAAGAGCTAACTTCCTTTCTAAGTGATTCCTCATCAATTTCTTTATCCAGAGATTTAGCCAATTGAATAAATATAGAAGAGATTTCCTGGGTATAAGATAGGGAAGGTAAGCTTAAGAAAAGAATAAGAAGAAAGAATAGTTTTTTCCGCATAGAATTATTATATCATAAAAACTATATGCAGGAAAGGATTAGAAATCTGTTAGTTTAAACAAAAAGGAGGGAGTTTTCCTCCCTCCTTTTTTGAATTCTTCTTTTTAGAAGAGGAGATTAATATTCTCCTCCATATCCTCCTGGAGGCATAGCGGGGCTCTTCTCTTTCTCCGGAATATCAGTGATCAGGGCTTCTGTAGTAATCAATAAGGAAGCTACACTGGAGGCATGCTGAAGGGCAGAGCGGGTTACTTTTGTAGGATCAATGATTCCTGCCTCAATCATATCCGTGTAGCGTCCTTTTTCCACATCATATCCTATATTAGTTTTCTCTTCTTTAACTCGCTGAACTACTACGGAACCCTCTTGTCCAGCATTTTCTGCCAGTTGTCTTAAGGGCTCTTCTAAGGCACGTTTGACTATCTCCGCACCAATCTTCTCATCTCCTTCTAAGTTAAGTTTTTCCAGAGCAGGAATGCATCTTAAAAGAGCTACTCCTCCACCCGGAACAATTCCTTCCTCAACGGCTGCCCGGGTAGCATGTAAAGCATCCTCCACACGTGCCTTCTTTTCTTTCATCTCTGTCTCTGTAGCTGCACCTACCCGAATTACTGCTACTCCACCAGCAAGCTTGGCTAAGCGCTCCTGAAGTTTCTCACGGTCATAGTCAGAATCAGTCTCTTCAATCTGTTTCTTAATCTGATTAATCCTTCCTTTAATCTCCGAAGTTTTTCCTGCTCCTTCCACAATGGTAGTATTTTCTTTATCCACAGTGACACGCTTTGCTCTTCCCAAATCATCGAGGGTAACATTTTCCAATTTTATTCCCAAATCTTCAGTGATTGCTTTACCACCGGTAAGAATAGCAATATCTTCAAGCATTGCCTTTCTTCTGTCTCCATAACCCGGAGCTTTTACAGCACAGCAGGAAAGCGTTCCTCTGATTTTATTTACTACCAGGGTGGCTAATGCCTCACCCTCTACTTCTTCCGCAATGATTAAAAGGGGTTTTCCTGTGCGAGCAATCTTTTCTAAAAGGGGAAGAATATCTTTTAAGGCAGAGATTTTCTTCTCATAGATTAAAATATAGGGATCTTCTAAGACACATTCCATACGCTCCGCATCAGTGATGAAATAGGGAGAGAGATATCCTTGATCAAATTGCATTCCCTCTACTACTTCCAAAGTAGTAGCCATTGTCTTTGATTCCTCTACTGTAATTACTCCGTCCTTACCTACTTTATCCATTGCTTCGGCAATCAAACTACCAATATTTTTATCATTATTGGCTGCAATGGTTGCCACTTGCTCAATCTCTTTTTTATCTCTAATCGGTTTGGAAAGTTTCTTTAATTCCTCCACCACTACCTCTACCGCTTTGTCTACCCCTCTTTTAAGAGCCATGGGATTAGCCCCTGCAGAAACAAGTTTTAAGCCCTCTCGATAAATAGCCTCCGCTAAGATAGTCGCAGTGGTTGTCCCATCACCGGCAGCATCGGAGGTCTTTTCTGCTACTTCCTTAATCAATTGTGCTCCCATATCCTCATAAGGGTCTTCCAATTCGATTTCTTTTGCTACAGTTACTCCATCTTTAGTAATCACCGGAGAACCAAATTTTTTATCTAAAACTACATTCCTTCCCTTTGGTCCAAGAGTAACTTTTACTGCCTTAGCAATTTGTTCTACTCCTTTTAGGAGAGAACGCCTTGCTTCCTCATCAAACTTAAGCTGTTTCGCCATATTCTCACCTCCTCAAGATTTCACTTAATAATCGCTAAGATGTCTTCTTCCCTTAAAATAAGATATTCCTGATCATTAATGGTAATCTCGGTTCCGGAATATTTACCATAGAGAACCTTATCTCCCACTTTTACTTCTAAGGGTCTTATCTCTCCATTTTCTAATAATCTTCCTTTTCCCACTGCCACCACTTCTCCCTCTTGAGGCTTTTCCTTAGCGGTATCCGGAAGAACTATACCACTTTTTGTTTTGTTCCCTGCCTCCAAAGGCTTTACTAAAACACGGTCTCCTAAGGGCTGAACATTAATTTTAGTAGTTACTTCGGCCATTTTATCACCTCCCTTCGTCGTTTGCTTTCGCTCACTCCTGTCTACTTCTTCCTAACTCCCTAACTTTCCTAACTTACCTAACCCCTCACTACTCACTCCTGACTACTTCTTTCCTAACTCCAACCCACTAATCTACTATTCTACTAAATTCGTGGCATTATGTTAGCACTCGAATTAAATGAGTGCTAAAATTAAGCGAATTTAATTTTATAAGAAACCATTTCTGAATGCAAGTCTAAAATTTTTAGATTTATGGAAAATTTTAAGAAAATTTTAAAATTTTAGAGAAAAAATATATATAAATTGCATTAAAAAATTTTTTTATTTATTTTTTCTTACGTTTTTATATATTAATCTCAGGCCTTCCAGAATAAGATTTTCTCTTAAAGGACCCAAATCCGAGAGGAAAGGATAGAGTTTAGGAGCATCTCCGCCCGTAAAGACCACCTTTTCTATCCCTTGCCTTTCTTTAAGTATTTCTATCAATTTACGCGTCATGGCTAAGAAACCATGGAAGATTCCGCTTAAGATACTTTCTCTTGTAGAAGAGCCAATAAGGACCTGGGGAATTTCAAAATGCATTCTTTTGGGAAGAAGAGCTGCCCTTTGACAGAGACCATCTAAGGAAGTTTTCAATCCCGGAAAAATCATTCCTCCTAAATACTCTCCTCTTTCCGAAACAACATCAAAAGTAACCGCAGTTCCGAAATCTATTACTACTAAGTTTCCTCCATAAAAAGAATATCCTGCATAGGCATTTACCAATCTATCTTGACCAACCTCCTTTGGCCTTTGATAGAGATTTTTGATGGGAACAGATATATTTTCACCTAAGATAAAAGGCTTACCGGAGAAATTTTTTCGTAAATCCCGTTTAATTCTTTTTAAACTCTCCGGAACCACACTACAGATAATTACCTCCTTAATTTTTCTCCAGGGAAATTTTTTTAAGTATCGATTATAATCTTTAATTTTTGTAGGGATTTTCCCTTTTTTAATAAGCATTTCTTCTCTAAAAATTCCATAAGAGATATTTGTATTTCCGATGTCTATAGCAAGAAGCATTTATGCTCCTTTCTCCCATCTTTCTACTTCTAAAAGACTTATTCTTTGGGCAAGCTCTTTATTTTGCTCAGTTAAGCGAGAAATCACTACCGAAAAATGTAGAAGGATTGCCAGAGAAAATAAAAATCCCAAAAGAAAAATTAAAGAGGGTGGATAATGTATCCCTACCCATTCAGCCAATTTCTCCAAAAGGCTTCTGGAGAAAGAAAGGATAAGTAAAACAAAACCAGTGATTAGCCAGAGAAGACTATACTTTATCAAAAGATGCTTTGTCTTAACTAAGCGTAAAATTGTAAAAAGAAGAATAAGGCTTACTATAATAGAAAAAATCTGAATCTTATCCATATAACCTCCTCATTTTTTAAAGAATCTACAGATAAAGCCCGATAAATTATCCCATTCCCTTATAAGCTTATCTAAACTATTTATATTTTTAATCCTTTTTATTATATATCCCGGTCTTAAATAAAATTTTCTATAAGCATGTTGTAGATTTTTATAAATCTCCTCTCCAGATATTTGCGGATAATCAAAAACTGGAGGCTTAATAGGATCGTAATAAGACCAGTCTTCAGTTTTTAGATATCCGTTTTCTTTCAGAAAATCGTAAAAGGGAGTTCCGGGATGGGGAGTGGCAATTCCCATCGCCATAAAATCGGGATTTAGTTTTAAAGCAAACTGTATAGTTCTTCTTATGGTTTCTTTATTCTCCCCAGGTAATCCTAAGATAAAATGAGTCATTACCTTAATCTTTTCTCTTTTAATTATTCTCACTGCTTCCTCGACCTCTTCTAAGGTTATATTTTTCTTAATCCTCTTTAATATTTCGCGGTCTCCTGTCTCCACTCCAATATCTATGGAACAACAACCTGCTTCCTTCATCAACCTTACCATTTCTCTATTTATCCGGTCAACTCTTGCTTCGCATGACCAAGTTAGTTTGATTCTATTCCTGAGCATCTCTTCAAACAACCTTTTAGCCCAGGTTAAATCGTTGGTTAATCCTAAGTCAAAAAAACGCACTTCTCTTATTCCCAAATCTTCAATCCATTTCAACTCTTCAACGATTTTCTCTATGCTTCTTAATCTTAAAGGAGTATAAAATCTTGAACAACAATAAATACAGGAGTTTATGCAACCTCTACTCCCATAGGTAATGGTCATGGGAAGTCTCTCCGTTAAAGGGTCACGATAGATACTTAAAGGCAATTTATGATGGGAAGGAAAACCCAAAAAATCTAAATCCTCTAATTTCCCTCCTGAAGGATTTTTATAAATGGTCCCATTTTTGCGGAAACAGATTCCTCTTGTATCTTCTAAAGAGAAATTATTCTTCAACAATTTTAAAATAACCATCTCTGGCTCATCAAATATCGCAATGTCTAAATAAGGAGAAAGCTTTAGTGTCTCTTCAGGTAAAGCAGTAATGTGTGTTCCTATGGCAGCGGTTAAGCTATCGGGAAAATTTTTTTTGACAACTTGGGCAGTAATTAGGTCATGGATTATAGTTGTAGTAGAGGTGGTAAAAACTACCAAGCGTGGTTTTACTAATCTGACTATTTCCTTTATATCTTCCCAGTTTCCTCCTATCCCATTAGCATCAAAAATAAAACTTTTTATCTTTTCTTTGTTAAGCAAACCATCAATAATCATCAAATCTAAGGGAGGCCAAGCCATATTAGTCTTGTAGGTTCCCAAACTTCCCAGAATCCTTATTACTCCTTTCTTGTGCGGAGAAGGAGGCTCAATGAGTAGAACTTCCGAGGGATAAATTTTTTGCCTGCGATAGAATTTATGCATCTATCTTTTTAATAATAAGATAAATTGCCTCAAACTATAAATGAATTGCCTTGTTTGAGTAAAAAGTCGTCTTAAAGCAAAGCCCCATAAACAGGGTCTAAGATAATAGCTTCCGTATGCATATTTTACTGCTTTTTTCATTTCCTGGCTACTTAAATTTGGATAATCAAAGATTCTTTTTAGAGGCATATAATCCTGCCAATTATTTGTAGATAATAAAGATTTTTCTTTTAAAAATTTATAAAATTCTGTACCGGGATAAGGAATAGCCATGCTGAACTGAACAGTAGTTGGCCTTAATTCCTTGGCTAAATGGATTGTTTTTTTAATCGTCTCTCTATTTTCACCCGGTAAACCAAAAACAAAGGTAGCATGAATATGAAAACCTAAAGAACGCATTAGAAAAAAGGCTCTTTTTACTTTCTTTAAAGAATAATTTTTCTTTGCCCTTCTAAGTATTTCCTCATCCCCACTTTCCACCCCTACTTTTAAAAGAAAACATCCTGCTTTACGCATTAAGCTTAAAGTATCGTAGTCATCAAAATCAGCTCTTGCATAGCATGCCCAATTTATTTTTAAATCCCTCTTAATAATTTCTCTACAAATCTCCTGGACATGATTTCTATCTACGGTTAAAGTATCGTCGTTAAAGAGAATACTTTTAAAATTAAAATTATTTTTTATATAATTTAACTCCTCTACTACTTTTTGAGGATCTCTCTTCCGATACCTTCTTCCGGTAAGAACCTGTGGCCAATTGCAAAATATACATTGATAGGGACAACCCCTTCCTGCTAAAACAAAAGTAAAGGGATTTTTTAGAATTGGGTCATAATATCTATATCTCTTTAAAAGGTCTCTTGCCGGATAGGGAAGAATATCTAAATCTTCAATAAATTCTCTTTTTGGATTAATCTTTATCTCTCCATTAGGCATCCTTATTCCTATACCAGGTGTATCGGGATTTAAATTTTTTAAATAATCACTTAGGGAAATCTCATATTCTCCCATAACTACCGCATCAATCCAAGGATGGCTGAGAGCCTCTTCAGGTAAAGCGGAAACATGGGATCCCACAAAGATAATTTTCTTATCTCCACTTTCTTTTATGCTCTTTGCTACTTCAAGATCATTATAAAATGAAGGCGTAGATGTCTCAATAACAATAAATTCAGCATCCTTTGTTGCCTCTAAAGTTTGCTCAATAGTGTAATTACCCGCAATTGCATCGATTAAATCTATATTAAATCCCTGACTTCTTAAGTAACTTGCCGCATAGGCAAGAAACAGGGGTGGATGGATGGTATAGGTAGCATAGCTAAATGTAGGAAATCTTATCGGACGATTAAAGATAGACGATGAATTTAGAAGAGGCGGATTTAAAAAAAATACTTTCTTCATCCTTTATATTTATTATTATGCAGTCTAATCAACCAAAAAATATCTAAGATTAAAATAAAAAATACCTTAAATAAATAAAAAAACGCCTTACCCAATGTAAAACTCGACCTACCTCTGAGGCGCAAATGCATCTTTACCGGAACCTCTTTTAGCTTAAGACCATATTTTTTTAAAAGAATTAATTCCTCTATTTCCGGATAATCATGAGGGTATTGTTTAGTAAAAATGGAAAATACTTTCCTCTTCATTGCTCTAAATCCAGAAGTGGGGTCTTTTATGGATAATTTTAAAAATAGGGAAAGCATCTTAGAAATAGATAGAGAGGCGATTTTTCTAAAAAAGGAAAATCTGTATTCTGAAGAATCCCTTGAACCGATAACAAAATCGTAATTTTCCTCTTTTAGAGGTATGAGTAATTTCTCAATCTCACTGGCTAAATGTTGTCCATCAGCATCAAAATGTATTACAAAATCATAATTATTTTTTTCGGCAAAGATATAACCTGTCTGTAAGGCAACCCCTAATCCTAAATGGAAAGGTAAGGAGATCAGAAAATCTACTTTTCCTTTAGCGATATCTTTTGTCTTATCCATTGAGCCATCATCGACCAATAATATATCCAGTTCCGGATACTTATCCTTAATCCCTTTAACCACCTCTCCTATACTTTCCTCTTCATTATAGGCAGGAATAATGATTAAAGTTTTCTCTCTCATAATCTAAAGAGTAAAAATTTGATTAGGCCTAAAAATAATCCTGTCCCTCTATAAAAGTCCCTTAAAAAGATAATTCCTAAAAGAAAAAAATGGTTTATTTTTTTAGTATAACATAAAATCTTAAGAGTGCGAAATAAATCTGTAAGTAAAAGAGGAATAAACTGAAAAGAAATGGCTAAAATGGGGGTAAAATAGTCTACTAAATTGCTATAGTCATCTCCTTTTATCATCTTAAAATGTTTAAGATACAATTTCACTCTCCAGTAACCGTGCCAGAATTGATGTTTAAGATAAGAAAAAATCTTTTCGGGATAATAGTGATATACCAATGCTTTTGGTTCAAAGACCAGTCTATAACCTTTTTCTAACAAACGATAACATAAGTCGTTATCTTCTCCACTGGAAGTAAGATAGGTTTCATCAAAACCATTTATTTCTAAAAGAATCTTCTTAGGAACAGCCAGATTATAGGAACCCAATGCCTTTACCTCCCGAACTAATCTTTTATGGCGCCAGAGGATTTCTGCATGGATGGAGTCGGCTAAAAGATTCTTTGAATTTTTTATTCCATAAGAGCCTCCCACTGCTCCGATATCCTTAGAATCGAAATTTTTTACTAAAGAATAGATCCAGTTCTTATCGGGAAGGCAATCGGAATCAGTAAAAAGAATTATTTCACCCTTTGCTTCTTTAAATCCTCTATTTCTTGCCTTTGCTGGACCTGAGTGATTCTGTTCAAAATAACGGACAGGTAATTTTTCTACAATTTCTTTTGTTCTATCCTGCGAACCATCGTTAACAAAGATAACCTCATATAAATCTTTAGGATAATCCTGATTAAGACAAGCTTCGATACTTTCTTTTATCGTCTTTTCACAATTATAACCTGGAATTACAATGCTTACTTTAGGCAAATCTCTTTTCATTGTTTACTTTAACCCTTGCCTTTAATTCCTTAATCTGGTCTCTGATTATGGCGGCACGCTCAAAATGTAAGTTTCTTGCCGCCATTTCCATCTCTTCCTGCAGTTGAGCAATTACTTCCTCAATCTCCAATCTATCTTCAGGAACTCCGGTCAATTTTCTTACAAATTCTTTTGTCTCCTCAATAATCTCAATATAATCTTTAACTGCCTTCTGGATAGAACGGGGAGTAATATTATGTTCGCGGTTATACTCTAACTGAATCTTCCTCCTCCGATTTGTCTCCTCAATTGCTCTCTGCATAGAACCAGTGATATTGTCTGCATACATAATTACTTTACCATTTATATTTCTTGCCGCTCTTCCCGCTACTTGAATTAAAGATACCTGACTCCTTAGAAAACCTTCTTTATCGGCATCCAGAATAGCTACTAAAGACACCTCGGGTAAGTCAAGACCTTCGCGTAGGAGATTTATTCCCACAAGACAATCAAACTCTCCTTTCCTTAGATCTCTCAATATCTTTACCCGTTCGAGTGGCTCTATCTCGGAGTGAAGGTATTTTACCCTTAGTCCCATCTCCTGAAGATATCCGGCCAAATCCTCAGCCATCCTCTTTGTAAGCGTAGTAACCAAAACCCTCTCTTTATCCTTTGCCCTTTTACGAATCTCCTTAATCAAATCATCAATCTGCCCCTTTGTAGGTCTTACCTCAATTTCGGGGTCAACTAATCCTGTAGGACGGATTATCTGCTCCACTACAATCCCTTTACTTTTTTCAATCTCATATTCTCCAGGAGTAGCAGAAACAAAGATAACCTGTTTTATCAAAGATTCGAATTCCTCAAATTTTAAAGGACGATTGTCTAAACAGGAAGGAAGTCTAAAACCATATTCAACCAGAGTTTCTTTCCTCGAACGGTCTCCCTCATACATACCTCTCAATTGAGGGATAGTAACATGCGATTCATCGATAATTATTAAGAAATCATCCGGAAAATAATCGAGCAAACAACTCGGTCTACTTCCCGGAGGCCTTCCGGAAAGGTGGCGAGAATAATTCTCTATCCCATGACAGTAACCCATTTCCCTGAGCATCTCTATGTCATACTTTGTACGTGACTCTAAACGTGCTGCTTCCAGCAATTTATTCTTTGAACGCAACTCGTATAGTCTTTCTTTTAATTCTGCTTCAATAGATAAAATTGCTCTCTCAATCTTGTCCTGTCCAACAAGGAAATGTTTTGCCGGATAGATTCCAATCCTTTCCAATTCTGTAAGCGTATCACCGGTAATGGGATTAATCTGTTTTATCTTTTCAATTTCATCTCCCCAGAGTTCTACTCTTAAAATTGTATCCTCGTAGGCAGGAAATATCTCTATTGTATCTCCACGCACACGGAATTTCCCCCGGGTTAAGTTTGCATCGTTTCTCTCATAGAGCATCCAAACGAGGTGTTTGATTATATCCTCACGAGAAAACTTTTTACCTTTTTCCAAAAACATAAGCATTTCTCGATATTCCTCCGGAGAACCTAAATTATATATGCAGGATACCGAAGCAACAATGATTACATCATTACGCGACATAAGGGAACTGGTAGCCGAAAGTCTCAACTTATCCAGTTCTTCATTTATGGAAGCATCTTTCTCAATATATGTGTCAGTCTGGGGAATATAGGCTTCAGGTTGATAGTAATCATAGTAGCTCACGAAATATTCCACCGCATTGTAGGGAAAAAATTCTCTAAATTCACGGTATAATTGGGCAGCAAGGGTTTTATTGTGGGAGATAACCAAAGTGGGTTTGTTAACATGGGCAATCACATTGGCAATAGTAAAGGTCTTTCCACTACCCGTAACCCCTAAGAGAGTTTGGAATTTTTCTCCCTTTAATAAATTATGCGTCAATTTTTCAATCGCCTGAGGCTGGTCTCCGCACGGCTTATAATTACTTACTAACTTAAACTTTTCCATCCTAAATTAATCCTCCCATCTTTTCCATTTTACCTTTTTCTAACTTCCTTTGTCAATCGCGTAGGTTAAAATGGTTTAAAGGATTTCGAGAGAAAAATCGAGGGATTTATAAGAGTGGGTTAATAAACCGATAGAGATTCTCTCTATACCTGTAGAAGCATAAGTACGCACATTCTTAAGATTTATTTCACCCGATACTTCTAATTGGGGATTTTTTGTTTTTGAAAGACTATTTCTTATCTCTACTGCTCTTCTTACCTCTTCTGGTCTCATATTATCAAGCATAACTATGTCTGGTTTTAAAGATAAGATCTTTTTAAAATTTTCTATATTTTTAACTTCTATCTCGATTTCTATCTTTTTTCTTTTTATCTTTTCCAACCTTTTCTGCAGATCTAAAAAATCGATCTCTTTTAAGTGATTATCTTTTATCAAGACCAATTCACTTAAATCCATGCGGTGGTTAAATCCTCCCCCTACTTTTATAGCATATTTCTCTAAAATCCTTAAACCGGGAGTAGTCTTACGTGTATCCATAATCTTTACTTTATAGGGATAAACCCTTTCTACAAATCTTCTCGTTAAGGTGGCAATTCCTGAAAGGCGCATTAAGAAATTTAAAGCAGTCCTTTCTCCCGCAAGAATTTTTTTCAAATCTCCTCTTATAAGGGCTACTTGCTCTCCCCTTTTAACTTTTTCCCCATCGGAAGTAAGCTTCTTAAATCTTATCTTTCTATCCAAGAGATAAAACACTCTCTTGGCAATATCCAACCCTGCAATTATTCCTTCGTCTTTGGCAACGATTTCTGCTTCTACTATTTTATTTTTAGGGAATAAAAAATGAGAGGTAATATCCTTATCTACCTTATCTTCCTCTAAAGCTCTTTTAATTATAAAATCGACTATCCTTTTATCCATTCTCTATCTCACTTAAATACTTTCTCCATTTTTCCTTTTCCTTCTCCAATTCCCTCTTCTTCAAATTTTCCTTCTCAATGATCTCTTGGGGAGCACGGGAAATAAATTTTTCATCTTCTAACTTCTCCTTTACCCTTTCTAATAAGTCATCTATCTCCTCTATTTTTTCCCTAATTCTTTCTTTTTCCTTCTCCAAATCGATAATTCCTTCCAAAGGAACATATACCTCTATATCTTTCACTACTAAAGATGAAGAGAAAGGAGGTCTTCTCATTTCGGGAGAAAAATTTATATCCTCTATCTTTAAGAGGGTTTCCAAATAATTTTTGTTTTCTTTAAGAAAATCTATTCTCTCCGCATCCGCTTTTAAAAATAATCTGATCTTCTTATCTAAGGGAACTTCCATCTCTGTACAGATATTCCTTACTCCCCTAATTATCTCCTGAATTATTTCCATATCCTTCTCTGCTTTTTCATCTATTAAATCTTCAGCACAAGTAGGCCAGGAGCTTATCATTATGCTCTCCTCTTTTATATCTTTACATTTTTCTTTTATCTTCTGCCACATTTCCTCAGTAATGAAGGGCATAAAGGGATGGAGTAAGCGTAAAAATTTTTCAAATACATAAACAAGTATCTTCTGAACTCTCTCTCTATCTGCGGAGTTCAAAACTGGCTTAGCCAACTCTATATACCAATCGCAAAACTCATGCCAAAAGAATTGATAAATTATGTTTGCCGATTCATTAAAATTGTATGCCTCAAGAGAAGAAGTAACATTAGCGATGGTTTTCTGTAAACGCGAAATTATCCAACGGTCAGCAAGGGATAAGTTATCAAGTGAAGATATTTTAATATCTTCAAAAGATTCAGGTGTATTAGACAAAATAAATCTTCCCGCATTCCAAATTTTATTGCAGAAATTCCTTCCCAATTTAAATTTTTCATCAGATAAGAATACATCCTGTCCTACAGCAGTAATGGAAATAATACTGAAACGCAAAGCATCTGCTCCGAAATTTCCAATTACCTCCAACGGATCGATAATGTTACCTAAAGATTTAGACATCTTCTTCCCCGTTAAGTCTCTTACTGTTCCATGGATATAAACATGTCTAAAAGGGATTTCTCCTATAAATTCAAGCCCAGCCATAATCATCCGTGCCACCCAAAAGAAAATAATTTCCTGCGCAGTTACTAATACTGAAGTTGGATAAAAATAATCCAAATCTTCAATTTTTGATTTTTGATTTTTGATTTTTGATTTTGATACCGGCCAACCTAAGGTAGCAAATGGCCAGAGCCAAGAGGAAAACCAAGTATCTAAAACATCTTCATCCTGAAAGATATCCTTTGAGCCACATTTAGGACACTTCTCCGGCTTTACCTTTGAAACAATGACACCTTTCTCTATCTTTGATTTTTGATTTTTGATTTTTGATTTAAGGTTCTCCCTTTCCTGGCAATTTCTACAATAATAGACGGGAAGTCTATGTCCCCACCAAATCTGCCTGGATATACACCAGTCTCGAATATTTTCCATCCAATTAAGGTATATCTTTGTCCAGCGGGGAGGAAAGAATTTGACTTTTCCTTTCTTTACCACCTTAATTGCGGGCTTAGCCAAGGGTTTCATTCTCACAAACCATTGTAAAGATAAATATGGTTCGATAATTGTATGACAGCGATAACAATGTCCTACAGAATGTTTATAAGGCTCAACCTTTTCTAAAAGACCTAAGTTTTCTAATTCCTCGACTACTCTCTTTCTACATTCAAATCTATCCAAACCCTTAAATTTACCCGCATTCTCATTCATTGTCCCATCGGGATTCATAACCTTGATAAATTCCAGTTTATATTTTTTTCCCAATAGATAATCGTTAGGATCATGTGCAGGAGTAACCTTCACTGCTCCCGTTCCAAAATCCATGTCCACTATCGAGTCAGCAATTATTTTTATCTCCCGATTCATTAAAGGTAGAATTACTTTTTTACCAATAAGTTTTTTATAACGTTTATCGTGAGGATTTACAGCCACCGCTGTATCTCCTAACATCGTCTCTGGCCGGGTAGTGGCTACTACAATATAGTTTCGAGTTTCGAATTTTGAATTGCGAATTTCTTTTTTGAGAGGATACCTAATATAATAGAGTTTACCTTCTATCTCTTCGTAAGGTGCTTCCTCATCAGAAAGGGCAGTCTGACACCGTGGACACCAATTGATGATGTAGTTTCCTCGATAAATAAGACCCTTTTTGTATAATCTTACAAATACTTCCCATACTGCCGAAGAATACTCTTCATCCATAGTGAAACGTGTTCTCTGCCAATCGCAGGAAGCACCTAATTTTTTTAATTGTTGAATGATGGTTGAGCCATATTTTTCTTTCCAAAGCCAAACCCTTTCTAAAAATTTCTCCCTTCCCAGAGCCTGACGGGTTAGTCCCTCTTTAGCAAGGGATTTCTCCACCACATTTTGAGTAGCAATCCCGGCATGGTCGGTTCCGGGAACCCAGAGAGCATTAAAACCTTGCATCCTTTTAAAGCGAATGAGGATATCCTGAACAGTATTATTTAAAGCATGCCCCATATGCAGGATTCCGGTAACATTGGGAGGAGGAATGACTATAGTAAAGGGGGTTTTTTGAGGATCCGGTTCCGCATGAAAGAATCCTTTTTCTTCCCAAAATTTATACCATTTATCTTCTATCTCCTGAGGATTATATCTCGGAGAAAGTTCCATATTTAAGAAAGTGCCTCAACTAATTTTTTGCCCAATTCTTTTGCTTTTTTCAGGTCTTCTTTCTTAGGCTTACCTTCGACAAGTAAAGGTTTAGAAACAATCCTTAAGCTAAATCTCTTAGCCATCCTCTTTAAACTCTCTACTGCCTTACCTCCTCCCCCATGAGAAACAAAGAGAATACAAGGCCGATTAGTTATCTTCCCTTCTGAAGGATAACAGGTTCGGTCAAAAAAATCTTTTAATGCCCCTGCCATATAATCAAAATAATCCGGAGTACCAAAACAATAACCATCGCAAGAGAGCAGATCTTCCAAAGTAGCTGTAAATGCTTTTTTAAAGATTACTTCTATTCCAGATTCTTCCACGCTTTCTTTTATTGCCAAGGCAATTTTTTCAGTATTACCTGTCTGGGTATGATAGACGAGCAATACTTTAGCCATTTTTATTCTCCTGTTTACTTTTTAATAATTTGTATTCGATACTATCTACCAAAGCCTGCCAGCTTGCCTCAATAATGTTCTCCGAAACTCCCACGGTAGTCCACTCATCTTTCTCATCTCGAGATTCAATCAAAACACGTACCTTAGCTGCGGTTCCGGCTTCGGCATTAATTACTCTCACCTTAAAATCAGAAAGTTTCATATCTTTTAAGTCGGGATAGAATTTTTCCAATGCTTTGCGTAAAGCATTATCTAAAGCATTTACTGGTCCATCTCCTTCACTCGCGGTATGCTCTACCACATTTCCTACCTTTACTTTAATCGTTGCCTCCGAACGAATTGTACCTTTTTTATCCTTCTCTACAATCACTCTAAATCCCTCTAAATCAAAGAATTTTGGATAATCTCCTTTTGATTTTCGCAAAAGAATTTCTAAAGAACCCTCTGCTCCTTCGTATTGATAACCTTTATACTCTAAATCTTTTAAAAGAGAAAGAAGCTTTTTAACTGCTTTGGGATCTTTACCAAACTCTATCTTAAACTCTTTTGCTTTGGTAAGTAGAGCACTCTTTCCGGAAAGTTCAGAAACAAGTATTCTCCGTTTATTCCCTACTTTTTCCGGAGGAATGTGCTCATAAGTACGCGGATGTTTCTGGACAGCAGAAATATGCACTCCCCCTTTATGAGTAAAGGCGGATAAGCCTACAAAGGGTGCCTCGTCTCGAGGAACGATGTTAGCTACCTCACTAACAAAACGAGAAATTTCTGTAAGACGAGCAAGCTGTTTATCCGTGATACAATCAATACCCATCTTCAATTTGAGATTAGCAATGATTGAGCAGAGATTGGCATTTCCACAACGTTCTCCATAACCATTGATCGTCCCTTGAACCAAGACTACTCCTCCTCTTACTGCGGTCAAAGAATTAGCTACCGCCAAATCAGAATCGTTATGGCAATGAATTCCTAAAGGAGTCTTTATCCTCTTCTTTACTTCCCGAATTATTTCTGCAATTTCTTCGGGCAAAGTTCCTCCATTTGTATCACAGAGGCTGATGTTGTCTGCACCCGCTAAAGAGGCTCTCTCCAGAGTAGCTAAGGCATATTTTGGATCTGCCTTAAATCCATCGAAGAAATGCTCTGCATCATAGATAACTTCTAATCCCTTAGATTTCAAAAATTTTACCGAATCAAAAATCATTTTCAAATTTTCTTCCAAACTTGTCTGTAAAGCATATTTTACCTGAAGGTCCCAAGATTTTCCAAAAATGGTCACTATGGAAGTACCTGCTTTGATTAATTCCAGAAGATTTTCATCTTTTTCTACTTTTGTATCCTTCTTCCGCGTACTTCCAAAAGCAACCAGTTTTGCTTTCTTAAGGGGAATATTCCTCATTTCTTTAAAGAAATGGATATCTTTAGGATTTGAACCTGGCCATCCTCCTTCGATATAATCGATACCCAATTCATCCAGCTTTTTGGCAATCTTAATCTTATCCTCTACAGAAAAAGAAACTCCCTCTTTCTGTGCTCCATCCCTTAAGGTTGTATCGTAAAGAAAAATCTTCTTAACCATTCTTCACCTCTTTTATTTTTTACCCAACTTAAATGCAGTATGTAAAGCGCGCACAGCCTCTTCAGCAAACTTTTTCCTAATCACACAAGATATACTTATCTCAGAAGTAGAAATCATTTCAATATTGATCTTATGTTTTGCCAGGGTAGAAAACATTAAAGAAGCAACTCCTGGATGACTCTTCATTCCCACTCCCACTATAGAAACTCTGGCAATGTCTTCATCATAAATAACATCTTCCGCATCGACTTTTTGGGCAACTTTTCGGGTAATCTTTAATGCCTTTTTTAAATCTGTCTTAAGCACCGTAAAAGATATATCTGTTCTACCGGTGTGACTCACATTTTGAACAATCATATCTACATTTATCCCTGCAGAAGCAATTTCCGTAAAGATTGTGGCAGCAATTCCCGGTCTATCCGGAACATTACAGATAGTTATTTTTGCCTCATTTTTACTAAAAGTAACTGCACTGACTACCGGACCTTCCAACATCTTTTCTACCTCCTTCACAATATACGTTCCCGGTTTATTGTTAAAGGAAGAACGAACATAGATAGGAATATTAAACTTCTTAGCTAATTCAATAGAGCGTGCCTGCATAACTTGTGCTCCTAAAGAAGCCATTTCCAACATCTCATCATAACTTATCCGTTCAAGCTTTCTTGCTTCTGGAACTATTCGGGGATCAGCAGTATAAATTCCTTCTACATCTGTATATATCTCACAGAGTTCTGCATTCAAAACCTTGGCTAAAGCAACTGCAGAAAGGTCAGAACCTCCTCTTCCTAAGGTAGTGATATCCTGATCCTGTGTAACTCCCTGAAAACCAGCCACAATAACAATATTACCTTTATTCAATTCTTCTAAGATTCTTTGGGTATTTATATGGATAATCCTTGCCTTAGTATGCACATTATCGGTAAGAATTCCTACCTGTATTCCCGTAAAAGAGATTGCTTTATAACCTAATCTATGAATTGCCATAGCAAGCAGAGCAGAAGACATCTGTTCTCCGGTAGAAAGGAGCATATCTAATTCTCTTTCCGGAGGAGAAGAAGTTATTTGATGTGCCAAATCGATCAATTCATCGGTAGTATCTCCGGGAGCAGAAACAACCACGACTAAAGAAAACCCTTTCTTCTTATAAGAGACAATTCTTTGAGCAACATTCTTAATCCTTTCCGGATTGGCTACCGAAGTCCCTCCATATTTTTGGACAATTATTTTACCCATTTCCCTTTTTTAAAAATAATTTCCTTGCTTCCCAGACTACAAAGAGAGCAAGAAGAATCAAAATAAAATCTATACTTACCAATAAGAAATTTTTCTCCACAAAAAATTTCTTAAACTGGAAAAATAAAGCTCCTAAAGTGGTAAAGAGCATAAATATTGCCGGAAGAAGCACAAAATAACTTTTCTTCTTTGCCAAAATTAACCAGCTAAAAATAACGATAAGGCTAAGTCCCGCCACCAATTGATTGGAAGCTCCAAAGATAGGCCAAAGTTTCTCCCATTTACCGGTAAAGGAAAGTAAGGCACTTAAGAGAATTACAATTAAGGTAGATAAATATCTATTCTTTATCCTGAAAAGTTCAGAAAACAGATATCTACCAATACGGGTTGCTGTATCCAAGGTAGTCAGAATAAAGGCATTTAATATAAGAATAGCAAACCCTTCTCTATAGCCAAATAGGAAAGAACCAGTCAATTTACCAAAACCTTTTCCAAAAGCACCAATAGGTCCTCCATAATTTGCTAAAACATTATTTAAATCTTTTTGAGAAGAAAACCCTGTAGCCACCACTAAAACCGCCATTACCGCCAGTAATCCTTCGGTAAGCATTGCTCCATAACCAATCTTAAAGGCATCCTTCTCATTAGAAAGTTGTTTAGAGGTTGTTCCCGAAGAAATAAGGGAATGAAAACCCGAAATTGCTCCACAAGCAATGGTTACAAAGAGCATGGGCCAGAGATAACCGCTCTTTGTATTATAAGCGATAAAAAAGGGAAGATTTATTTTTGGAGAAGAAATAAAGATTCCTAAATATCCAAAAATTAAACCAAAAAACAATAAGAAACTGGAAAGGTAATCACGGGGTTGTAAAAGTAAATTTACCGGAAGTATAGAAGCAAAATAGCAATATAAGAAAAGGATAACCATCCAAAAATTTTTTCCTTCCATAAAATAAATTTTAAGTGGGAAAATATTCCCTAAAAATAAAAAGAAAACCAACCCTATTAATCCCAAGAGAGTAACGAAGAACTGGTTTAATCTTAATCTATATAAAGCAAATCCCACCAGGATAGCCAAAGGTATCAAACCTAAAGAAGGAAAGACAATTTCCGGTTGAACCACAAAGGTCTCTGCAGAAAGGACTGCAAATACCGCAATAACCAAAATTAAGGCAAGAAAGACAAAGGAAGAGAAAAATATCTTTGTCCTTTTGCTAATTAAATCTCCACTTATATCCGCTATTGAGCGGGCATCATTACGCACAGAGACAATTAATGCACCAAAGTCATGCACTCCTCCCCATAAAATTGACCCCAAAACGATCCAGAGTAAACTTGGCCCCCATCCCCAAAGAGAAAGAGCAATAATTGGACCTAAAATCGGTCCTGCTCCCGCAATAGAAGCAAAATGGTGTCCAAAGAGAATCGTCCAGTGACGGGAAGCAACCAAATCTACTCCATCTTTTTTTACACATGCAGGAGTCGGTCTTTGGGGGTCTATATCAAAATTCCTCTTTAGGTATTTTCCATAGAATAAATACGCGGACAAAAAGAGGAAAAAAACAATAAATATAATAGTTAAAGCGTTCATTCTTTTATAAAGTAATCCATTAACTTATAACCCTCTTCTATTCTCCAATCACTCTCCTGGGCACTTCTCTCATTAAACTTTTCTACCCCATCTTTTTCTACCCCTTTACCATACATAGCAAAGAATACTGGTAGAGCTGTATGGGTGCGTAGGGAAAGAGGTGTGGGATGGTCAGAAGAAACCAAAATACGAAAATCTTTATCTTTCATTTCTTTCAAAATAGTACCCAAAATAAAAAAATCGATCTTTTCGATTACGGAAATTTTCTCTCTCAAGTCTCCATTATGCCCTGCTTCATCGGGTGCCTCTACATGGATGAATACAAAGTCTTTTTCTTCTAATGCCTTTAGGGCTTCTTTAGCTTTACCTAAATAATTGGTATCATAATATCCAGTTGCTCCCTCTACATAGAGAGGCTCAAGTCCAATTATTTTCCCCAATCCTTTAATCAAATCTACTGCAGAAATCACATTCCCCTTTAATTTATATTTTTCAAAAAATTTAGGTAAATTTGGTCTTTTACCCTGTCCCCAGAGCCAAATCATATTTGCAGGATTTTCCTTAAGGTCGATCCTTACCTGATTTATCTCATGGTTCTTAAGTATCTTTTGGGAACTTTCCATCAATTCCATAATTATCTCTCTATCTTTTCCTTTGGGTAAAAACTTATCGATCCTTTTACCCATAATATCGTGGGGAGGAGTACAGAGTAAATCTTCTCCTATATCTTTAGCAACCATTATATGCCTATAGCTTACCCCTGGATAGAAGTGAATATATTCAGTAGAAAGTTTTTCATTGAGGAAATCGATTAAAACTTTTGCTTCTTGAGAACTGATATGTCCAGCACTGTAATCTACCATTATCCCATCCTCTACCGTAACTAAATTACAACGAAAAGCAACCTCATTCTCTTTTAAATCTATACCTAAATTTACTGCTTCTAAGGGTCCTCTTCCCGTATAAAATTCTTTAGGATTGTACCCCAATAAAGACATAATGGCAATATCTGAGCCAGGAGGCAGGGAAGGAGGAATTGTTCTTACCCAACCTACTTTTCCATTTTTAGCAATATAATCCATATTCGGAATCTTTGCCACTTCCAGAGGAGTCCTCTCCCCTAAGTCGGCAAGAGGTAAATCCTGCATCCCATCTCCTACCAAAAAAATATACTTCATCTCGGGATTCTCCCTAAAAATATGAAAATATATTATAGCAAGTGAGATATAAAATTCAATTTAAAAATTAATTTGAGTATGGTAAAATTAAAAACAACCGGAGGAAAGATGAAATACATAGTGGTTACGGGAGGAGCAGGATTTATTGGAGCAAATGTTATAAAGAGGCTCAACGAGTTAGGAGAAAAAAGAATCCTTGTTGTAGACAATCTAAATTGCTCGGAGAAATGGAAAAATCTTATCGACTTAAATTTTGATGACTATATCCATAAAGATAAATTTATCGAAGAAATAGAAAAAGAGAGTTTTAAAAATTCTATCCAAGCAATAATCCATCTGGGAGCAAGAAGTGATACTACGGAAAAAGATATCGATTTTTTGATGAGAAACAATTATGAGTATACAAAAACATTAGCCAAATGGTCTTTAAAAAACAGGGTAAGATTTATCTACGCTTCCAGTGCAGCAACTTATGGAGATGGCTCTCAAGGATTTTCCGATGAGCACTCTCTAATTCCCCTTCTAAGACCCCTAAATGCCTACGCCTATTCCAAACATCTCTTTGACCTCTGGGCATGGAGGAATAAAATTTTAGATAAGATAGTAGGTTTAAAATACTTTAATGTCTATGGACCAAGAGAAAGTCATAAGGGAGAGATGCGCAGTGTGGTTCTTAAAGCATATGAGCAGATTAAGAAAGAAGGAAGAATTAGACTTTTCAAATCTTATCGTCCTGATTACAAAGATGGAGAACAGATGCGCGACTTTATATACATTAAAGATGCGGTAGAGATGACCTTATTTTTCCTTGAGAAACCCAAAATAAATGGGATTTTCAATGTGGGAACAGGTATACCCCGTTCCTGGAACGATTTAGCAAAGATAGTCTTTTCCACCTTAGAAATTAAACCAAAAATTGAATACATGGAAATGCCTGAATATTTAAAAGATAAATATCAATATTTCACCAAGGCAGAAATAAACAAAATAATTAAGGCAGGTTACCATAAGCCAATTTTATCTCTGGAAGAGGGAATAAAGGATTATATTTTAAACTATCTTGAAAAAACAAAAAGCTCTTTTTCACAGATGGACACAGATACCTAAAGATCCTACCCAAAACAATCAGCATCCTCCTCTAAGTAATCTCCCGTTTTTGTATAAACCATTGCCCGGCAACCAAAACAATTTTTTATTTTACACTTCCCACATCTTCCCTTTAAATTCTCTTTCTGACGAAGGCTATTAAGGAGAGAGGATTTTTCCCAGAGAACATCCAAAGAATCATACAATAAATTGCCTATCTCAAAAGTAAATCTTCGACAAGGAAATACTCCTCCATGAGGAAGTATTGCTAAACCATATCTTGCCACCACACATTCAGCAAGATATAAATTTGCTTTATCTCCTACAAAATTTACCTGCAGGGCACGGGTAGATAGAACGTCTCGGAGACTAAAATCCTCTTTACATTGTTTAAAAATTTCTCGATATAAATTTAATAATCTCTCCTTAGAGACTAACTCCTGGGGAATATCTCTACCTTGTCCTAAAGGAAAAAATCTTTCTAAAATAAATCCCTCTATACCCAGACTCTTAGAGAAGAAAAAAAGTTCTTTTGCCTCTTCATAATTTGAATTCATTAAGGTAAACATAATAAAAATTTTAAAAGGACTCTTTTCTTTTAAAACCTTAATATTTTCCAGCACTTTTCTAAAATTTCCCTTTCCCCGAATGTAATCGTTAGTTTCAGGGGTAGTTCCATCTAAGGAAACAAATATCTTATTTAAAGAAGAATTCAAAATTTTCTCTAAATATAGATTAAGTAATGTCCCATTGGTAATCAAATTTATTTCGGAAATCCTTTCCCTATTTTCAAGATAGGAAAGCAAATCCCACAATTCTGGCTTCAAAAGTGGCTCTCCTCCCGTTAAAGAAATAGAAACCCTTGCCTTCCATTTTTCCATCGTATTTAAAATATTCTCCGAAATTAAAATCAATCCTTCTTTAGACAGTTCTCTTTCACCCGAGAAATCATCCTGATAACAATGGATGCACCTTAAATTACATCGGTCGTTTATATGCCACTGAATATAAAATTCTTCCATTTTTATTCCAAAATTCCTTCCCATTGCTCAATCCCTCTTTTTAATTTTTCAAGAAACTTTCTAAAATTAGAAGCAGGCCTATCCCTTTTTAAAGCCTCCTCTTTAATTTCCTCTAATTTTTCTAAGTACTTATTTATCTTCTCAGGCTTATCTCCGCATTTCTCCTCTAAGACCTCAAGAAAATACTTAATTGCGGTCAGATTTTTAATGAATTCATCCTTACTTTCTTCCGAAACAGCATAAGCTATATCAATAAATTCAGATAAGTTTTTTGCATAATTAAATTGAGAAGAAAACTCTATAAAATTCTGAATATTATGGGAAACACCACCAAAAATACGGGGGTCATTATTAGATAAAATTTTGGTAATTTCTAATATCTTTTTTAATAGGCTATCCACATTTTCAACTCTTGCGTTATATAATTTTCTACTGATATGGACTGCATGAAAAAGAGTATGGTAGAAATCTTCTTCAACATTTTTAAGCTCTGGCCAATTTTTAAGAAATTCTATTATTTTAGGATAGACCTCATAAACTTCTTTCTTTATCCCTTCATATTCTAAACTTACATCATCCGCATATTCTATAAATTTTAAACTCACTAAGAGAAAGCATCTTAAATAATTACGAAATTCTTTTGGTTCAGAGATTAAATCTTTCTTTTTTTCTACTATGGAAATATAATCTTCTATAAGAAGAAGGGAGGGAAGCTCAAAATTTTTGCCTTTTTTGATAATTATAGAATTAAGTAATCCTAAGACTCTTTGTCCAAAGTTATTTTCCAATTCACCTTTAGAGGAGAGGATGACTTCATTAAAACAAATAAGATTTTTTATATATTCTTCTATAGCATAACGATTATTTATTTTACTAAATTGAAATGCCCAAAGAGAAAGTTCCCGAAGTAAGTTTACCTCTATACCAAATCTGTCTAAAGTAATGGCCAATTCCTTAAGCCCATTAAGTACACCTTCAACTTCTGAAGGGTAGTGAGGCTGAACGCGGGGAAGTTCGTTAAAAATAATCTTTATTATTCCATTTATCTCAATACTTCTCCAGGTTGTGGGAAAATTATTAATAAATTCTTTAAAAATTTGAATATTCTGTCTCCATAGCTCAATATTACGTTGAGAAATGCACAGAAGCTTATCGAGAATAAATTCTAATTCTTTTATCCCTTTTTCTGAACAAAGAGCGGCAAAATTTTCTAATTCCTCTATCTCCTCTCCAGTTAATCTTTTCCCTAAATAATGCTCAATCTCTTCTAAATAGGATGCACTTACTCTATTATCCTTAACCCTTCGGGCATAAATGGGAAAAGGAAGAAATAGAGAAATTAAAAGAATAAAAAGGAGGAATTTATATTTCATCGCCTTTAATTTTTCTCTCCATTTAAATTATATAACACACAAATATATCATCGTCAAGCCACACCATATTTATGCAGATATATCTTTAAGGAAGGAATTATGGATTATTTTTATTGCAGAACATTTTTGAACCTAAGAACTTAAATCCGAATTATGAAATAAAAATTTATGATTAAAATAGTGAATTTTACCCTTATGTAAAAAGATAATTTACATACGCTTTTAGGATTAACTAAATGATATGAAAGATTGTATAACTATTTAACTTCGGCTTCTATTATAGAATATATTAATTTATATAATTCTTTTTGGTCAGTAATTTTCCCTTTATTCTCTGAAACTTTTTTCTTAACTTCATTAAAAAGTTCACGTATTTTCTCTTTACTTAAGTTACTTAATAAAGTTTTAGTTTCTGCTATTGCTTGAAGAATATTTCTACCACAGAGCATAAGATAAGCTCTTATAAATTCTTCAAACTCTCCTCCTAAAATAAGCTTAAGTTCCTCATCGGGAGGAATTTCTACATCCAAATTTCGACATACTTGAATTATTTGTTGATTTATTAAACTTTTTTCTAAATCATCATTTCCCAATATTATATACCTTGTGTTTATCCCTCTATTAATTAATTTTTCCTCAAGTCCTAAATGTCCAATCCCTCTGATAGTAAAGAATATTTTATCCGGATTATTTTTTATAAGGTATTCTAATTGTTCTGCAAAATGCTCATCTCTTTGCTTTACGTTCAGTTTCCAAAATGTATCAATATAAATTTTTTTGTACATTACATAATTCCCTATATCACCATTCAAAAAATACAATCGTGCTAGTTTATTAACCTCCAGCGCATCAAAATTTACAATTTCTTTCCAATTATCATAAGTAAGGTCTTCCATATAGCATTCAACTTTATTTCTTGCTAATAAGGTATATAATTTATTGTAGGTAGAGTTAGAGTCATAAATAGCTACCCCTGTTTTTATGTTTTTAATTTCTTCTTCGAGTGTTTTTTTAATCTCTTGGAACGCCTCTTCTTCACTAATATTTTTAAACCGCATCGTATGCTCAACAGATTCATAAGGAATCAAACCTAACTCATCTATGTAGGCTATTTTCTTATTCTTTTTCTCTATTTCATTAAATATATAATTAAGTGTCTTTTCCCATCTTTCAAATTCATCATCGTGATAAGCATAGATAATGTAAAAATTTGTATCCCCTTTACCTTTATCACACCAAACATTCGTAGGTATAGGAGCAATAATAAAACCTCTATCCCATAGGTCAATAAATTCATCTTGAGTTAAAGTCTGTAGCCCTTTCTTGTCCTCTATATCAAAAAAAATTCCCCTTTTACTTACATTAACCAAATCACCCGAAGCTATACATAAAAAAGGAGATCTAATATTCTCTATATCTTTAAAATCTACTAAACAAAAAAAGTCGTATAACAATCCTGCTTTTCTTTTATCATGTAATTTTTCATAAAAAATTTTAAAATCCGATAAATCATCAGCTAAACAATTGGCGAGCTTTATTAAAAAGAAAAAAAGAAAACAAAAACATATTTTTAAAAATAAAATTTTATTTTTCATTTTCCTATGATTTAATTATTATAATATTAAGGCCCTGTTAATTCCAATCCTAATATATCTGAAAGAGAATGTTGTCTACCCCAAGCTATCATACTGGGTATTAGAAGTAAACCCAAGGGTGTCTCTAAAGGATCTGTCATTTCTGCATAATTACCAAAACACTCTGCATCCCGAAGGGCACCTTTAGCAAGTACAACAAGACTCTGCGAACCAAGAGGAAAAACTTGAGGTATACCAGAACCTTTAGAGAATATAGAATATTCCATGGCTGCAGGCTGTAGTTCTTCTTCTAAAAGTGACTCCCCTAAATACATATAAATCCATTGTCCAATATTACCCATGCTTGGATAGGGTAATGGTGAGAGAAAGCTACCAATTAAAGTACCTTGAGCACATTCACCTATTTTAGCCCCTAACTTTAGGAAACCTTCTGTAACATATTCACCATAACCAAAAATTATATTTAAGGTTTTTAATAGCAATGTGATAGGATGATCTTGCCCAAATCTTAGCGTGGCAGCTGAAGCAGATAAATTAAAAGGTAAAGAGATTAAATTTCCAGGCATTAGCTCTATCCCTTCTATCCCTTCTAATCCCAATCCTACCCCCAGTTGTCCGGGGTTAAAAATTATACCAAATATAAGAGAATAGACCGTATTAGTTAAATATATATCATCGATATTATTAAGAAAATCAATTATATCACCTCCTCCGGCATTACCCATGAGCGGAATAAAAGGAAGAAACATAGTAGAACCTCTCATCGCCCCTTGTATAGCTAACGCTGTTGATATTACGACTCCCTTAGGAATTGTCAATCCTCCAATTGTCAATGCAGGCGGAAGTGCTGCATCTAAATAACCAGCTAAAGCCCAAGGGCTTATAAAACTTAAAACTAATCCTCCTGCTAAAAAAAGATGCTTCCAAGTAAAATCAAAAAATCTAATCTCTCCCGCTATCTGCCCATCGCGCGGTTCATATAAATCCTCAGCATGAGGAAAGGTAAGATATTTTACCACCTCTTTATATCCCATATCTTCTATTTCCTTTAAATAATCCTCTAACTTATCAGAATGACTAAAAACGCGACCTTTACGTTTTTCCTCCTCAAGTTCCTCTCTTCCTCTAAGAAGAAAATAGAAATAAACAAAATCCATCTCTACCTCATCTCCCCCTAATTCCGGATACCCTGCTTTATAAACTTTCCATAAAATATCTTTATAAAGATGTTCTTTATCTTCTTCTTTTACGAGATTGCCAATTAAACTATCTACCCACTTTTTAAAATCTTCATAGTCACTAAAAGTATTTTCATTAATATTTTCATAATGGGGACGAGAAAAATCCATAACTATTTTACCCGTTAGAGGGTCAAAAAATACAGAAGAAAAAACTCTCTTAAATTCATGGACAGGTATTTGTGCAAGTGTGCCGCTATCGGGACCTTCCCCGCTCTGTGGAGGATTTATTGTATGCACTATATTACTTATAAATTCTGTAATAGTCTGTATACCAGATAATATGCTACTTGCAATTTTATCCCATAAATCTGGAACTTTTTCTATACCCTCCAGTAAACCTTGACATTTCTGCTGCTGAAGTTTTTTCTGAAAATTTATAACTAAAGCATATTGTTTTGCTTTATCTATGGCTTCTATAAAAGCTTCTACTATAGAAATTGCATTATTAGAATTATCTAAAGAAATTTTTCCCGTGGTTTGGGGTTCTTCAAAGGATCCCATATATACTAAATTGTCTAGCGATAGCAAGTTGTATAGTGATTCTGGTGTATCGGTTAAACCATTGAGAACTTCCTGCTTAGCCTGAAAACGATGATGTATAATTGATTCTTCCGCGGTGGATCCCGGAATAACATAATCCAAATATAAATTTAAAATTCTGCTATCACTCTTATTAATAATATACTCTATTACAACCTGAAATCCCCCAGGAGAATGTATAACTAACTGCTTTTTTTCTAATGCTCCTAAAGGGGATGGATAAATAGTGGACTGATAAGTCAAATCATTTTTTAAATTATAATTTTTTAAATTACTCCAAAACACCTCCCAACTATTATTTGCCTTTGTAAGTGCATCTTTAAGCACATCTACAGTATTCATATTTAAAAATTGTATCGAAGGTATCCAATGGTCTACTAAAGAACTACCTTCTACTGAACTCATAATATATCCCTCACCTGAAGGTATAAATGTTCTTTTTACACTCTGATTATTAAAATAATCATAATACCAAATTTCTGTTGGTGTAACACTCACATTATATCTTTTCCCATATTTTAAATTTCCCAGCGCATCAAAAACACGCTCTTCTTCTAAAGTGAGTCCTCCAACAAATACACTTATAGCGTTACCCATTGCTTCATCAAAAATATAGTAGTCCATTATAAAATCCTGAAGAATACTATCATCCGTCAGAGACGCCAGAGGATAATCCTTTGATAAAACCAATTCCCGCTTACCTAAATACTCACCTCGAGAAGAATATTCCTCTGAAGAATATTCCTCTATAGTAAGCATATTTTTAGAAATATCTTTAATTACTTTAAGTTTTCTATATACAGCATGATTATCAGGAGGGGTTATTTTTATCTTCCACGGACCCATTCGTTCTACTCTATATCCTTTTGCCGTAAGATCTTTCTCTAACAAATCAAACAAATTATTCCAAATTGATTTTACATTGTCTAAGTAGGAATACCCACTTAGTGGCTCTCCTACAGCAGGTTTACAGTAATCTATAACATCTTGTAAGTCAAGGATAATTGGTGTTTTACCATCAAAATGTATACCTAAATAATCGAGTAGTTTAGTAAGTAAGGGTGCATCATAACCTACTGCTTTTTCAAGAAAATAAGTATCCGCTCCAGCAGGCTCTATACTCAAAATTGTCTCTATCTGTGGATTCACTTGGGTATTTGATAATCCCCTTAAACTCCCTCTAATTAAGGTAGCGCGGGTAGATAAATTAGACACTGTTTCTTTTTTAATATCATCATCAGTATAAAATGCACAGAGAACTTCATTAATATCCTCCCAATTATTTATACCTAAAATGGAAGAATCTAAAGAATCAAAATTGTATTCCCTACATATAATTTGATTGTACACATCTGCCAACAGAAGTCCCGATTCAAAAAAATAATTAGGAACTGCCATGATTACTTTCCCAATTGTACCGTCTATATTCTGATGAACTTCTATTAATTTTACCGATGAAGTAATAACTCCTACCATTTTGTCGGTCAGTGTGTAATTATATTGGAAGTAACCCCTAATTATACCCTTGTCATTTTCTATATTATATGAGCCTATAACCCCATATATATTTTTTTCAATATCAATAATGGATTGGGATATTTCGTAATGAATATGTTTCCCTTCTTTATACATATCCCCAGTAATTTTTCTATTAGAGCCATCTACTACCTCATTATAGTCAATTATTTTATAATCTTTATAATCGCCTTGGTTTTTTAAAATTTCCTCTATCAAATTTGTTAAAAAATTATAATCGTTGTTAAGATAATAATTTTTAAGAGAATTAATTAGAAAATCAATTAATGGAATAACCTTCTCTCTTCCAGAAAAAAGATATTGTGTATTATGGGTGCCTTTATTAACCTGTAAGATACCTCCTTCGGGAGTAAAATAAATTTCAATAATAGTATCCTTCCCATCCGTAATTTTAAACTCTCCCGAAGTAGTGGGATTATAAATGTAATCGCTAATCTTATCCCAAGAAGTTGCATCAACTATCTCATCCCGAGACATTTCCTTTAGCAAATGCAATTGAAAAATACAATAAATACCATTTTCACTTGTTTCGTATAGAATAGTAGAATTTCCTAAGAGTTCTTGAGTTAAAACTCTCCAAACTCCCGGAGAATTTTTAATATAAAAAGTATTTATCCCCCCTAAAGAAATTTTTTTAATAAGTACCGCCCCTTCTTCAGGAATCTCAAAATCGTAAAGAGCAGTAAGCTTATTATTATCCAGTCTTTGGACTCTAAAATGGGTAACTTTACCACTTTCTTCTGAAAACTGTATATTGTCAAATTTTAATTCCATTTTTTTATTTTCTATATAAAGTGAATAAGAACTTATATTTTTGTCTTTTAACTCTAAATTATCCAATTTAAAGGAATATAACATTGTCCCATTTAATTCATATACTTCTGCTTCTAATGAGCCTGATTCACTTAAAAAAGCATCCGCAGAACCATAATAAGTTTTATTATCAGGGAAAACATAACAAAAGACTATTTTATTATCGACTATGCCAAATAACTGAATAATTCCATTATCGTATATCCGCTTTGTTAATGCAGGATTCCCTTTGGTAGAAAGATAATCTTTAAATGGAGAGTTAGATAACTCTGTATAATCAAGATTACTTTCTATAAAATTTACTCCCTCTAACCCTAGAGGTTTCCCCTCTTTGTCAAATAAACAAAAACTATAAAAAAACCCGCCAACTTCTCCAAGTATACCTTGTGCATCTTTTAAGAAAACATTAGCCATAACCTTAGCCACCTGTGGGACCTGTAAGCTTTCATAACCAATCTGTTCCACAAGTTTACCATCAAAATTAATATACGGTATATGCGATGAGAAAAGAAGAAAATATGAAAGCGCATAAGGTTTATCAATAATCGTAGCTTGGAGGTGATCCGCAGGTCTACGACTACTATCGAGAATAGTAAATAAATACTTATCTTCATTGAGTATAAAAGTAAAATTTCCTTTACTAACGTCTATTTCAATTCCTATCTTTTTATAACTCGTTCTTCCAATTTGGAAATCATATAAATATAATTTAATGTTTTCCCTACCACCATCGCCTTTCTCATAAACCATCAATGGTCTACCGTCAGTAGTAAGAAGACTATATACTTTATTTGACCCATTGCTTTCTTCTTTATATTGTAATCCCTTTGAAACTGCTTTGGCACTGATGATTCTAAAATAATTTTCCCAAGAAAACAGCGCATTCTGATATTCATTCCAACTAATATTTCTCCCATTAAATCCACCCAGGTCAAATCCTTCAAAGAACTTTACATAAGCCGCTCCTGAAAAAGTATGAAGCCAATCCGATATTTGATAAATGTCGTCCGGCTTTAACCCTAAATCTTCTGCCGTCTTAAGAGAATAGCCTTGCGCAGAGATTCCTTCAGAGGGTGCCCCAGTGGAGGCATAAAAAAAACCTCCTTTCTCACTACTTTCTCCACGACTTGGTTCTAATGTAAGGGAAGGGCTCATAATTTGTTGAAAAGAAAATGAAAATGTTATAAAATGATTATAAAAATACAAAAAAACTATGAAAATATAATATTTATTTCCTCTTTTTAAGTTCTTCATTATCTTTCTAACCTTTGGTTTTAAATTACTTACTACTAACCTCATTTCTTTAAGAAAGAGGTGTGAGCTGACCATTATAAGCTAGCCACCTCACACCCTATTCTTTAAAAAACTTTTCTCTCTATATTAAACCTCCAATTTTCCCAAAAACCTTTTTATAGAGCAGAGTCGATTGCTTTCGCTATAAAATCCTCTTGTTGCCATTGAGCCGCAAGCTCTCCTACACCCAATGCCCTTGCCAGGGTTGCCATATCTACTTTAACTTGCCGTAAAGCGTCGGGGTTTTTCTCCTTCATCTTATCAATAACCATTTGTCCAGTTAAAGCCGCGAATTCTGGAAGTGCCTTTATCTCTTCATCGGATAACATCTTTAAATCATCATAGTTCCTCCCAGTCATTACTGCTAGAGCCAATAAAATAGAATCATTTATAGTTCTTTCTAAATCTTTGGCCGCTACTTGGTCTCGAGATAACCCTGTTGTTGTCTTTCCTAATGCCTCAGAGCTATAATTACTTTGTATACTACTACTAACTTTACTCTGATCAATTGTCCTTGTTGCCTCCTCAGCACTAATTTTTATAGTTGATTGAAGAATGTCTGAAGCTGATATACCCGTAAAAGCAAATGCTTTTGAAGCATAGAAAATTATAAACATCATTCCTAATCCTATCCCGATTATCTTTTTCATTTCTCCCCTCCTTTTTAGTTAAATAATTTTTAATTTATTTTTACACCCCGAGAATGTCTCGAGGCGAGAATCGGAAATTTAATTCTTAATTTTTATTTTTATTTTTCCTCTCCCACCTCCTTTATATTTCAAAGAACTTTTTCTATATTATATATAACATATTTTTTTAATTTTGTCAAGTACTGCACCTTATTTTTTTATTTTTGCTTCCCATTTTATATATAACATAGATTTCATAAATCGTCAAGGGGTAAAATTAAAAGAAAAAATTTTTAGAGGCTCCTTCTTTTTGTTAGGAAAATCGCTATGAGTAAGAAGAAATAGTATAAAATAACTCCAGGAAAAGAGAAATGGGAAAGGATAAAAAAACCTCCCGGAAGTTTACTTAAGTATTTTATAAACTTAAGGAGAAGCTCAATAAAGAGAAAATTGGTATTTAAAAACGGCTCTCCTAAGCATGGCGAAAAAAGTAAAAAGATTATCCCACTGGCTAAGATAAAAAAGGTTAAAGGAATAACGATAAGGTTAGCGAGAATAGCTATAGGATTTACCATTTTAAAATAGTAGGCAATTAGACCGGCAGAACCTAACCAGGCACTTAAGGAAAGGATAAACATTTTTAAAAAGTATCTCTTTATTCTCTCCTTACGAGAGTATTTTATTTCTATAGCTTCTTTTTTAAACCAATCTTGGGTTAGAAATAACGAAATTATGATACTTAAAACTACCAAAAAGGAAAGTTGAAATCCTACATGGAATAACTGATAGGGCTGAATTAGAAGGATTATCCAGCAGGCTAAGGATAGGCTGTTTAAAATATTTCCTTCTCTCTTTATTAATAATCCCCCTAAATAAACTCCACTCATAAGCGAAGCTCTCATTACTGGAGGTTTTGCTCCGGTAAGAATAGAGTAAAGAAAGACAAAAACGATGAGTAAGAGATAAGCAAATTGACGGGGAAATCTGAGGATTTTTAAGAAAAGATAACCTAAGTAGACAATCATTCCTACGTGTAGACCACTTATGGCTAAAATATGGATTGTGCCTGTCCGGATAAAATTCTCTTCTATTTCTTTGGGAACCCTCTGACGCTCTCCTAAAATTAAAGCAGATAAAATAGCCTGATGGGGATAAGGAAGGTTTTCATTAATAATCTGATTTAATTTCTTTCTCAGCGAAAAAAGATAATTAAAGGGATGTTTGCTCTTTTTTATAATCTGGTAAGATTTGAGGATTAAAATAGCTTGGATAGGGGAAGAGGATTTTTCTTCTTTTATCAAAATTCCTTTAGAAAGCAAAATATCTCCATAATTAAAACTGGGCTCTTTTCCAAAGATATAACATCTTATTTTTCCGGAGGTGGAAAGCCATACATCTTTATCTAATAAAGATATTACATCTGCTAAGAAGATAAACCTTTTCCCTTTTCCTTCTATATAAGAATTAACTTTCAATTTAAACCAATTCTCTCTCTTCTTTTCTCTAATCTGATAAACTATATTATTTTTGGGCAAAGTTCGGGCATTCTCAAAGCGAAGTATCCCTAAGAAGAAGGAGATAGAGAGGATAAGGTATAGGCTCAATTTTTTAATTATTAAAAGGAGAAAAAAATTTATGAGGATTAAAAGGGCAATTAAATTAAAATTTAATTTTATGAAATAGGCTAAGACTATACCTAAAATAAAAAATAAAACTATAGAGAATAAGGAAGGAAAACTGAACTTTTTCTCCACGTTATCGGGTTTATTTTATGATGATATATTTAGAAATCTCTTGGAGCTTCTGAGAACCTATTCCTTTTATTTTAAGTAATTGGTTTATCTCTTTAAATGGACCGTTTTCTTTACGGTATTCTAAGATAGCTTCCGCTAAAGAAGGACCTATACCGGGAAGAGCCAGAAGTTGGGAAAAGTTTGCTGAGTTTATATCTACCTGAGGATAAATGAGCTCTTTTTCTTCTTTACTTAAGGGGGTCCTTTTTTCTAAGAGACGATTCTTAAAACAGAAGGAGGAAAATATACCTAAGAATAAGCAAACAAAAATAAAAATTAAGGCTCTTTTCTCTTCTTTAGTAAACCAGGTCATCTAAACCACTAAATTTACCAATCTACCTGGCACAAAGATGAATTTTTTTATCTCCTTACCTTCAATCCATTTTCTTATCTTCTCATCCTTAAGCACAATCTCTTTTACCTCTTCTTCTTTTAGATGAGAAGGAATATCTATTTTGGAACGGACTTTACCATTTACCTGAACTACTAAAGTGATAAATTCTTCCCTGACCAATTCTGGGTCATACTTAGGCCAGGGATTCTTTATTATGCTCTCCCGGTAGCCAAGTTTTTCCCATAATTCTTCACAGATATGGGGAACAAAGGGAGAAAGAAGAAGTAAGACTTTCTCAATGGCATTTTTAATCTCTCTTCTTGATACCAATCTTTTTTCACTCATTACCCTGTAGAGCTCATTTACCAATTCCATAATCCCGGAAATAGCGGTATTAAAGCGGAATTTTTCGATATCTTCCGTAACTATCTTTATTGTCTGATGGGTCTTTTTAATTAGGGACTCGTCCTTCCCTTCCTCAGCAAAATTTAAGGATGAAAAATTTTCTACTAATCTCCAAACCCGATTTAAGAATCTCCAAGCCCCTTCTAAACATTCATCTTTCCAATCGATTTCTGCCTCAGGAGGAGCAGAAAAAAGGATCCCTAAACGCAAGGTGTCTGCTCCATATTTCTTTATTATTCCATCAGGATCGACAATATTACCCCTCGATTTCGACATCACTTTCCCATCCTTTAAAACCATCCCTTGAGTCAATAAAGATTTGAAAGGTTCATCAAATTTAACCAGACCTATGTCTCTAAAGAATTTGGTAAAGAAGCGGGAATAGAGAAGATGTAGAATAGCATGCTCAATTCCTCCAATATACTGATCTACAGGCATCCAATAATCAACCTCTTTTTTATCAAATACCTCCTTATCATTTCTGGGACTACAGAATCTCAAGAAATACCAGGAAGAGTCAAAAAATGTAGCCATAGTATCTGTCTCTCTAAAAGCATCCTTACCACAGTGAGGGCATTTTGTCTCTACAAACTCCTTCACCTGCTTAAGGGGGCTTCCACCCTTTCCAGTAATTTTAATCTTTTCGGGGAGTAAAACGGGTAAATCACTCTCTGGAACAGGAACCATTCCACAATTTTTGCAATAGATAATCGGGATAGGTGTTCCCCAATACCTCTGCCGGGAAATCAACCAATCCCGCAGACGCCATTTAACCGCTCTTTTCCCTATCCCTTTCTCCTCCATCCACTGAGCAATCCTTTCTTTCGCAAGTGTATTGGGCAAACCATTAAATTCTCCTGAATTTATCTGAATACCCTCTCCTTCGTATGCCTCATCCAATTCTTCGGGAAGGATTTTCCCTCCTTTACCCTTGATTACTATCTTTATGGGTAAATTGTATCTCTTAGCAAATAAGAAATCTCTCTGGTCATGAGCAGGAACAGCCATGATTGCACCTGTCCCATACTCTAAAAGAACATAATCGGCTATCCAAATAGGGATAATTTCATTATTCACCGGATTAATCGCCTTTATTCCCTTTACCTCTACTCCAGTCTTCTCCTTAATTAAATCGGTGCGCTGTAATTTAGTCTTTTGCTTAGCATTTTCAATATATTTTTCTACCTCCTCAATATTTAATATCTTATCTTTTATTTTTGAAATCAAGGGATGTTCCGGAGCAAGGACTACATAGGTTGCTCCAAAGATAGTATCTACACGGGTAGTAAAAACGGGAATAATTTCATTAGTTTCTTTTTCACGAAAATAGATCTCTACCCCTTCACTCTTTCCAATCCAATTCTCCTGCATAGTAATCACCTGGGGTGGCCAATATTTCAATTCTTTCAAATCTTCCAGAAGTTCTTCTTGATAGGCAGTAATTCTCAAAAACCACTGTTCTAACTCTTTCAACTCCACCTCACTTCCACAGCGCCAGCAAGTCCCTCCACTAACTTCTTCGTTAGCCAAGGTTGTTAAACAGGAAGGACACCAATTTACAGAGGCAAGTTTTTTATAGGCAAGTCCCCTTTCAAACATCTTTAGAAATATCCATTGATTCCAGCGATAATATTCCGGCAAACAAGTAGAAATCTCCCTTTCCCAATCATAGGAAAAACCCATCCTCTTCAATTCCTTTCTCATCCAATCGATGCATTTGTAGGTCCATTCCGCAGGATGGGTATTGTGTTTTATGGCAGCATTTTCCGCAGGTTGTCCAAAAGCATCGAAGCCCATGGGATGCAAGACATTATAACCACACATATATTTGAACCGTGCCACCACATCTCCGATAGTATAATTGCGCACATGGCCCATATGAATCTTACCCGAAGGATAAGGAAACATTTCCAAACAATAATATTTTGGACGACTCCTGTCCATAGAGACAGAAAAGAGCCTCTTTTTCTCCCAATACTTTTGCCATTTCTCTTCAATTTTTAAAAAAGGATAACCATTTGCCATAAAAACCTCACTTTTGGAGAGAAAATTATATCAAAATAAAGGGAGGAAATAAAGATAAAATTAGGAAATTTTCTTCTTTAGGTCGGCTATATATCGGCAGAGTATTCTTTTCTTTTCCGGAGTAACTTCTTTAAAACTTACTCCCAATTCATAAAAATTTTCCCCTAAGCGATTATGCCAGACAACCTGTCCATCAAGTAGAATAGACTCTTCTCCATAAGGGAGTTCAATGTATAGGGGAGTGTCTTTGGGTAGATGTTCCTTAGATAAAAACCTTATTCCTTTCTCACTTATATCATTAAAAAAAGCATGAAATCTGGCAGGCCTATTTTCTTTAAAATACCTCATCAAATAGTTAATGCGTAGGCGCGGAGCAGTCCTTTTTTCTACAAATGCTTTTTCCATTTTTTCCTCCTTCATTTTTGCCAATATAATATATACCATATTTTTTTCTCTTTGTCAAGGGTAGGAAATTAATCGCGTTATTTTCTAAATAACATTTTAATTCGTTCAGAACATGCTCCTTGGTCAATGATAAAGGTGGTATGAGGATGGTTTTGTAAAAAAGAGGCAGGAAGATTAAGATTAACTTCACCTAAGAGTGCCTTCTCAACTATTTCTCTTTTTTTCTCACCTGAGGCAATAAGAATAATTTCTTTGGCTTGAAGAATTGTCTTAAGGCTAATAGTATAGGCATGAGTAAAATCGACATGATTAACTTCTCTTGTCTGGGGAGAAAGTTCTACTACTCCTACTAAATCTTCCGTGGCAAAACCTGGTTCATTGAAGGCTAAATGACCATTCTGCCCAATCCCTAAAACTAAAATATCCAATTCTCCTAACTGGGAGAGCTCCTTTTCATAACGCAACCTTTCTCCATTTATATCGGAAGCATTTCCATTTATCGCCAAAAATTTCTTCAATCTCACATGTTTAACTAAATTCTCCCTTAACTGGTATTGAAAACTCTCTGGAGAATTTGGATCTGCTCCTACATATTCATCTAATTGTATTAAGATTACCTTTTCCCAAATAGGGTCATTTTTAAATTGTGTTCTTAAAATCTCATAAACTCTTAAAGGGGTGTTCCCCGTGGGAAGCCCAATTTTTACTTCTCCCTTTTCCCTTACAATCTCGCGCATCCTCTCCATTAACCTCTCTGCTACAGTGCGGGACATCTCCTCATAGTTAGAATTTAGAATTACACCAATATTACCTACTTTTATTTCTCCCGCTTGGCTAAATTCTCGACTCTTTACCCTTCTAAATTCTAAACCTTGATAAAAAAGAAGTCCATTAACAAAAATTAAATAGATTAAAAAAATTGAATAAAATATCTTTCTCATTTTTAAAATATAGCATGGATTTATAAAATTGACAAGGAAAGGCTAGTTCTTTTTACTCAATGCTTGGTTAATTTCTCTCTTAATAGAGATACCTCAGCCTTGCTCAATATTATAAATTTATCCTTCTCTTCAGGAGAAATTGGGCCGGATAAAGGATAAGTATTAAAACTGAATAAATTCTCCTCCTCTGCTATAGCTATCAGTTTCTGAGGTATGGTGAGCTTTAACTGCGGATATTTTATATAAAGTATCAGATAACCATCTGAATTAAGAAACCCTTCTGCACTTTTTATTGCCTCTTCTAAATCCTCCATCTCTATTCCTACAGGAATACGCATAAAAATCAAGTCAAATTTTTTACCGGATAAAATACTTATGTTATTCAAATTCCTCATATCCCCCACAACGATATTTGTCTCTACTTTCTCTGTCATTCTCCATTTGTTAATATTATCTCTTGCTTCCTCAACTTTATTTTCATCCAAGTCTATACCATATAAAATCGAGGGCTCAAAATAGAACCCCATAAATATCTCTTTTAAAAAATCTCCACAGCCTAAACTCAATATATTGGGATTTGAAGGTATTTTTAAATAGCGGTTAAGAGTTTGGTAGGCATAAAGATTATAAAGAGCAGTTATAAATAGATTGCTAACCTTGTTAATCTCTTCAACTGAACTCAGATCTCCTTTAGTAAATTCTTTAAATCCCCAATTTTCTAAAACAGAGTATCTTCTATCCATTAATAACAAATGATAAGGAATCAACTCTTTAGGTAAGGCTTCATTTAACATCTCTAAATCCTCACTTTTCAACCAAGAAGAAGAAATTTTAACCTCTGTCCTCTTTAGCAGTCCAGCTTCTATCAATAAATCCTCTAGTAACGACCTTTGTAAGTCATCGAGTTTTCCAAAAATACCTTCTTTAGAACTAAGCATCCTCCTTAGGCCAATCTCCGTAAATCCTCCTTTCTTGACTCCTTCAGCAATATATTTTATTACCTCGGATAAAGCACTCTCATCAGTTAAAACATACCACGCATACTCCAGTAGTTCCCAGGGTTCAATTTTTTCACTCTTTCTACTCTCTTTAATATCTTCTTTATATACTGCGATGGCTTTATAAATTCTTTCTTCTTCTGTCCCATATTTTGTAAGCATTTCGATTTCTGAAATTGGAGCATCGTTATCCAAAATATAATCAGCAATTTTTAACTGCCTTTCTTCAAACTCTCCCTGCTCCTTCCACCAATCTATCCTCCCCCTTTTAACAATATCAAATAAAATCTGCCCCTGGTATCTTCCCTCTAAAATATGTCTTGCTCCAAATCTTCTTGCTCTTATTTCTTCAGAAGCGTTAACAAATACCTTCACATCGTAAAGTTCATTTACTTCGGGCCTTAACATCGCCCAGACCCCTTCTACAATAATAACTCCCTTTGGCTCTATCATCTTATATATCTCACCTGTTTTCGCATCCGCAACCAGCCCTTTTTGTTCTAATAGAAAATAAATTTTCCCATCTATCTCAACTGTAGAACCATTTTTCTCATAATTCTCTAACTCTTCCCCATTTAAATGTAATCTTTCTCTTGAGACCTGATCAAATTGAGGAATCAAAACGGTTTTTCCTCTTTTTAAATCCATAATGGTTTTATAAAAAAGAGGGTCCAATTTGGAGATAAATGTAGGAATATGTATCACCAGAGTATTATCCCTTTGTCTCTCGATTTCTAAATCTAAGAAATTCCCGCTTTCTTTATCTATAACTTTCTTTCTTTCTCCAATTTTATCTAACTTCAATTCGATCCAATCCGAGGAGGGAAGCTTTAAAGCGATGGTATTCTCATCGATACCTCTGATTCTTAACCTTAACTCATTAACTCTGACCTCTTTGCCCGGTGAAGGAAATTCTACACTTTTTAATTCTACTCTTTCTTTTTCAGGAATTAAAAAATCATCGCAACTCAAAACAGTTACAGATTGCACACCTAATTCATATAAATATCTTTTAAATTCTAAAGCTGTAGTTGTCTGCCCTGCGCCTGTTCTTCCTGACCAGCCAATAATTGTCGGCATGCCCTTTTCTTCATTTTCAGAATATCTGGTGAGCACTATAGAATATAATTGTGGAAAAAGCTTTTCCTTAGGAATACCGTAAGCAGAAGGATAGGAAAATTCCCTTGCTCTCCTGGCTATGGTAGCTTGGGGTAATAGCAATAAACAAATCAGAATAATTTTTCCCATATAAAATTAATTTTCTATTAAGCCTACCAAGTGGGACGAATAAGAGTAAAGAATCTTTTCAGTGCTTCTAATTTTTCTTCCGTGAGAGGACCTTCTATTTCAATTCTTACAGTATATCTACCTGCTTGGGCAAGGGCTTGTTGAGTACCTAATGCCTGAAGAACATTTTGCATTCCTGTAGTCAGACCTTGAATTTTTTCACCCGGAATAACCTGTGTCCCTATATCGTTTACCACAATAAAGGTAGGTATACCTTTATCTGGTCCTTGCTGTAAATATTGTCTTAAGGAATGTTCATAAACAGGTCCTACTCCATAAATATCCTGTAAGCCAAACCTTCTTAAACTTGCTCTTGCCTCTTTCCAAACTTCACCTCTTTCTTGGGTCTCCTGGGCATATGGTAAAATTGCTCCAAAAGTTTTTCCTTTACTCTGGGCAAATTCTAAAATAAGCACATAGATTTCCTGAGCGGTTAAATTATCAAGATTTTTCTTCTTTTTCCCGACAAACTCTAAAAATTCATCCCTAGCCACCTGCATCAATGCCCCATAATCTAAGGTTATTCCCGGAGCGATCTCTACTCTATATAAACTGCGCTGGCTTTCTAAAAATTCTCTATAAGCATCCTCCAAAGTTTTACCTTGATTAATCTGGGCAAGGATTTCTTCTTTCATTTTGTTAGTTGCTTTTTTACCTTCCTCTACTCCTGGTTGGTCAAAGGGATCTATCCCCATTAATATCCCCGCCATTCCGGTAGCAAATTCAAGTAAATATAAACTACCCACCGCTTCTTCAGGACTGTTTACCTGGATTGTCCAGATAGGAACACCTCTTTCTTTAACTTCTTCCATAAAACTATCCCTTGCATCAGAATTCCCTAATCTTATTCTTAAACAGAAAGTATCTCTATTATAAATACTCGCATCGTAATCTCTTTCCAGTACTGGGACTATCCCTCTATTTCTTCCTATCCCATCTATTTTACCCAAACTTTCTGCCAATAGTTGTTCAATCCAAGGACCAAGTCCTTCTAATTCTTTTGGTAAAACTACCCGCATATAAATTCTTCCTTCAGATTCCATCCTTGCTAAAAATTCTCCTAAATCATACTTAATTTGTGATTCCATAGCTTTACGAGCATAAGAAAGGACAGTATTTATGTCGTTTCCTGCTAAAGCAGCGGGAAGCATACCAATTACAGAGAAAATTGTATATCTTCCTCCCACCTGTTTAGGGTGTTCAAAGATGTTTTCTAAAGGAACGTTGTTTTCTTTCAAGAATCTCATTAAGAAACTATCACGAGAAGTATCGGTAATAGCGATAAAATGTTTGGAAGGATCAAGCCCTGACTGAATAATCCAATTATAAGCAATCCTTGTTAAAGCATTTGTCTCGGCGGTTGTTCCGGATTTAGAAATAGAGATAAATAATGTGCGACTTAAATCGATCTCACTTCTTATCTTTTGAATATCTGCTTCGTCGAGATTCTCCATTACATGAATCTTTGCCCAACCATCTTTTGAACCCAAAACCTGTCTAATTACATCCCCAGGTCTACTTGAACCACCCATTCCAATAACTACAATGTGGTCGTATTCTCCTTTATGCTTCTGGGCAAAATCAATAATTTTCTGAAGCATTCCCTGACAATCAATAGGTAAAGTAAGCCAATGGGTATCCTGGGTAGGAACTTCGCTCCAGGCTCCTTTTGTAGGGTCTAAGGGAAAACGCTCTTCACGACCTGGCATATTCTCTGCAGAAGATGAAAATGGGGCTTTTGCTCTTCTAAAAACAAAATCAGTAGCTTCTTTTGATTTTAATAGTATAATACAATTAAACAAGAGAATAAAAGAAAAAACTATTGCACTTGCACGTAATCTTTTTTCCATTTTTCAAAAATATTACCTACTTATATTCTCTTAACCAAGCCTCAATAAGCGAACGTAAGTATTTATTTTTTTGTTCAGCCTCTTTTGCTGATTCCCTACTGACTGTTTCTAGATAAATCCTTAATTTCGGTTCAGTACCCGATGCACGGACAAGGAAACTACTTCCATCATCAAATACAACTCTTATACCGTCTCTTACACCATCTACCTCTGTTATTAATTGAGCAACTCTAAAATCAGAACCAAAAAATGTTTCTCCTATTTTAACACTCATCAAATTAGAAAGAATTCTATTTATTTTTTGTTGGGCATCTATACCCTCTACAGTAATTGCCCAACCAGTATTTCTATAATAGGGATAAAGGTAATCAGGCAGTTTACCTTCTTTTGAAAGTTTAGCCAATTCTTCTTCTATTTGTTGCAATTTCTTAATAGCTACTGAATCGGGACGGACAAGAGGAACAAACCGGTCTCCATCGGAATCCCAAAGAATAATAACCTCCTGAGGAGAATTTATGCCTAGCTCTTTATTCCATAAAGAAATAGCCTGCAAGAAAAGTAAGGAAGACATTAATCCATCTTTTTCATAACTATGCACAGGAATAGCAAAACCATCGGCGAATTCTGCACCATACAAAACAGTTTTATTCTCTCCTGCCTCTCTATCATTATATTGAAAAGTTTTGTCTCCAATATATTTAAATCCTACCGCCACATCCATAGTCCCTACTCCAAATAAGAAATTTACTGCACGAAGCATATTGGTAGTAGCGTGATTTTTAATTCCCAAGCCATTAGAAGGTAATCTCCCTTCCGATTCTAATTTCTCTAAATAATAATACGCAAGCAAAACAGCCATCTCGTCTCCTGTAAGCATCCGCCATTCCCCGCCTCCTGCAGTTTGAATTGCTAAATCCGTGCTTCCTTCAAGACGGGGATCGGGTCCTCTTAAGCCTGTAAAGTTAGGGTCGATATTTGCATGCTCATTTACAATTTGATAACTATATCCTAAGGCTTTAATTGCTTGAGGACCAAAATTACGGTTTGCTCCATAGAGAGGATCAATAGTCACTATAACTAACTTCTGCATATCGGGTGTGATTCTTGCATCGTAGGCATTTCTAATTAGTGAATTTAAATAGGCTTCATCACTTTCTGTACCTAAAAGAACCAGCAAACCTTTTTCTTGAGCTTCTTGAATAGACATAACTTTTACTTCCTGTAAGTTCACTCCCTTATAAGCTTCCGTAATTATTTGTGTAGGTTCAGGCATCAACTGGGCACCATAGAAGGCAGAAACCTTAATTCCGTTATAACCTGTAGGGTTATGACTAGCAGTAATCATTACACCCCCGGCAACGGAAAGACGTGGCAATGTATAAGATAGCCAACCCACACTTTTATCCGAAGAGGTAATAATCACTTTTAGTCCATGACTGGCAAGTATACCCGCAATTAACTCCGCAAATTCCTTTGAGCCTTGTCGCGTATCGTAAGTGATAAGAAAAGGTTTTCCTTCAGGATTTATTCCTGGTGTAAGAAGGTAACGAGCAATTGCCTCTCCTGCTCTTTTTACGGTGTAGGCATTTATTCTATTCGGACCAACACCTATCTTACCACGCATACCTGCAGTTCCAAATTCTAAGTCTTTATAGAATGCATCTTTAAGTTCATCCCATTTACCATTATCGACTAATTCCTTTATCTGGAGCCAAGAATCTCCATATTCAGAACCTAACCATTCTAAAATATTTTTATAGGTTATCTCTCCTGTAGGGTCGGGAATGCTACTCAGTCTCCCTTCCTGCTTGGCCAGGAGGAGACTTTCCCTTAACTTTTCTTTTATAACATCATTAGCTCTTACTCTTCTGGTGATGTTGTTATAAGAAGAGAAGAAGCTCGGTTGCCAGATGAATAAAATAAAGAATATAATTATAGTTCTTACTAACTTTAACATAATCCCTTCCCCCTTTTGAGCATATAAAATACCCTCTTTTATACACTTTAAGTATATTTATTTCATATTTTTAAAATATATAGCATATAAATTTACTATCGTCAAGGTCTCTAATTAAATAAAATACCTTCAATCTCTTTGATAACTTTTTCGCTTAGAAAGAAGAGAGAAAAGATGTAGGGAGATGAATATAGATATCTGCACCAAAAATAGGGTTATATCCAAATATGGAGATAAGTTTTTCTGCAGAGATTAAAAAACGTTCTTTTTCAATTCCTCCCTCTCTAGCTATCTTTTCTAAAATTGTTGGCTTATATATTCGATTATCATAATTTCCTCCTCCCAAGAGAGCAATTTTTAAAGGAGAAAATTCCTTTAAATATTCTCCCATATTAAAAAGATGGGCATTGCCTACAAATACTATGATTTTATTTTCCGGACTTTTCTGGAGAACTTCAATCACTATTTTACTCATAAAGGACTCCCTAGTCTCATCCCCTCCATCATGGAGACCAATAATTCTTATTCCTACTTGCTTTGCTGTACGAATCAATTCCAAATATTTTTTCGGCGCCCATCCCCAGAAATCTTCAAGAACTTTCAAAACCTCCTTTTCTAAAACCGCCTCTTCTTCTCCTTGAGACTCAAAATAACTATCCAATAAATTTTGTTTTCCGTAAGGAAACATTTCTAATCCTAAATAATTAAAACCTGAAGACTTAAGACATGCCAATTGTCTAATCAATTCATCTTTGGGAGAGTCGTTAGAAAGGCGAAGGAAATTATTGCCATGATCTTCCCCAAAGATTACTATCCGATAACCACAAACTATTTTACTATAATCAAAGTCTTTTTCTCGGAAAGATAAAATTAGTTCTAACTCACGAAGTGCTTTTATTCGACGATAAATATCATAATCTATGAGGGGAAAATAAAGAGAATTGTAGAAATGAGAAACTAGAAATATTATCAGAGGTAAACAGAAAAATCTATTTAAGGTAAAGAATTTTTTCTTATAATCTCTATCCATTCTTCATCCATCCAAGGCTTAGGCTCAGTTATACCCAGTATTTTAACCAAAAATTCCTTAGATTTGAGGCACAGATCATTTAAATTCAATCTGTGACCAATTACATATTCTGTTGCAGGACCTATACCTCTTTTCACTGGAGAGAATTCATCCGATTTACGAAAAGTTAAAACTATGGGTGTATATCTATCTGGCCTTCTCTGAGTTTCGGGAGCCATAAGAGCATTAATTTTCGATAGAGGCATTACTGATATCGGATCACCACATTTCTCATGAGTAGCAACCTCTTGTTCTCTTAGCCAAGGTGTTGCATGAGTAGTGGCAGTATAAAAATTAGTAGTAAGGAAAATGAGAGAAGAACCTATATATCCGGTGCTATTTATAGCATCGATCACAAGACCAAGAGAAGTTCCATGATAGAGTCCTCCTTCAACCTCAACTCCAATTTGGGAAGGATTGGCTAATTGTTGATAAAACCATATTAAATAATCAACCATCAATTTAAATATATCTTCTCCTTGGGCAATTCTATTAGGTAAAACTACCTCCTCTAAAAATCCCTGTGCTTCATCTGCTCTACCATGGTAAGTTGCTACATGCTTTAACCCAGCTATTAGAAACCCTAAGTCCTCCATATTTAAGATAGTTTTTTTCTTTATTTCTTCCAAACGGACAATTATTTCTCCAGAAGGAACCGCTTGAGGTGTAGATTTTTCTATCCAAGGATATCTTTCTAAAGAAGCATATTCCCATATTGTTGAAGAAGTAAGTAGTTCTAAGGTAATTTCTGAAGCAATAAAGAAACTTTCTCCATTTTTTACCCTTCGAGCATATAAAGAAGAAGAGAACAATACCTCCCCTATACAAAGAAAGATAATTATATTCTTTTTGAACATAACTTTATATTTTAATAGTTTTAAAAAGCTTTAATATTCTATCTAAAATATAGCATAAAAAATAAACTATGTCAAGGTTATGAATTTCTCTCCCCAAATAATGGAATAATTCATAACTGGCATATCTTATTTTTGAATATCCTCCCATAACTTCTTTAGGATTATACGGGTAAACTCTTCCACGGAAACATCTAGCTGTCCCCATCTGTTAATCAAAATGCTCCCATAATCAACACTACCTGCATATTCGCGCGGAGATTGCCCTGCTCTTGCATATGTATTACCAGCAATTCTGGGATCTTCGGGATTCTGATTCTGTGATCTTAATCTATTTTCTATCCTACCAGCCATTTCAGAAATAATCACTCGCATCGCAGATAAAACCATTGGATCAGAACTTATTGCTTTATAAACCCTATTAATTATCTCTACCACGCCTTCAAAATCTAAAGCCAAACCTATTTTTTGACGAACAATTTGTAAATCGGAATCTTTAACAAGACCTGCAGAAATTAGCCAACTCTCTACATCAATTTCAGGATGAGTAATTTTATAACCAACTGCAGAAATAATTGCATTTCTTATATTTAGAAAAGCTACATTTTCTTGAGGGGTTAAATTATCCGGAAATTTAATAAGCACAGACTGTGTTTCTCTAATATATCTTTCAATACCTCCCTGTAATAATTTAGGAAGATCTAATGCCATCACCGTATCCCTCTGCTCTTCACCTAGTTGTGCAATCATCCTCTCTTTAAATTCAGCATCAGAAATAGGAGCGATAAAGATGGAAGTTACATTGGGAAATCTACGTATAACATGGTCAAACCATACTCTATCTCCTTCGAGAATAAATATCTTACCGTTGCCAGCCTTAAAAGCTTCTTCTATCTGTGTTAAATCAAGCCCTTGAAAATGTTCGCGTACAGGTTCAACAATTACTCCTTTTTCATCCCTTAATTTAAATAACTCCTCCTCTGATACAAACCAATAATGAACACCATTAAACTCAGTGTATGCTTTAATAGTACCTTGCGGAGTTATCTCAAAACGTTCTGATAAACTCGGAATATCCGTCCGCGGAGCTCCCGCAAGTATTTTTGTCCAGTTTGGCTCCAATATGTTTCTTAAATCTTCCTTTTCTCTTTCAGAAAGCCCCTGGAGATTATATCTTTCTAAAAGCTCATCAACTGAAGGTGGAGGTAAACCCTCAGATACTGTATCTATATATTCCTTAACTACCGCATAGCGAGGATCAGAAGGTTTAAATTCTATCCCTCTTCGCGCGCGTGTGGTATAAAGCAAAAATTTTTGGAATCTATCACCATATTTTTCTAATAATGATTCTTTTATTGTCCCCTGTCCTGTTCCAGAAGATGCCGAGTGGATCACAAATTTAGCTGGACTTTCTACCTTGGAGATTATTTCGGGGGTTAAATATTTTAAAAGAAAATCTAACTCAACTAATCTGGCCCTTCTCAATAATAAACAAGTATCAGCAACTATAGAGGAAGATATCATCAAAGAGGATAAATCTATATAACAGAACAAAAGTATAGCCAGAATAGATAAACCTATCTTAAATTTCCTCTGCATCATACTCTCCTCCTATTCTCTAATTAAAATTACTAAAATCAAAATATACCAAAACTTGTTCTTGTTGACCATTAAAGCTATTCATATCTGTAAAAGTTTCGTCAGTAATCTGTTCCCCACTGTGTACCAGAGTATTTCTAAGCCGGTCAAATTCTTCATCACTTGTTGAGGAAGAAACTAATTGTATGCTCTTAGTACGACGGTAAGAAAAACTAGTATTAACTACTGGAACAGCCGTATTTGTAATAAAAACAAAGCAACATAATAACCCTATAAATCTGAACGAAAATTTTAAATTTAGTTTCATAAATCTCCTCCCTCTAATACCAAAAACAGTTTTCCAAGGCATCTTTACTCCTTCTTCTATCTTATTGCTAATTCCATAACATATCTAAATAATTCAGCATCTTTTTCTGATAATCGATATTTTTGTATTAAATTAGTCAATATTATATCTAATTTATTCACATTGCTTTCATCATCCATTAAGTTATACAATTCCTGAGCAGCAGGAGCTACTTGAGGATATTCTTGAATTAAAGTCTGAGCATATGCCCTAATTTTAAATGCCTGAATGGCCTGAGACCTTTTCATATCCTTCGCTAACTCATCCTGCTCAATTCTCATCCTCTCTTCGTATATTCTTTGCAAATATTTATATATAGCCTCCTTTGCCAAAGTTTCATTGCCTCCAAATTTATTTCTCAATTGTGTTTGTTCATCAGTGGTAAGTTTTCCCCAAATAGAGTCTTTCAAAACCATCTCTAACTCTGGATTGGGTTCACCTTCAAGCAATTTATATAACCTTTCAAATTTAAGTTCTAACCTGAAAACTCTCGCCTTCCCCAAACCCCATATTCTATCTAACTTTTCATCAGCCATAGTCTCGGCAGATTTAGAAGCATAAACCTCACTAAATGCATCTCCTACTAATTTCATTAGCGGGTCTTCTTCAATTTTTTCAATAGCCTTGGCTAAACTTTTGGTTGTACTTTCGGTTAAAAAAGCTAAAGTAGGTTGAAACAAGAAAGCATATCCCAGAGTGGGAGCAAATCCTAACAAAGCCATAGGATTAACAATGGCTAAATCTGCTATTGCAAGTGCTCCAATAATTGGAGAGGGAAGCATCTTCCGATAACTTGCGGGTATATTCTCAATTTTTTCCATCTCAGATATGATCACTCCTGGAGTCCTAGGTACCATCCTGGCCTGTAAATCTGCTGTTCTTATTTCTTGATATGCTCTCCAGTTTATTACACTTTTCAACCATATAAATGGAATATACAAACCAGTAGACCACCAGAATTCATTCCAAGCTCTCTGGGTGTCATTCCAGATAGTTCTTAGATTTTCATCTAGATTAAAACCTTGTTCTCTCAAATCTCTTATAATAGGAGCAAGCCATTTGCCAATTCCAATTATGGCTCCGAAAACAATACCAGTGGTAATCAACTTTGATACACCCATTCCCGTGAGTGTATAAAGATTAGGAATATTCCCAGCAATAAAGTATGAAGCGAGCAAAGCGGCAAAAGCAGGGGGCATATAAATACTGCGGGCTAAATTCGTAAGAATCCTTTGCCCTTGAGCACTCAATCTGGGTAAAGACTGATATTCTCTCCCTGCAATTGCACTGTAAATACGATAGGGAACACCCCAAAGCATCCTAGGTACATATTCTTTTAAAAGCGTCTGAATATCACCCATTGTCCACTCCGTCATTCTGGCAAGGTACTGATAAAATGTAGCCTTGGGCTCGTCTCCCCAAAATACATCGGTAAGCCCTAATACCGGAACATATAACGTGGGTCGCTCATCTTCGGAACGGGCAGTGGGATCTGCCACTTCCTTCTCTACTAGCATCTTATAATAATCTTCTACCCTTGCTCCCCACTTTCCATACATTATCCCTCCAAATATTCTCCAGTTAGTATATTCACTGAATCTAAGCATCTCTCTCGCCAATGTATCTATTCGAGTAAACATAGAGGTATAGGCATTGGTATTCTTAAGTGCAGGTTGCATAATTACATACTGTCTATTATCAGGATGAGCAAATTTAGCAATCATCTGCCTTATAGTTCCTGGCGGTAAGGTGGTATCCTCATCTATAACAAAGAAATATTTAATTCGGCTAGTTTCGTCTACACCTACTATCTGACCATTTTCATCTAATATAATTCCTAATTCCTGAATATTACCAGCTATATAGCTAAAGAGTGGTTGAAACGGATCTCGTCTTAAATCAAGCCCTATATAATTACCTCTGATGAATTTCCCATCTATCCTTACTAGCTCTCCCGTATCAGCATCCACCATTATTTGTCCTTCGCTACCAATAAAATTAGGAGAATCAGAAATTAACTGAGCTCCTTTATAAAGTTTCCCATCTTCAATCAGATATACAAAAGGAATCTCTTTAAATGGCTTAGTATACGGATTGGGTATGCTTTCTAAAATACCCGGGTCTGTCCTTGAGCTATAAATAAACCTTATCGTTCCTTTTTCTTTATCCACTATAAACTCATTCTCACCAGCTATTAAATTTCCATAAGCACCGTATAACTTACCATCTCTTATTTCATAAACATATTCAAACCTTATCCTATCTTCTGTAATAGGTCTTCCTCTTAAGTCTCTAACAACCTTCCCTCTCCTATCTTTTAATTCTCTTGTCTTGCCATCAATATAGAAATTGTCCCCGAGTATTCTTATATTGCCGTTTCTATCTCGTGCTCTCAAATCAGCCCTAGGACCTTCTAAATGGGTTTCCGGATAATTTAATCCCTTGTATATAAACGCAAGAAAATCATCTATTCTACCTTCTTTTCTATTATAGCCTTCCTTAAACTGCCAGTTCCCTTTATCTCTAATAAATAAAAATACATAATTCTCAATCCCTGGATATTTTCTCAATAGTTCGTTATAGGCATCTATAGTCTTCTGTTTGAATTCCTCTGTATCTACATCTATTACTATCGCCAGCTTTATATTAGGATCTCTTATCTGCCCACTATAAATTTTACTTCTTATTATCTCAGGGTCTTTTAACTCTTCTTCACTAAACTGCTGTCTTAACCACTGTCCAATAAGTACGCTTTCTTCTAATTGAGAATCCTTTACTACATACATCTGACGTACAATTATTCCTTTATGATCCGAAGGAACACCATTTTCCATTATTGAAGTAACTTCTGCTGCACGGATATGAGGCAGAACCATATCTACAATTCCTGACAAGCCAAGTTCTACAATGGGTTTTACATTAACATAGGTAAGAAAACCTAACCAGATTTTAAATAATAAACTTGATGAAAACGTATCCCCTGCTAAATAAACTCCCAAGGCAAGGCCAGCACTTAAAACTGTAGAGGCAAATCTGAATAATGCAGACTTCCAATTAAATCCACTGGGTTCAACATTAGGTGGAAGAGCGGTATCAAGACTGCTTCTTCTTATTCCTCTTACGATATCTAAAGCAGTAAAATAAATCTGCCTAGCTTCTTCTACTTCCATCTGCCTATGGGCGGATTTTGCCATTTCCAATTCAATCTCAGTTAATCCAGGAATTATTTCTTGTGGAGACCTACCTTGAATTAAAGTGAGGAAAACTAATGCTTGCTTTACTCTATTTAAATCATATGTCTGTCCCGTAAAAAGTTCAGCCACACGAGATAATACTTGGTCTATAACCTCATTAATCTTGCTATCTCCAACCACTGCATTCAATTCTCCCAAACTTATTGGTGGAGAGGTATCTACAGGTTCAGTAGCAGAAACATTTCCTACCAACTCAGCCATAGGCACAAGAAGAGCGATATGAGAAACATCCGCGGGATTGAACTCTCCATCTAAAAGATAATTAGCAACATCTCTCAGGCGACTCTCATCAATTTTAGTAAGTATGCTTTTTATATCACCTTTAGATTCTGGGTCTAATTTCAAAACCATATCCAGCCAAACCCAAGGTAATATTTCTTTATCTGAAAGCGCAATTTCTCTTCCACATACTCTACTAATATCTCCTAATACCCCCTCAACATTTCTTAACGATTCTCTTGCCATCTCAACTAATGTCTGCTCATCCGTTCCAAAGACCTGCCCTAAAGAAACTAAATAAGTAGCCAGAGATTCTCTTAACTCAGGGGAGGCTATATTCCTACTATCTAATAGACCTTTGATATTTCTTTGAGACCACTCTACTTTAGCATTTAAAGCAAGATAAAGAATGTAATCCTGATTACTAAAATCGGGGTTCTCTAAGCCTAAATTTAAAGCCGCTGAAGTTTGTAATTCAGAACTTTTAGAAAATTCCATCAACTCTAACAATCTATTTACCAATTCTGATCCTTCTAAATTTGTATATAGGCCCTCAAGCAGACCAAAGGCTATCCAAGGGATAACATATTCAGGACTATTATTCCCCGTAAGTTCTACTACTTTTCTTTCTATCAAGGAAATATCTGAGATTAAATCCTCAAATTTAGCCAATACTACACTCTGTGGACTCTGAAGCCAATTGCCTATCTGGACCACTGCACCTAACAAACCTTCGTATTTCTCTACACCTCTACTGCCTAATTTACTTCTCAAAATCTCTTCCATTTTATTCTGGATGAGAAGAATCCGTGCATATTCCGCAAGTTCTGACACCTGAACAGGATTTGTAAAATCTAAATTCTCCAAACCAAGAAGTTCTTGAACATCTCTTACCACGTCCGGTTGGCTAGCTATATTCATAATCTCTTGAAGATAGGCACCTATTTCTTGCGGTTGAGATGTTTTTTCTCTTATACCAATTTCTACTGCAACTCTTATCCAAGGTAAAAAATATGCAAAGTCTACAGCTCCAAATATTCCTACCATCTTCAAACCCGGCATAATCGCATCTATATTTTCTAACACTACTTTTGTATACCATTTTAACTCTTCTTCACTAACTCCATAAGTGACAGACAATTCGGCTAAAGTATCTGCCAAAGTTTCTATATGAGAAAGTGTAACTGTCTGTGGAAACCTACCCAAAAGCCCAGCCAGCTCAGGTGCCAATCTATTACTCAGTTGCTTTACTTCTTCAACAATAGAAGAGGTTTCGGAATCTATTGCACTCACATCAGGTAATTTTGTCTCAACAGCCTTTACTCTCCTAAAATAGTCATAAATCGACCAGTTGGAAATGAAAATTGCGCCCGGGAGATTAAGCTGAGTTAAAAACAAAATCTGTGCCATTAATAAACCAATGATTTTTTGGATTTTTTTTGCCAATTTTTTATATTTCATTGTATCTCCTTAATTATAACCAAGACATTACCAAAACTCTGTCTTTCAAACCCAATTCTATAAAATCATCGAGTTTCATCGTCTGAACTTTATACTCTCCTAACGATAAACTCCTTCTAAAATCCCAGAAACCCTGCGCAGCTGTTGGTGAAATAGGCGGATCAACCTGAATATAATCGACAATATCACCTCTCACATTTACTACGAACAAAGTCTTACCATCTTTGGTATTTAGTACTATAGCTTTATTTTCTGCAAAATATGGTTGGGCAGTGATGGTTAAATATTCTTTTATATCAGTTATTTTTTCTTCCCTATCCAAACTATAGATCCCGCCTAAATAGAGAACCGTTGATGGATTTGTTTTCTCTATTCTTATTTCTACAATATCTCTCCAATCACTTATTCTATCATATTCCATAACGATGCAAGGGTCTGCCTTAAGAGTAAAAGTCCCATCAGCATTTTTTCTCCAGAATTCTCTGGTCAACCAATCCTGCCACTGGGCATTTTCTTCCTCGCTCATCCAAGGAACCCAATAAGGTCCCCAAAGAGGTATTTCTATATCTTTCCAACTGTCTCCTACATTGTCTATTCTATAACAAGCTTCTTCACCATTTTTGTTTATGATTATTAATCTTACCGAGGTAATACTTCCATCTCCTCTCAACCCAAATTTCAATTGATTGGGCAGATACCAATTGCCCAGAATAATAGGAATTTGGTAAGCATCCTTATCAATAACTACTGAAGAAACTCCTTGATATTTGACCTCTTCCGATATTCTCAAAGCTGAACCGTTCAAAGAGGTAGCAAAATATAGTAAAGGCCTTTCCTCAGATTTACTCTGTATCATCGGAATTCCCTGCCAAGGTTTTAGTAGATTATATTTACCCGTGCTATATCCTTCCCACATTAGATTGATATCACCTAAAATATCGAGCTGGTCCTGTGTCCTTGGATCCCTGGCTAAATCATGCTTTGAGCCCCTTGCTTTATCATGGACCACCATACATCGTGCAATAAATTGAAGTTTTTCAATCTCTTCTTCCAACGTATTTGGTCCATCTTTAAATCCACCCTTAACTTCTGCAGCTAACCCTGCTAAAAATCCCGCATCTTTACCATCGGGATTGGTTACATCTAAAGGTCTACCTAATAATTTCTCCGCATAGGGTTTCAATGCAGATTGAATATATACTTCCTCCAAAATATCTGCAAGGCTATGTCCGTCAACCTGTTTAGCAAAGTGACTCAATATACCTGTTTCTTCTGGTAATGTTGGCTCTAGATTAAACTCTGCTCTTAATGGTGTAAATATCTTCATTATCGCCTCAGGATCTTTTATTAATTCCTCTGTAGTATATACACCAAACAATTCGCCATCGTAATCGTATTTATAAATTATGGAGGCAACTTGCTCATTTATTCCTTCCTCAGTAACTTGTTTAAACCAACCAAAAGCATTGATAATCTCATCCAACTTAGCAAAACTATTTTTATAAATGACCAATTTTAATCCCTTTACTAACTGAACCATCTCTGGAGGAATTAAAGATTCATCAATGCTTCTGAGGTGAGACAGAGCTTCCTGGAATAAGGAGTCGCTTTTTTTAGCATATTCTACTATCGCTGATGCCACATCTACATTCCTACCTTCTATTAAACTCTGATAACTATCTCCGCAAGCTGCTTTAGCTATGTTTAATACCTCAGCCAGATCTGTCATGGCCAGAATTAGGTGTATTAAACTTTCGTTCTTACCAGTAAGGCGCCATGTTGCAATAGTATCTTTTACTTTTTCAAAATCACCTTCACTCATGGGAAAACCAAATTCTTCTAGCATTTTCTGTAGTGTAAATACTGCATTAAAATCATTATTGTATAATAAACTAATCAAAGTTGAGCTATTTTGCTCAAAGTAGCTTCTAAACTCCTCGGTTTGCTCTAAGGAAATCTCAACTGGCTTCACAGTCTCTATTTTTCTAAAGCCAAAATTTTCCAATCCCTGCTGGATAAAATCTATACTCATAAATAAATCTCTCGGAGTAGGTTTTCCATTAACTTTTCCGAGAAGGTTAAATATGTTTAAAGCTCGCATCTGGTCATAGGAGTTCCAAACATTGGGAATAAACCCTCCACCTCTTAAAATATCTTCTGCACAACCAAAAGAATCTCTCACCCCATATTCTCCCCACAACTTATAGTAAGTCTGTGTTACTTTTCTAAAACTGAGTAAAGCTCTTAAACTATTTAAAGCCGAACCGCCATAACCAGACAAACCAATTATTGGTTCCTGAATTCTATCAAAAAATGTTTCAGGACCAATCGGATAAACTCTATATGTCGTGGTGTCAATATTTCTTGCTCCCCCTTGTGTTGAAGAATCGTCTTCAACTACCTTAAACGCAAATCCCTGGTCCATCCTTAAACCACTAGGAGTATAACCTGTATCAATAGACCAAGCATAAGGGTCGAAGGTAGGAACTCCCGCTTTGGCCATATCTTGGGCGAATCTCCAGTTAGTGAGTACAGCTATTCTTCTATTCATATCCCAGTTAACTTCCCCTTCAGGATAGGAATAATTCATACTTGAAAAATCTAACCAAAGATCCAGTAAATTATAAGTAAATAATGCTCCAGTGGGAGATAAAATAAATTCCGGTCCACCCGCATAACTAGCCCATTCCCTGTGTAACGCATTTAAAACTATAGAACACACAGGATGTATTCGTGATATAGAAGCTAATAAAGCAATCATTAAACCTTCGTCTGTAGCATATTCATAATAGGAAGTAGGAAGATAACCAGATTCAACTCCTCCTATTTTTTCAGGTAACCATCCCATGTTGAACAAATTAGGCATAGTTCCAAAAGGATCCAAGAAGATTTCCCAAACTATATTATCATAAAATGCTTTAGCTTTTTCTAATATTCCATCATCATAATAATAGGTCTTAAAATATTGTCCTGTGGTCAAGGCACTATAAACTATATATGAGGTATCTACAATAGAAAGGTCGTTTACCAAATCTTCTCTTATTTTTCTTTGTGGTAATTCTTCACGGGTCATATAACGGTATAAAAATCCTCCCCATCCATATTTAAACATCGGACTATTTTCTCTTAGAAACTCTAACTGGTACTGCCTTCTATCAGAAGGAGTAAGCTCTTCTAACTCTATCCCCTTTCTTTGAAGAAAATCATTAAAACTTATCCCTTTTGTTTCTAAGAACTTAACCTCCGTATCTATCCTTATACTTTCCATCCTCTGCATTTTTTGTGCTAATGTAAGCCCTTCTAGATTAATGTTTTTCTTTGCCGCTTCCTCTTCCAGATAGGGTAAAAATTCATCCATATAGTTCTTCTGTTCTCTCTGGATGTTTATTAAGGCGTCCAAGGCTTTATTTGCCCATTCATAACCTGTATCTTTATCAATAAAACCATACTCAATCAAAAGTGGAATGGAAAGCAATCCACCAGCAATAGCTGGTAAACTTATAACCGGGTCTTCTGCTCCTATCTCCATAGAATTATCAAACCAGAGTCCGGAAACAGGGTCTCTTGTATCTTTAAAATATTTCAAATATCCCATACCCACGATTTCTAAAAATCCTTCCGCATCCAAATCATATCTGAGGAATGGAACATCTGGATAAAGATATTTTCCTTCCAGAGGCCGGCTATCCCCCGGAATTTCGGGGGGTTTATAATCTACATAAGAATATTCTTCTCCTCCTTCCACTCTTGGTGGAGCTATTAATCTCTCTAAATGAGGTAACATAAATATGTCAATTGCAAGTTCTCTTTTAAGAGAAGAAACACTTTCTTTTCCCAACCTTCCCAACCAGTAATTCCACATACCTTGGTCAAATGCTAATGTCTCAGGCGAAAATGTTTTATTTTCAGAAAACATCAATTCCTCAATAAATGGTATGAGACTATTAGGAAGATTTGATTCAGTTACTTCTTCTTTTGCTTTTTGGTATGCTTCAGACTGAGAATAACCCTGCTCAAGATAATCCCTTACATTTTCAGAGAAATTCATGAGGAGAGTCCTATCTTCCAAAATAGAAAGTATCAAGGGCCGTTGTAATTTCTCCTCTAAATATTTTTTGGCATCAATGGAAAAAATAATATCTTTTGCCAACCTACCCGGCGTTGTTTCTTCTTGTGGAGAGAAAGTCATATCTTTAAAATATAAGGAAGCTTTTCTTTTATCCCTTACATTACGAGTATTAAAATAAAATACTAACTCTGTAACTTTATCCCAAGGAATATCTCCAAAGGAAGTTAACTCTATCTCTACTTTCTGATATTCACCACTTAAAGTAATACCTTTAGCTAATTCATCAAATCTCTTTAAAACTAATTGCTCTTTACCTTGCTCATCTATATACCTGAATCCTATCTGAAATCCCGGAGATGCTTCTACTGTTGTTGTCTTAACTCTCCCCGTCGTTATGGTAGAAGTAGAACTTTTTATCTCAAAACTTAATCTATCCATTCCCTTTAAGGCTAGCCCTAATAAAGGAAAAGAAATAGAGTTTTCCTCAACGCCGGTTACATCATATCCAATCATAAATCCTTCTTCAGTTTCGCTATAAGTAAGGTCTCTTATCTTTGGTCCTCCTAATCGCAAATCTCTAAAGCTGAGTTTATTTCCCTCCAGAACAATGTTTTTAACTACTTCATAAAGCATTCTTCTATATCTTATTCCTTTTCTCTCTTCTCTACTGCTAAAATCATAAAGATAAGTATCTACTAAAGGGGAGTAAAACACCTGTTCATAAATAAGAGGAAGTAAAACTAAAGCTTCGTTTATCTTATTCCTTATCTCTTCTTCTGATAGTCCAGATCCAAGCCATTCTTTCTTTACAGCTTCATAAAAAGCAGTCTCTTCCGAACCTAATTCTTCCTTATCAGGAAATAAAAGCCTTTTTAACATAACCTGCCAGTCATCGGAAACCAGTATATTTACCTCACAGATTAAACCAGAAAGTGCATTCTTCACATTATTAGCTATTTCTTTAGCTAGTTCTGTAGCTTTTTCTTTATCAGAATGGGTTCCTAGAGTAACTATTTCAAGAAATGTTCCCTTACCTACTTCAAAATGTGGCAGAATCATAACCCAGTTTTCCCAGGAGTTTAGCCATGTAGAATTACCCAGTTTAAATAGAATACCAAAAGCACCCTTTCCGGATGTACCTGATAAATCAATTCTCTTTATTTCTTTTATTTGATAGGGTGTATTACTTTCAATCAAAGAAGCTCCTTCCTGTAATAATCTCCTCAAGACCTCATTCTGGGCAAGTGCATTTTTGACCTCAATTCCTGAATGCACTTCCTGATGCCATCTCTTTCCTATTCCCAGAAGCCCATAACTTACCCATAAAGGGCCCTCCTGTAATTCTACATCAGGAGGAATCACTGTAATTAAATCCAGAAGATGACCTTTTTCCCAAACTTCTCCCATATCCCATAACTGAAACTCTAAATCTCCAATCTTTAATGGACCTACCAGGGAGGATTGCGCAACAGGAGAGAATTGGCTTACTCTTACTTTATCATTATCAAATCCAGATGAAATTGATAGAATACTATCGGATCTATCGGATCGATGATCAATAGGAGGAAGAGCAGTAACTCCATAGACTAAATTTAAAGGTAAAATAATTCCTACACAACCTAGCCAGAACCATTTCTTCATTTATTACCCCCATTTAAAAAGTTTTAAAAATTTATCATTTTAAAGATGCCCTGTTTTACAGGGCATCTTTAAATTCCCTAAATTCTAATTGAAAAGAGAAAACCCTGGAACAACTAAAGAAGACCCTGGAACAACAAGACCATATGTAGGAATATCCTTATTATCAATAGCAAATCCATTTCCTTCGAGATAACCTGTCTCTCCTGGGAATTTTTCCATTTTTGCGATAATATCAAGGACACCCTTTAAGGCTTCTTGATGGGCTTGCTGAGCGGGATATCCATGGTCCATAAGCTGCTTCATGCCGGCCTCCACCTCTAATGCCCATCCCAATAATCCTTCTACACCTTCTAATGTGGTCGTATCATATGACTTACCAAATCTCTTCTGGAATGCCTGATTTATCACAAGCATATCCTTTATATATTGTTCAATTGTCCCTATTACTTCCTGATGCTTTACCCCATCAAAGAAATCACTTATTCCCAAAGGACAAACATACGTTAATTTTATATTTTCTCTACGATATGTCTCATACCTTGAATACTTAACATCATTTACCTCCACACTCGGTCTATCCTTTGCAAATTCATCCATTGCTTCTTTATCAAATTTCTCAAATAATTTAGCCAAAAGGATAAGAGTAAACTTCTCCAGTATCTTCTGCTCCTCCTCCGTATCTATACTTCCTCCCACTAACTCTTGTACTAAAGGAGAAAGAAGGGTTTGTCTATCCTGCTCAAGTCTTTCTCCAAAGGCTTTAATTTCTTCTCTGGCATCCTCTAAACTAAAACCATCTCGGTAATAAGGCATATCTGCAAAATGTGAAAGCACTCTACTAAACTCACCCGAAAATACATCCCCCTCTCCCTTGAATATATATTGGTTAACATCTTCTACTAATGCTTTCCTATCTTCTATGGCAGAAATAGCATAGTTAATTGCCTCATCTGCACTTAAACCTCCTAAAAAAGCTAAAGAAAATGCCCATTCCGCCCAGTAGGTCAATAATCCTGCATGCACTGAATTAAATATATCAAAGTCTTCTCCCGTTGCAGTCTTAATAAAATCTGCTACTGCAGATTTTAATCCTACCATATAATTAACCAATTGTATCTGGTCTTCGGGATCAAATCCATCTTTTATTTGCTCAATATAAGCCTCTATTATACCATCGTATTTCTTTTTATCGTCATCAGATAACTCTTCTCTCGTTTTACCTAAAATTGTATCTAATGCTTGACGAAGCTCACCCCTGAATTCCTCAGCTTTTCTATCTACTTCTGCCATAAACTGAGGGTAACTGGCTCTTAATATTTCTTCCACATATTGTTTTATTCTTTCCTCCAGACTTATTCCTCTCTCTAATGCTTCTTTTCTTAAACGCGGTTTGTCTATTGTTATCGATTCAATTAGAGAATTTAAGTCCTTTTCATTTAAGGTATATCCAGGAGGCTGTCTTGTGATTTCTATAGTATAATAATATTTTTTGTGAGCAGGGTCAGGAGGAATTATGGAGGCTTGACCACCACCAAAGAAACAAATTAAAACTCTAATTCTATCAGCAGCGATTCTATCAGCAGCAAGACTATCTGGCGGTTTATATCCAGGACAATACTGCTCGGCAGAGGATACAGAAGAATAAAAGATTCCTAAGACTAACAAAAAAACCAATCCTACTAAAAACTTACTTAAGCTTAAGTGTTTCATCTTACCTCCCCCTCCTTTCATTTGTTAAATGGTTAAATCTATTTAAACACCCCAAGCATATCTTTAGGTGGAGCTCTATTTTTTTCTTCCTAATTATATATAACATATTTTTATAAAATCGTCAAGGGGGTAGATTTTTTTATATTGCTAAACTGCTAAATTGTTCTATGGTTCTATTGTTTTTTAGTTCTATTGTTTTCATCTGTGTCCCTTTTATCTGCGTTAATCTGCGTCCTTTATCTGCGTTCATCTGTGTCCTTTTATCTGTGTTCATCTGTGTCCTTTTATCTGTGTTCATCTGTGTCCTTTTATCTGTGTTCATCTGTTTTTCAAAAATATAAATGCTGTCTTTCCCAAACAAAACGATTTGCTTCTTCTATTGCTTTTTTAATTAAATCTTCACCATTACAACCTAAATAATAATTCATCCGGAAATAATTTGTGACCTTATTCGTCCAATCAGAAACAAAACTCTGGGCAAAAACTGGTACTCTGGTACCCTGATAAATTATATCATTGTGCCAGATTCCCGCTTGTTTTTCAACCATAGAAGGTAAATTCCCATAAATTGATTTTAAAGCAAACATGGTCATATCCGTAAATACAAATGCTTTCTGTCTATCCCTGACAGTAGGTAAGAAAGAATTAAACACATTGTTTGTCCAGAACTTTACTGTAGAGACAGAAGGAGTAGTTTTTTGATAATAATGGAGGCGTTGACCAACATTTTGCTCATTGCTTATCTGCGGATTAATTTCTGGTGCACGATAACTTGACCAATCAATTGCCACTGTTCTGTTATATTGTCCTACTGCTGTGTGTGTTGAAGATTCTTGTGAAGTAGACAGATTCTCTGTTTTTGCTCCTCCTACACTAAATCTATGCTCTGTCCAAGAACCTTCTATAACTTTGCCATTCTCACGCAAAATTCCTCTTACTCGGAAAACATAATCTCCCTTAAGCCCTTCATATTTTATCCAGGTACTTAGAATAGTTGTTTCTCCTTGTCTAACTAAATTGCCATTTTTATCCCGAATTTCCCATTGATAAATACTTACTTCTCTATCTCGGGAGTCCTTTATTCTTGACCAGGTAATACTTAAGCCTTTGTTGATTTCAAAAGTAAGCGTTATAAGAGGAGCCTGAGTAATACTTAATGTAGCCGGACTTACAGAACTAGGGAAGGTTATCGGAACAGTTTCGGGTTTAGGAGGTAGAATTACCTCAATGGTAAAGCGATTTGTCGAATAAGTTTTTTCTCCTTTTCTTCCAGTAACTTGGAAAGTATATCTTCCGGGATTTTGCGGAATATATTGTATAGTCTTTTGCCCAGTGACATCTAAGGTAGCAATTACATTATTTTTCTCATCCATTACTATCAATTGCGCATTTTCCAGTTGGTCAATATTTCCATTAAGGATAAATTCCGCAGGTTGACCTACATTTACACTAACCGGACCTTTTATCCAGCCGTTAAAGCTAAATTTTGGCTCAGCAGGTACAAAGGGTTTTTCTTCTACTGGTGATGGTTGTTGAGCACTTGCTATACTTGGGGAAGCAGTAGTTTGAATTTCCCAAATTCTTCCTGGACCAAAATCAGGACTTTGGGCAATAATCTTACCGTTTCTATCTTCCTGAATAGCCTTAACCTTAAAGACATATTTTCCTGGTCCAAGTCCTGCTATATTGAGATAATAAATTGTTCCCGTTACTTTTCCTGTGTAATTTGTAAGCGGAGTTTCCTTGCCATCAGGCTCTATCTTAAATAATTGCCAGATGTATCCTGTTGCACCAGAGACATATGGCCATTTCATTACCTTAACATTAGGATTAAGCATTTCTAATAAGTCCATTCTTTCGGGAGTCTCTACTGCTACTATAGACAAAACTGCTGGCTGTGCGGGCGCTACTGGCTGTGCGGGCGCTACTGGCTGTGCGGGCGCTACTGGCTGTGCAGGCGCTACTGGCTGTGCAGGCGCTACTGGCTGTGCAGGTGCTTCAGGCTGTGCAGGCGCAGTAGTTACAGAAGTAAGTTTCTTCTTTATATTTTCTATTGCTTCTGTAAATCTTATGGGAACTCTTACTCCTCGAGCATCTTGATAATAGAAGAAACCAAATTTTTGAGAAGAAAGGATTCTTTCCGGAATACCTGCCAGTTCTAATTTTGATAATCCTTTCTCTTCAATATCCATCTTAATAAAGGTAATAAATCTTTCCACAAAAGTCTGGATAAATTCATTATATTCCTCTATGGGTGAAACAGTTTTCCATTCTTTATAATAACCGGGTTGCATCCAGAAACTGAATTTGCCTTCGGTTAATTTGCCTATAAAAGTTATCAAAACTTCTAATGTCTTATCTAAGAATGCTTCTTTTTGCGTGCCAAAAAGTTCTCCAAATTCCCGGTCTAATCTATTTCTTACTTCCTTGAAATACTGCGTTGTCCAGGTAAGACTTACACCTGTTAATCCCCAAACCTCTTGAAGTTTTCTTTCTATATCTAAAGTAATTACGGGTTGAGTAATTAGTTCTATGGGCTTAGGAGGCTCTACAGGAGTTGTCTCAATAACTGCCTGTGGAGTTAATAATCCTGCTCTTCTTGCCAACTCTTGAATCCCAGAATTGACCAATTCCTTCTCATATTTCTTAAACAGAGCTTCTCTTCCCAGAATTTCTATTTCGTCCTGATATGCCTTAAGCACTTCTTCCTCAGCCTTTTCCTTACTCATTCTTTCTAATCTTATCAACTCTCCTACTACCTGGCTATATTTTTCTAAAACTGCGGTTTTTCCTAAACCTTCAATCTCAGAACCATGATTATTAAGCACAATATCTTTTCCTAAAGCAATAGCAATAGACTTATAATTCTCCAAGAGTCTCCTATCTAAATTATCACTCAAATCAAGCGTTCTCTTTTCAATCTGCTCCACTACTGGTCTTACTGCCTTTAGAACCGCAAGTTCATAAGAAACTTCGGGCAAAATACCTTCAGCCATCTTTAGTATCCAGAAGCGATAAGGAGTCTGATCACGACCAAGACTAGCGGGGTCAAACATAGCTCCAAAGATTCCTAACTTATATCCTTCACCCAGAAAATCTCTTACGGTTTTTCCAGTTTCTCCCACACGCATGGACCAGCCTCTTTCTGAATCTACATTAGCTACTCTTCCTGCACGTATCTCTTCCTGCAATTTCTCTTTTGCTTTAAGATATGTAGTATGTGTAAATTCCCAAAGTAAAGCCAAATGCTCTGGATTATTAAAATCAAGTTTTTCTACACCAAAGAATTTAGCCACTTCACCTTGAAGTATATAAGCAATACCCAATTCCTCTTTCATCTGAAGCATTAAACCATAGTCAAAACCATAGCCATCAACTACTGAACGATTTAATCCCTCTCTCCAGTAAGGATTGGATTCAATTAACTTCTTAATCTGCGGAGCAAGTTCGGTTAACTTTGTATAAGAGGTATCAGGAGTTCCTAAGAGAAGTTTACTCCATTCAAAGTATGGGAAATAAATAAGAGCATTCTCAGGAGTTAAAGCACCCAGACGAAGAGATTTTCCTGAAGGAAGCCCTCCTTCTTCTGCATAGTAGGAGAGTTCTCCCATATCTTCAGAACTAAATATGTCTAAGTATTTCTTCTGTTGAGCAAGTCTTAACATAATATCTGCTTCTTTCTCCAGATGAAACTTCAAGGCACCTAAAGAACTGAACTGCTCCCATTCTCGAGGAGGATTCTTTAAAGTATTTACATAGAACCATAAGATTCCCGAAAGCCTTGGTTCGGTAACATCAATATGAATCAATCTTGCCTTCTCTATATAAGGTTTAAGCTCAATGGCTATTCTTATATCCGTAAGCACTTCTTCGAAAGCAAGTTTTAAGAACCCATCTCTATCTTTATAAGGATTAGACAATTGTTGACGGATTCTATTCCCCTGAGGGTCAAATCTTGGTCCTACAACCCATCCGCGTTGATTGGGTAATTGACTCCATTGTGCATCTGCTTGCTCTTTTGTCATAAAAATCTTAAAGAGTGCCTGCTCAATAAAATAAGCCACTACTCCTCCATGCTCGGAATTGTATTTGTCAAAATAAGTTTTTTCCACGGGCTTTCCCGTAACTGGGTCAGTTACAAAATATTTTCCAAAATAATCAGGCATAAGCGCTTCCACTTCCTGACGCATTTTAACCATCTTCTTTATTAAGCTTTCCCATTTCTCTTCTACTGTATCTCCTTCCCCAAAAGTATTTACAATTACTGCCCATTGATGGAAACGCATTGCCTCAAGAGCACTCATACGATTTTCTCCTGGACGCGAACCAAGATAATAACTAAGGAATAGTTCCAATGCCTGTGCTTCTTCTCCCACCGGTGAAACATAAGCCTGGGAAGTAAATAAGGTAGTTCCCCTATACCTTTCGTATAAAACCTTAAACTTTGCCCAATCCTCTTCTGTCCAATCAGGTTTATAGCCAAATTGCCCGATAATTCTCTCTAAATCTCTTGCATCCTTAATCCTAAAATCACTCCAAACCTCCTTGGCAGAAGCAATTAATTTACTTACATCTTTTCCTCTTAAAATCTGGTCAATTACATAATTTTCTACAAAAACCTTTGCGGTATAACCGGTAATACGAGCATGAGCATTATTAAACCCTTCTAAGTTGGTTATGGTAGGATTCTTAATTACCTCATTCCACAATCTCTCCAATTCTTTCCTCTTTTCTTCAGGAATACTTGGATAATTGGGAAGCAATTTAAGATAAGTATCTAAAGAATAGTTGTAACGGGAAACAAAATCTGGAAAAACAGGTGAATAGAGAGCATGACTTAATTCTTCCTTTGTCACTGGAGCAGTAAGGGATAGATAATAGGACCAGAGACCCATCTTGCGATAATCAGCAATAATTTCCTCTACATATTCTTTATTATGTAATCCTGCGGAAACCAAAAGCCCCTTAATTCCTTTAAGCCACTGATTAACTCTTTCAATTGCCTGTTCAGAAGTTAATCCCTCATCCTTCATCAATCTCCAGGAAAAATTGGTTAAGTAACTGATAAATCCTGCCTGATTTATATTTCCCTTTACATCGATGGGCTTTCCTAAGAAATCCTTAAGAACTCCTTCTTTATCCTCAACAAGCGCACTGTATAAACCATCGATTTTTCTTCTTTCTTCAGGATTGGTCAGATAAGCGATAATATATTCTCTATCTATATCTTTAGTAATATCAAATCCTGGCTCCTTAAGTCTCTGTCCAATAAAAGAAAGCACTCCGGACATAAAAGGACTGGAAAGAAGAGTTAATGGGTCAGATATACCCGCAATTGCTTCGGGAGGTGTTCCCGGTTTATTCAAAAGAAGACCGAGCATTCTATAGGCAACAGCTAATTGCTTAATTTCTCCTTCTACCTGACTGATGGTCTTTTGTCCGTAAATCACTGGTGTAGCAAAACCCGAAATAACCCAAACGTTTTTGAGATTGAACATATCTATCTTTCCAAAATATCTTTCTAGAATCTCCTTAACTTGGGTAAGTATAAATATGTTTTCTTTTTGATCTTGCATAGAGATAATAACGCTTGCCAATTTAAAATATGCTCCCTCTCCACCTTCTTCCTGGATAAGGTCAATGCAGTTTAAAGCACTTTCTTCAGACCAGCCAAATTCACTCATTATTCTCTCTTTAAATCTCTCTTCATCTAACCCTTTAAGCTCCACAGTTAACTGAGTAGACCTGGTTATAAAATCCCTAAGCCAATTATTTGCCAGTCTATCTATCTCCTCTTCACTTGCTTCAGGATAGAGAGTTTTTTGATAACTTCTGACATAATTTAAATAATTTTCAAAGGCTGTTTTAATCTTTTCTGCTTCGGGGATACCTTTTTTCTGCAGGACAGATAACAGTTCCTGACTGGGATTTGGACTTGCTAACACCTGATTCATAGTCGTATTAAATTCTTCTCCCAGAGTCTGATAAAGTACATCCAAACTTCCCAATCCTGCTAATTCCAGTGTCCTGGTAGTATAATAGCCAGCAATTCCTTTATAACCTTTTTCATATTCGGTTCTAAGAAGATCAAATTTATCCCCATATAAACTTTCTAATCCTTTAAAATCGCCCATTCCTCTGGTAAGAAACTTAGTTACTCCCAGAGAAAATAATGTCTTAAGTGGATCATCCTGCTGAGCATAATAAGAAAGAAGGGCATTCCAGTTTATGTTATCCAGTGTAAAACCATAGCTGGTATCTCTATCTCCCCAGATATATCTCAACAAATCCTCTTTTCCATGCAAGTCTATAAGAGGAGAGGCAAATTTTTCTTTCAATTCCTCTATAGCAGTTCTTGCCTGAGGAAGACGCCTAAGAGGTCTTTGTTGATAGAGAATTTCACCCGTAGGAGATTCTATCTCTACCATTACCGCCTTGCCAAAATGATATAGATAATCATCTTCTCCTTCTCCTATAAATACAACTCTATGCAAACATTCCTGGACTTCAGGGATACGATATAGTGCCCACTCACGGTACGCTTCTCTGTGTTCGGGATTGGTAGGGTTAAATGTAGTGCCTAAAACATATTCACTTAAGAATTGTTGCAGAGCAAGAGAATCGATCTTTAATTGAGCAAAATTTGCCTCAATATCCTGAACTTTATTCACACGCATTAACAACCTAGCTAAAGCAACAAAATCCTCGCCTTTACCAAATTCTTCAGGATTATAAATTATCTTCTGCCATTCAGGAGAAATGTTAAACTGGGTAAATATAGATTCATGGAAACCAACAGGAATCTTACCTGAAATAGTAAGGTAATCGATACTACCGGAAGTTAACTCTCCAACACTTTTATCCCTCAAATAGAAAGGTAGGAAAGCCATCTTCTCCGGTCTATCCTTAAGCTCTGCTGGAATAGATGCAAAAACCTTTTTTAAATCAGTGGCAATTTCAAAATAGCTTTTGAGAGGCGAAATAATCCCCTTCTCTTTCAAGAATATATACCAGGTAGCCAATATCAATTTCTCATTGACGTTAAGGTCAGTAGTTAAAACTGTTCCGTATTCAAGCCCTGAATCTATATACCCCAAAGCTTTACCTAATTCTATAAGCTCAAAAATCTCTCTTGCCCAAGCACGGTTTTGGGGATCGCGATAATCGAAGTAAAGGCTTTCTCCTTTAAAACGCAATAGCCTCCCTTGGAATATATCGCTAATAGCTGTAGAAGTAGGACCCCTAAACTCTCCATTAAACCAAGAATTATCTCTTACACTTACTATCTCTAAATCTTTTAAAGCATCGATACTTCTTAATACAAGTTCAAAATTTATTTCTGAAGTAATCAGTAAATCCTGAGCAAATTCCAATAACTGCTGGGCATCCTTCTCTGAAACCCCCATTTCTTTAGTCACTATACCCAGTATCTCATCTGCATACTGACCTTCTTCACTTCCCGACTCAAGGTATCTAGTGAATCTTTGTTGCCTAAGAGCCTTAGCATTAGCATATTCTTCAGGAATAGAGAAGTTCTTTAATTTCTCTAAAAGACTACTCAGGTTAATCCTATCTTCTACTTTATATTCACTCGCAACCAACTTGATAATCTCTTCATCAGTAAATATTCGTCCATCCCGACCGGATAAGGCTAAGGAAACTACATAAGACAAATAATAAACATCTTCATCCGAATTCCATAAATCCAAAGCCGGCATCCCTGCTTCTTTCCTTATCTCATCTACTACAGGTTTCCATTTATACATCGTCAACAAGAATTCCTCTACTGTTTCAGCGGGTATTCCCTCTAAGACCATTTGTGTAATATAGAAACCCAATTTACCTACCTGAATTGCGCTGTATAGATTTATATCTCTATTCTCTCTCCCGGCAATTTCCCGCCAGGGCATAAGGGAAAGTTCATTCTGGACAATTTGCTCAGGAGTTAATTTAGTGGGGTCAGAATTTTCCAGACAGAAATCTATATATTCATTAATCCGCCTCTGGAAATCAGCTAAGGTTTTTTCTCCGGAAATATAACTTTTTAGTTCAACTTCACTAATTTTCCCTTGTTTATACAGTATGGTTAAAATCTCTTCTCCAAAGAATTTACTTAAAGTCTCATGGACAAATTGATTCCCCTCCCCACCAAGTTTGTTTAATTCTATAAATGCTTGCTTCCAGCCCTCCGTTCCTTCATAATTCAGTAAGCCTCTTCTTAAAGCCACAAACTTATAAGTTTGGGCTTTAATCCTAAGCTCAGTAGAACTATGGGAACTATTTACCACCTCACTGAGTAAAGCAATCGCCTCTTTATAAGGATTCTCTTTCTGTTCTACTTTTAAGAAATACTGATAGGCATAGGTTGCTCGTTCATCAGGATAGGACATAGCCTCCCTTAGATTCTCTATCCGCATAATCTGGGCAACAGCGAGTCTGTATTTTGCAGTGAGATTACCCTCACGGGCAAGAGGCTGTAATTGCGCAATTATATGTTGATAGTCTCCATCACTTCTAATTATTCCCTTATCTCTTTGGGATGTTAACAAACCTATAAACTCTTCTTCAGAAAGTGAAACTAAATCTCTACCAGTTTTACTCCTAATCTCTGGGGAAATATTACCAGAAATTTCCATTATATTTGTTCTTATCTGTGCCTCCCTCACCTGTCTGAGCAGTTTAAACAGAGCTATATTTCTTTCCGTATCTTCATAAATCTCTACATCATTTCCATCTAATCCCTTAATCGTTGTAGTAGTCATCGTTTCTTTAATTGCTTCTGCTATAGCATTGTACTCACGATTATCTATTCCAGAAAGGCTTATCCAACTCTTTATCAATTCCTCCCATTTAGACATATCTACATTCTGAAGTTCTCTAAGATAGTAATTTAATCTCTCTTTATCAAAATCGGTAATAGCAGTTCCCGTAAGACGTTCGAGAGTTTCCTTATCTTCATCATAACCAGTCCTAAGCATTCCCCTAATTACATCCTCACTATCTCCCACCAGCTCCCATGCAGAAAAATAGTCTTTAAACTCGGGATTATTATAAACCAGTGAATCCCAGAGTCCCACTAAAGCAGCCCCTATTCCTAAACCAAATTCTGTAGGAGCAACAAAATGCCTTTCTGGATTAAAAGAATCTACAAGCCAATGCTCTCCTTCAATAAAAGCCTGGTATGCGGCAAGGGTATATCTATATGCATCCAAAGCCCTGCCTGGCATAAATGCCAGTGCCATCATATATTCAGTGGGAGTAATCGTTCCTTCGTATCTATCCTTTCCATCCTTATCTAAGTAAAAATCCATATTGTAATACTCTGGAATTAACATTGAGGAAAATCCCCAGCTATTATATCCTAAGTGTCTAAAGGTTTGAGAAAGAAGAACCATTTGCCAGAGCATATCCTGTTTATCCAGAATAGAATTCTGATAATAATTAAGGTCAAGATGACTATCGAAGGAAAGTTTTCTCCAGTCACCCACAGATTTCTCTCTCACACTTCCTCCCAGTAAACTTCCTCTATCCTTAATTAATCTCGGATTCATCAATAGCCAGGGATAACTGTACTGAAAAGTATTGTGTCTCTCCCAAGTAAATACAAATTCATTGCCATTTAAAGAAGTCATCTTTGGTCTACCACACATATAATAGCTGAACCAAGGTATGGCTTTGGCAGGGTCTTTATGACCTACCCCAAATATATTTGCCAGAATGTATTCATGGTATGTATCAACAATTCCTAATGTAAGTAGTCTTTCCTTAGTATAGCCATAGTTTAATAATGGAGAGAAGTCAGGACCGGAAACAGAGGCTACTGCAAGATAGGCAGAATAGTCCATTTCATTTTTAATACGCTCAACATTTTCCAAGAGAGAATGATATTTTGGAGAGCGTCCTGCAAGGAGAGATAAATATCTTCCCAATCCTTCCAGTCCTGCCCTTAGTAGTGAGCAATCAATTATTGACGTTTCATTATTACCGCTTCTTCTGTCCGAGGAACCTTGATAATAGTGATAAAAAATACCATACCAATGATCTGCCGACAGGTCATTTGGGTCGTTAGGATCATCTATAAAGAAATCAAGTAATGGTTCAATCCTTCTTATAAACTCTTCATCTGAAACCATTCCCATTTGATGTCCAATAATAAGTGCCATTATTCCAAACCCAGTCACTCCTATAGAATTATCTACAGAACCTCCGGCATCTTTGAAAATTCCAGATTCTAAATCCTGAGTATCTAAAAAATATTGAACCATTTTTCTGGCATCTTCAAACATCATCTTCTGAGCGGTCATATCTGGGGCATATGTATATTGAGGAGGTCCTACTAAGGCTTCAACCAAGGCTTTTATTTCCGGATGATAAATTAAAAATTGTTTCACTTCCTCAGATTCATAAGGAGAAAGCATCGCCTCAACAGGATTAGACAATTTCCAACCAGCATAACTAGCTCTGTCTTCCCTTGCCCAAACCTGTGCCTCTGAATACGGTGCAAGTTTTGATTTTTGTAGAATAAAATTAAGTACTTCGGGTCTTAAAAATCCATTTAAAGGTAAATATTCACTGAAATACCGTACAAAAGGACCTTCCCGGGGTTCATTAATATTTATATCTCCAAAATTCCATAATGTCTTTAATAAGATTTCCCTATAAAATTTCATTCCAAGGTATGTATCTATCAATTTATCCAAGGGCATCTGATTTGCCTCTTTAGCAGACCAATCTAAATCATTTTCTGTAGAATATTGTTTACCTGATACATATTCATAAAGCATTTTATTTAAATTGAATTTGTCAATCCCTTGGGGCATAACCGATTTCCTTATACTGAAATCAGCTTGTAGTTCTTGAAGAGTAAGCTCGCTTCGCAAAATCCTTCCCTTCCAGTAGGATAAAAGAATAAAATCCTTATAATAAGCAGGGTTAATTCCCCTTCCCAAAAGGTCTTCTAAGAGTATCTTCACTGCTGTTTCAATAATGAATTCTTTTCTTTCAGGATAAGTTTTGAGTAAATTTTCAACCTCTTCAATAAATCCTGTTTTATCTAAACTAGGTATGCCATATTTATCTACACTTACATAGGCATAAAGGGAGCACTGAATTTTTCTTTCCGACAAATAACCATTTAAATTTATCCTCTGTCCTTTTATCTGAGAGATAAGTGTTAAGGTTAAAAGAGAATCTAATTCTTTAATCCCAAGAGTATCAAAATTATTTTCAATAAACCTCTGGAAAGAGAGGGAGAGTAAATATTCTATTTTTTCTTGCCTTTCTAATTTTCCCTGTAAATCTTTTGGTAATTCCACATTTTCATTTAACCATTCAGCTACAGTAGTATTAAGAACATTAGTTATTTCCCATATTTTCTCTATGGTTAACTTTTCCGGCAGATTAAGTGAATTGAGAGAAGTCCTTATTCTCTTATCTAAATCAGAAATCTTGGCTTCTATTTCCTCTTCAGGTAAACCACTTAATTTTAATAAATCAGAAAGAACTCCTCTTGCTTCCGGAGTTATTATCTGATATCTGTCAAATTCACGGAAAAAAGCATCTCTTGAAACCGTCTGGAAAATAGACACATCTGCAATAATACCTTTTTCTCTTAAGAAGTTACCCAATTCTTCCTGTGTCTTTACCCTTAACCAGTAAACAAATTCTTCTTCATTAGAAGACTTCTCTAAGGCAGAGTTAAGGATAGTTTGAATTTTTTCTGTAGTTATCTGTTTAGTAGCAGTAAGTAGAAGAGCGTAATTCAAAAAAAGGTCAAAATGATTCCGGTGTAAAAATTCCTGATAGGTCTCTTTATCCCCTAAAATAAATTCACTTCTTAATCCTAAAAGAAGGTTCTTTTTAGCAGGGTCTGATTGAGCTTTTATAAGATTATCTAAGGCAGGTAAAACATAGCGCAATGCACCGCTTTCGCCTTTAAGGAGTGCGGTTAGGTCTCTATCTAAAGCCACAAAATCCTCCTCTTGCGAGAGTCCCGATTGAGTGGTAATAAAACTCCAGAGGTAATAATCTGCTAAAGAACCTAAATTCAATTCTCTATTTATAAATTGGTTTAATTCAGTAAAGATAAAAAATCTTTTAACCAGGTCTTCATCCATCCTATCCAGTGTCTGTAGGATCGACTCTCCAGGAGAAGTATTTTCTACAGCATATCTTAATAATGTTTCCGAACCTATATCCCAGTATCTCAATCTTAACCAATCAGGAGATACACCCCCTTGGAAATACCTTTCTACATAAGGAAATGCTTGAGCAAGGGAGATAAGATAAGACATATCCTTTTTACCCAGAGAAACTAAATAATCTATGTAAAATAGATCTTCTTTCTTAGTTAAATCCCAGTCCCGGTTAAACAATCTCTCGGTCTTAAGGGCAATGTCTACATCTTCTATACTGAGAAGTCTTTCTTTATCTGTGGGGATAAAGGAAAAATCCTTAAAATATAAGGAGGCTTTTTTTCTATCCCTTACATTATCAGCATTAAAATAAAATACTAACTCTGTAACTTTATCCCAAGGAATATCTCCAAAGGAAGTTAAGTCTATCTCTACTTTCTGATATTCACCACTTAAAGTAATACCTTTAGCTAATTCATCAAATCTCTTTAAAACTAATTGCTCTTTACCTTGCTCATCTATATACCTGAATCCTATCTGAAATCCCGGAGATGCTTCTACTGTTGTTGTCTTAACTCTCCCCGTCGTTATGGTAGAAGTAGAACTTTTTATCTCAAAACTTAATCTATCCATTCCCTTTAAGGCTAGCCCTAATAAAGGAAAAGAAATAGAGTTTTCCTCAACGCCGGTTACATCATATCCAATCATAAATCCTTCTTCAGTTTCGGTATAAGTTACGTCTGTTTGCTTTGGCTGAGCGGTAGTAAATTTTATAAAAGGAATAGATTGGGTTAATCTTTTCCAGGAGGCAATCTCTTCTCTTACTTTTTCGAGAGTATATTCTCTAAGTAAGGAACCGAAATGGACCAAAAAATCCACATCTTCTTTCTGGGTTAAATCTAAAACATCTTTTCCTAAAAAGATTGCTATATCGGGCTCAATTTGAGGAGTTGTTTTGTTAGATAAAATATCCTTTATTTCTGCAAGGGAATAGATATTTTCTGTTATCAAAGAAGAAAAATTTTTTACTACCTGAGGCAGGATATCCAAAGGTCTTTTTGTCTGAACTAAATATTCTCGAACGAATTGTTCCAGTTGTTCTTGAATAGTTTGGTAAGTAAGGGGAACCTGAACTGTTTGAGGAAGGAAATCAACCGGTTCTCCTGATCTAGGTGAAGTTTGAAATGGGACCGGAATTTCCCCCGGTGCGAATGAACTTGGTTGGCTTATTGAAGAAATATTAAGATTGGGATTCCCAGCTGTATGACCAATAAACGCCTCTGCTTTAATGAAAAAAAATAAAAAGATAAAAATAATCAAGGATAATAAAATTTTTCTTCCCATTTCTTCACCCATAATTTTTGCTTCCTTATATATTTATCCTTATTTTAATCTGCATATTTTATCTAGGCTTAATTTCTTCTCTATGCTAATCTGTACTCATATTATTTTTATTTACTCTCCATAGTAATATATAGCATGCATTTTACAAATCGTCAAGGGTGCAACCGTAAAAAATTAATATGACAAAAATTACCTATATCTCAAGGTACCTGTAGTAAGTTTCATTTTCATTTATAAATTTGAATATGCACATATTCCAGTTTCTGTAATGCATCTAAATAATTTCTATCTATAGCCAAAAGATGAATAAGCGTGGTTTCAGCCTCACGTAACTTTCCAGATTCAATTTCACTTTGTGCCTGTTGATATAAAGAAACTAAATAATTCTGTTTCAATTCATCTATTTTTTTCCGATATAGGTTTAAATCTAAAAAATCTATTCCCAAGGAATAAGAGTGCGCCAAATCTAAAGCATAATCTATAAGAACCTCGCCCATCTGCCAATTCCCACTGTCTATATATTCCTTGGCTAATCTGTAACAATTCTCCGTTTCTTTTATTAAATCATCTATGGTGAAGAATTTTAATTCCGAAATCACTTTTGCCAATTTTCTCCCTTCCTGACTTTGCATAAAAAGATTTTTTATTATACCGTTGAAAACAAAATTAAGTCCGGCAAGAAAGCACATTCCCTGGTCTAAGGCCAAGTATTTATAAAGTGCTTTGTTTTCATTCACATTTATGGCATCTGCAAAACCAATTTCAGGATCATAGGCACCGGAATAAAGAGAAGCAATATTATATAAATTTTCTACTGCTTTCTGGGGAATTACTTCTAAAGCTAAGAATGAAGCATGAGGCGTAATTACACCACGAGACGCATAAGGCTCAATTCCCGAAGGCGAACCAAAGGTATCATAACCATTTTCATCAACCGAAGGAGACTCGCCCCAGACAGGGTAATTACGTTCTTTTGCCTGGAGTATCTGAATATAGAAAGCTTTCTTTAGATTTATTCCCAATCCCTGAGGACTAAGTTTTATTTCATCCACAAATAGAGCGGGCATACCATGCTCAAAAGCACTTCCGCCGAAAGAAGGCTCTACTCTAATTCCCTTATATTCCTTTTGCTCTATACGCAATTTATCTAAATGTGCTTTTATTTTTTCTTGGGGAATTTCTCCTTTACCTATAGCAAGATAAGTAATCATTCTTGTTTCAGAATTCATTATTTGATATAAGGAGCCGGCATCTATTATTGTTTTTGTCTCTGGATTATAAAAAAACCCAACCCTAAAAAGATCTCTTCTAGGATTATAGAATAGTTTAAAATTTATCTTCTCTACAAGCGGATTTATTTTATTTTCCAATTCGGGAAATGTTTCCCGCGCAATTATTAATCCCGTCACTAAACACGCATTATCGATAGAGGAAATAAATTTATCATGACTGGTTAGGGTTTTCAGGTCGTAATAATTAAAGTAATATCTGCAACCTTGGAGACTTCCATCGGGCACCTCGTAATATTCCATTTTATTAAGAGTAGCAATTATTTTTTCAATCATCTCTCTAGCATACTCCTGAGAAATCATCCCACTTAAATACGTTCCCGAAATAATCGCAAGTTGTAACCCTATATCTGTGATGGAGGTGTAACCTGCTTTTGTAACATAGCCGTTTTTCTTCGTGATGTAATTATGGACCAGCCCTGTTCTTTCATCTAAGCCCAATTCAGGATTTATAAAATAATTTATAGTGGCCAATATGTATTTTTGAACAGTAAGATAAAATTGGTCTGTCTGAGTAGGTTCAGCGGAAGACTCTGATGTGGAAAACTTTCCCCGCAAACCTCCAAGATGAAAGTGGTCTACCTGAATATGTTCATGGGGATACTCTCTCGGCAAATCTGCTCGAAATCCCTTGGCTTTAATAGGAAAAATTAAAAAGATTAAAATAAGTAAAAATAACAAAATTTCTTTTTCCATTCTTTTATTTATAAATTTTGTTTTCACGTTATTTATATATATTTGCAAAATATTTTAAATATCTTATTCTTTAATTTTTCTCCTTTTACCCATTGCGCCCGCGGCATTGTGCCTTATTTTTGTTCTATGGTCCTATTGTTCTTTAGTTCTATGGTTCTTTATCTGTGTTAATCTATGCCTCTTCTGTCTGTGTTAATCTGTGTTTTTCTGTAAAATATATACCATGAAATTTGCCCATCGTCAAGGGTGCCAAAAAATTTTGTCAATGCGTAGTTACTTTGACTAAACATACCAACAAGGAAAGAATAAAACTTGTGTAGAATTAATCTTCAGTTTAGCTGAGAATCCTTGAGTAAGCACTACTGCTATCGGTGGATTATATTGGTTAAGAAAATTTCTCAAAGCACGTGAAACCTTTGGAGCTAAAAATGTAGAATATTTAACCTCTACCGGAATAACCTCCTTTCCTCTCTCTAAGACAAAATCTACCTCCGCCTTGGCTAATGTCCGCCAAAATTTTATTTCAAAATCCGGAAAATTTATCTTAAATTGTAAAAGAATAACATTCTCTATAAGTGAACCCGCATCCGAACGAAGGGGTAGTTCATTAAAATTGTTAATAATATAATTACGCAAACCCCCATCTAAAAAATAAACCTTAGGATTCTTCTTCAGTTCTGTTACCTTGTTGGTAAAAAATGGTCTTATCAAGAAAATAATAAAAGTCTCCTCAAGAATAGAAAGATAATGTTTAATCTCCCGAAAATAGCTCTGGGAATCTGTAGCCAGACTATTATAATTGATTAGGTTTCCAATTTGATTAGCAAGTAACGCGGTTAACCTTCTAAACTTAGAAAAATCGGTAATCTTAAGTAGCTCAATTATCTCACGGCTTATATATGTTTCGTAGATGTTCTTTAAAATGATTTTTTTCGTAGAAAAATCCTCTGTTTTTATTACCTCAGGATAGCCTCCAAAAAGAGCATAATTTTCGAAAAATTTTTGTAGGTCGGAGGAAAAAATGTCCTTTTTTATTGAGGGAACTTTTTTCTTAAAAATGAAATCCTTTAAGAGAAGAGACTTTTCTTTATAGACATTATAGAGTTGTGAAGATTTTACATTTAAAAATTCCTCAAAACTCAATTGCATTAGATAAAATGAGAATAATCTTCCTACTAAAAATTTGCTTGTCTTTGCAGTCAACTCTAAAGAAGAAGAACCTGTAACTATAAACTTGACGTTTTCAAAAATATCATAGAGTAATTTTAATTTTTGCCCTCCATCGGGAAGGTAATGGAACTCATCGATGAAAAAATAAAAACGTTCCCCCTCCTTCCCTCTAATAAAACTCCTGACCATTTCCTTCGGATCTTGGGAGAATTTTTCTAAGACATCTCTATCCTCTAAGGTCAGATAAATGATATTATCAGGATTAACCCCTTTTTCTTTAATTAAATATTCGCGCAGTATTTTCAGAAGCGTAGTCTTACCTCCCTGCCGAGGTCCCTTTATAGCATAGATTTCCCGACGATCAATCCATTTCTTTAAATCTTCAATTAATTTACGCGGAAAGAAAATTTGCTCCATTGTCAACTTTAATAGTATTTTTATTGACGATTTGTCAATTATAGTAGGATTAAATGTGCTTTGTCAAGATAATTTCACTATAACAAAAATGCGAAAAGGGGCAATTTAAGTAAAATAATGAAACATTTCAGGAAGCGATGTTTTGTTTCATTATCTACAAACCTTTAATCCCTTATATTTTTGTCTTCCTATTTGAGGAAAGCTATATCGTCGATATAAATCGCTCCCTCTTTCTTCGTAGCAATTCTATCCTCAAAGACAATGGTAAATTCATCCATCGAGGTCTTATCTTCTAATCCCGCAAACTTCTCTAAGGGGATAACAATCTCCTTCCAGTCCTTAGTTACCTCTGTAACATAGTATCTTCCGATATTTCCTCTCTGAGTAAGGGCACTTTCCCAACTAAATTTTTTATTCTTCAGTTCCACCTTAAATACTTTAGTAAAGCCCCGCTCTTCATCTCCCTTTACCCAGAAAGAAAGTGCTTTGTAACCGGAGATGTCTATGCCGTTTAGTTTCATCCAGAAACCATTAAAGGCAGGATTAGGAGAATCAACATCATACATCAACTGAATCGAACAACCATGGTCTCCACGTTTAATGGTAGTGACAAAACTGTCAAAACAACCCTGGGTAAAATCAGTGGGATCCCTCGTCCAGGCTCCAAAGTCTCCACCGACATTGTTTGGCTTTGAACAAGTATCAAAGTCAGCAACAATCAGTTTTTCTCCCTTTAGTTCTATCTTTTTCTCTTCCAAAGGCTTTTTCTCCACAACCTCTTTTTTTACTTCTTCCTTAGGAGCCTCTGCAACTACCTTGGCAGTTTCAGGTACTGCTTTTGCCACCTCTTCCTTTTTCTCCTCTGGTTTAGGAGTTACTTCTTTCTTGGGAGCACAGCTATAAAGAAGAAATCCTAAACCTACAAGGAGAAAAACTAAAACCAACAACAGAAAAACTTTTTTAAACATATAACCTCACCTCCTTTGTCGCTCACTTACGCTCGCTCCTTAGAAGGGGACTTCGTCCCCTCCTAACGCTTCGCTGTTCACCCCTAAAACCTACATACTAAATACTATATACTAAAAATCTGTCGTTCGCTTACGCTCACTCCCCATCTGGGAAAACCAAAGGTTTTCTCCTGCTGGCGTCCCGAATTCTCGGGACTGTCGACCCCTTTCCTCATTTATTTTAATATCTAAACCCATTGCTACCTCTTTATCTTCTCTTACCTCCTATATTCCCTATATACTATATACTATCTACTAACTACTAATTAACTAATTTGTCGCTCACTTCGCTCGCTTTTTTAGAAGGGGACTTCGTCCCCTCCTAACGGTCGCTTCGCTCCCTGTTCACCCCTAAAACCTACATACTAAATACTATATACTAAATTTCTCGCTCGCTCCTGTCTACTTCTTCCTAACTCCCTAACTTACCTAACTCACCTAACCCCTCACTACTCACTCCTGACTACTTCATTTCCTCCTAGATTTTGGTTTCGGCCTCGGTTACGAAAATTAAAAGAATTCCTCCATACTCAATAGATACTCTACATTTTTTATAATTGGGTCGTTATGAAAATAATCCCGAATCTTTCCTTTAGTTAAGTAATTGGCTAAAGAAACAAAAAGCATTCCCTGGTCAAGACAAAGATATCTTGAAGAAACTTTCTTTGTATGCACATCCAAAGAATCATATAGACCATATTCCCCATATAGCTCATAAAGTTTTATCATCTCCCGTATATTTTTGATTACCTCTTGAGGAAAATAATCAATGGCTAAAATCGAAGCATGGGGAGTAATTATCCCTTCATCAGTATATCCCTTAGAACCTAAATCTGCTATTCCATATTCGTGGTATCCTCCATATCTTCCATCCGGTGTAGAACAGGGAGAAATTCCCCAGACAGGATATTTTTTTTCACTCAAAGCATAATCAATATGCGCCTTTATCACATTTTCATTATTTAGACCTAATCCCCGAGGAGCAAGTTCTTTTTCTTTCAAGACTAAAACCGGCATCAAAAACTCAAATAAGCTTCCTCCCCAGGAAGGAACAATCTTTAAATCTTTATATTTATAATATCCTTCAAAGACATCGATCTCTAAATACTCACGATATTTTCCCTCTGGTTTCTGCCTCTGCCATGTCCAGGAAATGGGTAAAGTCCGATAAATTCTAAACCAGTGCTCCGGTGGAACATCCCCTTTACCAATGGCAATTAAAGAAGTAACCCTCGGCTCAGTAGCAATCTGACCATAATGATAAGGAGTAGGAACTGGGGGTTCGCGATTTAATTCATAACCTAAATAGAGTTTTCCTTCTACGGGGTCATAAAGTGTAGAATAATCCATCCCTTGGAGAATCTCGGTACAGACAGGCTCTATTTCCGGAAATGCTTGGCGTAGGACAATTAGCCCTGCAGAAAGCCAACCATTGTCTACAGAGGAGATATATTTACGGGTTATCTGTAAATTTGTCGTCGAATACCAGTTATAAAAAAGTCCTCTCCAACGAGGAAGTTTTCTTAGAGTATTAAAAGTAGCTTCTACTCTTTCTAAGGCTTCTCCCCTTGTTATAAATCCCAATTCATATGCTCCCACAATTGCCAAAAAATAGAGCCCAATATTTGTGGGAGAAGTATAATCTCCAATCCGATATTCCTTATTTTCATCTAAATCAATCCAGTCAACAGGAAGATTTGTTCTTTTATCTACTAAATTTTTAAAATAGAGCCAGGTATCTCTGGCAATCTCTTTTAATAAAACCTCATCCGGACGATTAAGCAGGTATTTTTTGTTTAATTTCTTTACAGTAGGGAAACCATAGAGATTGTCCTTAATAGATTCAAAAAATAGGTGTTCTGGACCGAAGAAGAAAAATTCATCTAAAAAGAGCTCTCCTTCTATAAATCTATCTAAAGAGGAGAAAATAAGACGTAACTCTTTAAGCCTATTAAAATCAATCTCTGGAAAATCTGAACATTTAAGAGAAACTTTCTGCCAATTTCTTTGAGAAGGAATATCCAGAAAAACTTTTCCTTCCCTACCCTCTCCATCTTTAAGCATAACTTCTATTTTAGGCCCATCTATTTTCTTTATCCAGAAAGAAAATCCATAAGCCCGACTTATATCTAAATCGTTTAAATCTATAATTAAATCCGCTTTTTTTTGCGGAACAAGACGATATTTTAATTTTAAACTATATCCTTTTTGGTCGAAAGTATCTAATTTATCATAAAAGTAAGAAAGCTCTGAGGGAGCTTCTTTTTCTACAGTCATCTTTCCCCCTAAGAGATTGGGAAGGCATCCATCATTAAAGTCATCGATGTATTTTAGAGAAAAGGGAAGAATTTTTTCTTCTTTTATCTTTATATTCTGTAAATGGCTACAACTAGAAAATAAAAAAAGAAAAATAAATAAAAATATTTTTTTCATCAAATATGGAGAAAGAAGAGGGGACACATAATGTGTCCCCTTTAAAGATTTATTCGCTTACCATTAAATCATCAATATAGATTCTTCCCTCTTTCTTGGTTGCCCGCCAATCTTCAAAGACAATCACAAATTCAGTCATATTGGAGAAATTGGTAATTCCCGCAAATTTAATTAAGGGGATTTTTAATTCTTTCCAATCATCCCCAATCTCTGTAACATAATATTTTCCTACCTCTCCTAAGTTATTCTTTAGTTCAATCTTAAATACTTTGGTATAGCCCTTAACCTTATCACCCTTAACCTTCATTACCCAATATTTGTACTTGGAGAAGTCTGCCCCATTTAACTTCATCCAGAAACCATTGTACATGGGGTTGGGAGAGTCAACATCATAATCAATTGCCATACAGAAACCAGAATCCCCATATCTCTCGGTAACATTAAAACTCTCCACACACATTCCTGTAAAATCTGCGGGGTCCTTATCCCAAGCACCAAAATCACCTCCGATGTTGTTGGGCTTGACTCCGGAATCAAAATCTGCAATTACCAGCTTCTCCTCAGCATAGAGAGAAGAAACTCCTAAAATAGCTACTAAAAATAAACTTACTAAAAACTTACCCATCCTACACCTCCTTTCTCTAAGTTAATTATTTTCTATTTTATAAAGTTTCTTTCTAAAAATATATAACATACTTTTACAGATTTGTCAAGGGGGTAGCTCATAAGATGGAAAAATTAACAGGTTAAATGTAAACAGGCAATGGTCTTTTTTTGCGTGGCAATCTTATTATATTCTGGGCATGCCTTATCTGTGGTCTTAATTATTAACTCTATTTTCAATTCCTCTGTCCTCTTTTTTACCTCTTCTAAAACCTCCATTAACCCCGATGCTCCTGTGCCAATGATTAAAACTTGCGGTTTTTCTTCTAAAGCTTCTTTTATATCTTCAAGACATAAACTATGCCCCTCTTTTCTCCACCAAGGAGAAACAACCTTTTTCGGAAAAATAATTACATCTTTCAGGTAAACTTTCCCTTCAATAACTATTTCTCCAAAACTATATTTTTCTATCTTTGGGATGCCCAATTAAATCTTCTCTCTAATTCTTCGCGCCTTGCTCTCTCTTCACCCAAGTACCAGTTTGCTTCATCACGTTCTTTACGAAGACGATCGCACTCTGTTTCTAATTCTCTAATCCTTCTTTCTAATTCTGCATTTTTTGCCTTCTCCTCCCCTAAATACCAACGCGTATCATTTAATTCCTTCTGAAACCTATTTATTGCTTCCATAAATTCTCCCATTGCTTGAAAAAGCCTTTCCTTGTATTCTTCAAAACTCCTCTCCATAATTACACCTCCTTTCTTTTTAAAGATATTTTATATAAATTTATACCCTTTAATCAAAGAAAAATTATTTTCTTTGCCAATAAGAGGCAAGTAAGGAAGCAGTAAAGACAGAAAGGATTACGAAAACCCCTGCGGGTATAGCACTTCTTTCCCCAAAATGTTTCAGGGCAAGTACAACTCCTAATCCAGCATTTTGCATCCCAATTTCAATACTTAACGTTCTCTTGCGCGAAAGGTTTAATTTAAAAAGATTTCCTACCCCATAACCCAGAAGATATCCCAAAAGATTATGTAATATCACCACCAAAACAATTATGGGCGTAAGAAGTATTAAATATTTCTGATTTAAAGCTACCACCAAAGAACAGATGAATACTATAAAGGTAACTGAAAAGGCAGGGAAAATTTTTATAAAAGGCTGAATTTTTTCTCTAAAAATATTTTTTACTCCCAAACCCACAAAGATAGGGATAACTACCATCCAGAGAATATTAAAAAACATTTTCCAAAAATCAATCTTTAAAATAAATCTTGCCAAAAGATAAGTTAAGCCCGGGGTAGCTATGGGAGAGATTAAAGTGGAGAGTGTAGTTAGACATACAGAATAGGCAACATCTGCTTTCGCTAAGTAAGAAATTACATTAGAAGACATAGCTCCTGGAGCACAACCTGTGAGAATTACTCCTAAGGCAAGCTCAGAAGATAGACGAAATAATTTTGCTAAACTAAAACCAAGTATAGGCATTATGGTATATTGGGCAACTGTTCCTAAAAGAAGAAGGAGAGGTGAATTTAGAGTTTTCTTAAAATCTTTTGGCTCTAAAACCACTCCCATACCAAACATAGTCAAAGCAAAAAACCAATCCATTCCTGGTCTTAAAGGGATAAACCATTGAGGAAAAAAATAAGCAAGGATGGCAAATAAAATTACCCAGAAGCCAAAAGCTTTAGTGTAGAATTCTAAAAATTTTATCATCTCTTAATTAATGATTTCTGGATTATCTCTAAAACTTCTCGGTGGGTAATTCCGTTTGAAGCAAGATAATTGGGCATCTTTAAATTCCAAGGATTTCCTTGGAAATCCGTAAATTCCCCTCCTGCTTCTTTGACTATGAGTGCCCCACTGGCAAAATCCCAGGGTTTGTCATTAAATTCAATGTCTAACTCAATCTTACCTTCGGCAAGCATAGTTAGATGTTCAGCAGATGAACCAAACATCCTTATATTAAAAATTTTTGTAGAAAGATTTTTCAAGACTAAAGACATCTCCTCCGGATTATATCTGATGGAACTATCATATACGCAGGTTGCTTCGGATAAATTCCTTTTAGATACCTCTAATCTCTTTCCATTAAAATAGGCTCCCTTCCCTTTCTCTGCCCAATATAGACGGTCATCTAAAGGAAAATAAATTACTCCTAAGATTACCTCTTCTTTATACCCCAAAGCAATGGATGTTCCAAAGATAGGAATATTCTTAACAAAATTGTGCGTTCCATCTAAGGGGTCAATAATCCAGGTGTATTCCGATGGCTTTAGTTGGGGATTCTCTTCGGAAAGGATTGAATGCGCGGGGAAATATTTCTTTATTGTCTCAATGATTATTTTTTCTGCCTCAAGATCAACATTACTTACCAGCTGGGTTTTCCCTTTGGAACGGATATTCTTTACTTTTCCAAAATTCTCTTTTAAAACTTCACCCGCCCTTTTTGCTGCAAGTATGGCTATTTCCTTAAAATCTTCCCTTTGCATCACAGTCTAAAATATCACTTTCTCAAAAAATAGGCAAGAAAAATAGATCAACGATGCTCAATTCTTTCAATCTCTGATTTAGAAACAGTCACTGTGCCTTGAGTTTGACCAACTACGATTTTTAAAACCAATTGCTCGTCCGTCTCCTTGATAATTTCTCCTTCTAATTTCCTACCATTTTTTAAATAAAGGATATCTACCTTTTCTTTTTCTACGCTCTTTTTCTCTTCCTTAGCCTTTTCTAAAGTAGCATATATTCCTTTAAGGTCTTCTTCTACAAAGGGATAATCAGGATTCAACTCTTTTAGTCTTTTGTAATAAAGAAGAGCATTCTCATAATCTCCTTTATCTCGATAAGTAGAGGCAAGTCCATATAAGATGACAGAGTTATCGGGTTTAAGGGAAAGGGCTTTTTGAAATTCGTTTATTGCCTTATCGTATTCTTCCAATTTTGTATAGGTCTGGGCTAAGTCATTGTGTGCTTGACTATCTTGGGGCATAATTTTTACCACTTCCTCATAATATCTCCTTGCTTCTTCAAAATTACCTTCATCAAAATAGATACTCCCTAAAAGCCGGTAGGAGAAAGGATAATCGGGATTATCGGTGATAATTTCTTTCAATTTTTCCTTTGCTTTATCTTTTTCTTTTCTCTTCAAATAGAGAATCGCCAGATTATATTTTGCAACTACAAAATCGGGTTTTAGAGAAAGGACTCTATTGAATTCCTCCTCTGCTTTTTCAAAATTCCCCTCTTCTAAATAATCGAGTCCGGCGTTTAGACAGAATGTGGAATAATCCATAATTATTGAATCTTTTAATTCCTTTATCCTTGTATATTGGGGAGAAATTTTGATTAATTTATCTATTTCTTCAAGTGCCTCCTCATACAAATTCATTTTTTGATAATAGAGATTAGCCAAATTGTATCCTGCCTTAAGGAAATCGGGCTTTAACTCTAAAGCCTTTTTATACTCCTCAATCGCTTTTTCATAAGCGTATTTTTCTTCAAAAGCAACTGCTAAATTATAGTGAGTCTCCGCAAGTTCGGGATTGATCTTTAGGCTTTTATAAAAGTAATCTATGGCTAAGGCATTTTCCCCTTTTTCTAAAAAATTCAATCCTCGATTATTGTAATAAATAGCCAATAACCAACGTAGACGAAAAATTCCTATTATTACCAAAGAAACAAATAAAAAAAATACAATTTTTTTATACATTTTAGGTAAAATTGAAGAAAATGAATATCAGTTATTTTTTCTCTGCTCCTCTTCTTTGTAATGTTTCTCGCGCACTTATAGAAACCACTTCTTTGCGCTCTGCTTCATATACCATAATAATCTCTAAACCCAAACCTGCTAAAATCTTTTCAAATATTTCCTTTATCTCTTTCATTTCATAATCTTCAAGAAAAGTATCCACGCGCGGACGAAGAGGAGTGTTTAATTGAATCTGGTCTCCTGGTCTAAGTCCAAGACTTTTTACTATTTGAGCAATTTTTTCTGCTCCTTGTTTATTTTCCTGAGTAAACATAATTTGAATCCCCATCCTTCCGGAATAGATCTTTCTAAATTCTCTTATCCCTGCGATAATAGAAGCAAAACTTAAATCGGGATAGGGATGATTCATGGTCTGAAAAGAATCTTCGTCATAAGCATCTATTTTAGCAATAACAAAATCTACTTCTTTCAAATCTTCTTGGACATCTTTACGCCCTAACAATGTAGAATTGGTAAGAATAGCTATAGGGATTTTAGTAATTTTTTTAATCTCTCTAACTATCTCTCCCAAATTGCTTGCCAAGGTAGGTTCTCCTCTTCCTGAAAAGGTTATATAATCAATTTCCCCCGCATAGTTTTCTAAAACAAACTCTACCTCCTTAATTATTTCTTCTGTCTCTACAAATACTCTTCTCTCCACAGAAAAAACTTCTGTAGGTCCTATCTGGCAATAAAAACAATCAAAACTACAAATTTTTTCTTCTTGAGAGAGGGGGTCAATTCCTAAAGAAGCACCCAAGCGCCAAGAAGAAACTGGTCCATAGACATATTTTAAAGCGTATCTTTTCATTTCCCTAACTCTCCTTGCCCAAGTATCTTGGTTAAAAGAGAAAAAAATTAAATTAATTATACCAAATAAAATATATCTTTTAATCATTTACTTCTAAACATTTCCAAAAGTTGCTCCTCTATCTTCCTTATATGTTCATTATAACTAAATTCGGGAGATTCTACAATAACTAAAGCCTCAAGATTAATCCTTTTCTCTTTTAGGGTATTTATTACACTGTTTAATTGAAAAATAATCTCTTCTAATTCTGGTATGCAAGAAGGAAATTTACTATTGGAAAAGAATGGTATGTCGATTACCAGAATCACAGAACCCAATTCTTCTCCCTTGGGTAAATCTGAAAGTTTATCTAAAAGATTAACCGGGTCGTTGTAAACTTCCCTTGCTTCTTTAGCTATACTCTGTAAACTACTTTTCCATTCAGGATAATCTTTTAAATATTTTGGCAGGACTACATAAATTTCTTTTACCAATGCATATTCACAAACATAGGTAAGCCAATTTGATGTCTCCAAAACTCTAAACATATCACGGTTATAGTCTAAATAGGGACTTAAAACAATAAGGGTTGCATTTCTACTTAATAGTTCCCAATATATCTTTTGTTTAAGCCATATTGCTACTCCTTCGGGATTATCAATGATAGCAAAATGGAAAGGATAATTATCTCTGGTTATCTCGGAATAAACCAGCCCTCCTTCTATTACTTTATATCTCACCAAGGGATAATCTCTCAATCGTATTCTTCGAGCATAACCAGATGGACAAAAAAGGGAAAATATCCATAATGTAAAAATAATATAAATAGTTATTTTATTCATGAATTTCAATATAAGAAGGAAAATATCTAAATAGAATTTTTATTTTTTTAAAAATATAACATGGATTTTAAAATTTGACAAGGTGGGGAAAATTAAAAATTCTTGTCTATGAAAATTTTTTTACTTCTTCATCCAGGGCATCATTTCGCGAAGACGCCTACCCACCTCTTCGATGGGATGTTTATCCGCTTCCTCAAGGAGTTTATTGAATAAGGGTCTTCCCGCTTCGTTTTCTTTAATCCATTCCCGAGCGAATTTACCGGATTGGATATCTTTAAGGATCTTTTTCATCACTTTACGTGTTTTCTCCGTAATAATTTTGGGCCCACGGGTTAAGTCTCCATAACAAGCGGTATTGGAAACTCTCCTGCGCATCCCCGAAATGCCATATTCCTGGATTAAGTCCGTAATCAGTTTCAATTCATGAAGAACTTCAAAATAGGCAATCTCCGGTTGATATCCTGCCTCAACTAATACATCAAATCCAGCAGTGATAAGCGCAGTTACCCCTCCACAGAGAACAGTCTGCTCTCCAAACAAATCTGTTTCTGTCTCTTCAGCAAAAGTAGTCTCAATTACTCCTGCACGTGTAGCTCCGATTGCCTTAGCATAAGCTAAAGCCAATTTTAGAGCATTTCCCGTAGCATCCTGATATACCGCTACTAAAGAGGGCACTCCTTTACCTTCTTCATACATCTTTCTTACCAATGCTCCTGGTCCCTTAGGAGCAACCATAAAAACATCTATCTTTTTGGGTGGTCTTATCTGTTTAAAACGAATATTAAAACCATGAGAGAAACAGAGAGCTTTTCCTTTTCTTAAATTTGGCTGAATTGATTCTTTGTATACCTTTGCCTGCACATGGTCCTGGGTAAGAATCTGAATGATGTCAGCCTGTTTTGCTGCTTCAGAGGCAGAGACTGGCTCAAACCCATCTTTTCTTGCCTGTTCAAAATTTGCGGTTCCTTCAAGCTCTGCAACAACTACTTTACAACCCGAATCTCTTAAACACAAAGCCTGCCCTCTTCCTTGTATTCCATAACCAATGATAGCAATCGTCTTATCCTTTAAAATCTCTAAATCTGCATCCTGATCATAATAAATCTTTGCCATCTTCCCCCCTTTCTTTAAATAGCCATTGCTACTCTTCCCGTACGCATTAATTCTTTTATCCCAAATACCTTAAGTTGTTCCAAAAATTCTTTAACCTTTTCTGATTCTGAACAAATCTCTATAATCGCTATGTTTTCTTTTGTATCGATTAGCTCTGCTTCATATTTTCGAATTAAAGAAATTAATTTCGTTTTATTATCTTTATTAAAATTTACTTTTATTAAAACAAGTTCACGGTGAATGAATTCTTTTTTGGTAAGGTCAACTACAGAAATTGTATCAATAAGTTTGCGTAGTTGTTTTACAATCTGCTCTAAGACTCTTTCATCCTTAGCATCGACAACTATCGTCATTCGCGAAACCGTGGGATCTTCTGTCTCTCCTACAGCTAAGGAGTCAATGTTAAATCCCCGTGCACTAAATAGCCCAGAGATCCTTGCCAGAACTCCCGGTTTATTTTCCACTAAAACTGAAATTGTATGCTTCATATCAGTTCACAATTTAAAGTTCTTAATTGATAGACTAAAGGTTTCATACTATTAACCATGAACTATCATCTATGAACTAAACTATGCCATTCCTCCAATCATCCGGTCAATTGCCTCTCCTGCAGGAACCATCGGAAAAACATTTTCCTCCGGATCTATCTGAAAGTCAATAAATACAGTATTGTCTATAGAGATTGCCTTTTCTATGGCCGGACGAACTTCTTCCTTTTTAGTAACCCTTATTCCTACTGCTCCATAACTTTCCGCAAGTTTCACAAAATCAGGATTAGATAAACAAGTATGAGAATAGCGTTTTTTATAAAATAGTTCCTGCCATTGTCTCACCATTCCCAAATAGCCATTATTAAGGATAGCAACTTTCACATTTATCCTGTTACAGACACAGGTAGCCAATTCTTGAATATTCATCTGGATTGAACCGTCTCCCGCAATATCAAAAACTATCTTTTCCGGACAGCCTACTTTTGCTCCTATCGCTGCCGGGAAACCAAACCCCATGGTTCCCAATCCTCCACTAGAAATAAATCTTCTTGGCTTATCAAACTTATACCACTGTGCTGCCCACATCTGGTTTTGTCCTACTTCTGTGGTAATAATTGCTTCTCCTTTAGTAACTTCATAAATCTGCTCTACCACATATTGGGGTTTTAGCTTTCCATCGTCCTTATACCTTAAGGGATTTTTCTTCTTCCATTCATTTATCTGATTAAGCCACTCTTCTGTATTTGGAACTTTTCCAATTTCTTCCAACAATTGTCCTAAAACATTTTTTGCATCTCCTACAATGGGAATATCTACTTTTACATTTTTACTTATTGAAGCAGGGTCTATATCAATATGTATAATTTTAGCATGAGGAGCAAAAGCTTCCAGTTTTCCGGTAACCCGATCATCAAAACGGGCACCTACCGCAATAATCAAATCGGAATTCTGGATACCTAAATTAGCATAGACTGTTCCATGCATACCGAGCATACCTAAGAAAAGCTCATGAGTTCCTGGAAAACCTCCTAAACCCATTAAAGTAGAAGTAACCGGTATCCTCAATTTTTCAGCAAGTTCCCTTATCTCCCGATGAGCTCCCGAAATAATCACTCCCCCTCCAATATATAAAATAGGTCTCTTTGCCTCACCAATCGCTTTAGCAGCTTTTTTAATTTGGCCTGGGTGTCCATAATAGGTAGGTTTATAACCACGAATATTAATTTCCTCTGGCCAGATAAATTCGGTTTCTTGCAGTTGTATATCTACAGGTAAATCGATCAAAACCGGACCAGGTCTTCCCGTAGAGGCAATATGAAAAGCCTCCCTTACTATCCGTGCAAGGTCTTTTATATCTCTTACTAAATAATTATATTTTGTAATCGGACGAGTTATTCCGGTGACATCTGCTTCCTGGAAAGCATCATTACCAATTAAAAAAGTTTTAACCTGTCCAGTGATAGCAACGATAGGAACTGAATCCATGTAAGCATTCGCGATCCCGGTAGTCAAATTGGTTGCTCCTGGTCCAGAGGTAGCAATACATACGCCTACTTTTCCTGTTGCCCGTGCATAACCATCGGCAGCATGGGCTGCTCCTTGCTCATGACGAGTTAAGATGAATCTTATCGGAGAGTCATAAAGAACATCAAAAATGGGAAGAACCGCTCCTCCCGGATAACCAAACATAACCTCCACACCCTCTTTAATTAAACTCTCCACCAGAATTCTTGCTCCCGTCAACTTCATACAAACCTCACTGATTTTTATATAGGGGAATTATAACAAAGTACGGGAAACTTTGCAAATAAATTTAAGAATATTTAGGGTTGAGGAGAAGTTAGAATATTTCCTATCAATTTAAGTAACTCTTGGTACGGCTCAATAAATTTTTTGTTGCCTTCCACAACCAAAGGATGTTGGTCAATCTCAGTAAAACTTAATCCTCCTCTTTCGTAAAAATTTCTATCTTTCATAGACCTTTGAAACAACTCAATATTCAATAACTGCTCTACCAATGCAGAGGGAATTTTTCTATCTATTGTTGGGTAGTCAGTATTTATAGAGGCAAAATCAGGAGAAAATAAAACTTTAGGTGGAATGGTAAGAATGTCTGCGCCAAGTAATTGTTGAACATGGTATGTACCTCTTATACTTGCCATAATTATGCGGGGAGGATTCGGTAAAGGATCCTTTCCAGTTTCTTCTCTAATTTTTTCTCTCAACCCGATTTCTTCTCTCAACCTCTGATGAAGTAACTTTGCAAAATATAAACCTGCTACTGGATTACCCTCGCTATCTACTATATTAAAACCTTGCTTTTTTAGAAAATCATCCCATCTTCCTAAAAATGGGCTTATACACATATGAATATTCTTAATCTCCAATCCTCTTTCTCTCGCTTTATCTATTCCCAATTCATATCTTCTTAGCCCTTCCAATGCCTGAGCGATAGAGAAAACTAAAGTTAAATTTACATTTATTCCCTCACTTATAAGAACCTCAGTAGCTACCAGTCCCATTTCTGTAGCAGGTATTTTTATATAGATCCTATTTAAATCCAAATCCCTTCTTTCAGCTATTTCATAAATCAATCTCGCCTCCTCTATCATTGCTTGCGCATCATTATAGAAACGCGGATCGACTTCCCAACTCATTGGTCCAGAAAAATTTTTCAAAGCATTTTCTATCAAATCTGCAGTAAGCTCAAGCAAAATAGCTTTGCTTAAGGGGTCTTCTTCGATCCCTAATCTTTCTAAAGTATTTCGGATTTTTAGAAGTAAATCTGATTCACCTGAATATTTACTTGCAATCTCAAAAATCCTTCTTGCATAATAAGCGGGGTTCTTTTTAATTGCCTCGGTAATCAGTGCAGGGTTGGACGTTCCTCCTGTAACTCCCAATTCTCCTGCTTTTCTAACCTCTGTAGGTTCAGCAGTATCTATCCAAACTTCTGTTCCGTTTTCCTTTATCCCTTTTATTACATTTTGGATAAGAATATTTATATCTTTTACTTTTCGGCAAAACGCAGGCGAGATAAAAATAAGGTTTAAAAATAAAAAGAGTTTCAAAATAATAAAGAATCTCTTTTCCATCTTAAATAAATTATATCATATTTGTTTTAAACTTCTCCAAAAATTTTTTATGTTTTTTACAGAATTGAGCAATCTTTATTTGGGAATAAATTAGCTCTTCCTGCCAATGCGCATTGAAGAGTCGACAATTTTTATTTATGCAGAATGGGTCTCCTAAGATATAGAAAAAAATCGCTTGCGCAATATAACCCTTTAAAACCTCATTTATCCTGTTATCACCATAATCAATAAAACGATTTTTAAATTTTTCCTTTACCTCTTTTTCTTTTAAATCCCATAAACCTAAGGTCAGATATTTTTGTTTATAGATATAAAATTCTTTTGGTTTTGCTGGCCCTTCTACTATACCCGGAAGAGAAATTATCGAGGGGAAACTGTATATGCTTGCACGGATATGTGGTCTTCTATCTTCTCCTAAAGTAGCAAATAATTTCTCACTTAAGATAATCTCACAACTATCTTCAGGGGAAACTTTTATTCTATTAAATAATTTTTGCGTCTCCAGTAAATCAAGAAGCAGTCCTTTTGTAGAGACAATCTTTTCTTTTAAATGGACATAATAAAACTTAATTTTACCGAAATTTTCTTCAATAAAATTCTTTATCCTTTTAAGATCTACTTTATATTCTGTTTCATCGTATAGATATATTCCCGAAGGGATGGTAAATTCATTTTTCACTTCTTTTTAATTTGTTTATGATAATTTCAGCTGCTTTTCTACCGGAAAGAAGCATTGCTCCAAATGTAGGTCCCATACGGGGAAGTCCAAAGGTGGTAGTAACCGACATTCCACAAACAACCAAGCCCGGGTGAACCTCTTTAGTATACTCCACTACCAAATCTTCAGAACGCTCCACCCACATTGCTCCAAAACCGGGAATTTCAAGCAAACCACGTTCGGCCAATTTTTTTACTACCGAGGCATCATGACCAGTAGCATCTACAACCACCTTCGCTTCCAAAGCTACTGGATCCACACAGGTTATTTCTCTGGGAAGAGCGGTAACGGGTGTCCAGTTAACCACCACACCGGCAACCCGATTATCTTCACGTAAAACTAAATCGTCAAATACAGTCATATTGGCAAACTTTACTCCTGCATCACAAGCAGAAGCAATCAGTTTTGAACAGGCATGTGGAGCATCCGCCACATATAAACCCTTTGTATATTCTTCATAAGGGATACCTAATTCTTTTAAAACTTCTTGAGCAGGAGAACGCACCGTCAATTTATTCATCAAATATCCCCCAATCCAAAATCCCCCTCCCAAGTAGTTATTCCTTTCAATAATAAAAGTCTTTACCTTTCTCTTAGCCAACTCTCTTCCTGCCATAAGTCCCGCAGGACCGGCACCTACAATAATTACATCCGATTCTACATACTCCTTAAACTGTCGGGCAAAGGTCTCTACAATTGCTTGGGTTACCTCTTTTTCTCCTACCTTAGAAAATATCCTTTTCTTCTCCATGCTACCCTCCTTCGTCGCTCACTTACGCTCGCTCCTTAGGAGGGGACTTCGTCCCCTCCTAACGGTCGCTCCGCTCCCTGTTCACCCCTAAAACCTACATACTAAATACTAAAATCTGTCGCTTGCTTACGCAAACTCCTTAGAAGGGGACTTCGTCCCCTCCTAACGCTTCGCTGTTCACCCCTAAAACCTACATACTAAATACTAAAATCTGTCGCTTGCTTACGCTCGCTCCCCATCTGGGAAAACCAAGTTTTTTCCCCTGCTGACGTCCCGACGAGACGTCGGGACTGTCGACCCCTTTCCTATTTATTTTAATATCTAGTAACTTGCCACCTCTTTGTCTTCTCCTACCTCCTATATTCCCTATATACTACATACTATCTACTAACTACTAATTAACTAATCTGTCGCTTGCTTACGCTCGCTCCTTAGAAGGGGACTTTGTCCCCTCCTAACGCTTCGCTGTTCACCCCTAAAACCTTATACTACTAAAATTTTTCGCTTAAGAAAAATAGGGTTTAGTCACTGTTTCCCATTTACCTTGCGCCTTGATTAAAATTTCCGCTATTTCTCTTACTGCTCCTTCTCCTCCTCGAGAATTAGTTATATAATGGACCAATGATTTTAATTCTTCCCGGGCATTAGGAACGCAAACTGCCAATCCTACCCTTTTTAAAATAGGAATATCAATTAAATCATCTCCTATATAACAAACTTCCTCATTACTCACTTTAAATTTCTTCAATATTTTTTCGTAGGTTTTTAATTTTTTATATGCCTTTTGATAGACTTTAGTAATACGTAAATGTTTTGCTCGTCGAGTAATTATCTTTGAATTTCCCGCAGTAATAATTATAGTCTTTATCCCTGCACGATGTAAAAGAGTAAGGCCAAAACCATCTTGAATATCAAAAGCCTTAAGCTCATCTCCATAGTTTCCATAATAGAACTTTCCATCAGTCAAAACTCCATCCACATCCATAATTAAAATTTTTATTTTCTTAGCCTTTTCCATCAAGCTATTTTCCATAGTCTTATACAATTCCTGCCTTTAGTAAATCCTGAACGTCCACAAGCCCAATGGGTCTATTTTTTTCATCTACTACAGGAATCTCATCAATCTTATATTCCCTTAATATCTTTAAAGCCTCTTCAGCAAGTCTACCCTTTCTAATCGTCTTTGGTGATTTAGTCATCACTTCCTTTACTTTCCTCTCCAATAGTTTTGGATCATTTTCAATATGCCTACGCAAATCTCCATCGGTAAAAATACCTACAATTTTTTTATTCTTATTTATAACGGTGGCAGAACCTGCCCTTGCCTGTGTAATTGCAATCAGTACATCTTTTACCAAAGTATCTTCATTGACTATAGGATGAGCTTCTCCCTTACGCATTATGTCCTCCACTTTTAAAAGGAGTCTCTTTCCTAAAGTTCCTCCAGGATGAAGAAAGGCAAAATCTTCTTTCTTAAAACCTTTCTTCTCTAAAACCGCTATGGCCAGAGCATCACCCAAAGCAAGCATTGCGGTAGTAGAAGCTGTGGGAGCAAGTCCTAAAGGACAGGCCTCTTTTTCTACCGAGATATCCAAAACCACATCGGCATAACGTGCTAAATTAGATCTAAGGTTTCCGGTAAAAGCGATCAGCTTTGCTCCAATCTTTCTAATCAAAGGAAGAAGACGGGTAATCTCTTCAGTTTCTCCACTTGTAGAAATGGCAATTACTACATCTTCTTCCCTTACCCTACCCAGATCTCCATGCAAAGCTTCTGCAGGATGAAGCCATAAACTGGGAGTACCCAAAGAAGATAAAGTAGCCGAAATCTTCTGAGCAATGAGTCCTGCTTTACCCATTCCTGTAAGCACAACCATCCCTTTACAATTAGAAACAAGTTCTACTGCTTTAAGAAAACTTTTATCCAATCGCTGAGATAAGTCAAGGATTGCCTTCGCCTCAGTTTTGAAAACCTCTCTGGCACGTTGTAAAGGATTAACTGTTATCTTTCTCATCTCCATCTTTCTTTATAACCCGATTAATTTCTTTTAAATCTTTAAGCAATTTTTCTAAGGTTACTAAATCAATCATATTTGGGCCATCGCAGAGTGCATTATCGGGATTATCGTGCACTTCTAAGAAAATTCCATCGCAACCGAAAGCTACGGCTGCTCGGGTAAGAGAGGGAACAAATCTTCTCTCTCCTCCGGAACAGCCTCCCTTTCCTCCAGGAATCTGTACCGAATGTGTAGCATCATAGACTACGGGATAACCAAATTCTCTTAAGATGGCTAAGGAACGAAAATCTGAAACTAGATTATTATATCCAAAAACTGTTCCCCTTTCCGTAACGATTATTTTTTTATTTCCTGTGGATTCTACCTTCTCAATGATATATTTCATATCCCAGGGAGAAAGAAATTGAGCTTTTTTAAGATTAATCGCTTTCCCTGTTCTTCCTGCTTCTACTACAAGATCAGTCTGTCTACATAGAAAAGCAGGTATTTGAATAATGTCTAAGACCCCTTTTACCTCGTTTATCTCCTCACGACAGTGAACATCGGAGAGAATCGGAAGACTAAATTTCTCTTTTACCTTAGCTAAAATCTTTAAACCCTTTTTCAAACCTGGACCGCGATATGATTTTATAGAGAGCCTATTTGCTTTGTCATAACTAGATTTAAAAATAAAAGGGAAATTTAAGCGCTCAGTTATCTCTTTAATTGCCTCTGCCATATAGAGACAATGTCCTTCCGATTCAATCACACAAGGTCCAGCAATTAGAACTAAAGGATTTTTACCCCCAATTTTTATTTTCCCTACCTTTATCTCCTTAACCATTCCTCTGCTCTCCTTAAATCTTCCACTGTATCTATCCCTAAAGAATCGTCTTTAGTCACAATTACCTTAATCCGCATCCCATTCTCTAATGCACGCAACTGCTCCAAATTTTCTATCCTCTCCAAATTCCCCAAAGGAAGTCTTACAAACTTAAGTAATGCCTTTTTCCTATAAGCGTATATTCCGATATGTTTGAAATAGGGAATCTTCTTCCTGTCTTTATCCCGGGGATAGGGAACAGGTAGACGTGAAAAATAAAGGGCATATCCATCTCGATCAAAGACTACCTTTACTATGTTGGGATTATTTAAATCCTCTTCTTTTCTAATAGGAGTAATTAAAGTGGCTATCTCTGCTTTTTTATCTTTTATGAAATTTTTGACTAAGAGATTAATCATCCTTGGTTTAAGAAATGGTTCATCTCCTTGAATATTTATAAAAACCTCTGCCTCTATTCTTTTGGCTACCTCAGCTACCCTTTCTGTACCTGAACGGTGTTTAGGAGAAGTCATCCATACCTCTGCCCCAAACGAATAGGCAGTTTTAAAAATCCTTTTATCATCGGTGGCAATGATCAGTCTATCTAATTCTGCTCTTTTAGCATTCTCAAATACCCATTGGATGATCGGTTTATCTCTCAACTTAACCAGAGCTTTCCCCGGAAAACGCTTAGACTTAAATCTTACCGGTATCACTCCGATTACTTTCATCTTCTATGCGTGAGATTAACTCCTCCTGATTAGTAACCGCTACTCCCAATTTCTCTACCACTATACCGGCAGCAAAATTAGCCAAATGTGCTGCTTCTTTCATTTCTGCTTTTTGAGAGAGAGCTAAGGTAAAAGTAGCAATCACGGTGTCTCCTGCTCCAGCCACATCAAATACTTCTCTTGCTACCGTAGATATATGATATGGTTTTTTATTTCTTTCGAATAGCTTCATCCCATTTTCTCCCAACGTAATTAAGAGGGCTTCTAAATCTAAACTGCGTCTTAATTCTATACCTGCGCGTTCAATCTCTTCATCAGTAATTAACTTATCCGTCTTAATATTTTTTAAAGGGATTGTCCCTCTTATCTTCAAATATCTTATCGCGTTTTCAGTCTCTTTGCGATTGGGAGTGATAGCTGTAAAACCTTTATAGTAATCAAAATGTTCCTCTTTAGGATCAACGGTAACAATAATCCTATATTTTTTTCTAATCTCTCTAATTCTATTTAGAACTAAAGGAGTAATTACTCCCTTTCCATAATCTTCAATAATGAGAGCCTGATATTTTTTTATTACTTTGTTTATATAATCAACGATCTCTAATTGCCAGGATTCAGGAATGGGGGTTATGTCTTCCCAATCAACCCTCACAGTCTGTTGATGTCCAGCAATGATTCTCGTCTTTAAAGTCGTGGGTCTCTGGGAATAAGAAAAAATACCTTCCGTCTCTATTTTTCTCTTTTTTAATTCTTTCTCCAGTATTTCTCCATTTATATCCTTTCCGATTATCCCTACAATCCCTACATTTGCTCCCAGGCTCCTTATATTACAGGCAACATTGGCTGCTCCTCCTGGAGCATAAGTCCTCTTTTTTGCCCAAACCACAGGAACCGGAGCTTCCGGAGATATCCGTTCTACTTCACCCCAGATAAACTCATCTAACATCAGGTCTCCTACAACAAGGATATTTGCTTTACTAAAAGAGGAAACTATCTTCTTTAATTTTTCTACTTTTATCATTTCTCTTCCATCCTTTCTATAATTTATAACATAAACTATCGATAAAAACAACTATTACTCTGCTTTTCTTAAAATTGCTAAAATTGACCCAATAATTGGTATATCCACATCAATCTTTACCATAAGAGGAATCCTCTTCTCATCATTGCTTACATATACAAATGCCTTTCCCTTATTAAAAAATTTGTTACCTAAATAAAGCTGAGGCTCAACCACAAAGGAATCAAAAACTCCCACCCCTGAAATATTCATTTTACCAAAACTGGTTATTCCGATCTTTACTAACCAATTTTTTTCAGCCTGATTTACTACAAATTCTAAAGGATTTCCTGGGGTTATCTCTTGCATCCTAAAATAATAAAAGGCACTAAGTTCATCTACTGCCTTGGAAGGAAGAGGAAATTCCTTATCTGTTCCATCCACTAAATTTCTAAATCTTAAAATTTTCTCTTGCCAATTGTATTCTGAAACCATATGAGCATGATATCTACCCTCATTTCTTATCGCAATATGTTTTATACTTAAGAGATTCTCTTTGTCTAAAAAAGACTCTACATAGTCATCAACCTTAAAAAATATGTTCAACCATTTATTCGAACGGGCAGTACCTATAAAATGGTATGCCATCTTACCTTCTATTTCTACTATATCTTTTACCTCTGCGGTAACAATCCCTACAGGGATCACCTTCCAATATACTTCGTAAGTTAGTTTCTCTCCCTTTCTCAATTCAGGTAAAGCTTTTTTTATTTCTATTTCTTCAATTCTTTTAGGTTTTATCTCTTTGTAACGGGAAAGAGTTCCACATCCACTTGCAATTAGCATAAAGAGAAGATAAAGAATTTTAAAATTGTGTAGGGATTTCTTTCTTTGCATTTTGAAATATTTTTTTAACTGCTTCTATTACCTCTTGGGGTTTTATTTCTCTAAGACACTTAAAACCAATTTTACAACTATGTGCTAGACATTCTTGGCAACCTATATCCTTATGTAAAACTATGTCTTTCTCTCCCAAAGGACCCCAGCGTTTTGGACTCAGTCCCGGCTGTTTCCTGCCAAATATACTTATTACAGGGGTTCCCACAGCTACCGCTATATGAACTGGTCCGCTATCGTTAGAGATAAACAATTTTGCTTTTTTTAAAACCACCGCCAATTCTTTTAGAGAAAATTCACCCAAAGCCAAAATAGGATTATATTCCATAAATCTTTGCACACTTTCTCCCCAACAACTATCTTTCTTATCCGTAACGATCAAAACATTTAGCCCAAAATCCCTCATTAAACTATCACAAACAAAAGCAAAATTTTCTGGAGGCCAAATCTTAGAAGGACAGCTTGCTCCCGGATGGACGACTACAAAATCATTCTCTTTTAGCCCATGTATTTGTAGGAAAGATTCAATTCTCTCCTCTGCTTCTCTATCTATAGGAACAAAGAGATTCTTATCGTATATCTCAATTTTTAAATAACGTAATAAGTCTAAATTGTATTCTAACTCATGCTTTTCTCCTAAGTATTTTTTCTCCTCAAGTCTATCGGTATTAAGAAACCCTAACTTTTTCCTGTAACCCACCCTTTTAGGAATTCCCGCAAGAAAAGAAATTATATGTACCCTATTTGTGGGATGTAAAATTATGGCTAAATCAAACTTATATCTTTTCAAATTAAAAACGAATCTTAAAGTAGCAAGAATCGATTTGTCTTTACCATCCTTATCATAAACAATCACCTCATCTAAAAAGGGATTTCCTTCTACAATATCCTTAGTATATGGACGGACCATCATCGCGATAAAACTTTGAGGAAAATTTTCCCTTAGGTTCTTTATTACAGGAGTAGATAAAACCACATCTCCAATTCTATCAGTACGGATAACCAAAATTCTCTTGTATGTTTGTTTAAAGATTAGAGGATTTTTGTTTAATATTTTCTTTACTGCTTCAATAACTTCCCAACTCTTTACTAACTTCAGACACTTTTTACTCTCATATTTACACTGTGCTTTTTCACAGGGAACGCAAGGTAATAATCTGCGCAAAACAATTGAATCTTTAGCTAATGGACCATACTTTAAAGGATCGGTGGGACCAAAAATACTTATGGTAGGGATATTCACAGCGGAACCACAGTGAAGAACTGCTGAATCATTGGTGATAAGGATTTTTGCTCTTTTTAAAAGAGCAACTAATTGCGGGATGGTAGTCTTCCCGCAAAAATTATATACTCCTTTTCTAAAATTATCTTTTATTTTTTGGGCAAGATAATAATCTTCTTGAGATCCTACTAAAATAATTTTTGCTTTTAAATCCTCTAAAAGAAATGGAATTACTTCTACAAAATTTTCTAACTCCCAACACTTGGTAGAGCTACGTGCTCCGGGAGAAACAACTATCAATAAATCATCTTTATTGATCCCTTTTCCTTTTAAAAGATTCTCTATATACCTATCATCCTCTTCATCAAAATGTACTGTGGGTATTCTATGGTATAATTTTTCTTCTCTTCTCAAAAACTCAATAGTTTTTAAATGTTTTTTGCACATATGCATTCTTCTCTCTTTAGTCTTTTGGAAAATAGCTGTGCGATATCTTGGCTTAATCAATAAAGGAATTATCGTATGACGCAAGTCTATTACTAAATCGTATCTTTCGTTGCGTAGTTTTTTTATTAGAAAAATCTTTTCCTTTAAACTTGCTTTTTTATTATAGACAATCAAACTCCTTATCTGTTTATCCTTCTCTAAAACTTCTCTACCCCTCGGACCTAGCAAAACGTCGATCTTAGCAAAAGGGAAAAATTTCTTTAAATTCTCAATTACCGGAGTAGTGAGAATAACGTCGCCGATATTACTCAAACTGATTACTAAAATCTTACCTATCTTTTCCATATATTACTCTCTACCCAATAAACCCTCTACCTCTTTAACTACATCCTGAGGAGTTATTGCCTTCATACAACGGTTATCTTTACATTTCAAATGATAACAGGGAACAGTGCATCCTATATCCTTTTGAATTACGCGATATTCTCCCGGTCCATAGGGACCAGTAATCTCACTGGAAGTTGGACCAAACAAAGCTATCACCCTACTTCCTACTGCAATAGCAATATGCATAGGACCAGTATCATTGGTTATCACCAATTTTGCCCGTTTGAATAAAGCCCCCAATTGTTTCAGGTTTGTTTTTCCCACCGCCATTATAGGTTTTTCTTCCATGAAACTAGCTATCTTTTCTCCCAATTCCAAATCTTTTTCTGAACCACTGATTACTACTTTAAATTTCATCTCTTTTGTTAGAATATTTCCCAATATACCAAAATTTTCTACTGGCCAACGTTTGAGAAGCCAGTTTGCTCCCGGATTTAATACTATAAAAGGTTCATCTTTAAGTTCTACTTCTTGTAAGAATTTTTCTATATAAAGCTCTTCCTCAGGAGGAATAAAAAAATCGTATCCTAGATTATCTGTAGGGAAACCAAGTTCTTTTGCTAAATAGAGAAAATATTCCACCCGATGCATTCTTTCTTTAGGAGGCTCTATCCTGTGGGTAAGGAAGAGTTTTCTTTTCTTTGTAACGTATCCACAGCGTTTAGGAATTTTAGCTAAAGCAGTAAGCATGGTACGTGTGAGTGAACGATGAAGAAAATAAACTTCATCGAACTTCTTAGAGCGTAATAAACTTATAAATTGCAACTTTCCCAAAAGGGAAGAGTGTTTCCCTTCTTCATCGTAGATAATTAAATCATCAAGGTGAGGATTTCCCTCTAAGATTTCTTTACAACGGGGGACAATCATACAGGAAATATAAGCGTCCGGATATTTCCTTCTTACTGAGCGGATAAAAGGAGTAGAAAATAGAACGTCTCCTAACCAATTGACATTAACGATGAGTATCTTTTTCATTGTTTAATTATAATATAACAAAATATAAAAAAGAGCAAGCTAAGCTTTAGATTATCTCCTCATATACCTTTTCTGTCTCTTTCACCATATTTTTTAAATTAAAATTCTCTTCCACCGTTTTTCTTCCATTATAAATAAATTTATCTCTAAGCTCAGAATTTTCTAAGATCTTACAGATTGCCTCTCCCAGTTTTAAATAATCTTGAGGAGGAACAAGTAAACCATTTTCCCCATTTCGAATTATCTCAGGAATACCTCCTACCTCTGTAGCCACTACCGGAACATTACTCGCCATTGCTTCCAGTATCACCATCCCTAAACCTTCTTCTAAGGAAGGAAGGACAAAAACATCCATAAGGGAAAAAAGGGAGAGGGTATCCAGATTGAGGGAGGAGAAAATAACATTCTCCCCCATTCTCAAATCCTTAACCATCTTTTTTAAATAATCCTTCCCCTTCCCCTCACCGAGAATAAGGAGTTTTGCGTTGGAGTATCTTTCTAAAATAATCTTCATCGCTTTTATAAGATACTCATGCCCTTTGATCTTAGCAATCCTAGAAATAATCCCTATTACTGGGCCATTCTCCAAACCAAATTTTTTCCTCAATTCTTTCCTTTCTTCTATTTTCTTAGGAATAAATTTATCCAAGTCTATTCCATTATAAATTACCTTTACAATTTCACTTTTCAACCCAAATCTATCTACCAGGTCTTCTTTCACTGCTTTACTTATAGCGATTACTCTTTTACCCCAATAGGGAAAAACTATATGGGCTAATCTTTTCTTATAAAATCCATGGGCAGTAGAAACAAAAGGAATGTTTGATTTATTATAGATGTATTGTGCTAGAACGCGCGTGATTCTCGTCTGGGGATGAAGTAGATCCATCTTTTCCTTTTTTAGAATGGAAAAGAGTTTTCTTTTAGCACAGAAAATTTTTGGACTTATTTCTGACTTAGTAAATAAATCTAAGAAAATATGCTCTATATTCATTTTCTCTAAATCAAATACTCTCTCTCCTCCTCGAGAAACGACTTTCACCGTATGTCCATTCTCTTTTAATCCTTGAGCCAGAGAGATAACATAGGTAGTTATCCCTCCTCGATTAAGATGATTGGTGAGAATAAGGATCTTCATATTCAATTAGATTTTTTTAAACGTAATAATCGTGTAACCCCATCTAATACTTCTTGGACAGTAATTCTACGCATACATTCATAATCTTTACAAGTGGGTCTATAACAAGGTCCACAGAATATTTTTTTATGAATTATGATCACATTATCTTTGGAATAAGCAATGTGTCTGCGCGGATCAGTAGGACCAAATAGGGCAATTGTAGGAGTATCTACCGCCATAGCCAAGTGTAGAGGACAAGAATCGGCAGTAATATAAACTGCACAACGTTTTATAAGGGCAGCCAATTGAGAAAGGGTAGTTTTTCCACAGAGATTTATCGGTCTTGAGCGCAAAAGAATTTGATTACGTTTCACCTCCTCTCTATCTTCTTCTGTACCTGTAAGAATTACCCTAATCCCTTTTAAAGAAAGTTCTTCTGCCAGATAGGCAAATCTTTCCAATGGCCATCTTTTAGAAAACCAACGCGAACTTGAACCAACATTCATTCCTACTAAAATCTGAGCTGGAGAAACCCAATTCTGTTTTAAAATTTCTTCTATAAATTCCTCATCTTCTTTACCTATAACCAGCTCTAAACTTCTATCCTCGCACTTTATCCCAAAATTATTCAACAATCTAAACTGATGTTCAATCGGGGAAATTTTTTCCTCAGTATCTTTCATCCGGTAGTTTAAAAGAAAAGAAAACTTTCCATTATCGTAGCCAATACGTCTGGGAGAAAGTGAAAGATAAGATAAAAGATGACTGGTACGATTATTTTGCAGATCAATAACTAAATCAAAAGTATTTTCCCGTAGAATTCTCCCCATTTCTTTCAACAACTTAAATTTATTAGGATAAAGCATCTTATCTAAAACAATCACATCGTTAACATAGGGAAGCCGAGCAATGATCTCGCGCGCCGATTTACCCGTTAATACTGTAATATGTGCGGAAGGGAAATTTTTTCTTATTTCACGAATACTCGGTATGGCTAAAACCACATCCCCCAATGCGCTGTATTTAATTATCAAAATCCTTATAACCTCCTTTGCTTCCTTATATACTGTCAGGGTATCCTTGACCATCTTTTCGAGACTAAATTTCTTCTCTACAATTTCTCTATTTTTTTTCGAAAAATCCTTAGCTAAATTCCTATCTTTTAAAAGTTCTATGATGGCATCAGACATCTCCTGAGGATTATGGGGAGGAACTAACCGTCCATTTATTCCATCTTGGATTATATCGACAACACCTCCCACTTGTGTAGCTACTATGGGAACTCCCGAAGCACCTGCTTCAATGATCACTCTTCCAAATGCTTCTTGGGTAGTGGTAGCTAAAACCAAAAGGTCTAAACTATGAAGCAACTCTGCCACATTATCTACATGGCCTAGAAATTCTATATATGGTTCAAGTCCAAGCTGTCGAATAAGTAAATCCAATTCTTTTTTATATCCTTTCTTCTCAGGAGGAACTTCACCAGCAATAATAATTTTTACTTTGGGAATAACTCTTACTACTTTTGCCATTGCTCTTAAGAATATCATGTGTCCTTTAATGGGAGTAATTCTACCAATTATCCCCACCCTGCAACCATCTTTTAAATCCATCCTTGGTTCTTTATATTTAAAAACATTCAAATCCACTCCTCGGGGAATAAATCTTAAACGATAGAAAGGAACACCAAAATTTTCCCGCATATGTTTCCCAATAACTGTACTAATCACAATCACGAATTTCCCCAATCCCATTATCTGACTAAAGAAATGTTTCTTATAATATCCATGACAGGTAGTAATAAATACACTCCAAGAAAAAATTCCCCTTTTAGCACAACGGTTTAAATACAATCTGTGAGCAAAATAAGCGATCCAGGCAGGAACTCGTGAACGTGCATGAATAATATCTACTTTCTCTTTTTCCAAAATCTTAGCTACTTTAAAGATCATCCGTATAATTGTAAATATGGATTTTTCATGAACAGATAAGGAATAATGGACTACGTCATTCTCTTTCAATTCTTTTACTAATCTTCCCCCACGTGAAATAACGATTGCCCGATGCCCTTTCTGGACAAGAAACTTCGCTATATCAACAGTTCCTCTCTCCACTCCTCCTTCATTGAGTTGGGGAAGAATTTGAAGGATATTCATTTTAAGGTATTATTTTTTTTATCCTTTCGTAAAGAAGTTCTTTTTCTTCAAAAATTCTATTTTTGTATGGATGATTTAACAAATCTCTTATCCTTTCAAAAATTCTTTCGGGAGTTACTAAATCGATATATCCTTTATTTCTTAAATTTTCTAAAAAACGTTTTTGTTTTGTATCTTTCTTAAATATTCTCTCCTTAGTCATAAAAACCAATACTGGTTTGCCCGAACTTACTGCTTCAGAAACCATGGAAATGCTCTCTCCCGAAACAACTACTATATCAGAAAGACCCAAAATCCCTGGGACAGCCTTTTCAATATTTTTTTCATTGGCAATAATTAAAAGAGGACAAAAAGAATTATTTAAAAGTCTATCTTTAACCAAAGTTTCTATTTCTTTAGAAGTTCTGCGGGAGGTAGTAACCAATAAATGGGCGTCTAACTCTTGGGCTATCTTTAACAATTCGGTAACTATCTTCTCCATAACCTCATTAGTAAGGATATAATTCTTTGTATTACCTCCAATCAATAAGCCAATCTTTACTTTATCTTTTCTTATCCTATATCCTTCCTTCTGGATATTTTCTATCCCCTCTTTCATTGTCTCTTCATCAATTAAATTAAGTGCAGTTTGGGTAATCATTACATTTTTAAAAGGTTTTATTCTATCGTGGAGAGGAATAACTGCTAAATCAAACCTTTTAAGCGGAACAAATCCTGATTTCATAATTATAAAACTTTTAGCTTGATTTTCTTTAGCTAAAAATAAATTAATTGCCGAAAGATTTACTCCACAAGATATAATAACATCCCCATATAAAGAAATTAATTGGCTAAAACTATCTTTCTCCAAAAAGAATCTTAAGCATCTCAAGCATCCTCTACAACTTTCGCGAGCAAATATTCCTAAAAAATTGACAAGGAAACGAGCTAAGATATTTCTAAATTTTATTTCCATTTCTCTTATTTTTACTATTTCCTTTTTAATATTTAAATTTTTAAATCTCTCTTCTATAACCTCCTTAGTCAACTTTGCTAAAGCCCTTGCCTGATTCAAGTGCCCTGCTTTTCCGTCAGAAAGTATAATTATATCCTTCTGGGGACTTCCTTTCCATCTCCGATGGAACCATAACCATTGGGAAGGATATCTCTTAACATAATCCTCCAAAAGGATGTGAAATTGTTTTAAAGAAGATTCTTCACTTTCTCCGATGGGTAATTCATCTAAAATCTCTATACGATGATAGGGCCCTTTTTCTCTGATTATAAATACAGGTAGAATCCCTGCACCCGTATAACGACTAAGTTTAATCGCTCCTACAGGAGTCCAGGCTAAACGAGAAAAAAACTCTACTAATATTCCTCCTTTCCCCGATTTTTGATCCCCAAGTATTCCTACTATTCTATTTCTTCTCAAACAATTTAATAATTCACGTGTTTCTGAACCACGCATAATCACTTCTGCTCCTAATCTTGAGCGATATCGATTGAGTAATAAATTAAGCCTTTGGGGCTTCTGTTGACGGGCCAAAACTGTTATGGGATATCCTTTAATTTGAGCCACAATTGAAGACAATTCCCAATTTCCAAAATGGGCAGTAAGAAAAATTAACCCTTTTTTCCTTTCTATAATTTTTTTAATCTTCTCTTCTCCGGATATTTTTATATATTTTTCTATATAATTCTTATCCATGTAAGGGAAATAGAGAAATTCTATTACATTCATGAAGAGATTACAGAAGAGCTCTTTAACAATTCTTTTCCTTTCTACAAGAGATAATTTATCTCCGAAAGCCAATTTTAAATTTAAATATGCAAGTTTAGCTTTTTGGGGGAAAAGATAATAAAAAACCTTTCCCAAACAATAAGCGAAGAAAAGAGAAATTCTTATAGGAATAAAAGAAACAAAAAAACTTAGGAATTTAATTGTTGAAGAAAGTAAGTAATCGAGCATAGAACTTTTCTGAATCTAAAATTTCTAATTCTACTATCAAACTAAATATACTAAGCGAAACAAATCTTTCGCTTACCTTTTCAATTAATGGTTTCAATCTTATTGCATCTTTCTCGGTAGTTAATAACTCTTTTATTCCTTCCTTAATACATCGAGAACATATTTCAATTAAGTCTGATTCCTTATATAGGTAATGGTCTAAAAATTCAAAAACTAATTTTGTCTTGTATCCCAATTTCTCCACTGTGTATCTGAGAGATTCGGGAGAAGCTATTCCAGAAAAAAGACAGATATCCTTTTCTCTCAATATATCCAGTTCTTCTTTCTTACCATTTCTTAAATTTTCTAAATATTTTGGGACATAAAGAGCCTCAAAAATAGGAACATTGGGATTTATTTTTCTTAACAATTCTTTTAAACTGTCTAAATCTATTTTTATTAAATCTACCTTATTTAGAACCAAAATATCTGCCCTCTTAAGGGAGGAAATAGGTTCACGTAATATCCCCCGTGGGATAAGCCATCCATTGCCAAAAGGGTTTAAGCTGTCTATAACCACAATATCTAAATCTTTTTCTAACCCCCATTGTTGAAAACCGTCGTCCAAGATTATTATATCTGGTGAATATTCCCTTATCGCTTTCTCTATCCCTTCTTTTTTATGACAAGTGATTACAATAGGAATATCTTTAAGTTTTTTTGATAGTAAAGAAATTTCATCAGAGAATCTACCTAATATTGCCACAGAATAATTCTTTTCTTTAAGGTATTCAGCAATATTTTTTGCTAAAGGAGTTTTGCCCGTTCCTCCCCAGGTGATATTGCCAATACTGATTATTTTAACTTTAAATTTTTTTCTTCTAAAAGAGCAAAACAGAAAAATAATTTTGATAATTATAAAATAAAGGAAAGAAAAAAGAGAAAGGACAATTTTAAAAGGTAATACCCAAAAGGATGTGTTTTTATCGGTAATAAGATTAAAGAGGAATTTCTTAAGATTATTCATCTTCCCTCATTTCTTCAAATATCTCTTTAATAAACTCTTCTGCTTCACTCTTATTTATTACTTTTTTCTCTACTTGTGCTTCCTCCAGTGCTTTTAAGATTTTCCCTACTATCGGTCCAGGAGGTATATTTAAAATTTTCATCACTTCGTTCCCATCCAATAATCTTGGGGGCTTTACCAAATCCTTTTCATAAAAATAAACTTTAAGTAGGTGGAGAAGATATTCTTTAAATTCATTCCGATCGTTCACTGTAGTCAATGGACCACGTGTAGCAAATTTGTCAGCAAGGGAGATCAGTATAATTGAAACACTTTCCTCTTCCCCTGCTCTAAAGAAACGTAACTTTGCCCTTGGAGATATATCTTTTGTATCTACAAGATAACCTGGACGAAGATGTAACTGAACCAACTTTGTAAGGATATTCTTTTCCCGAGAAGAAAGTTTTAATCTTTCGACTATCTGTATAACTAAATTTGCTCCTATCTTTTCATGACCGATAAAACGGATCTTACCCTCAGGAGTAATCTCTTTAGCACGTGGTTTACCCAAGTCATGAAACAAAGCTCCCAATTTTACAACAAATAGTCTCTTCCTTGTCCCAGTTATTTTTTCTTCCAAATAATTTTTTATTTTTTCTCCTAACGAATCATGAGTATACAGTTGTTTTAAGAATATTTCCAGTTCCTTTAAAGTCTCTAAGGAGTGCTTCCACACATCTAAATGATGATATGGACCTTGCTCTACACCCTTCATCTCTTTTACTATCGGGAATATTGCTTCAAATACTCCTAATCTATCCATATAGTCTACAGCTTTATATGAGAATGGAGATTCAAAAATACGCACAAATTGTTCAGTAATCCTTTCACCAGCAACATTTTTTAGAAAATAGATATTTTCTTTTATTGAATTTTCTGTAAAGGAGTCAATTCTAAATTCTAATTCTTGGAAAAAAGTAAAAGCACGGATTATCCTCAGAGGATCGTCTTTTAAACTTAAGTCTGAAACAATGCGAATTGTTTTATTTTCTATATCTTTAAAACCGCCATAGGGATCAATAACTCTAAAAAACCTCTTATCCCTTATCCCTTTTAAATCTATAGCCAGAGAATTAATAGTAAAATCGCGCAGATACAAATCTTCTTCTATACGAGAGCCTCTCAAACTACTGAAATCGAACTGATATAATTTTTCTTTTTCCAAGATTACTCGATAGGTATGATTCTCTTCATCTAAAACAAAAAAAAATCCCTTAATCTGGTAGGCGAAGAGTTTAGCAATATCTTTTGTTTCTCCACTAACAGCGAAGTCTATCTCAACTGTATTTTTATGCTCTACCCTATTCAAAAGGAAATCTCTAATTATTCCTCCTACAATAAATATCTCTACAGAAAACCTATCCTGGAGTTCAAATAAACTTCTTAAATATGGTAAACCATTTAAATAATTCCAAAAACTATCTATTATTTTATTCATAAACATAAATGAGCCCTTGCGGGCTCATTTTAGAATTATATAAAAATAAGCAAGGGGAGGTGGTATATATAAATTATTTTTTTTCTTCTTCCTTCTTCTCTCTTGCTCTTGCTATAGCATCCTTCACTTCTCCAATGCCAGCAATTAAAGAGATTAAACCTCCAAAGATAAGCATTGGGGGAACACTTCCTTTCACCACAGTAAGAAAATCTTTCCACCAGAAACGTGTGGTCAGAAACATAATCCCTAAAACAATACTTACTAAACCACCAATTATTGCTAAATACTTACCCACTTAAATCACCTCCTTTAACGAATTATAAAACCAACCTCCCCTTTTATAAAAAATTTTAGCAAAGCGAGTTGTTAAAGGCAAGAAAAATATAAAATTTAGAAATATTCTTCAAAGAGCTTTCTCAATTTTTGAAAAATATTTAAAGGCTTTTTATGAATTTCTTTAGGAGTTCGATAAAGATAGTCAAAAAATAATAAACCAATGGGGTCGGAAAAAGTAAATAAATTATTTTCTTTACCGGTGAGATCTTCAACATTTCTTATAATCCCCAATTTTACGGGAACATGTAATACCTCTTCCACTTTTTCTATCAACCCTTCAATATAAAAAGTATCTCCTCCCACTATAACACCCGAAGGAATATTTTCAAGAATACGAGATTTATCCAATCTCCTCTTTATCTGAAACAAAAATCTCTCTACTACATCTTTTATAATCTTATTTACTTTAATTTGAGAAACTTCTTTATCACTTTTTTCTAGAATTATTTTCTCATCACCTTTTATATCCAGACTCCCATATTTTTCTTTCAACTCTTTTGCTTCCTCTAAAGAAATATTTAAAGCATTACTAAGCGCATAATCAATATCTATTCCTCCAAAAGGAAAAATTTCTAAAAAAACCGGCTTTTCTTCCCGAAATTTTACTATGCTGGTTATTCCCCCTCCTATCTTTAGAAAAACAACTCCCAACGTGCGTTCTTCTTTATTCAAGAAAGAAAAAGCAGAAGATATCCCCGAGAAAATAACACTATCGATTTCATATCCCGCATTATAAACACCCTTTTTTAAATTGTAGAGTATAGAAACGGGGATAGTTATAATCAAAAAATCTGCAGAAAGTTTACTCCCAAACATTCCGCAGGGATTTTTTATCCCATTTTGCCCATCCAATATAAACTCCCTGGGGAAAATATGGAGACTCTCATGATCAAAAGGTATGGCGTTATCTAAAGTATCATTGATTAACCTTTCTATATGAAAATTTTTTATCTCTTGAGCCCTCTCGGAGATGAAAATTGTACGTCGACAATGCTGAAGCATCAAATCCCCATTTCCAATACCTAAAACTATCCGTGCAGGCTTAAATTCCTTATCCGCTCCTACCATATGCATTACTTTTTCTACAGTCTGAGTAAATTTCTCTATATCTAAAACTTTTCCCCGTTCTAATCCCTCAGACTCTACCTTTGCTTTCTTAATTATCGATAATCTCTCAGGTTCTTTAAACTCTCCCAAAACAACGGAGATTTTACTTACCCCAATATCTAAACCACATAATATTTCTTTTTCTTTCATTTTGGCCCAATGATTATATCCTTAAACCTTAAATCGATAAAGCTCGGAGAAAGCGATCTTATTTTTATTTCATCCAAAATTTTGGAAAGTTTTTCAAACTTTTCCTTCTCTATATACGCTCCCAACTTTACCTCCATATCATTGTCAAAGAAAATAGATATGTCATTTAGACTGGTTAAGTTTATTTTCGCCACCCGCTTTCTCCAAGAAAAATCACCTTCGTTAAGTAAATTTATTATCTCTATTGCCTTCTTAATACGTAAAGAATTAGAGATTTTATTTATCCCTATCTCTCCAGGTTCTACTCCTATTATAATAGGTAAGCCTATATAGGGACTATCTTTAGGATAAGGAATGACAAAACCACTTTTATCTACAGGATAGAATTTGGCTAATTTAATCTGCATTATAGGACTTCTTTCTTTTAAAAAGACCATTATTGTATCCGGAGGAATTCTTCTGACAATAATATCCTCAAATTCAGGGTGTCTCTCTTTTAATTTTTTAGCTAAAGAAGATAATTCTATACTAAAAATATTTACACCCGGTTTTAATCCTATAAATTCAAAAGCATCCTCATTCTCTAAAACGAAATGGTTTTTCACATATGCCTTAGAGAGGCAAAAATAATTAATCTTCGACAAAAATAGATAAGTCAATTTAACAGACCAGAAGATTAAGAAATAAAAAAACAGAACTAAAAATAGTAAAATTGTTAAAAATTTAATTATAAAATTGTATACTTTATTTTTTCTTTTTATTTTTTTTCTTCTCAACATTTATTCTTTGAATACCGATTCAAGAATCTTAAGGCATAACTGTGGAAAATCTATTTCCATTGCCTGTGCAGCTTTGGGTAAAAGACTACGGGAAGTCAAACCTGGTATAGTATTTACTTCTAAAACTACAGGTATCCCTTCGTTATTTAGAATCATATCGATACGAGAAAATCCTTTACAACCTAAAGCTTTATGTGCCCGGAGGGCTTGAATTTGAGCTCTTTCTTGTAAACTTTTACTAATTGGCGGGGGAAGAAGATAAGCGGTTCCTTTATCCTGATATTTTGCTTCATAACTATAAAATTTTCTCTGAGGAACTATCTGAATTACTGGAAGAGGTTTATCTTCAAGAATCCCCACTGTAATCTCTTTGCCCGGTATATATTCTTCAACTATTATTTCATCATCATAAGAAAAAGCCAAATCTATTGCTTTCTCTAATTCTTCCTTTTTTTCTACAATAGAAACTCCTATACTGGAACCTCCCTTAGCAGGCTTTACTACACAGGGTAAAGGAAATTCTCTTTCAAAAGAGTCCTTTTCCTTTAACACCCTATATTTTGGTACAGGGATCCCTTCCTTTTCAAAGATTTTACGTGAAGCAATCTTATTCATTCCCAAATAACTGGCTCGACTATCCGAGCCAGTATAGAGGATGTTTAATTTTTCTAAAATTTTTTGAAACTCTCCATCTTCTCCAAATCTACCATGTAAAACATTAAAAACCAAATTTATTTTTGAATCATTGAACAATTCTTTAAACAAATTTTCTAAATCGTCCGTCCAACTATCTAAATCTTTGGGCAAAATTACTGGTACAGCATTTAGTCCCAATTCTTTTAAAGCTGTATAAACCGCTTTTCCCGACCTTAGAGAAACTTCGTGTTCTGAAGAAGGTCCTCCCATGAAAACTCCTATCTTAAATTTCTTCCAAAATAGAAAATCCATTTTATAAATTCCTTATTATATGGATTTCGGGATTAAGCCATACTCCATGGTCATAATTGACCTTTCTCTGAACATATTCCATAAGGGTAAGAAAATCCTTTGCGGTTGCTTTTCCTAAATTGATAAAGAAATTGGCATGTTTTTTAGAAACCGCTACATCTCCAATGCGTTTACCCTTCAATCCCGAAAGTTCAATGAGTTCTCCGCTACTTTTATTATTACCTGGATTCTTAAATACACATCCAGCACTGGGTGATTTTAAATCTTGGGTTTTTTTCCGATAGTTTAAGAAATTATTTATCCTCTTTTTTATATGTGAAATATCTTTTTTTTCTCCCTTTGTCAAAATAACCTGTAAGATTACAAAATTAGAAAGATTACTCTCTCGGTAATCAAATTTTAAATCCTTTTTATCTAATCTCAACAATTTACCATTTTTATCTAAAACTGTAACTTCTTTCACAAAATCACCGATCTGTAGATAATTATTTGCTTCTGTCAAATCTCTTACGCCCGCATTTAAACGTACTGCACCACCCAAAGTTCCGGGAATTCCCGCTAAGAATTCCCAATCCCCTAATCGGTTTCTTAACATCCATCCCAATAATTCATTTATCTTTACTCCCGCATCTATTTTTACATATTCCTTATCCAAAATTATTTTTTTAAAAAAGTGATTATTCAAATTTATCACTATCCCTTTAAAGATAAGATCGGGGAAAAGGATCTTACTCCCTCCTCCTAAAATAACATAGGGAACTTGATTATCATTGGCAAAGTTAATTATTTTAGCTATATCTTCCCCATCAAATGGAACGATAAAGTATTTTGCTTCTCCTCCTATCTTTAAAGTAGTATGTTTTTTTAAATCTTCTCCTTCTATAATTCTACCTTTTATACCTATACTCTTAACCGCTTTGGTTAAATTCACACTATCTTTAATCAACATACTATCCAAGTTTTTTTAACAATTCATCGGTAAGATTGACTATATCCCCTGCTCCTAACATAAGTATTAGATCGTCTCTTTCTATCGTATTTAATAAATAAGGAATTATTTTTTCCTTCTCTAGATATAGAACATCTTTTTTCTTTTTCATTATTTCTTTACAAAGCATCAGACCATTAACTCCCATGATGGGTTTTTCATCCGCAGGATAAATATCAGTAATTAATAACTTATCTGCCAACTCAAAAGCATCTCCAAACCTTTCTTTAAGATAATAGGTCCTTGTATATCGATGGGGCTGAAAGACAGCAATAATCCGTTTCTTTCTAAAAGTTTTTGCTGTAGCTAAGGTAGCCTTTATCTCGTTGGGATGGTGGGCATAGTCATCTACAACCATTATCGGTTCTCTCTTTCTTATTTGGAATCTTCGTCTTACTCCTTGAAAAGAGAAAAGAGCATTTTTCAGTTTTTCTAAATTTATCCCCAATTCTATAGCTAAAGCAACCACTGCCTGGGTATTTAGAATATTGTGCCTACCCGGGATTTGTAATTTAAACCTTCCTATAGTTTTACCAAAATAAACGGAATCAAATTCTATGTGGTCTTTATTCAAATGTATCTCTTTTGGATAAACATCTGCACGATAATCAAAACCATAACTAATTGAGCGCAGGTTGATTCTCTTTATAACTTCTCTAAGATAGATATCATCGTAACAATAGAATATGCAACCCTGGCTTCTTGTTTTCTCCATAAAGGATTGATAAGCAGAAACTATCTCATCTATGTTTTTATAATAGTCAAGATGCTCAAAATCGATATTACTAATAATCGAATATACAGGTGAAAACTTTCGGAATGAACCATCGCTTTCATCTGCTTCGGCTACCAAAAATTCTCCCCTACCTAGCCAAGCATTTGTATCATATTGATTCAACCACCCTCCCACTAAAGCGGTAGGTTCAAATCCAGCCTCACGGAGAAGATGGGAAGTAAGCGCAGTAATAGTAGTTTTGCCATGAGCTCCGGCAATAGCTATACCTATTTTTGAATGCATAAGATATGCCAATATATCTGAACGATGTAGGATAGGAATTTTTTTCATCATTGCTTCTTTTAATTCAGGATTATCCTTAGATATAGAGGAAGAATAAACTATCAATTCTACATCCTCTTTTATGTTAGTATTTTCATGTCCAATAAATACTTCTATTCCTTTCTCACGTAGTTTACGTGTACATAAATTCTCCACCTTATCTGAACCACTCACCCTGTAACCCATATCAGATAAAACTCTCGCCAATCCACTCATTCCTATTCCTCCAATCCCCACAAAATGTATTCTTTTAATTCTATTAAGCATATTTAATTCCCACCAATTCTTCAGTTAGATTAGCCAACCATTCTCTAGCAAAAGGTCTATTTAGTTCTTTTATTTTTCTGCTTAAAAAAATCTGTCTTTCTTTATTCTTTATTATACCATAAATTAAAGCATAGGTTTCTTCATTTAAATCCTTTTCTTCTAACAAAATCACCGCCCCCCTCTGAGCATAGTATAAGGCATTTAAATATTGGTGCTTCTGAGCATAAGGATAAGGAATAACTATTGCCGGTTTACCAAAAAAAGAAATTTCATTTAATGTAGAAGCTCCTGCACGAGTTATTATTAAATCTACTGCATTAAAAAGAACTCCCATCTCTTCATAAAAGGGAAAAACTTTAAAAGGGATTCCCAACTCTCTATATTCTCTATAGACCCAATCAAAATCTTTTAAACCTGTGAGATGAATTACTTGGAATTCTAAATCACCCTTCATTTTTTTCCACATATTTAAAAAATATCGATTGATAAATTTTGCCCCTTGACTACCCCCTAATACAAGAATGGTAAAAAGACCAGTTTTAAGTCCAATTTTATGCAAAGCGTCCTCTCTATTCATAATTACAAAATCTGGTCTGAGAGGATTGCCCGTAACAACCAATTTTTTTTGATGTTTAAAAAATATTTTTGATTCTTCAAAACTCAAAGCAATCTTATTAACAAAAGGGTACAAGAAACGATTGGCTCTCCCGGGATAGAGATTTTGTTCATGAATCAATGTAGGTATCCTTAAGAAGAAGGAAAAAATAATTAAAGGGATAGAAAGTATTCCACCAAATCCTACAATTATATCGGGATGAAACAATAAAACAAAGAAAAAAGAATAGATACTTCCTTTAATAAACCGGGATAGGAAAATACTCAAATTAAAAATATCCTTACCTTTTAAAGGTAAAATGGGGATGGATAAAAATCTTACCTCGGTTAGTTTATTTTTAATATATCTGGCTAATCTTTCCTCTTCTGGTCTGCCTGAAATAGCTAAAATTGCCTTAAAAGAAACCCATCTTTTCTTCAATTCTTCAATCAAGGCATAGGCGGGAGAAAGATGACCTCCGCTGCCTCCACTGACTAAAACTATCTTTCTCATCTTTTTTCGCGCGCAATATTCAAAAGTAAACCAACGTAGACCAAATTAAAAATCAAAGCAGACCCACCGTAACTGATAAATGGTAAGGGAAGTCCCTTTGTAGGAAAAATCCCCAAAGTTACACCTATATTTACCAAAACTTCTATAGCCAAAACAAAAATAATTCCTAAACTCAAAGATTGTCCAAACTCATCATTTATTCTAAAAGGTATCTTGAAAGCCTCCCAGAAAAAAATTATAAATAAAATAAGCACAGAAAAAGTACCCAAAAGCCCCAATTCCTCACCCAAGATTGAAAAAATAAAATCTGTATGGGAAGCAGGAAGATATAGAAGTTTTTGCCTACTTTGCCCAAGTCCTCTTCCCAATAAACCTCCCGAACCAAAAGCAATTAAAGACTGGACAATTTGATATCCTATACCTTTAGGGTCAGCCCAAGGATTTAAGAAAGCAAGAATCCTTTTTCTCCGATAAGGAGTAGAAAATACCATTATCATAAGGATAGGTAGAGAGATGAGTATTAAATTAAAGATGTATCTTAAATCTACTCCAAAAACTACAAGTAGAAGAAGTAAGACCAATCCTAAAAGAAAAGCAGTTCCCATATCGGGTTGCAAAAGGATTAGACCAGCAATTAGAGCATTAATCAATATAAGGGGAAACAGACTATAAAAATTATTCTTTATCAAATTCCTTTTACGCACAAGGAAATCGGATGTATAAACAAGCAAAGAAAATTTTGCAAATTCTGAAGGTTGAAAACTAAAAATCCCCAGCCTAATCCATCTTCGCGCTCCTCCTAAAGAATAGCCTATCCCCGGAACCAACACAAGAACCAAAAGGAGAATTGAAAAAATTATCAAAAGTTTACTATACTTTCTCAAACGACGGTAATCCCATTGAAGAATATAAAAAAATATTAAACTACCCAGAAAAAGATAGAAGAGATGTCTCTTTAGATAATAACTACTGTTACGAAAATGTTCATAAGCAAAAACTCCGGAAGCAGAATAAATCATTACAATACCGATAGAAATCAATATAACGGTAACAAAGAATATCCTTCTCCTTATTTCATACATAAATTTTTCTTCAAATGGAAAACCAGGTTCTTAAAAACTTCTCCTCTATGTTCATAATTATTAAACATATCAAAACTAGCACACATAGGCGAAAGTATGACAACATCTTTTTCTTTAGCTATAGAGTAAGCATAGTTAACTGCTTTCTCTAAATCATCGAATTTCTCGATGGGAACGATTTTTTTTACTGCTTTTTCTATCTTATCTTTTCCTTCTCCAATAAGAATGAGGTGTTTAACTTTTTCTCCAATCCATGTAGAAAGGGAAGTAAAATCCTGCCCTTTATCCCTTCCTCCAGCTATTAATATAACCTTTTGTTTAAAAGAACTTAAGCTATAACGAGTTGAATGGATATTGGTAGCCTTCGAATCATTGATAAAAACGACTCCTCCGATTTCGGTTACAAATTCACAACGGTGAGGAAGTCCTTTAAATTCTTTGAATGTAGAGAAAACTATTTCCTCCGGTATTCCTAGAATAGAACTTACTTTAAGAACTACCTCTTGATTCTCAGTAATTTCTTTTTTTTCATCACAATTAAAAAACAATACCTTAGCTTTTGTCTTTTCCGCAAAACTTCTAGTTATAGGGTCTCGAAAATTCAATATTAGATAATCAGATTCATCCTGATTCATAAAAATCCTTTCTTTAGCCTTTATATATTCATCTAAAGAATTGTAACGATCCAGATGGTCGGGAGTAATATTTAAGACGATAGAAATGTAGGGTTTAAAAGAAACAATATTTTCTAATTGGAAGGAACTCACCTCTAAAACTACATATGTCTGAGGATTCAATTTATCTAACTCACCAGTAAAAGGATTACCAATATTTCCACAAACCACATTAGGTATTTTTGCTTTTTCTAATACTTTACCAATAAGCGCGGTTACTGTAGATTTCCCATTTGTTCCCGTTACCGCAATGATGGGAGAGGGAGAAAGAAGATAACCCAGTTCTATTTCACTAATTATACAAACACCATTTTCTTTAGCTTTTTCTAAAAAAGATAAATTTGAAGGAACTCCCGGACTAATTACAATCAAATCCTTCCCTTCTATAAATTCGGGAGAGTGCTTACCGAGTTCTACATTTATTCCTTCATTCTCCAATTGATGAGCTAAATTTCTTAAATATGGATTATCTCCCCTATCGCTTATCCAAATTTCTGAACCCAATTTCTTAAGAACCCTTGCTGAGGATAGTCCACTCCTTCCCAATCCCAGGATTAAAACTTTTTTATTTCTAAAATCCATTTTTAACGAATCTTTAAAGTAGTTAAAGTCAAAAGAGCAAGAATGCTTGCAATGATCCAAAAACGGACAATTATTTTTGGCTCAGAGAGACCTTTAAGCTGAAAATGGTGATGCAGAGGAGCCATAAGAAAAATCCTCTTCTTTCTCCAATGGAAAGAACCAACTTGTAAAATTACCGAAAGAGCCTCTATTACAAATATTCCTCCCACTATAACTAAAAGAATCTCTTTTTTTATCATTAGGGCAATAACTCCAATAATCCCTCCTAAAGAGAGAGCTCCTGTATCTCCCATAAAGATAGTAGCGGGATAACAGTTGTGCCAAAGAAAACCTAAAGAAGCACCCACAAGACAAGCCATAAAAACAGTAAGTTCACCTGCTCCCGGTATATAAGAAATGAGGAGATAGTGACTTAAACGATAATTTCCCGTAACATAACACATCGCTGTATAGGCTAAGCCTACCATTATAATAGAACCTATAGCCAATCCATCTAAACCATCGGTAAGATTAACCGCATTGGAAGAACCAACAATAACTAAAGTAGAGAAAAATATGTAGAAAATACCCAAATCTAAAAAAAATCCTTTTACAAAAGGAAATTCTAAGTGGTGGTCGATAGCAGGATCAAAATAAAAAATTGTTCCTACTAAAAGTCCCAAAAATATTTGGGCTAAAAATTTCCATTTTGCTCTTAACCCTTGAGAATTCCTTTTAGTAAATTTTAGGTAATCATCCCAAAAACCAACTAATCCTAAATAGATAAGAGAAAATAGACTAAGACAGATATAGGGGTTCTTAAAATCTGCCCAAAGTAAGGTACTTAAAACTATAGCTAAAATTATAGCTATCCCTCCCATACCGGGAGTGCCTTCTTTATGTTTAAAATTATTGTGCAAGATAAAATCTTTTTCTTCACGTAAAGGTTCTTTTACCTTATGCTTTCTTAAAAATTTAGTTAACCAATAGGTAAGAAAGAGAGAAAGGAGAAAGGAAGTAACACTTCCCAAAGCTGAGCGCACCGTAATATAACGGAAAATATTTAGTCCCGAATAAATTGAACGGAAAAAATGAAGATAATAAAACATTATATTTTAAATTACTGATACCTTTTCTATTTCAGATATACCCTTTACAATCTCTTCCATGTGCATTCCCCGTGAACCTTTTATCAATATCACATCATTGTTTTCAATATTCTCCTTTAAAAAATCTATAATTGTGGAGTAAGAATCAAAGTGTAGTGCTGTATTTATATTCTTAAAATTTTTGACCATCTCATTTATCACCGCAGAATGTTTACCAAAAGTTAAAATAATATCAATATCTTTATCCTTTAGAGATAAACCTATTTCTCGATGACAATTGTAAGATTCTTTCCCCAATTCTAACATGTCTCCCAATACTAAGATCTTTTTCCCTGAATTTTTAAATAAAGAGAGAGATTCAATTGCTGAAATAACCGAATTGGGATTAGCATTATAAGTGTCGTCGATCAAGATAAATTCTTTCTCTCCTTTCACTTTTCTTAAATTCATACGCATTGATGGAGGACAAAACTCTTTTAAACTGAGAGCCATTTTCTCTAAAGGGATATCAAATATACTTCCTACCGCTATGCTACATAGTGCATTATAGACATTATGTTTTCCTATAAGGGGTAAATAAAAATCTACATCCTTAACTCTAAAGCTTATCCCCTCTTCTGAAAAAGACAATTTCTCTCCTTTAAAATCAGCCTCATTTTCTACACCAAAACTTATAAGAGAAAAAATATCCCGGGAATTTACGAATCGTTCTCTTAATAGGGGATCATCGATGTTAAAGATGACGATATTTTCTTCATTAAAATCCTTAATCAAATCCATTTTTTCTTTTAAGACTCCTAGAGGACTTTCTAAAAATTCTAAATGAGTTTTACCGATATTAGTAAATATTGCCATCTTGGGTTTAACCATATCACTCAATATTTCCATTTCTCCGTAATGATTTATCCCTAACTCAAAGACTGCTATTTCGTGATTTGTATCCATCTCTAAAAGAGTGTGTGCTAGCCCGATTTGGTTGTTATAATTGTAGGGGGTCTTTAATACAGAAAAATGAGCAGAAAGGATTTTACTAATCATCTCCTTTACTGTGGTTTTCCCATTGCTTCCCGTTACAGCAATGATGGGTATATTAAATTTTTTGCGATGGTATGAAGCCAATTCTCTTAGAGAATTGAGCGTATCCTCTACATGAATAATACAAAATTTAGGATTAGATTCTATACTAAACTTTTTCTCAACCATTGTCCCTTTAGCTTTTTTCTCTAAAGCCTCTTTTATAAAATTGTGCCCATCGAAATTATTCCCTTTTAAAGCGACAAAAATCTCTCCTTCCTTAATAGTCCGAGAATCTGTAGAAACTCCTTCGAAAACTGTATTTCTATCACCCTGAATTAACTTTCCTTTTGTAATTTTTAAAATTTCTTCTACACCGAATTTAGCCATGGTTATATTTACAGCGCGAAAGATTGCTTTCCAAAAGAATCTCTTTCACTACAATCCGGTCATCAAAAGGAACAGTTACATTCTTAAATATCTGATAAGCCTCATGACCCTTCCCCGCAATGATTACTATATCGTTATCTTCCGCCATAGATATTGCTTCTTTTATGGCTGCATAACGATCGAGAATCACACAATAATCTTTAAACCCTTCTGGAAATCCCTTTTCTATATCTCTAATAATTGCTTCGGGTTCTTCTGAACGTGGATTATCGGTAGTGAGGATAATAAAATCTGCTAACTCTGATGCCACCTTACCCATAAGGGGTCTTTTTTCTTTACACCTTTCTCCTCCACAACCAAAAACAACGATTATTTTACCTTGGGAAAGAGTTCTCAACGAAGAAAGCACATTTCTCAAAGCATCTTCAGTATGAGCATAATCTACAAAAACCTTAAAGGGTTGTCCCGTATCGATGAGTTCTAATCTTCCACTCACACATTGAACTTTTTCCACTCCTTCCTTTATTATTTCTAAAGGAATATTTTCGGCTATTCCCAAAGATATTCCCGCAAGGATATTATAAATATTGTGCATGCCAATTAAGGGCGTGCTAATCTCAACTTCTCCATAAGGAGTATTAACCAAAAAACTACTCCCCTTAATATTTAAAGAAATATTCTGTGCCTCCACATCTGCAGGGTTATTTATTCCGTAGGTGATTGTTTTAGCGGTAGTCCGTAGAAGAATTTTCTTTCCTTGAACATCATCTATATTTACAATCGCCCAGGAAGAAGAAGATAGCCTCTCAAAGAGTTTTGCTTTCGCATTAAAATAATTTTCAAATGTCTTATGATAATCTAAGTGATCTATGGAAATATTTGTAAATATGCCAACTTTAAAATCTATCCCCTCAACCCTTCCTTGATCTAAGCCATGGGAAGATACCTCCATTATTGTATATTCTATATTTTCCTGCCACATATTAAAAAGTAGCTCCTGAAGTTGAAGTGCCCCAGGGGTGGTATTCAAAGCGGGAATAATTCTTTCTCCAAAACGATAATTTATCGTCCCAATCAATCCAGTTTTAAAACCCGCTTTTTTTAGAATGCTTTCAATGATATGAGTAGTGGTAGTTTTTCCGTTAGTACCAGTTACTCCGATAACCTTGATTTTGGAAGAAGGATGTTTATAAAAGTTTGCGGAGAGCTTTGGTAAAATCTCTCTTGTATCTTTTACACCTATAAAGATTACATTTTTACTTTTGGGCAAAAGTCCATCTACAGGAAAGGAATTATTATGGACAATTACTTTGGCTCCCCTTTCAATTGCTTCTTTAATAAAATTGTTCCCGTCCTCTTTATTACCCTGAACTGCTATAAACATAAATCCAGGTTTACATTGTTTAGAATAATCACTAATCCCTACTACCTCAACATTCTTAAAAGAAGGATCAATTTCTATACCCTCAAAAACTTCTTTTAACCTCATAATTCCTCCCCTCATCTAAAGAATTTTCAACAAATTTTAAATCTATAGAGAGAGAATCAAGATATTTTAAAGTATCACTAGCTATATTCTTAAAAACAGGAGCACAAACTACCCCTCCATAATAAGGATGTGGCTCATCTAAGAAAACTCCAATCACTAAACGCGGATTTTCTAAGGGAGTAAAGCCTACAAAAGAAGAAAAAAACTTATGGTGTGAATACACACCATTCTCTACCTTCTGACCAGTTCCTGTTTTTCCAGCGGAGAGATATCCTTCTACAAAAGCCTTTTTACCCGTTCCATACTCTACTACTCCTCTTAACACCTTAGTCATCAATTCTGCAGTATGAGGAGAGATCACTTTCCTTATCTTCTTAGGAGAGTTAACAAATATAGGAACGTCTTTATCATCCCTTATCTCTTTTACAATGTAAGGCTGCATAAGATAACCACCATTAGCAATAACACACATACTCATAACCAACTGCAAAGCTGTAACCATTATCTCCTGTCCAATGGGTATTGCTCCAATGGATGTTTTAGATAGTCTATTCGAAGGTCTTACAAAACCTTCTTGTTCGCCAGGAAGGTCTACTCCAGTTTTCTCTCCTATACCAAAAGCATAGATGTAGGGATAGAGTTTTGCTAATCCAAGTTTCTGAGCTACTTTTACCGTTCCAATATTGCTTGAATAACCAATCACCTCTTCAAAAGTCAACCAACCATGTGGCTGATGGTCATGAAGGATGTGGGTTTTTAGATTGTAAGCTCCATTTTCGCAAAAAATCTTTTCTTTTAAACCAACTACTCCTTCTTCTAAGGCTGCCGAAGCAGTGATTATTTTGAAAGAGGAACCCGGCTCAAATACATCAGTAATTGCCCGGTTACGAAAACAACTTTTATCAAACTCTTCAAAATTATTGGGATTAAAATTAGGATAATTTGCCATAGCCAGAATCTCTCCTGTAAAAGGGGATACTACGATAACCGAGCCTCCCTTTGCCCTAGTTGATTTAACTGCCTTTTCTAATTCTCTTTCCGCAATATTCTGAATTACCGAGTCTAAGGTTAAAACTAAATTGTGTCCATCTACAGGAGGAAGATAATCGTAATCTAAGAGAAAAATCCTTCTTCTTTTAGCATCTTTATTAGAAATCAGATATCCTTGCCTTCCTTTCAATTGTTGGTCGTAATATAACTCTATCCCTTCTAAACCATTATTGTCTATATCACATAATCCTAACACTGTAGAACCACTATTTGCTTGTGGATAATATCTTTTATTTTCCTTGAGCAAGTATACCCCTTTAGGTAAGGATTTCTCTAAAAGTTTTGCAGTCTCTCCTTTTATATGTCTCTTTATCCATACAAAAGATTTATCCCGGGAAAGTCTTTCTAAAATCTTCTCTTTATCTAAACCAAGGATACGGGAAAGCAGATCTGCAGTAGCATAGGGATTTTCTATCTCTTTGGGATTGGCAAAAACAGAGTCTACAGGTAAACTAAAAGCAAGAAGTTTCATATTTCGATCGTAGATACTTCCTCTCTTTGCTTCTAAGGGAATATATGTGAGATATTGTTTCTTAGCAAATTTTTTTAAATAGGGCGCACAAAGTACATGAAGATAGATTAAACGGAGGGAGAGTAAAACAAAGCCTAAAAGAATTAAAGAATAAATTAAATATATACGTTTTTTTTTATAGTAATCTATCACAATTAAAAATTATTTTAGTCTCTTAATTAACTAAGGTTTTGCTTCTGCTTCTCTTTTAACTGTAAAAATCTTATAAACCACCTTGGTAAGTTTATCAAAAAGAGAATATTTCTTATCTACAAGCTCTTTTGAAATCCCTTCCTTATTTTTTAACTCTGCTACCATTACTGTCGGTCTGGTATATTTTAAATCTCTGTGTTGTAGAGCGATCTTTTTCTCCAAATAGAATGGAGACTTTAATTGTGCTACATTATACTTCAAAATGCGATTTTGGTCAACAAGACTATTAACTATCCTTTCCTGTTGGGTAATTTGATAACCCAACTCTATCTGATGTATTCTTTGCCATACATAAAGGATAGCTAAAGATGTAATCAAAAATACAGAGAAAATAAATCTTGTTACTTTCATCTAACCCTCTCTCCTACACGCAATTTAGCACTCCTTGAACGAGGATTTTCTAAAATTTCTTCCCGCGTAGGTCTAATGGGTTTCTTAGTTATTATTTTAAAATTATCTGTTTTAGCTAATTGTCTAAATTTATTCTTTACTATACGGTCCTCTAAAGAGTGAAAAGAAATTATTGCTATTCTTCCTCCGAGAGAGAGAATATCTAAAAAGTTATCAAGGAAATAAGAGAGATTATCTAACTCATTATTCACCGCTATGCGTAAAGCTTGAAAAGTACGCGTTGCCGGATGAATTCGTAAATAACGGTACTTAGGAGGAACTGCTTTCATAATCAAATTGGCAAGTTCAGTGGTAGTCTCTATATTTTTCTTTTTCCTCGCCAAAACTATTTCGTGAATAATCCTTTTAGCAAAACGTTCTTGAGAATTTTTCTCTAATAACTTTATCAAATTCTCTTCGTCCATATAATTGATCAAATCAAAAGCGGTAAGTCTTTGGGTAGTATCCATCCGCATATCTAAAGGACCTTCAAGAGAAAAACTGAATCCCCGTTGAGGATTACTAAGTTGATAAGAAGACATCCCCAAGTCAAGAAGGAACCCGTCTATTTTTTCTATATTTAATTTTTTTATTATTTTCTTTACATCTTTAAAATTCCCCTGAACTAATTCAAAATATCCTTTGTATTTATGGAGGCGTTTTTCAGTCAGGGAGAGAGCGTCTCTATCTAAATCTATACCTATTAAAAAACCATGAGGAAGAATTTTTTCTAATATTGCTTCCGCGTGTCCTCCCAATCCTATAGTACAATCAACAATTACTTTGCCGGGAGAAAGGTTAAGATTTTCTATCACTTCACTCAAGAGAACAGGTTGGTGAAGATATACTCTCCCTTCCTCAAGATTTTCATTTAATAACTCTTCACTATACTCATCCATTACTCCAGTAATTTCTCGGCTGTCTCTTCGAAATCCGAACGAGAACTTTCGTAAAATTCCTTCCATAGTGTTTTACTCCATACTTCTATTCGATTAGACACTCCGATGATTACGATTTCTTTCCTTAATTCTGCAAAATCTTTTAAATATTGAGGGATAAGAATTCTTCCTTGGGAATCGGGAATTACTTCTTGAGCTCCCGAAAAATAAAGTCTCGTAAATCTCCTTGCTTCTTGGTGAGTAAAAGAAAGGACTTTAAATTTTTCTTCTTGGGCTCGCCATTCATCCTCAGGAAAAAGAAACAAACACCTATCTAATCCACGCGTAAGGTAAAACCTTTTTATTCCCCTTTCTTTAACTATCTGTCTGAATTTTGCTGGTAAGATTATTCTCCCTTTACGGTCAATGATATGTGTATATTCCCCATAAAACATATACCACTTTCCTCCACTTTACACCACTTTATGTAAAAAGTATACCACTATTATCTATATAGTTGTCAAGAAAAAAATATCTTTGGGAAGATGTGTCTAGGGAAGGTTTCAGGAAAAGAATTGGCGAGCAAACCTCACATCTTTTTCTATGGCAGAAACAAGGGAGGAAATTTTATCGAACTTCTTTTCTGGTCTTATTTTTTTAATAATTTCTACCTCCAGATATTTTCCATAGAGATTATCTTTAAAATCAAGTAAATACACCTCTACATTATAATCACTTTTTTTAGAAAATGTAGGACGCTTTCCGATATAAAGAAGAGAAGGATAAATCTCCTCCTTTAAATGCGTTTTAGCCAGATATACTCCACATGGAGGAAGAGCTTCATGCTCTATATTCAAATTTGCGGTAGGAAAACCTAAAGATTTTCCCCTTCCTTCTCCTTTTATTACTCTTCCATAGATAGAATATGGACGACCTAAAAGATAAGAAACCAAATTTAAATTACCCAAACGAAGTTCCTCCCTTATCCAACTACTACTAATTATTTTATTTCTATGTTTAATAGGAGAAATAATTACAAGCTCAATCCCAAACTCTTTGCTCATTTTCTTAAGTAGATTTACATCTCCCTCCTGTCCCCTTCCAAAACGAAAATTTTCTCCCAAAAATAAAATTTTAACCTTTAATCTCTGAGACAAAATATTTTTTAAAAAATATAGGGGAGACATCTTAGAGAATTTCTTATTAAAATTAATTATAAAGCAATAATCTATCCCTAACCTCTCCATGATTAATAAACGGTGCTTTAAAGAGATTAGAAGAGGGATTTCTTGTCTTGGCTTAAGTAACTTTAAGGGATGGGGATGAAAAGTAATTACCAGAGAAAATAATTTTTCTTTTTTTGCTTTCCTTATAACTTTATTTAAAATCTTTAAATGCCCAAGATGGATACCATCAAATACACCAATAGTACAAACAGACCCTTTAGGTATCTTATCTATATTATTTAATCCTCGAATGACTTTCACTGAGCAATTTCTCTACAGGGATAATGAATTTTTCTAAAGAATCAACCTTTCTAAGGGCATCAAAACTTATTGCCTTTTCTAAATAAAAATTACCACAGCGTAGACGTCTTAAGGAATACAGATAAACAGGTAAATTGAGACGTTTAGAAATCTCTTCACAAAGACTTCGTATATAAGTTCCTTTTGAACATAGTATGTGAAAATAAATAAAAGGAAAAGAAAAGTCAGTGAGTTTAAAGAAATAAATTGTGGCTAAACGAGGCTTGCGTTCTACAACTTTGCCTTCGCGAGCTAACTCATAAAGTCTTTTCCCTTGATAATGTAATGCCGAAAACATAGGTGGAGTTAGATAAATTTCTCCAGTGAGTGAAGAAAATATTTTCTCAATCTCTACTTTAGTAACCTTCTTAAGTTTTTCCTCATCTTTCTCTTCCCAAATTATCTTGCCACTTTCATCTCCTGTATCGGTGGCTTTCCCTATATAAAAACTCCCCATATACTCTTTCTCCATTTCCACAATGGATGAAAATAGTTTCGTTGCTTTCCCCAAAAGGATAACTAATACTCCTGTTGCTTCGGGATCAAGCGTCCCCCCATGTCCAACTTTCTTAATCTTAAATTTCTTACGGATAAAATCAACAACATCATGCGAAGTCAGACCTTTTGGTTTATCTACCAACAATATTCCTTCCATCACAATTCTTTTTTTATCCTATCTATAACCATCTTCTCTACTTTTTCCAATTTCCCTTCCACAATGCATCCACTGGCAGCAAAATGTCCTCCCCCTCCAAAAATACTAGCCAGCTTTCCTGCATCTATCCCTTCCCGAGAGCGAAATCCGATCTTTATCTTATTATCGGATAACTCTTGAAAGAGTATAGCCAACTTTACTCCCTTTAATGAACGAATAATTTCTACAAATCCCTCTATATCATCTAAATCTGCTTTCGCTTTCTTAAGCATCTCTTGAGAAATAGTCATCCAGGCAATTTTTCTCTTTTTATCCATTTTAAGATTATCGAATCCCAAACCCAATAATTTCATCCTTGATAAAGAATGCCCTTCGTAAACATTTTCAAAAACTGAAGAGGGTTTAAACCCATATTTTAAAAGATGGGCAATTATTCTGTGCGTAGAGGAGGTGGTATTTTCATTGCGAAAACCCCCTGTATCAGTCATTATGGCAGTATAAAGACAGAGAGCCACATCTCGATTTAAAGGTATCTTCAATTTTTTATACAATTTATAAATAAGTTCTCCCACTGCAGAGGCTGTTGGTTCAACCCAATTCACTGTTCCAAAATAATTGTTATCTGGATGATGATCGATATTGATAATTACTTTATCGGAAGTAAGCATTTTTTTTACCTCTCCCAATCTATTGGATTCGGAGCAGTCAAGAATAATTGCGGTATCAAATTCTTTTATTCTTTTTATCTTCAAAAAATCAAGTAAAGGTAAAAATCTATAATTTCGAGGCAAACCACTCATGTTATATATAAAAAATTTCTTTCTCAACCTCTTAAGGATATAGGCCAGGGCAAGTTCACTACCTAAAGAATCTCCTTCTAAATTTATATGCGAGGAGATCAAAAATACCTTACCCCTTCTAATTCTTTTAACAACCTCATCTATAGGTCTCATTTTTCTCCTCCGCAATTTTGTCTAGGATTTTTTGAATATTAATACTCTGCTCTGCCGAAGAATCAAAAACAAATCTGATCTCAGGAATAAACTTTAATCTTACTCTCTGCCCAATCAATTTTCTAATAAAACCTTCTCCACTCTTTAAGGCTTTAGCAGTTTCTTCTTTCTCTTTTTCAGTACCGAGGATACTATAAAATATTTTGGCAAACCGAAGATCATCAGTAATTTCTACATGGGTAATAGTAATAAAACCTATTCGCGGATCACGTAATTCTTCATGAATAATTTGAGAAATCTCTTTCTTAAAAAGTTGTGCTACTTTCTGTGCTCTCTGTCTCATCTCTAAATGAATTCCGTATGATAATCTATTACCTCTATCTGAGGGAAATTTTGAATAAATTCCATTATTTTACAGAGCAAACTGTTTAAAAATCTCTTGTCTGTATTTACAGAAACTAAACAGAGTTGAGAAATCTGCCATTTATCCTGTTCTCCTACTTCAGAAATAGCAATATTAAACTTATTACGCAATCTTTCCTTTAGACTTCTTAAAATCATCCTTTTCTCCTTTAAAGAATGGCTATTGTCAATCTTTATTTTTACTTCTAATAGCCCTATAGTCATCCCCTAAAATTTCTTATAAAATTTTCCTCCTCTTCTTTTGTAGAGACAATTCCATCTAATTTCGCTAGAAAAAGTTCTTTGAGTATTTTATCAAAAATTGGTCCCGGGATAAATCCTAATTCTTTCAATCTCTCTCCATCAGTGTATAACTTAGTTTGACAAAACTTTACCAAAAAGTTTAAAAGCCTTGTTTTAATTACTTTCTCATTTATTTTCACAATGAGATAAATTATACTCTCTGGGAAAATGGGTTTCAATATATTAAATAAATCACTATATTTATTATAAAGTTTACTCTCTTCTATATTCTTCAATTCTGAAGAATGTAGGATACAAAGACGGGCATTTTTTTCTATCTCATAACTTATACACAACTTCTCTAACTCCTCCCTATCGAGGCTTTCTGTAAGAAAGATAAAATAGATAAGCCATGTTTGTATATTCTGTTTAGTCTCTTTCTTAAAAATCTCCACCCATCCAGGAATCTGAGAAAAAATTTTTCCCCAACCTTTGCAAAATTTTATTTTGGGATGAATAATTTCCAACCCACATAAATTTTTAATTTTTTCTATTCCTTCAAAAGGTTTTTCATCTTTAAGTAATTTTATTATCTCGTTTCCGATGCGCACAGAACTGACTTTTGAAAAAACATTTTTAGAAACAGCCTCTTTAAGCCATTTTCTTGTATTCTTTTCAAGGGAGAAACCAAATCTAGTGGAAAAACGGATAGCCCGGATAATTCTTGTAGGATCGTCTAAGAAACTTTTTTCATGAAGTACGCGGATTTTTTTACTTTTTAAATCCTTTAAACCATGGTAAGGATCAATTAAATCAGATAATCCTCCTTTATCTATTTTAATTGCCATAGCATTTATGGTAAAATCGCGGCGAAATAAATCTTTCTCTATCGAAGAGGTAAGACGAACCTGCGGAAGACTTCCTATAGAGGGATAATTCTCTTCTCGCATAGTAGCCATATCTATTTCTAAATCTTCTAAAAATAACTTGGCAGTTCTAAATTGTGAATGATAAATACAACGGGCAGAAAGTATCTTTGCCAATTTATAGACTACAATTTTTACATCTTTATCCATCACTATATCTAAGTCAATATTAGACTTACCCAAAAGTAAATCTCTTACCGGCCCCCCCACTAAATAAGAATTTATCTTTAGTTTCTCGGATTCTCTACCAATAATTTTAATCAGTCTTTTAATTCTTGGTTTTATTCTTATCTTTTTATAATTTATATCCATATCTTTTTAAGGACGGGGATGGAACATCCTATGGATCATTTTCAATCTTTCTTTATTTATATGAGTATAGATCTGAGTTGTAGAAATATTCGCATGCCCAAGCATCTCCTGAACTACCCTTAAATCTGCACCCCTTTCTAAAAGATGTGTTGCAAAGGAATGTCTTAAAGTATGGGGATATATTTTTTTCTTTATCCCCGCGCGGGAAGCATACTTCTTTATCATCTTCCATATACTTTGCCGAGAAATTTTCTTACCTAAATGGGATAAAAAAAGGAAAGGTTCCTGATAATTTTTGGCTAATTTTGGTCTTATCTCAATCAAGTAATTTCTTAAGTATCTTATCGCAGTTTTACCGATAGGAACAATCCTTTCTTTATCTCCTTTACCTCGACAACGCACAAATCCTGCCTCTAAGTTTACATCGGTTATTTTTAAATCTGCTAATTCCGAAACACGCATCCCTGTGGCATATAATAGTTCAAGACATGTTCTATCCCTAAAACCTATAGGAGTATTTGTACGTACAGAATTTAAAATTTTCTCTACTTCTTCCACAGATAAACTTTCGGGAAGTCTCTTCCATAAACGAGGAGTCTCCAATACACTTGTAGGGTCTTCTTTTAAGATTCCCTCTTGATTGAGGAATCTAAAAAACATCTTTATCGCTACCAATTCCCGAGCGATTGAAGAAGGATTTATCCCTTCCTCTCTTCTTTTTAATAAGAAGTTATCTATTTCCTTACGAGAAACATTCTCCCACGCATTAATCCCTTTATTAATAAGATGATTTTTAAATATCTTTAGGTCCCTTTTGTAAGAGAGGATTGTATTTTTTGACAAATTCCTTTCCACACTCAGATAGTTTAAGAACTGTTCAATCCATTCATCCATAATTTAAAAATAAAAATTCCTTTTCTCTTTACCAATGGAGGAAGGGGGTCCGTGTCCCGGAAATATCTTTACATCGGAATCTAAAGTAAATATTTTTTCTTTAATAGATTTAATTAGGTTCTCTTCTGAAGAGTAAGGGAAATCTGTGCGTCCAATACCTTCTGAGAAAAGGGTATCCCCTGTGAAAAGACAATCTTTGCATTTTAAACAGATGCTTCCCGGAGTATGCCCAGGAGTATGGATAACTTCAAAAATGAATCCTGAAAAATCAATTATCTCCTTGTCTTCTATAAGTCTCTCTGCTTTCCGAGAAACAAATGGTAAACCAAAATAGGCAGATAAATTTAGCTCCGGATCATAAAGAAGTGTTTCATCATCCTTATGGATTATAATAGGCAAATCAAACTCATTGTTTGCGCCAATATGATCGATGTGTCCATGGGTATTAACAATAAAAAGGCAATTTAAGTTCTTTTGTTTAATAAATCTCTTAATCCTTTCTGCCTCTGCTCCGGGATCAATTATAAAACAATTCTTCTCATCATAAACTACATAACAATTTGCCTCTATATCTCCTACTACAAATTTAGCGATATTCATTGACTCTCTTTAGATTCTTTTCCTTTTATAAAATCTTTAATATGGCTGTACATCAATTTTTTCTCAACCACCCTAAAATGCTTCTCAATCTCTTGCTTTAATCTTCCTCTCTCTAACTCTGAAATTATTCCCTTTTTAATTTTTGGCTCAATCTTTTCTAAAGCTTCACGATAAATAGACACCTCTTTTTGTTTATCATCAACAAGATAAGACTCCATTTCTCTTAAGTTGTCAATCGCCTGTCGAAGACTAGACAATTGTTTTTTGTAATTATTTTCTTCTAAAGAGGAAATCAATTCCATCTCCCAATATTTCCAAAAAAGAAAGTGTTTTTTATATAAATCATCGTAAGAAATATCGCTTTCATAATCCTTAAAATAGACTACTGGATGGGGACGTTCTTCTTTCTTCTTTTCTCGCACAAACTTTTTTCTAAAAGAGGCACAACCGGAAAAAATTAATATTAAAGAAAAAACAATGATTATTTTTTTCACTTTTTTACCTCCTCAATCATTTTTTTAAATTCCTCTTCATTAATAATTTTAATCCCTAGCTCTTTAGCTTTATCATATTTTGAACCAGGATTTTCACCTACTACTACAAAATCAGTATTCTTAGATACAGATGAAGAAGCTTCTCCTCCTAAACTTCTTACCAAGTCCTCTGCTTCCTTACGGGTGAAAGAAGCCAGTTCCCCAGTAAAAACAAATTTTTTACTTTTTAGAGGTTGGGGACCAACTTTTTTCTCCTCCGCTAAGACTAACCCTGCTTTTTTAAATTTCTTAATCAATTCTTGGCTAGATTTCTGTTTAAAAAAGTTAATCACACTCTCTGCCATTACCGGACCAACCTCATCGATTTCTAAAAGATCATCTATTTTTGCCTGCATAAGATTATCGATATTTTTAAACCTCTGGGCTAAAATAAACGCTGCCTTTTCTCCCACGTGACGGATTCCCAATCCATAGAGAAACTTAGAAAAAGGTCTCTTTTTACTTTCTTCGATTGCCTTGAGGAGATTTTCTGCTTTTTTATCCGCAAATAATTCTAAAGTAAGTAAATCTTCTTTCTTTAAGAAATATATATCAGCTAAATCTTTAATCATTTTTCTTTCCACTAATTGTTTTGCCACCGACTCTCCCAATCCTTCTATATCCATTGCTCCCCGTGAAGCAAAATGGATTACTAATCTTTCCAATTGTGCAGGACAGGAAGGATTTATGCAACGGTAGGCAACCTCTTCTTCCTTTTCCTTAACTACTTTCCCTCCACAGACGGGACAATTCTTAGGAATCTCTACGGGTTTTTTCCCTCTCGATTCTACAACCTTTACCACTTTAGGAATAACTTCACCTGCTCTCTCAATTAAAACCCTATCTCCTACACGGATATTTAATCGCTTTATCTCATCGAAATTATGTAAGGTAGCATTTCTGATAATCACTCCTCCACATTCTACAGGTTTGAGCTCAGCAGTGGGAGTAATTACCCCTGTCCTTCCCACATTCATTTTGATGGCTAAAACTTCTGTGGTCGCTTGTCTTGCCGGAAACTTATAAGCAACTGCCCAGCGTGGACTCTTCAAAGTAAAACCTAACTTTTCTTGTTGAGCAAAAGAATTTACTTTAATTACCATTCCATCTATATCGTAACTTAAATTATCCCTTTTCTCTTGCCATTGATTACAATAGTCAATAACTTCATCGATATCCTTACAGAGCTTATTTTCTGGATTTACTCGAAAACCAACATCGCGCGCATAATTTAAAAATTCCCACTGTGTATTTAATTTCTTCCCTCCCTCCATTGTTCCAAAAGAATGGATAAAACAGTTCAATTTACGTTGCGCAGTAATTGAAGGATCAAGGAGTTTCAGAGAACCACTGGCAGCATTACGGGGATTGGCAAAAAGAATCTCTCCTCTTTTTTCTCTTTCCTTATTTAAAATTTCAAAATCTTTTCTCTCCATATAAACTTCTCCCCTTACTTCTAAGAGAGAAGGTATGTCTTTCCCTTTTATCCGCAAGGGTATAGAATGGATCGTTTTAAGGTTTAAAGTAATATCTTCACCCGTCTCTCCATCTCCCCGTGTTGCTCCTAAAACAAAGACTCCCTTTTCATAAGTAAGGGAAGCGCTTACTCCATCGATTTTTAACTCTACAACAAATTCTACTTTTTCTTTACCCAAAATTTTAAATATCCGCTCATTCCATTCCTTTAACTCTTCGAAAGAATATGTATTATCTAAAGAGAGCATCTTAACCCTATGTTTTACCGGCTTAAATTCTTTTAGAACCTCTCCACTTACTCTTTGGGTAGGTGAATCAGGGGTAATAAATTGAGGGTATTTCTCTTCCAATTCTTTCAATTCCCTATAGAGATCATCGTATTCCTTATCGGAGATAACAGGCTGATTTAGGACATAATAGAGATAATCGTGATGATGAATCTCTTCACGAAGTTTTTCTATCCGTTTTTTAATTTCATTCAAATCTGCCATATCCATCACCTTCCCCAAGCTAACCGATAAGCCAATTCTTCAGGTAAAGAATTATTCAAAATTTTTTCTTGCGTTTTTCTGAAATCATACTCTATTCTCTTCAACTCAATTAACTTTTTTTCTGTATCGTATATACAAAAACAGGCACGCGGATCTCCATCCCTCGGTTGTCCTACACTTCCCACATTTACAATATAACGAAAGCCCTTTTCAATAGAAATTTCATTCTCAAAGGAGTAAAAAAGTCGATCATTTCTATCCAATAGAAAGAATAAAGGTCTATGAGTATGGCCAAGGAAAAGAATAGGGGTTCTTAAATTTTGGAAGCATTTCCAAGCATAACTTATATTGTCGAGATAAAAAAATCTTTCTGGCTCAAACAAAGTCCCATGGACTAAAGTGAAATCGCTATTTTCATAAACCAAATTTAAGAAGGAAAGAAAATTTTTTTCTTCATTACTTAGGATTTGGGAAGTCCAACTGATTGCCTCTTTAGCTATATCGTTAAACCATTCCCAAGCAAACTTATTCACGCATGCCCAATCATGATTTCCAGCTACAATTTTCTTACAGAGCTCTTTAACTATCTTTATACATTCTTTAGGATTAGCATTGTATCCTACAATATCTCCTATACACATATATTCATCGATACTTTCTCTCTTTAACGCCCAGAGAACTTCATTTAGTGCTTCTAAATTCCCATGTACGTCTCCTAAAATAGCATATCTCATTTTAATAGAATCTTATTTCAAAATCTTGATATTCTCCTATTGGTTCAAGCCATTGGAGATCTACATTTTTTATATAATTATGGAAATAATTTTTTATCTTCTCTAAAAATTTCTTCAAATTCTCTTCTTCTCCTTCTGCCTCTAACTCCACCCTTCCATCAGACAAATTTTTTACCCATCCTTTAATTTTTAAATCTAAGGCAAAACTTTCTGCAGTAAAACGAAAACCTACACCCTGAACCCTTCCGGAATAAAAAACATGGACCCTTTTCTTAGCCATAGTTTTATTATAATATCAACTCAAAAGATTGTCAAAGATTACCTTATTTCTTCCTTTAACCAATTTAAATATTTTTGATTTGCTTGGGTATTGATCTTTAAAATACAGGGGATTTTGTAAGGATGGATTTTCTCAACTTCCTTTTTTATCTTTTCATAATTTTTCTCAACTGTTTTACCAATCAAAACAAACTCTTTAGCCCTTTCTATTTTATTTTCCCACCAATAAAAACTCTCTATTTCAAAAATGTTAGCACAGGCAATCAATCTCTTTTCTAAGAGATACTTAGCAATCTTCTGAGCAGTCCTTTTTTTAGGATTAGTAATATAAACTAAAATCATCTTATCTAAATCGGGGAGGACGGACTTGAACCGTCGACCTCAGCGTCCCGAACGCTGCGCTCTAAACCAAACTGAGCCACTCCCCGAAAATTAGTAGCTTAGTTGATTAGTGTGTAGTTAAAAGCTCTTTTAACTTTAAGGCATTCTTTACCGCATAGCCATAAGCATCGTTATTGAAATAGGCATAGAAGTCAAGTCCCTTGTTTAACCAAACCTTAGCCTTTTCTGCCCAGGATTTTAGTTCTTTATCAGAATAATTTGAACCATAGAGAGATTCTCCACCGTGAAAACGGAGATAAATAAAATCAGAAGTAATTATTTCCTCTAAGGGCCAAAATGGTGAATGGGCAATACATAGGCAAAAATTGTATTTCTTAAGAATTGCATATATATCTTTATTGAACCAAGAAGGATGACGAAATTCAAAAGTATGGCGAGTTTTATATTTACTGATTTCTTTACAGAATTTTTCCATTTTTTCTAAATCCACCTTCATTCCGGGAGGGAATTGCCAAAGAACTCCTCCCAATTTTTCCTTTAACTCTTCTAAAGACAAAAATAATTTAGAAAGAGGATCTTTTATATCCACAAGTTTTTTTACATGGGTAATATATCTTGAACCTTTGGCCATAAAATAGAATTCTTTAGGTACTCTCTTATACCAACTTTTAAAAACATTCCTTGAGGGTAAACGGTAAAAAGTTACATTCAACTCTACAGTGTTAAAAAATTTACAGTAATACTCTAACCACTTATTTTCTTTTAAACCTTCAGGATAAAAAACCCCCTCTCCCCAATGAGGATAACTGTAACCACTTGTTCCAATAAAAATTTTATTCTCCATTAATATTATAAAACTTCACAAAAAAGAAAATCAAGGTTATAAAAAGCCGTGTTCTTTAAGAAAATCTTCAGTTATCTCCTTTTTTTCTTTTATATTGAGGAATTTCTTTATATACTTAGCCAATATATCCACTTCAATATTTAAATAATCGCCTGGTTTTTTAAAACCAAGGGTAGTTGTTCTTAAAGTGTAAGGGATAAGTCTTACAGAGAGATAATTTTCTCCTATATCTCGGATAGTCAAACTCACTCCATCTAATGCGATTGAGCCATTGGGGATAAGATAACTGACTATCTCTCTATCCACTTCCATATATAAATTTACTTCTTCCCCCTCTTTATCTTTCTTCAAAATCCTTCCCATTCCATCTACATGCCCTAAAACGATATGCCCACTCAATAGAGAATCCGTCTTCAACGGTCTTTCCAAATTAACCAATTCGTTTAACCGCAAATTCCCAAGATTAGTAAATTTCTGGGTTTCTTTAATACAATCAAAAAACAATAATCCTTCTTTCTTTTCCACAACTGTCAAACATACTCCATTAACCGCTACACTCTCTCCTATTTTTGTATTAGAGATGATTTTTTTTGCTTTTATCCCTATATTTAATATCTCTTTTCTCTTCGAAATTTTCCCTACTTTTCCCAACTCTTCAATTATTCCGGTGAACATTTAAATCCTCCCTTCTTAATTCTTTAAATATCCTAAAATAAGGATATCTTCTCCTATTCTTGTTACCTCTATATTCTTCAGGGAAATTGCCTCATTTAATTTCTTAATCCCTTCTCCTTCTACAGAAGTAATGGCATCCCTTCCTCCAATAATTTTGGGGCTAATAAAGAAATAGACTCTATCGACAATTTTCTCTTTTAAAGCAGAAGCAATAGTTTCTCCTCCTCCCTCAATGAGCAGATGGGATATCTCTCTTTGAGCCAATTTTTTTAAGAGGTCTTTTAAATCTACTCTTCCCTCCTTATCTCTACAGATTAAAACCTCCGCCCTTTTACTAAAAAAATCAATCTTATGCTTAGAAACATATTTTGTGGTAGCTAAAATTATATGCTTTCTTTCTCCTTCAGAAAAAATATTTGCCTGAGGAGGGATTCTTAACTTGGAATCGAGAATGATCTTATAGTAAGGCCTCCATTTCATTATCTTTGGACTGGGATTGAGTAAGGGATTATCTTTAATCACCGTATTTACTCCTACCATTATTGCATCTACTTCATCTCTTAATCTTTTGGCAAATTCCCGAGATTCTTTAGAAGTAATCCATTTCGATTCACCTTTTTCTGTAGCAATTTTCCCATCCAAACTCTGAGCTACTTTTACAGTAACAAAGGGAATCTTTTGTGTAATATATTTTATAAAAACCTCATTGAGTTTTTTTGCCTCTTCCTCTAAAATCCCTACCTCTACTTCTATTCCGTTATCCTTTAATTCTTTTATCCCCTTTCCATTATTTAATGGGTTGGGATCGAGCATTGCGGTATAGACTTTTTTAATTCCCGCAGAAATTATCGCTTTAGTACAAGGAGGAGTCCTACCATAATGACAGCAGGGTTCAAGATTAACATAAAGGGTTGCTCCTTTTGCTTTCTCTCCTGCTTCCTCTAATGCCTCTATCTCCGCATGAGGAAGACCTGCCTTTTTATGAAAACCTTTTCCCACTATTTTATTATCTTTCACAATTACGCATCCAACCATGGGATTGGGATTGGTTAACCCTTTTGCTTTTAAAGCAAGTTTAAAAACCATTCTCATATAATCATGTGTCATTTCTTCTCTCCTTCATCTCTTCAACCCAATGATAATCTATCTTTATACTCCCCAATTCTCTTTTCCCCTTTATTCCATGACAGTCAGAACCTCCAGTTACTAAGAGGGAGTTTCTCTTAGCTAAGTCTAAATAATTATCCATTGCTAAAGATGAATGATCAGGATGATATACTTCAATACCTTTAATTCCTTCTCTAATTAGAGATTCGATTAATTCATCGTTATTTATTTTATAGGGATGGGCGAGAACAGGAATCCCTTTTACTTCTTGAATTATTCTTATTGCCTCAGAGGGATTTAATTTAAATCGACCTACATAACAGGGAGCATGATTGCCAATATATTTATAAAATGCCTCCGGTATACTTTTTACATAGCCATGTTTTAAAAGTATCTGAGCAAGGTGCATTCTTCCTACCGAACCTTCTACTCTCTCCTCCAAAACTTCCTGATAATTTATGTTTATACCGAAAGACCTAAGCTTCTCGATCATCTTCTGCATCCTCTCTTTCCTAAATGAGCAAATTTCTCTCAACTTATTTATAAATTTCTCTTCTTGATAATCGATAAGATATCCCAATATATGTACCTCTGTATCATTTACTTCGGAAGTCAATTCTACCGCCGGGATAACTTCTATAGAATAGAAGGGAGCTTTTTCTATAAGCAGAGGAAGAGCATCTACACAATCATGGTCAGTAACCGCAATACAAGAAAGTCCTACCTCTTTTGCCTTCTCTAAGATCTCTTGTGGGGTAAAGAGACCGTCAGAAAAGGAAGAATGGATATGGAGGTCAGCAAATTGGTTTTTCAAGGTTATTTAAACTCGAAATACTTTCTTTAAAAATTTTATCCAATATTCCGTTTATAAATTTAGGAGAATCCACATCCCCATATTTTTTAGCTAACTCGATTGCCTCATTTATTACTACTTTTGGAGGAACTTCTTTCATGGCACTCATTTCGAAACAAGACATTCTAAGAATATTTCGATCAATGGTTGCCATGCGGGAAATTTCCCAATTCTGTGCATACTTTTTGATTAAAGAGTCTATCTTCTCTAAATTTTCACACGTTCCTTTAATTAAGCTGTCTGCATATTCTTTAATCTCCTCACTGACCTTTATTCCTGACCAGAAATTTTCCCTTCCTTCATCGGGAGAAACACGATTTACATCTATCTGATAGAGGCACTGAAGAGCCAATTCTCGAGCACGTGTTCTTTTATGCATATTATTTTATCTGGGCAATAAGATTAGCCATTTCAATTGCCGATAAGGCAGAATCTCTTCCTTTATTCCCCTCTTTTGTCCCTGCCCTTTCGATTGCCTGTTCTATATTTTCTGCAGTAATTATCCCAAATATTACCGGTATCCCCGTTGAGAGATTTATCTGAGCTATCCCTTTAGCTACTTCTGAAGCAATATAGTCAAAGTGAGGAGTAGCTCCACGAATAATTGCTCCCAAACAAATTATGGCATGAAATTTCTTAGACTGGGCAAGCTTGGAAGCAATGAGGGGAATCTCGAAAGAGCCAGGAGTCCAGGTTACTAAAATATCCTCCTCTTTTGCCCCCTGTCTTATCAAAGTATCTAAGCAACCCTCAAGGAGTTTTTGACTGATAAATTCGTTAAAACGAGATACAACGATAGCAAACTTTTTGTCCTTTGCAATAAACTCTCCCTTCAATAATTTCATCTATCCTCCTTTCTTTATATGGATAATTGATGACCCAATTTTTCTTTCTTTGTCTTTAAATATTTTTCATTAAAAGGTGAGGGGGAAATCTCAATAGGAACACGTTCTACAACTTCAAGTCCATAACCTTCCAGTCCCACAATTTTGCGTGGATTATTAGTAAGGAGACGAATCTTTCTTATTCCTAAATCAAAAAGTATCTGTGCTCCTATTCCATACTCTCTTAAATCCGCATCAAAACCAAGGGCGAAATTTGCCTCTACAGTATCTAAACCCTTATCCTGGAGGGCATAGGCTTTAATCTTATTCTCTAAACCTATTCCTCGGCCTTCCTGTAAAAGGTAAAGAATTACCCCTCTCCCTTCCTGAGAAATTATCTCCATAGACTTCTTCAGTTGTTCTCCACAATCACATCTTTTTGAACCAAATATATCCCCCGTTAAGCACTGGGAATGGACTCTTACCAATATAGGATAATCCTCTTTTATCTCTCCTTTTACCAAAGCAATATGCAAAGCTTTGTCAATTATAGATTCATAGAGAAAAAGTTTAAATTCTCCATAATCCGTAGGGATAAAAGTTTCACTTACTCTGCGGATCAATTTTTCTGACCTGCGACGATAAGCAATAAGGTCAGCGATTGTACCAATCTTTAAGTTATGCTTTTTAGCAAATTCAAATAATTCTTTCCTTCTTGCCATTGTGCCATCTTCATTCATAATTTCACAGATAACTCCTGCCGGATAAAGTCCTGCTAACTTCATTAAATCTACACATGCTTCAGTATGTCCTGCCCTTACTAAAACTCCCCCTTCTTTAGCACGTAGAGGAAAAACATGTCCAGGCTTTATCAAATCTTCTGGGCGTGTCTGAGGGTCAATAAGAACTTTAATCGTATAAGCACGGTCATAAGCAGATATCCCCGTAGTAATATTATGCTTCGCGTCTACGGAAATAGTCCAAGCAGTCTTATAAGGGTCTTGTAAATCTCCAGTCATGGGATAAAGTCCTAACTCGTCTAAGCGTTTCCCTTCCATGGGAACGCAGATTAATCCTCTTCCATATTTAGCCATAAAATTTATATGCTCAGGAGTAACAAAAGAGGCAGAAACTATAAGGTCTCCTTCGTTTTCGCGATTTTTATCATCCACCATGATCACCATTTTCCCCTGTCTCAAATCCTCAATGATTTCCTCAATTGTATTAAAATTCATAATTATACCCCTTTAAAATTTATCCCGAAGTTTTACTTCGGGACAATAAAAAGTTGATTATTTTTATCGATCTTCTCCCATCTAGACTTTCACAATCGGCGCTGGAATTTCACCAGCTCTGCTCCGAAAAATCGGAGTTCGCGGGCTTTACCGCCGGTCAGGAATTTCACCTTGTCCCGAAGATCTTTTTTGATTATAGCAATAAAAAATTATTTTGTCAAGCTGTTAACTACATAGAGAGCCATAATCTTAATGAAACAGGGGAAGGTACAATAAGGCTATCCAAACAATAAGAGTAGTAACTAAACCTACTACTAAACCAATCTTTAACCATTTAAAGAAACTTATTTTTATATTTCGCTCTTTTTCCAATATACCCAAAGCCACAATATTGGCGGTTGAGCCGATCAAAGTGATATTCCCACCGAAACAGCCTCCAAATAACAATGCCCACCAGAGCGAATTAACTCCCAAATTTAAACTCTGCACTACTGGAATAAAAGAAGCTACTAAAACTACATTATCTAAGACACTGGAGGCAAAGGTAGAAATCCAAAGAACTATGCTTAATAAACAACCAATACTGTGCCGGGTGAGAAGAATCAGTTTTTTCGCTATTACATCCGTAAAGCCAGTATATTTCAATGTTCCTGCCTGGGCAAAAAGTAAAAGAAAGAAAAGTAATGTCCACCATTCTACATCTTTCTCAATAAATTCCCTTGCCTTTTTATGTTTCCAAATCATTACACATCCTGCAGAAATTAAAGGAATAATCAAAAGCACAGTATTATTTTCCAAATTCCACCATAACTCCAGACGATGATGTAAAGCAATAAAAAACAAAGTTGTACCAAAGATAAATAAACTTATCTTAAGTTCTTTCTCCGGAGGAACAGAAATAAGCCTAATCAGTATCTCATTTGCACCCATTTTTTTAATCTGGTTATCCAGCATTCTAATATTCTTACGATAGCAAAAAAGGATAATAAAAATAGTAACTAAAAGACAGATAAGCATCAAAGGAAATGCCTTTAAGATAAAATCCTCAAAGGTAAGCCCGGATTTAGTAGCAATCAAAATCCCAATGGGATTTCCCAAAACTGTACCAGATGAGCCAATATTGGTGGTTAAAACAGAGATAATGATAAAAGGAGTTGGTTCTACCTCAAAGTAATCACAAATTTCTAATATTGCTGCTACCATAAAAATAATGGAAGTTACCTCATCTACTGCACAGGAAAGTAAAGCTGAGATAAAAGAAATATAAATAACAAATTTTTTAGCTGTAAGATTGGGAATCCTTAAGATTAAACTTACCAGCCAGGCAAAAAAACCTGTATGTTTAAGCAATCCTACCAAAACCATCATCCCTATCAAAAACAAAATAATCTCCACAGATGCACACTTTAGAAGATTATCTAAATCGATTGTTCGGCTAAATAGTAAAATACTTGTTCCTAAAAAAGCAAAACTTAAACGAAAATCCCAAAAGAAAAGAGTTCCTAATATAGAGAGAAAAAATATAGAAATGCTCACTGCCTGCTGATTAGAAAATCCTATAGATTTAATGGTCAATCCTAAAGTAAAAGAGATGAATAATAAAATCGATATTTTAAATAACAATCTATTTTTAAGCATATTAGATTAACCCTATTTCTCTGGCAAACTGTTTTAAGATATCCTCTCTAGCCACAATTCCTACTACCTTCTTCTCCTTATTCAAAACCGGTATTCTTCTTACATTTTGAGTAAGCATAAGCCGGGCTACCTCACAGAGACTAGTATCCTCATCCACTGTAACTACTTCGTGACGCATCAGGTCTTTTACAGGCAATTCCTGAATTTCTACAAGCCTTTTTCGAACAATTTTGGGATTTTCTTCATAAACAAATCTCCCTACCTTATCTAAATATCCGGGAAGTATTGCCCTTAATATATCTTTTTCCGTAAACATACCTACAAGCTTTAGATTCTCATCTAAAACTGGAAGACCACTTATATGCAGTTCAAGAAGTTTTAAAAAAGCATCCTTTACTTTTGTATCTTTAGACAAACTGATTACCTCTTTCTCCATAATTTCCTTTATCTTCATATCCCCTCCTAGTTAAAATTGCTAAATTGCTATATTGCATTTTACTTTCTAACTCACCTAACTTCCTAACTCTCCTAACTTCCTAACTCCTACCTACTATTGATTCTTTGCTAACATTACAGGTTTATTTTAGATGGTTGACTCCTCTTTTAGCCTTCTAGTCATCAATTCTTCCATTGCCTTAAAAGGAGACTTATTCTCATATAAGACTTTATATACCTGCTCTGTAATGGGCATTTCTACTTTATATTTTTTACTCAATTCATATACTGCCTTGGTAGTTAAAACTCCTTCGGCAACCATTTCCATCTTTTCTAATATATCCTTTATCTTTCCACCTTTTCCTATTTTCTCACCCACTCCTCGGTTTCGGCTGTGGGGACTAAAGCAGGTAGTAACTAAATCTCCCATACCACTTAATCCTAAAAATGTCTCAGGTCTTGCTCCTAATTTTACTCCCAAACGGATTATCTCCACCAAACCACGGGTAAGTAAAGCTGATTTTGTATTTGTTCCAAAACCCAAACCATCACTTATCCCACAGGCAATGGCAATAATATTTTTTAAAGCTCCTCCCAACTCTACTCCAAGCACATCAGAATGAATATAAACTCTGAAAGAGGAGGTAGAAAAAATCCTTTGCAATTTCTTTGCTAAGGATAAATCTGAAGAAGCAATCACTACCGCAGTAGGATTTCCTCTGGCTACCTCTTGAGCAATACTTGGACCAGATAAAACCGCAATTTCTATCTTACCTAAAATCTCTTCAATGATCTGAGATGGTCTAAGATAAGTATCATACTCAATCCCTTTAACTACACTTAAAATTTGCCTATTATGAAAATCAAAATGGGAAAATTTTTTCAAAACGCTTCTTAAATATTTAGAAGGAATAGCTATGACAATAATAGAGGATCCTTTTACTAAAAATTCTTCCTCTTTCACTATCTTTACAGAGGAAGGGATTTTTATACCGGGAAGGAATTTTATATTCTCTCTTTTTTTATCCATAATTTCCAAATAATCAGAAAATGGTCCCCAGAGATTAACTAGATATCCCTTTTTAGCTAAATGAATAGCCAAGGTTGTTCCCCAACCTCCGTCTCCCAAAATTCCAATCTCTATTTTTCTATCTGTGTTCATCTGTGTTCATCTGTTTCTGTTGTTCCCAAAATTCTCGAAATACAAACCACTGCTCCGGATATTTTCTTATATATTTTTCGATTACTTCCATAATCTTTTGGGTAAGCTTAAGCACATCCTTATCATAATCTCCAGTGGGAGAATACTTAATTGGTTTTTCTATATAGAGGGTATAAGAATTGTCTTTTTCTCTGATGGTAAATCCAGGAACAATTACTGCTTGAGTCCTTAAAGCCAAAGTTGCTGGACCGCGGGGAACAAGAAAATCTTTCCCTAAAAAATTAATTTTCGTCTTGCTTCCATATTCACTAAAATCACGGTCTCCCAACATAGCCACTATCTCATTATTCTTTAAAGCTTCAAAACAACGACGAAGAGCAATACCTAAAGGAATAACTTTTATCCCTTTTCTTTGACGCTGATAAGTAAAAAGTTCTCTTATCCGCTTATCTTTATGCTCCCAAATAACTGCATTTATGGGATATCCCTTCTGAGCCATAACTATTCCACCTAGTTCCCAATTCCCTAAATGGGCAGTCAAACCTAATATTCCTTTCCCCAATTTTAAAGCATTATCCATATTCTCTAATCCCACAATTCGCACATTTTCCCTTAAAAAACGCCTATCCATCAGTCCAAATCTAAAAAAATCTACCAGATTTTTAGCAAAATTGCGAAATAATTCTCGACTATATTTTCTAATCTTTTTCTCATCATCTATCCCCATAGTTATAAAATTATGCCGTAATGCCTCTCTTTCATCTTTATAAAGAAAATAATAAATATCCGCAATAAAAGAGGCTATTTTATATGCCCATCCGCGGGGAAGCCCTATACTTAGAGCTTTAGCCAACTTGTAAAAAAAGTAATTTTCTCTTATCATAAATAGGTATTTTCCAAAACCAACTTGGCAATTTCAAAAGAGGAATTGGGATAACCTTGCTTAAAGGCATTTTTGCGCATCTGTTCCAATTTTAAAGGATTGGTAAGCAATTCCTTAAGATATATCCCTACATCTATCTCATCATTTGCCTTTAGAGCAACTTCTTTCTTAAGAAGAAATTCTGTATTCTTAGCTTCTTGCCCTGGTAAAGGACGAATTATAATCATAGGAATACCTTTAGCCAATGCTTCGGCAGTAGTCAATCCTCCCGGTTTAGTAATAAGAACAGTGGCTATCTCCATAACTTCATCCATATTATCTATATGCCCTAAAACCACCACATTTTTTCTAAGATATTTTTTTCTTAAAGTGAGTTTTGCATATAAAAATTTATTTTTTCCACAGACGATAATTATCTGAAAGGGCAAAGAGATGCGCGAAATTATACTTACAATTCTATTTATGGGACCTAACCCCTGACTGCCTCCCATAATCACTACTACGGGAATATTACCATCTAAATTAAATTTTTTAAATATTTCTTCTTTATTCTTTTTTCTGGTAAATTCTGGAGCTACCGGAATACCGAATATCTTTATCCTTTCCGGAGGGATCCCTTCACTGATTAGACGATTGTATGTATCTTGGGAGGGAACAACATAAAAATCTACTGTATCATACATCCAATAGGAATGGGCAACATAATCGGTGAGAACTCCTATAAGGGTGGTATTGAAACCAAATGTTTTTTTATAATCAGCAACCATCCCACATGGAAAAGCTTGCGTGCAAACTACTGCGTGAGGTCTAAAGTCTTCCAAAAGAATCTTAAGCTTTCCAGAATTAAAACGATGAATCAACTCTCTTAATTTTTGAGTATTTTTTACTACTTTAGGATTATCATAGAGATAATCCCAGACTTCTGGTTTCCTTTTTATTAAAGACATATATGTCCGATTTATGATTCTGGCTAAAATGGGATTGGTATAACTAAAAGCATCAATATTTAATGTCTCAACTTTATCTTTTCCTATCTCTTGCAATGCCTTTTCAATCGCAATACTTGCCCGATGATGCCCAGAGTAAGGAGTAATATACATTAAAAGAATACGTTTTTTGCCCATTTTTATTCGATAATTGCCAAAATGTCTCCTACTTTCACAATCTCTCCCACATTGAAATAAATCTTTTTTAATGTTCCTGAACAAGGACTGGGAAGATTGAAAGTGGCTTTTTCGGTAGCTAATTCCACCAGATCTACTCCCTCTTCTACATGTTCACCCTCTTCAAAATACCAGTAAGAAACTGTCGCTTGAGTAATATTTTCTCCCAATTCAGGCAAAATTACTTCTCTCATTTTCCCCTCCCGGTTTTAATTTTTTTAATTATCTCTTCCGATAAATAAGAACTCCTTACAAAGGGACCAGCCAGAATATAACTAAAGCCAATCTCTTGGGCAATCTTTTTGTATTTTTCAAATTTTTCTAAGGGGATAAATTCTTTTACCTCTAAATTATTTTTGCTTGGCCTAAGGTATTGACCCAGGGTTAAAATGTCTACATCCGCCTTGTGCAAATCCTCCATCACTTTTATTACTTCCTCTTCTTTTTCTCCTAAGCCAAGCATAATTCCGGACTTAGTTAAACTACCAAATTTTTTAGCTATTTTCAAGACTTTTAATGAAATAGAGTAATCTGCTTTTTCCCTGACTAAGGGATAAAGACGGGGAACAGTCTCTACATTATGGCCAAGCATATCTACTCCACTTTTAACCACTTTTTCTATAAGCAAATTTTCTCCTCCAAAATCAGGAATCAAAGCTTCGGTAGTAACTTCCGGATAAAGATATTTTACTTTCTCAAGCAAAGAAGAAAAATGCTCTGCTCCTTTATCGGGTAAATCGTCTCGACTTACCGAAGTAAGGATAAGATGTTTTATATCCAGAATTTTAATTACCTGAAGAATATTTTCAATTTCCTCTTTGAGAGCTAAATTTTTCTTATTCTTTTTTACAAAACAGAATTGGCAATTTCTTGTGCAATTTGTTCCTAAGATAAGGAAAGTAAGCCTCTTCTTAGAGAAACATTCACTCATATTTGGACAGAGCGATTCTTCACAGACTGTCGTCAGATTAAATCTTTTTAAAACTTCTTTAACTTCAAAAAACTCTTTTGTATTATAAAAACGTTTGACCAACCAAGGAGGATGTATAAGCGAGCTCATATAAAAAACCTTCCTTTCTTATTACTGCCTCCCATGCCTTTAACAAATTTTCTTTTATTTTCTCCTCAGGAGGTAAATAAAGGATTTCTTCTTTTAGAGAAGTAACTTTTAATTTTTTTATTCCACACGGATTTATATAACTAAAAAATTTTAAGTCCGGGTCAATATTAATACTTAATCCATGAAAGGTTATCCATCTACTTATACCAATTCCGATAAAACAGATTTTTTTATCTTTTACCCAAACTCCGGGTAGATTTTTATCCGCTCTTGCCTCTATACCAAAGAGAGAAAGAAAGTAGACTATCCAATTATGTAATAAATTTAAATAAAAGCTGATATCCTTTTTCCAATTTGCTAAATTCAGAATAGGATAAATTACCCATTGTCCAGGGATATGTATAGTCACTCCTCCTCCACGGTTAATGGAAAAAATAGAAATGTTTTCCTTCTCCAGTTTCTCTTTATCTATGAGAATATCTTCTATTTTGGCTTTTCTTCCTAAGGTAATTACGGGATAGAATTGACTTAAGAGGATGACCTCATTAGAGGTATTATTTTTTATTTTCTCTAAAAAAATTTTCTGAAATAACTGAACTTCCTCAAACCTTCTTAAACCTAAATCGATAAAATTTATCTTCATAAGATATGCAGAGGAAAATTGAGCGCGGAGAAGATTGCCTCCGGAATTATTTCCGAAAAAGTGGGATGGGCATGGATTGTCTCTAATATATCATCTATCTTTATCTTATTTCTAATTGCTAAGACCAATTCCGCAATTATATTGGTCACCTCTGGCCCAAAGGCATATGCACCTAAAACTGTCTTCTCTCTTCTATCTATAATTACTTTTAAAAATCCCTCGGTTTCTCCCACCGTATGCGCTTTACCTAAGGCACGAAAGGGAAATTTACCAATAGCGTAATCTAAATTCCACTCCTTTGCCTCTTTTTCTTTTATTCCTATACTGGCGATCTCAGGAAAAGTATAGATACAGTTAGGGACAAGGCGATAATCTATTTTCTTATCTTCTCCTTTAATATTCTCTATCACCCTCTCCCCTTGAAACATCGCCACGTGGGCAAGGAGAGTTTTGCCTACCACATCTCCAAGGGCAAAGATATGAGAAATATTTGTCCTTAAGAAATCATCCACCACGATCCATCCTTTTTGAAGATTAATCCCTAAGTTTTCTAAACCAAGATTTCCTGAATTCGGTTTTCTTCCTACACAGACAAGTATTTTCTCTGCTTCTATCTTCTTATCATCAGAAAGGATTACCTCTAAACCATCTTTTCCTAAATTAATCCTTTCTACTTTGCGTTCAGTTAAGACATTAATTCCCTTTTTCTTAAAATTTAATTCTAAGGCAGAAGATATCTCTTCATCCTCCTGGGGAAGGATTCTTTTGAGTAATTCTACAATAGTAACTCTTATTCCCAAAGATGAAAATAGAGAAGCAAATTCACAACCAATTACTCCTCCTCCCACAATGATAAGGGAATTAAAGTTTATACCTTTTTCTAAAACATCATCGCTGGAAAGAATTTTTTCATGGTCAAATCTTAGATTGGGCAATTCTAAAGGAGAAGAACCTGTAGCAATAATAATATTTTTTGCCTTTATCTTCTCAATTTCTTTAGAATCTTCTTTTATCACAATTGTCTCTTTATCGATAAAACTCGCTTCTCCTTTAATTAAATCCACTTTTCTTGCCTTAAAAAGATATTCTATACCTTTCCGTAAATTTTCTACAATCTTCTCTTTTCTCTCCCAAATTTTCTTTATATCTATCCTAAAATTATCTATCTTTATCCCAAAATCTTCTATTTTCTTAAGAGAATTTATTTGACGGGCAGATTCTAAAAGTGTTTTTGTAGGTATACAGCCACGATTAAGACAAACACCCCCTAATTTATCTTTTTCTATCACTACTGTTTTCAAACCCGCTTGTGCTGAACGTAAACCCGCCACATAACCACCTGGTCCTGAACCAATAATGGCCAAATCGTATTCTTTCATCTTTTCTTATATTGCTATATTGATTTCTTAGAATAAGTTGAGTTTTTCAATGAAGAGGTGTGTTTCTTCCGCAGATTTATGAAGAATTTCTTTTTCTTCTTCCGTCAAATCTAAGGTAATTATTTCCTCAATACCTCTCTTACCAATACGGGCTAATGTCCCTAAAGTTATATCCTTCAATCCATATTGACCATCTAAATAAGCACAGACAGGCATAATCTCCTTTTTATCTTTAACTATTGCTTCAACCATCTTTAAGATTCCACTTGCCGGAGCAAAAAAGGCACTACCTCCTTTAAGTAATTCGACTATCTCTGAACCACGCTTCCTTGTTTTTTCCTCAGCAATCTTTAAATCTTCGGGTTTTAATAAAGCAGTTATCTTTTTATTCTTATATTCACAAAAACGAGAAAGAATAAGCATTCTATCAGAATGACTACCCAAAACCAAACTCTTTATCTCTTTAGATGGTTTATTAAGAAAACTTGCCAACTGTACAGAAAAACGGGCAGAATCCAAAATTCCTGCCATACCCATTACTCTTGAAGGAGGGAAATTACTTAATTTTAAAGTAATATAGGTAAGGATATCTAAAGGATTAGTCACTACAATGATAATCGCATCTTGAGCATATTTTTTTATATTTTCTACTACCTCTTTAATTACTTGCGCATTTTTCTCTAAGAGTTCTTCCCTACTCATCCCGGGTTTACGGGTAAAACCTGCAGTAATGATGACAATTTTTGAATCCTTTATCTCTGGATAAGCAGAGGTTCCCAAAACTTTTTTCTTAAATCCCAATATTGCTCCTGCATCGGTTAAATCCATTGCCTTTGCTTTGGCTAAATCTTCTTGAATATCCAAAAGTACAACATCCGCCAGATTGCGTTCTAAGATAAGCAGGGCGGTTTCTCCTCCCACATTTCCTGAACCAATAATAGAAATCTTCATATAGCCTTACAGATTGCTTCCGCCATTTCTAAGGTTCCTACTGCAGTGGGGTCATCGCGGTTGGGTTTTAAATCATAAGTTACAAATTTACCTTCCGAAATAACTTTTGCTACTGCCCTTTCAATTTTATCCGCAGATTCATTTTCGCCGAGATACCTTAACATTAGACTTGCCGAAAGTATTGTAGCGGTAGGATTTACTTTATTTAAACCTGTATATTTGGGAGCACTTCCGTGAACCGGTTCAAAAATAGCAATATTTTCACCGATGTTTGCTCCGGGAACCACTCCTAAACCTCCCACAAGTCCGGCACATAGATCGGAGATAATATCCCCATAAAGATTGGGTAAAACTAAAACATCGAAATTTTCTGGCTTCTGCACAAGTTGCATGGCTAAATTATCTACAATTATCGCTTCAAAAGTAATCTCTTTGTATTCCTTAGCTATTTCTTCAGCAGTTTTCAAAAATAATCCATCGGTAAATTTCATAATGTTTGCCTTATGTACACAGGTGACCTTTTTCCTCTTATTCTTTAAAGCATATTCAAAGGAGAAACGGATGATCCTTTCGGAGGCGAACTTAGAAATAGGTTTTATGCTTATCCCTGAATCAGGTCTAATTCTTTTCTGACTAAATTTCTCGATTACTCTGATTATCCTTTTAGTCTCTCTTTTGCCTTCTTCAAATTCAATACCCGCGTATAAATCTTCACTATTTTCTCGAATAATTACTATATCTACATTTTTATAATTTGTTCTTACTCCGGGATATAATTTACAAGGTCTTACACAAGCAAATAGATCTAATTCCTGACGTAAGGCTACATTTACAGAACGAAAACCTCCTCCGATAGGTGTAGTAAGGGGACCTTTTAAAGCAACCCTATTCTTACGGATAGATTCTAAGACTATTTTAGGTAAAGGGGTGCCATATTTTTTTATAGCTTGTTCTCCAGCAATAACCTCTTCCCAATCAATCTTTATCCCTGTAGCTGAAATACATCTCTTGGCTGCCTCGATTACCTCCGGTCCAATTCCATCTCCAGGAATCAAAGTAACCTTATAACTCATGGTAAAATGTGTAAAGTGTAATGTGTTATGTGTAATGCAGAAACATATTTATCTTTCTTATTACAATTCTACAATTTCTTTACACATTACACATTCAACATTACACAGCTTTAAATTCGGTGTTTCTTAAAATATTCTATTGCTCCCCCTAATCTAATAATCTCTTGCATCAATTGGGGTAATGGCTTTATCTCGATTTCTAAACCCCGAGTTAAATTTCTAATCTTATTATTTTCCAAATCTATTTCTAATTCATCCCCATCATTTATCTTAGATGTATCTGCCTCCATAAGCATGAGTCCTAAGTTTATGGCATTGCGATAGAAAATTCGGGCAAAACTTTTCGCAATCACTGCTTTAATCCCCGCAGTTTTAATCGCTAAAGGAGCCTGTTCTCTTGATGAGCCACAACCAAAATTTTCTCCGGCAACAATAAAATCTCCTTCTTTAATTTTTTTATAAAAATCGGGAGCAATATCTTCAAAGATATGTTTGGCTAACTCTTGGGGATCGGTTATGGAAAATTTATACCTTCCCGAAATGATGTAATCTGTATTTATATCGTCACCAAATTTATGTGCTTTTCCTTTCATCTCTTAAGATACTTTCTGGGATCAGTGATTTTACCTTCTATGGCGGAAGCAGTTACCGTAAGAGGTGAAGCTAAGTAAATCTCTGCATTGGGATTACCCATTCTTCCCTTAAAATTGCGATTGGCAGTGGAAATAACTACTTCATTATCTGCAGGAATTCCTGCATGGGTGCCTACGCAAGGGCCACATCCAGGAGAAATAACTACTGCTCCTGCTTTAATAAATATCTCAATTATTCCTTTCTTTAAGGCTTCTAAAAATATATTTCGCGAGGCACAAGCTACAATAAATTTTACTTCCGGATGAACCTTTCTATTGTCTAAAATTTTTGCTGAGAATTCTAAATCCTCTAAACGTCCATTGGTACAGGTTCCTAAAAAAGCCTGGTCAATATGAGTCCCCTCTACTTCCGAAATAGGCTTTACATTATCTACTGTATGTGGACAAGCAACCTGAGGTTCAAGTTTAGAAATATCAAATTCTCTTATTTCGAAATATCTTGCATCCTTATCGGGGAAAACGGGCTTGACTCTTTTTTTAATCCTCTTTTTTAAGAAATCTTCTGTCTTTTTATCAAAGAGCATAATCCCTGCTTTTGCTCCCATCTCTACAGACATATTAGCGATGGTGAAACGGCCATCCATACTCAAGGCATTTATTGCTTTTCCTGTATATTCTATTGCCTTATAATTAGCATATTTTGCTTTAACCTTACCAATAATGTATAGAATTATGTCCTTAGCTAAACAACCTAAAGGGATTTTCCCTTCAATAATAAACTTTATTGTTTCTGGAACCAAGAACCAATTTTTTCCATAAGCAAGAATTAGGGCAATGTCTGTAGAACCCATTCCACAGGCAAAGGCATTTAGTGCTCCATAGGTACAGGTGTGGGAATCAGCTCCACAGACTAAACTCCCTGGTAAAACCAAACCACTCTCCGGGATAACTTGATGACAAATACCTTCACCTATATCATAGAGCAATAATTTATTTTTTTCACAAAAATTGCGCATGAGATTATGGATTTCTGAAATCTTCTGATTCGGACTGGGAGCACTGTGGTCTATGACCATGGCAAAGAAATTATTTCGGGCAGGTTTTTCTCTCCCTAAAGAGCGGAATTTTTCTATGACCAAAAAAGAAGTACCATCTTGACTGAAAGAAAAATCTACATTTGCAATAACTAAGTCACCTGCTTTTACTGATTTTCCACTATGCTGAGAAAATATCTTTTCACTTATCGTCTGTCCCATCAATAAAGAAAATTAGAGCTCTTTATCTTTTTTCTTCTTAAATAAACCTCGGATACCTTCCCAGAATTTAGGTTTTTCTTTTTTAGGTGGGGAAGTAGGCTTTTCTTCTTTTTTCAGTTCTACCTTCTCTTCTTTCTTTTCCTCTATTTTTTCTTCCCTTTTTATTTCTTGAGACGGTTTTATCTCTTCGGGAGGAATTTCTATCTTTTCCTCTTTAGGTTCAGAAACTGCCTTCTCTAATTTTTCTTCTTTCTTTTTTGTCTCCGGAGCAACCTTTTTCTTTTCTTTTTTGACCTCTTTCTTCTCTTTGGGCTTCTGAATGGTCAATTCCAGTATGGCTAAAGGAGCTCCATCCCCTTTACGATTTTTATATTGAATTATCCGAGTGAATCCAGAATTTATCTCTTTAAAACGGGGAGCAATTTCTTTGAATAATTTATCTACTATTTCCCTGTCCTGTAATAATCTAAATGCTGAACGTCGGCTATTGAGATCATTTCTTTTTCCTAAATTAATAAGCTTATCGATTATACCCCGCATCTCTTTAGCCTTAGCCAGAGTAGTAGTTACCCTCTCATAACGGATTAAAGCGGTCGCCAGATTACGAAAAAGCGCCCTCCTGCTACTCCCAAACCGAGAAAGTCGACGATATTTCTTCCTGTGCCTCATCTTTATTTCTTCTCCTTCTTAGACTTCTCCACTCCCATTCCTAAAGAGAGCCCCATACTCTTAAGTATTCCCTGAATTTCCGCTAAGGACTTTTTACCAAAATTACGGTATTTTAAAAGGTCCTGTTCTGTACATTTGACTAAGTCTCCAATAGTTTTAATATTTGCCTTCTTAAGACAATTTTCACTCCTTACAGACAACTCCAGTTCACTTATAGGCATATTTAATTTTTCCATCAATTCCTCATCTACAGGCTGTTCCTCAGGAACCTCTTCTTCCTCAGGCAATTCTCCAAGAGTCAAGAATATATCTAAATGTCTCTGTAAGATATGGGCAGCATGGAGTAAAGCTTCTTTGGGTGTAATTGCGCCATTAGTCCATATTTCTAAAATTAATTTATCGTAATCGGTCATCTGCCCTACACGTGTATTTTCTACTTCAAAATTTACCCTTTTCACGGGGCTAAATATAGAATCTACAGGTATCACTCCTATAGGTTGATCTTCCTTTTTATTCCTCTCTGCGGGAACGTATCCTCTTCCTTTACCTACTTCCATCTCTACATAAAATTTTGTATCCTTAGTTAAAGTGGCAATATGTAAATCGGGATTAACAATTTCTATTGTCTCATCAGTAACGATATCTTTAGCGGTAACTTCTCCTTTTTCTTCTTTTTTTATAGTAATAATCTTGGGATTCTTTGTATGCATTTTAATTACAAGATTTTTAATGTTAAGGATAATTTGGGGAACATCTTCCAAAACTCCTGGAATGGTAGAAAATTCATGCATGACCCCTTCAATCTTTACATTAGTAACCGCCGCTCCTTCTATAGAAGAAAGTAAAACCCTACGTAAGGAATTTCCCAAGGTTATTCCATAACCTTTTTCAAATGGCTCAGCAATAAATTTACCATAAAAGTCTGTATAGGTCTTTTCGTCAACTTCTAATTTCCTGGGCATTTCAAAATCACGCCACTTAATTCCCATATTTAACCTCCCTTTTACAATGAGTAGACGATTTATGGAACAAAATGAACATAAATCGTAGCGAAGCGTCTACGAATTGAACCCCACACCCACATATTTATTTCAATGATTCTTTTAAACGCATCTTAAGTGCAGTTAGAGCTTGTGCATAATGTTTTAATCGCCTTTCTCTATTACGAGCGTCTGCCTCTGCTTTATAAGCTTCATAGTAAATAAGTTCGCATTTTTGATTCTTATTATGTTCACTAATACGACGCTTTAAATTATTTGTGTAACCGTAATAGAATTCTTTTGTCCTATTATTTTTCAAAACATATACATAATACATCACTGGGTGTGGGGTAAAATTCAACCTTACAACTTATGTTCGCTTTGCTCCATAAGTTATGGCTTCATTTTACTTAGAATACAATTCTACAATAAGCGATTCTTTTATGGGAAGCATAATATCGCTACGTAAAGGTAAGCGCAAAACCTTTGCTTCCAGTTTTTCCTCATTCAATTCTAACCATCCCGGTATTTGCCTATCTTTACATATCTCTCTGTTTTGCTTTATGAAATTGATATAAGATTCTTTCCCTACTACTTTTATTAAATCACCCGGCTTTACTAAATAAGAAGGAATATCTACCTTATGGTCATTAACTCGAATGTGTCCATGTCTAACTATCTGTCTTGCCTGTCGTCTTGATACCGCAAAACCTAAATTATAAACTACACTATCAAGTCTCCTCTCTAAGAATTGTAGTAAAATTTCTCCGGTTACCCCTTTAGAACGCTGTGCCTTACGAAAATAATTCTTAAATTGTTTCTCCAGTATTCCATAGATCCTTTTGACCTTCTGCTTTTCTCTCAACTGTTGTGCATAAACACTGAGCTTCGGCTTTGTTTTACCATGCTGTCCAGGTAAATATGGACGCCTTGTGAGACTGCATTTGTCTGTCAAACAACGTTCTCCTTTGAGAAAGAGTTTCATTCCCTCTCTTCTACATAATCTACAAACTGGTCCTCTATATCTTCCCATAATTTATACTCTCCTTCTTTTTGGCGGACGACATCCATTATGAGGAATAGGAGTAACATCTTTTATAGAATTTATCTTTAAACCTGCAGCTTGTAGAGCTCTTATGGCTGTTTCTCTTCCTGCTCCTGGTCCTTTTACTAAAACATCTATCTCTTTTACACCGTATTCTAAGGCTTTTTTAGCTGCCTCTGTAGCAGCAATCTGCGCAGCAAAAGGAGTAGATTTACGCGCCCCTTTAAATCCTACCAAACCTCCACTTGCCCAAGTAAGTACCTGTCCCTGAGGATCAGTGATGGTGATAATCGTATTATTAAAAGTAGCCTGGATATGGGCTATGCCTTTGCTTACATTCCGTAGGATTTTCTTTACCTTCTTCTTACGCGCCATAGTTTACCTCCCTTCTTTCCCCTCTATCTTTTTCTTGCGCACACCTACTCCTCTGCGCGGACCTTTGCGAGTACGTGCATTTGTCCTTGTTCGCTGTCCTCTCACCGGTAAACCTCTACGGTGACGCAATCCTCGATAGCAACCAATATCCATCAGTATTTTTATATTTTGAGAAACCTCTCTCCTTAATTCTCCCTCTACCTTATAATTTTTCTGAATTATATGGGTTATTTTAGCTACCTGCTCATCGGTCAAATCCTTCGCACGTATATTGGGATCGATCTGAGCCTCTTCAAGAATCTTCTTGGATAAGGTCCTCCCAATTCCATAAATATAAGTTAAAGCAATCCATATTTTTTTCTCCTTAGGTATATCTACTCCTACTATCCGAGGCATAATCCCTCCTTTATCCTTGTCTCTGTTTATGCTTAGGATTAATACAGATAACCCTTACTATCCCTTTTCTTCTTACTATTTTGCACCGCGGACAGATTTTTTTTACTGATGATCTTACTTTCATTTTTTTCTATAAATTATTCTCCCACGGGTTAAGTCATAAGGAGAAAGTTCTAATACCACTGTGTCTCCCGGAAGTATCTTTATATAATTCATCCGCATCTTTCCGCAAACATGGGCTAAAACAAGATGTCCTCCTTCTATCTCTACCCTAAACATAGCATTGGGTAAAGTCTCTTTTACTATCCCCTCAACCTTTATAGGTTCTTCTTTAGCCATAATTATAATGAAGTCAGAATAATTGGCTCATTACCGTTTATACAAATCGTATGCTCAAAATGAGCGGTCAGTTTCCTATCTTTACTTACTACTGTCCAACCATCGGGAAGTATCTCTACTTCCGGACTTCCCATATTCACCATTGGCTCTAATGCAATAGTCATCCCATTCTTTAACACTGGGCCATGTCCAGGTTCTCCAAAATTGGGAACCTCTGGTTCTTCGTGCATTTTACTTCCAATCCCATGTCCCACAAAATCTCTTACCACACTAAATCCTCTCCCTTCTACATAACTCTGAATTGCATAAGATACATCTCCTAAGTGAGCATTCTCCTTAGCGGTTTTTATACCTGTGTAAAGTGCTTCCCGTGTAACTTCGATAAGTCTTTCTGCTTCCTGACTAATTTTACCCACTCCGATAGTAATCGCTGAATCGGCAAAGAAACCTTTATAGTTTACTCCCACATCTATACTGATTATATCTCCCTCTTTTAAAATTTTTTTTCTACTCGGTATCCCATGAATGAGTTCTTCATTCACCGATGTACAGATCGCTCCTGGAAAGCCTCGATAGTTTTTAAATGCAGATATCACTTTATATTTTTCAAAGAGTCTTTCCGCTTCCATATTCAAATCGTAAGTAGAGATACCTTCTTTTACCAAAGAAGAAAGCTCTTCCATTATCAAAGAGACAATCCTTCCTGCTTCCCGCATAAAACGTAATTCATTCGCTGACTTTATGGAGATCATAATTGGGCAATCTTAGCCCTTCTTTTTCAAAAAGCAAAATCAGTTCCTTAAAAACATCCTGAGCTTCTTTATTGGCATCTATCGTATACAATATTCCTTTTTTCTTATAGTAATCTATTAAACCGAAAGTCTCTTTAAAATAAACATCCAATCTCTTTAATACTGTCTCTTCTCGATCATCCTCTCTCTGAATCAATTTCCCTCCACATATATCACAGATACCTTCTTTTTTAGGAGGCATGTTCTTAAGATGAAAATTTGCCCCACATTTTGAACAAACCAACCTGCCAGAAAGACGTTCAATTATCTTAGGTGTAGAAGTAGCAAAGTATATGACCAAATCAATCTTACTTCCCATCTTATTCAACAATTCATCTAGCTCTTTAGCCTGTTTTAATGTGCGCGGGAATCCGTCTAAAATAAACCCTTCTTTTGTATCCGATAAAGCTAAACGTTTTTTAATCAACTCTAAAATCACCTCATCAGGAACAAGTTCTCCTTTTTCCACAAATTTTCTTACTTCTTTACTCAATTCTGAATCTTCCTTTAAAATCTGTCTTAACATATCGCCTGAGGAGATGTGGGAAATTCCAAATCTATTCTTTAATAATTCTGCCTGTGTCCCTTTCCCTGCTCCAGGTGGACCTAAAAATATTAGCCTCATCATCTCCTTCCTTTCACTTTCCCTTTCTTCATAAAACCTTCGTAGTGACGCATCAAAAGATGCGATTCTACTTGACGAACAGTATCAAGAATTACTCCTACAATGATCAATAGAGCAGTTCCTCCAAAGAAACTAGCAATCAAATAAGGAACCTTAAGCCAAGCACCAATCAGATCTGGGAAAATAGCAATCGCAGCTAAAGATAAAGCACCGGCTAAAGTGACTCTTGTCATTACATAATCTAAATAATCGGATGTACTTTTACCCGGTCTTACACCGGGGATAAAACCTCCAAATCTCTGCATATTCTCAGAAATTTCTATGGGATTAAAGGTAACTGCGGTATAGAAATAGCTAAAGAAAATGATTAAAATCGTATAGAGAATAGTATACAACCAATGGCCACGTAAAAGTTGGGTAGCTAAAGCCTGAAATTTGGGATTAGGGATAAAACTGGCTAAGGTAGCGGGAAAAAGGATTATTGACTGAGCAAAGATAATCGGAATAACTCCTGCCTGATTAATCCTTAAAGGTAGGTAAGTACTCTGTCCACCATACATACGATGTCCAATTATTCTTTTCGCATATTGCACAGGAATCTTTCGCTGGGCTTGGGTAATAATAATTACCGCTACAGTTACCGCAATAAGTAATACAGCCATAATTAAAACTACTATAGGTTGTAATTGTCTCTTGGTAGGAGAAAAAGGAGAGAGAAGAAGAAAAAGCTGATATACCGCTGTAGGTATGCGTGAAGTTATACCGATAGTAATAATCAAAGACATTCCATTACCTATCCCCCGATCACTGATCTGCTCTCCTAACCACATAATAAAAGTTGTACCTGTAGTGAGAGTTATAATCGTAAGTAAACGAAATGACCAACCCGGATGAGCAACTATCTGCATGCCTTGAAAATGCTGAGGATTCTCTAACCAAAGACTTATAAAGAGGGATTGGATTATTCCTAAAAGTACTGTTCCATAGCGTGTATATTCGACAAGTTTTTTCCTTCCCAATTCTTCCTTGGCTAATTTTTCAAAATAAGGAAATACAGCGGTAAGGAGCTGTAAGATAATCGAAGCAGATATATTGGGCATAATTCCTAAAGCAAAGATAGTAAGCCTCTCCATTGCTCCCCCACTAAACATATTCATAATTCCAAAAAGAGTTCCTCCTTGTGTCTGTTTAATCCTTTCGAAAAATTCCGCTAAGGCTTTCCCATCTATTCCGGGAGTAGGAATATAACAACCAATACGATAAACCACCAAAGCTCCCAAAGTAAAAAGAATTCTTTTCCTTAATTCCGGTATCTTAAAAGCATTAACAAAAGCTTCTAACATATCTATTCCTCAATTAATTCAAACTGTGCACCTATTTTTTTAATTTTTTCGATAGCCTGTTTACTAAATTTATGTGCCCGAATGGTCAGGGGTTTACTTAAATCCCCTTCCCCTAAAATCTTCACAGGAACACTTAATTTATTAATCAATCCCCTTTCTTTCAAAATCTCCGGATCTACTATCTCGTCTTTCTCAAATTTTCTATCGATCGCTTCCAGATTTACTATCTGATACTCCTTCCCAAATTCATTAACAAATCCACGTTTAGGAATTCTTCGGGTAAGAGGCATCTGTCCTCCTTCAAAATCAGGCCTTAATTCAAAACCCGTTCTTGCCTTTTGCCCTTTTTGACCTCTTCCCGAAGTCTTACCGTGTCCTGAACCAGGGCCTCTTCCTACCCGTTTCTTATCTTTCTTCTTTATTTTAGGTCTTATCTCATGCAGTTTCATTTTCTTCTCTGTAAGGTGGTTTGAGTTGTTTTAAAGCTAAAACTGTCGCTTTCGCAACATTTAAAATATTCCTTGAGCCAAAGGTTTTAGATAAAACATCTTTTATTCCCGCCAATTCACATATCGGTCTTACCGAACTTCCCGCAATTACTCCTGTTCCTGGACAAGCAGGTTTTAATAAAACATCCACTGCTCCAAAATGTCCAATGACTTCATGAGGAATTGTCTCTCCTTTAAGATTTACCGTAAAAATATTCTTATAGGCATTATTTATAGCCTTGCGAATAGCATCACTGACCTCATTTGCTTTACCAAATCCAACACCTACTTTTCCTTTCCCATTTCCTACCACTACTAAAGCATTAAAGGAAAGTTTCTTACCCCCTTTATGCACCTTTGCTACCCTATTTATTTTTATAACCCTTTCTTGAAATTCTGTCTCTTGACTATCCAATTTTTTCTCCATCATTTCTTTTACATCCATCTTAGAAATCAAGTCCTCCTTTTCTGGCTGATTCGGCAAAAGCTTTTACTCTTCCATGATAAAGATAACCACCGCGATCAAAAACTATTTTAGTAATCCCCCTCTCTTTCGCTTTTTCCGCAAAAAGACTTCCTAAAATCTCTGCGCCTTTTACATCTCCTCCTTTATTATAACGTGCACGAAATTCCTTACTTAAAGTAGAAATTCCAAAAATGACTTTTCTATTTAAATCATCAACCACTTGAACCATAAGATTCTTATGACTTCTATGTATCACTACCCTTGGTCTTTCCGGCGTTCCAAAAACCTTTTTTCTAATTCTCTTATGTCTTCTAATTCTACTTAATTCCTTCTTATCCATTTATGCCACAGCCTTTCCTGCTTTCTTTCTTACATATTCTCCTACATATCTAATTCCCTTACCCTTGTAAGGTTCAGGTTTATAGATTGCCCGAATCTCGGCAGCTACTTCTCCCACCTTCTCTTTATCTACTCCTTTCACAATTATCAAATTAGGTTTAGGAACCTCGATAGAGATACCCTCAGGAATAGGAAAATTAACCGGATGAGAAAAACCTAAATATAAAACAAGATTTTTACCCTTTACCTCTCCACGATACCCTACTCCCACTATTTCTAATTCTTTACTAAAGCCTTCTCTTAAGCCTTTTATAATATTAGCTATTTGTGCCCTAGCTAATCCATGAAAAGCTTTTATCTGTTTCTCATCGGAAATCCTTGTAAGAATTAATTTATCTTCCTTTAAATTTGCCTTTATTCCTTGGGGAAGCGTATAATCTCTTTTACCTTTTGGTCCTTCAATAGAAACATTATTCTCATTTAGAGTTATTTTTATATCCTTCGGTATCAAAATTGGTCTTTTACCTAATTTCGACATTTTGCTCCTTTACCAAACTTTACAGATATATTCTCCTCCTACTTTCAACTTCCTTGCTTCGCGATCAGTCAATATACCTTTAGAAGTAGAAAGAATCGCTATCCCATAACCACTGAGTACCTTTATATTATCGTCTTTTTTTACATAGACTCTTCTTCCCGGTGTAGAAACTTGCTCGATATTAGTAAGAACTGGTTTCTTATCCGGACCATACTTAAGATAAATACGAATGAGTCCCTGTTTTTTATCATCGATTTCCCGAAAATCACGAATATATCCTTCTCTCTTAAGGATCTTTACAATCTCTAAGAGAAGATTTGATCTTCTTATATCTAAAGTCTCTTTTCCTGCTCTTACCGCATTCCTTATGGCTGTAAAAGCTTCTGATCTAATATCTATAGACATATCTTTCTCCTTTTACCAGCTGGCTTTTTTTACCCCGGGAATCTCTCCACGCGAAGCCATTTCCCGAAAACAAATTCTGCAGAGACCAAAGTCTCTCAAATAACCCCTTACCCTTCCACAAATTTGGCAACGATTATATTTTCTTACTTTAAACTTAGGAGTTCTTTTTTGCTTAATGATTAATGCTTTTCTAGCCATAAAACCTAAGCTCCCTCCCTAAAAGGCATACCTAAGAGTTTTAACAAAAGGTAACTTTCTTTTTTATTCTTTGCCTTTATTACAATATTTATATCCATACCCAGAACATGTTGTACTTTATCGTATTCTATCTCTGGGAAAACCGTATATTCACTAATACCGATATTATAATTTCCATAATCATCAAAAGAATCTGGAGAAACTCCCCGGAAATCTCGAATACGTGGTAAAGCTACATTTATAAAACGGTCTAAAAATTCATACATCCTCTCTCTCCGTAAAGTTACTTTACAACCTATAGGATCTCCTTTCTTTATCTTAAAATTGGAGATCGCTTTCTTTGCACGGGTAATTATGGGTTTCTGCCCAGTGATCAACGAAAGAGCAAGCACTGCTTCCTCAATTACTTTTATATCATGAGCTCCCTCTCCTACACCCATATTGATCACAATTTTCTCCAAACGAGGTACCTCTAACTTGTTTTTATATCCCAACTCTGCCATTAAAATTGGAACTATCTCTTTCCGATATTTTTCTAATAGCCTAGGAACCATATTAGATTACCTCTTTACATTTTTTACAATATCTTGCCTTTGAACCATCCTTAAGCAAAGTTATTCCTACCCTTGTAGGACGATTGCAATGGGGACAGAAAAGCATCAATTTACAAAGCCTTATGGGCGCTTCCTTCTCAATAATTCCTCCCGGTGTATCCTGTGACCTTCTCCGCATATGCCTTTTAATCAAGTTGATCCCTTCTACAATGGCTTTCTCCTCTTTCCGTAAAACAGACAAAACTTTTCCTTTTTTCCCTTTATCTTTTCCTGAAATTACAAAAACAATGTCATTTTTCTTTATTCTTTCCATAACTAAACCACCTCAGGAGCTAAAGAAATTATTTTTAAGAAATTCTTCTCGCGCAGTTCTCTAGCCACTGGTCCAAATACTCTTGTTCCCCTGGGATTGAGATCTTTATCGATCAAAACACAAGCATTGGAATCAAACTTTACATACGAACCATCTGGTCTTCTTATAGGAAAAGCTGTCCTTACTACCACTGCTTTCACCACTTCGCCCTTTTTCACCAATCCATCCGGAGAAGCCTCTTTGACATTACAGGTGATAATATCTCCCACCGTAGCGTACTTAGCATTTCCTTTACCCACTACTCCGATAAAGGAAACTTTCTTTGTTCCCGTATTATCCGCGACTTCAAGAATGGTACGTAAAGTAATCATTTCTTATCCTTGATTATCTCTAAGATTGCCCAACGTTTTTCTTTAGAAAGAGGTCTTGTTTCAATAATCTTTACAGTATCTCCCTCTTTGGCTAAGCTGTTCTCATCGTGAACCTTAAATTTTGAATATTTTCTTATCACCTTTTTATAACGTGGATGAATTACCAACCTTTCTACCTGAACCACTACTGTTTTCTGCATCTTGGCACTGATCACTTTACCTATAAGTATTTTCCTTTTCTGTTTATACATTCTTCTTCCTTTCATTAAGAATAGTTAGTATACGGGCAATATCTTTACGAATCTCTCTAATCCGATGCGGCTTCTCTAATGTAGCAGTATAAATTGATTTACGTAAGTTAAATAGCTCTTCCTTCAAGGAAGTAAGCTTCTGTTTCAACTCTTCATCAGTGAGTTCTCTTAATTCTTTTGCCTTCATAACTATGAGTGTTTTCTTACCACAAAACGTGTCTTTATAGGTAATTTATGAGAAGCTAAAGCAAAAGCTTCCCGCGCTAAATCCTCAGGTACACCTTCCATCTCAAAAAGAATCCTACCTCTCTTTACTACTGCTACCCAATGGTCAACCATACCTTTACCTTTTCCCATCCTTGTTTCCTGAGGTTTTTTAGTTACTGGCTTATCCGGGAAAATCCTTATCCAGAGTTTTCCACCTTTTCTTAGATGACGGGCAAGGGTGACTCTTGCCGCTTCAATCTGACGAGCAGTTATCCAAGCATTCTCTAATGCCTGAAGTCCAAATTCTCCAAAATCTAAATTACAGGCAGAGGTCGCTATTCCTTTTCTTCTTCCCCTCTGAGCTTTTCTATATTTTACCCTCTTCGGCATTAACATCTTACTTCCTCCTATTCCTTATCCTCAACCGATACTTCTTCTAATTGCTCTTCTTCCTTCTGTCTATCTAAAATATCTCCTTTGTAAATCCAAACCTTCACTCCAATGTATCCATAAACAGTAAGTGCTCCGCACATCCCATAATCGATATCTGCCCGAATTGTCTGCAGAGGGATCTTTCCCATTTTAAAAGTCTCACTGCGGGCTATTTCCGCTCCCGCTAACCTTCCTCCTACTATAATCTTTATACCTTTGGCTCCTCCTTCCATAGCTAACTGCATCGCCCGTTTGACTGCCCTTCGATAAGCAACACGCTTCTCCAATTGGAAAGCGATGTTTTCCGCAACCAATTGTGCATCTAAAGCAGGATTTTTAATTTCCTTTAATTCAATATCTACTTGATTATTTACCATATTCTGTAAATCTTCTCTTAATCTATCTATATCTGCTCCCCTTCTCCCAATGATTACTCCGGGACGTGAAGTATGAATAATTACCTTTACTTTATCCGGAACTCTCTCAATTTCAATCTTGGAAACCTGAGCGGTAGGAAAACTCTTCTTAATATGCTTACGGATATTTGCATCTTCAACTACATACTTAGCAAATTGAGAACCTTTAGCAAACCAACGAGAAAGCCAAGTATAAGAATAACCTAAACGAAAACTATAAGGATGAACCTTTTGCCCCATTTTATTTCTTCGTAACCTCCTCCTTTATCTCATCGAGTTCTATAGTTATATGAGTTGTCCGATGTCTAATCATATCCGCTCTCCCAAAAGGAACCGCCCTATACCTTTTTAACATTGGTCCCTGATCCGCAGTAATCTTGGATATATAAAGACGTCTTCCTTTAAATCCTTTATATTCTGCATTGGCGATCGCCGATCTAAGCAATTTTAGTACAAATAGCGCTGGCCTTTTATGCAAATTAGAAAGTATTGCCTGAGCAGTATCTACATCTTTACCACGCACAAGGTCAATTACTTGCCGTACCTTGCGGGGAGAAAGACGCAAGTATCTTAAAATAGCCCGAGAAACCATAATTAAAAATTACCCTCCTTCTCCTTTCTTCTTTGTCTCTTCTGCTTTCTTTCCACCGTGCTTACGGAAAGTCCTTGTGGGAGCAAATTCTCCCAAACGATGCCCTACCATATGCTCAGTGACATAAACGGGAATAAATTTTTGACCATTGTAAACAAGAAAAGTATGCCCCACAAATTCAGGAATAATCATGGAGCGCCTTGACCAAGTTTTAATTGGTTTATGCTCTTGTTTTAGAGTCTTTTTTACTTTTTCAAGTAATTTTGGATCTACATAAGGACCTTTTTTTAAACTCCTCGCCATTTTCTATTTTCTCCTCTTAACAATAAATCTATCCGAATACTTGTTCTTCTTCCGCGTCTTCTTCCCTTTTGTATGTTTTCCCCAGGGAGTAACCGGATGGGGATTACCCTGTCCACTCTTTCCCTCCCCACCTCCGTGAGGATGATCTACAGGATTCATCGCCACACCCCGTACTTTCGGTCTTCTTCCCAACCATCGTGCACGACCAGCCTTTCCTAAAGAAATATTTTTATGGTCTATATTCCCCACCTGCCCTATGGTCGCATAGCAATCGAGATGAATAAGCCTTATTTCTCCAGAGGGAAGTTTCAGATGGGCAAAATCTCCCTCCTTAGCCATAACCTGCGCTGCGGTCCCTGCAGATCTTACCAATTTCCCTCCCTTTCCCTTTACCAATTCTATATTATGAACCAAAGTCCCCACGGGAATATTTCTTAAAGGTAAGGCATTGCCTGGTTTTAGCTCCGCCTCTGGCCCAGACATTACCTTGTCTCCCACCTTTAATTCTAAAGGAGCAAGGATATATCTTTTTTCTCCATCCTCGTATCTTAAAAGAGCAATCCTTGCGGAGCGATTGGGATCGTATTCTATTGCCTCCACCACTGCGGGGACATTTATTTTATCTCTTTTAAAATCTATTTTTCGATAATACCGTTTATGTCCCCCTCCAATATGCCGAGAGGTAATATGTCCAAAGTTATTCCTTCCTCCGGTTTTTTTAAGAATCTCAATAAGTGAACGCTCCGGCTCTTCTTTAGTAATCTCCTCAAAAGTAGAAACAGTCTGCCATCTCAAAGTAGGAGTTGTAGGTTTATATTTTTTAATTCCCATAGTACACTTCCTTTTTATGCTTGTTCGATTTTAAAACCTTCCTTTAAAGTAACAATAGCCTTTTTCCAGTCCGGTCTTTTCCCTTCAAATCGCCCTATTCTTCTCTTTTTCCCCGGTACAATTATCGTATTCACATCCTTGACCTTTACATTGTAGATTTTCTCTATTGCGTTTCTAATCTGTATCTTGTTTGCCTGTGGATGAACAGCAAAAGTATATTTATTCCACTTTGCCTCTCTTGTGGACTTCTCGGTCTGAAGCATATATAAAACAATATCGTGAATATCTAAATCCATTTTTTAATCCCCTCCATCAATTCTTCTAATGCTGAAGGCGTAAGGATAACTTTTTCGTTGTACAAAAAATCAAAAGGATTTACTTCTTTTACTTCTTTAACCACCAATCCCGAAATATTTCGCGTAGCCAATCTTATCTCCGGTTTTATTTCTTTTAACAAAAAAAGTATCTTACCACTTAATCCCAGCTTTTCTAAAATCTGAGCAAAAAATTTTGTTTTTGGTTTTTCCAGTTTTATATCTTCATCGATTAATTTTAAACTCGCTTCTTTCCAATGCATATTTAAACAATCTTTTATCGCTCTCTTTATCATTTTCTTAGGTAATCTATAAGAGTAATCTCTTGGCTTCGGTCCAAAAACTTTTCCTCCTCCTCTCCAAAGAGGTGACCTTATGCTTCCCGCTCTAGCTCGTCCAGTGCCCTTTTGTCGCCAAGGTTTTTTCCCCCCTCCTCTTACTTCTCCACGAGTTTTTGTAGAAGCAGTCCCTTTTCTTTGGTTTGCCTCATACATAATTTTAATCTGATAGAGAAGATGGGTATTAACTTCTCCATCAAAGATCTTGGGGTCAAGGGAAATCTTTCCCTTCTCTCTCCCATCTAAATCATAAAGAATTAAAGATTGATTATTTTCACTCATTTCTTCACCTGCTTTTTAGACTTTTTTACCATCACTAAATTATTTTTTGGCCCAGGAACCGCTCCTTTAACGAGCAAGAGATTTTTTTCTTTATCCAAGGAAACAACTTTTAGATTTTTTATCGTTACCTTATTATTCCCCATCCTTCCCGGCATGTGATGCCCTTTCAAAACCCTTCCCGGATCAGTACTTGAACCAATTGAACCAGGACGACGATGGGTCATTGAGCCATGACTTTTAGGTCCGCCTTTCCAACCCCAACGCTTTACTCCTCCCTGAAAACCTTTACCAATGGTCTTTCCTTGCACATCTACATAACTTGTTCCTTCAAATATTCCCACATCGATAATATCTCCCGGTTTATAATTATTCACTTCCTCTTTTTTAATCCTTACTTCCCGAATATACTGCTGAGGCTTTACGCCCACTTTCTCAAAAAATTTCCACTCTGCTCTAGTTAAATTCTTCCCCTTTCTTTCTTCAAAACCAAGTTGTAAAGCATAATAATTCTTTTCTTCTTGATTAATTATCTGTAAAACATAACACGGTCCTACCTTAAGGACAGTGACAGGAATAACTTGTCCTTTTTCATCGTAAACCTGAGTCATCCCAATCTTTTTTCCCAAAAGTGCTTCCATTTCTACTTAATCTCCACATAAACTCCTGCAGGAAGATTTAATTTCTGCAGGGCTTCAATAGTTTTACTTGTCGGCTCTAAAATATCAATAATCCGTTTATGAATCTTCATCTCAAACTGCTCCCGAGATTTCTTATCGATCACGGGAGAACGCAAAACTGTATAAAGGGTCCATTTCGTAGGTAAAGGAATTGGACCCCTTACCTTCGCTCCTGTCTTCTTGGCACTCTCCACAATCTCCTTAGCAGATTGGTCTACTACCCGGTGGTCATAACCTTTCAATTTTATCCGAATCCTGTGCTCAGCCATTTAAATACCTCGTTTTAATAGATTCCCGAAAGTATCTTATCTAAAATTTCCTTAGGAACTTCTTGATAAAAAGAGGGTTCCATAGTATAACTTCCTCTTCCTTGAGTTAAAGACCTTATCTTAGTCACATAACCAAACATCTCCGCCAAAGGGACATAACCCCGAATCGTCCGCACATTTCCTCTCTGACCAAGACTGATTATCTCTGCCCTTCGTGCATTGAGGTCTCCTAAAACATCTCCTAAATATTCTTCCGGAGTAATGACTTCTATATCCATAATGGGCTCAAGTAGAACCGGTTCTCCTTTCCTCAAAGCTTCTTTTAAGGCTAAGAAACCTGCCATACGAAAAGAAAATTCCGAAGAATCGACTTCATGATATGCTCCATCAACTAAAGTAACCTTAATATCAATAACGGGAAAATTTGCTAAGACACCTGTCTGAGCTGCTTCTCTAACTCCTTCTTCTACTGCGGGAATAAATTCCTTAGGGATAACTCCCCGCGTAATTTTATTTATAAAAACGAGCCCGGAATTTTTCTCTCCTGGTTCAACTTCAATGACTACTTTTCCATACTGCCCTTTTCCACCTGTCTGTTGAATAAATTTCCCTTCACTGACTACCTTCTTCCTAATTGTTTCTTTATAAGCTACCTGAGGTTTTCCCACTCTTGTAGAAACATTAAATTCACGCTTAAGACGTTCTAAAATAATCTCTAAATGAAGTTCTCCCATTCCCCAAATAATCGTCTGATTAGTCTCATTATTATACTTTACTTTAAAAGTTGGGTCTTCCTCCTCTATTTTATCTAAAGCAAGAGAAAGACGATCCTGATCTCCCTTACTTATCGGCTCAATAGCCATCGAAATAACTGGTTCAGGAAAATGCATACTCTCTAAAAGAATAGGATGCTCTTCATCACAAATAGTTTCTCCTGTTACTGTCTCTTTAAGTCCTACACAAGCAACAATATCTCCTGCAGATGCTTCTTCAATAATCTCCTGCTTATTGGCATGCATGCGGACAATTTTTTGGATCCTTTCTTTTATACGTTTATTTACATTATACACATACATACCTGTTTCTATTCTTCCCGAATAAATACGAAAATAGGAAAGTTTCCCTACATAAGGGTCGATCATCACTTTAAAGCAGAGTGCTGAAAAATAACCTTCCGGATCGATTTCCCTTTCGATTATCTCTTGAGTAAAGGGGTCTTTACCAGTAATTGTCTTCCGATCAAGGGGTGAAGGTAAATAATCACAAATAGCATCCAGAAGTGGCTGTATTCCTTTATTCCTTAAAGAAGCTCCGCAAAGTACAGGGACGACTTTATTTTTCAAAGTAGCCCTCCTTATCCCTTCTTTTAAATCAAGAGGGGAAATCTCTTCGTTATGAATAAATTTATACATGAGCAAATCGTCCATTTCCGCTATTCTCTCCATCAACTTTTCTCTGTATTCAGAAGCTATTTCTTTAAATTCCTCAGGTATATCTATTTGGCGATATTCTAAACCCTCAGGATCAACATCATAAAGAAGCGCTTTCATTTCTAACAAATCAATCACTCCTTGAAAATTTTCCTCCCGACCATAAGGCAATTGTAAAATTAAAGGTTTTGCTCCCAATTTTTCTTCCATCTGTTTCACTACATTAAAGAAATCACTTCCAATCCTATCCAGTTTATTTACATAAGCAATACGAGCTACCTTATAACGATCTGCTTGGCGCCAAACTGTCTCGGATTGTGGCTCCACTCCTCCTACTCCACAAAATATCACTACACAACCATCCAAAACCTTTAAAGAACGCTCCACTTCCACCGTAAAATCTACATGTCCAGGAGTATCGATTATATTTATTTGATAATCCCTCCAGAAGCAGGTAGTAGAAGCAGCGGTAATAGTTATACCTCTTTCCTGCTCCTGCTCCATCCAATCCATAAAAGCAGTCCCTTCATCTACTTCGCCCATACGATAAATTCTACCCGTATAATAGAGAATGCGCTCCGTAGTAGTAGTTTTACCCGCATCGATATGAGCAACGATACCGATATTTCTAATCCTCTCTAAAGAAATATTCTTCTCCATAAATTTCTTTTTCCAAATATTTTCTCTCTTCTCTACTATAATCACTTCTTATAGTGTTATCACCAACGAAAATGGACAAAAGCACGGTTTGCTTCTGCCATCTTGTGAGTCTCTTCTTTCTTCTTTAAAGCAGAACCTTGTCCCTTATAAGCATCGATTATTTCTTCAGCAAGTTTCTCTTTCATCGGTTTTCCCTTGCGTTTACGGGCAAAATCACGCATCCAACGTAAAGCAAGGGTTATCCCACGGTCAGGCCTTACCTCCATAGGAACCTGATAAGTTGCTCCTCCCACCCTTCTTGGTCTAACCTCTAAAAGGGGACGAACATTATCTACTGCTTTTTGCAAGACTTCTAATGGTTCTACTCCTAACTTTTTCGATGCAATATCTAAGGCGGAATAAACAATTTTTTCCGCAACCGTCTTTTTCCCCTCCCACATAACCATATTAATTAATTTCTGAACAAGGGTAGAATTGTATACCGGATCAGGTGGTATTTCTCTTTTTTCTGCTCTTCTTCTCCTCATCTATACAACTCCTTCTTATTTAGGTTTTTTTGTCCCGTATTTAGAACGCGATTTCTTTCTATCCGTAACTCCAGCAGCATCTAAAGTACCCCGGACAATGTGATAACGCACTCCGGGTAAATCTTTAACCCTTCCTCCTCTTACCAGAACAATTGAGTGTTCCTGAAGATTATGTCCTTCTCCAGGGATATAAGCAGTAACTTCTATACCGGTAGTTAAACGCACACGCGCAACCTTTCGTAAAGCAGAATTAGGTTTTTTAGGAGTCATTGTCCTTACCTGAATACAGACCCCTCTTCTCTGCGGACATCCCTTTAAAGCGGGAGCCTTAGATTTCTTTTTCCTCTTTTCCCTACCCAATCTTAATAATTGATTTATTGTCGGCATGTCAGTCTATATTTTTTACTACTTCCAATTCATAATGTGCACGAAAACCAGTTCCTGCAGGAATAAGATGTCCCATAATTACATTCTCTTTCAATCCTCTCAATTCATCTCTTTTACCAAAGCTAGCTGCTTCCGTAAGTACACGGGTTGTCTCCTGGAAACTAGCTGCAGAGATAAAACTCTCTGTAGTAAGGGAAGCCTTTGTAATTCCTTGAAGGATAGGCGTAGCAATTGCTGGTCTTAAACCTTTCTTCATCACTCTTTCATTCTCATCACGGAAAACAAATTTATCCACTTCCTGTCCCACTAAGAAATCCGTATCTCCAGGATCTTCAATCACCACTTTCCTCAACATCTGTCGGATAATTAACTCTATATGTTTATCATCAATCCTTACTCCCTGTAAGCGATAAACTTCCTGGATCTCATTCAAAAGATACTCCTGCAACTTTTTATCTCCACAAATTCTTAAGATATCTTGAGGAACAATCGGACCATCCGTAAGAGGCTGACCACTGGTAACCCAATCTCCCTTATATACGTTGAGATGTTTACCATGGGGAATAATGTACTCTTTTCTCATTCCCGAAGGACTTCTAATAATTACTCTCCTCTGACCTTTCTTTGCAGGTCCAAATTCAACCCAACCATCGATTTCACTAATAATTGCCGGATCGTGAGGCCTTCTTGCCTCAAATAATTCTGCCACCCGAGGAAGACCTCCTGTGATATCTCTGGTTTTGACAATTTTTCGGGGAGTTTTGGCTAAAACTGTCCCTGCTTCTACCACTTGCCCTTCCTTTACAACAATATGTGCTCCTGCAGGTAAAGCATATACCGCTAAAACATCGTTTGTCTCGGGATTAAGGATAATAATCTGAGGATGATAATCTCCTTTATATTCAGTAATTATTTTATTTACCAATCCTGTACTTTCGTCTAATTCCTCGCGCATCGTAACTCCCTCTTTTATATCCTCAAACATTACCTTCCCACTTACTTCCGTTAATATAGGAGAGGTATAGGGATCCCATTTTACAAAGATATCTCCCTTCTCTACTTTAGCTCCATCTTCAAACTTTACTATTGAACCTTGCGGTATAGAATAACGTTCAAGTTCTCTACCTGCCTCATCATTTATCACGATCTGTCCATTGCGATTAAGGACAATAATATCTCCCTTAGTCTTTACTGTCCTTAAATTAGAATACTTTATAATCCCTGAATTTTTTGCTTGTATAAAAGATTGTTCAACAATTCTACTTGCTGTACCGCCAATGTGGAAGGTTCTCATGGTTAACTGTGTTCCTGGTTCACCAATAGATTGAGCAGCAATTATCCCTACTGCTTCTCCCACTTCCACCATTCTTTGCGTAGCCAGATTTCTTCCATAACACTTAGCACAAACTCCGTATCTTGTCTCACAGGTTAAAACAGAACGAATCCTTATTTTCTCAATTCCCAACTGCTCGATACGCTCAGCCTGCTCCTCAGTAATTTCTTCATCCGCTTTCACAATAATCTCATCGGTTACCACATCTACAATATTATCCAAAGCCACTCTTCCCACAATCCTCTCCTTTAAACTTACTACCACCTCATCTCCTTCAATAATCGCGGAAACAAATATACCATTTAAAGTCTTACAATCTTCTTCGGTAACAATAACATCCTGAGCTACATCGATAAGCCTACGTGTTAGATATCCCGCATCGGCAGTTTTTAAAGCGGTATCCGCAAGTCCCTTTCTTGCTCCATGCGAAGAAATAAAGTATTCCAGTACACTTAATCCTTCTCTAAAATTAGAAGTAATGGGAGTTTCAATAATTTCTCCTGAAGGTTTAGCCATTAAACCACGAATCCCCGCAAGTTGTCTAATCTGTAACCGTGAACCACGTGCTCCCGAATCAGCCATCATAAAAACAGGATTAAAGGGATCGAGTTCTTTAAATAATTCATCAGAGATAATATCGGTAGTATGTGTCCAGATATCAATTATGCGGTTATAACGTTCTCCATCGGTAATGATTCCTTTCCTATACTGTTCCTCCACCTGAGCAACCTCTTCTTTAACACGCTTCAGTATTTCCTCTTTACGCTTAGGTATATGCAAATCATTTATATTCATAGTAAGCCCAGCCAAAGTAGCTACTTCAAAACCCAGAGCTTTAAGTCTATCCAAGAATAATACCGTCTCATGATGTCCACATTTACGGAAACACTCTTTAATCAGCTCACCGAGTTTCGATTTATCTACAACTCCATTAAAGAAATCCATACCTTTAGGCATAATATCATTGAATATAACCCTTCCCACAGTAGTATCGATTATTTTATCCTTTATTCTTACCTTAATCTTAGCATGTAAAGCTACCTCTTTATCATAATAAGCATAAAGCACCTCTTCCGGAGAGGAGAATAATTTACCTTCACCCAGTTGATTTGGCTTCTCTTTGGTAAGATAGTGACAACCTAAAACCATATCTTGTGTAGGGGTAACGATGGGACTTCCATTGGCAGGAGAAAATATATTGTTGGAAGCAAGCATAATTAACCTTGCTTCCATTTGAGCTTCTATAGAGAGAGGAACATGGACAGCCATCTGGTCTCCATCAAAATCAGCATTAAAAGCAGTACAAACCAAAGGATGGATTTTAATTGCTTTCCCTTCGATCAAAACTGGTTGGAAAGCTTGAATACCTAAACGATGTAAGGTGGGAGCACGATTGAGAAGCACGGGATGGTCTTTTATAACCTCTTCGAGGATTTCCCAAACTTCCATCTTTGTTTTTTCCACCATCTTACGTGCACTTCTAATCGTATGCACATGCCCCTTCTCTTTCAATTTTCGAATAATAAATGGTTCAAAAAGTTCCAAAGCCATTTTCTTGGGAAGACCACATTGATAGAGTTTTAACTCTGGACCTACTACAATTACACTTCTTCCCGAATAATCTACACGTTTACCTAAAAGATTCTGACGGAAACGGCCTTGTTTACCCTTAAGCATATCGGCAAGAGACTTTAGAGGTCGATTCCCTGCTCCTAAAACTGGTCGACCATGTCTTCCATTATCAAAAAGTGCATCTACCGCCTCTTGGAGCATACGTTTCTCATTTCTAATAATGATCTCGGGAGCTTTCAATTCGATCAGTTTCTTTAATCGATTGTTACGATTAATTACTCTTCTATATAGATCGTTGAGGTCAGAGGTAGCAAACCTTCCTCCGTCTAAAGGAACGAGCGGTCTTAAATCGGGAGGAATAACGGGAATAACTTCCAAAATCATCCATTCCGGTCTATTACCCGATTTCCTAAACGCCTCTACTAACCTCAATGTCTTAACTAATTTTTTATTTACCTGATTACCCTTAGAATTCTTTATCGTTTTTCTTAATTCCTGAGCCATCTTATCTAAGTCCAACTCTTTTAATAGATCACGGATTGCTTCTGCTCCCATCTTAGCCACAAACTTGTTCCCATACTTAGCTTTTGCCTCTTGATATTTTTCCTCAGTAAGAAGCTCCTTCTTCCGTAAAGGAGTATTTCCTGGATCAATCACGATGTATTCCTCATAATAGATTACCTTTTCTAATTCCCTTATAGAAAGGTCAAGGAGTAGCCCCATCTTAGAGGGAATAACTTTAAAGAACCAAATATGGGAAACAGGACAAGCAAGTTCTATATGTCCCATTCTCTCTCTACGGACACTTGAACGCGTCACCTCCACTCCGCAACGATCACAGATCACTCCTTTATATTTGATCCTCTTATATTTTCCACAATAACATTCATAATCCTTAGTGGGACCAAAGATTCTTTCACAGAAAAGTCCATCCTTCTCTGGCCTAAATGTACGATAGTTTATCGTCTCCGGTTTCTTTACCTCTCCATGAGACCAGGAACGAATAGTCTCTGGAGAAGCGATCCTTATGCTTATCGCATCAAATAACTCCAGACCTTCTTTCCTGTCTTTTTCCTTTTCTTTTAAAGTAGAACTACTCTTATTTGCCATGTTCTTCCTTCCTTTTCTCCTTCTTTATATCTAAACATAAACCTTGCAATTCTTTTACTAAAACATTAAAAGATTCGGGAGTCCCTGGTCTTAAAGCATTTTCTCCTTTTACAATTGCTTCGTATGTACGTGTTCTACCTTCTACATCATCGCTTTTTACCGTAAGAAGCTCCTGAAGAGTATAAGCAGCCCCGTATGCTTCCAATGCCCAAACTTCCATTTCTCCAAACCTCTGTCCACCAAACTGCGCTTTTCCTCCCAAGGGTTGTTGAGTAACTAAAGAATAAGGACCAATAGAACGGGCATGAATCTTATCATCGACAAGATGAATCAATTTCATAATATAGATATAACCTACAGTAACTTTATTATCAAAAGGCTCTCCCGTATAGCCATCGCGCAGAGTAATTCTTCCATCCTCGGGTAATCCTGCCTTACGTAATTGTTCTTTAATCTCTTCTTCTGTTGCTCCTCCAAATACCGGGGAGATAACCTGAATTCCCAATTCATGTGCTGCCCAACCGAGCAGTGTCTCTAAGAGCTGTCCTACATTCATACGTGAAGGAACTCCCAAGGGATTTAAGACAATATCCACAGGGGTTCCATCGGGTAAAAAGGGCATATCTTCTTCAGCAACAATCTTAGAGATTACTCCTTTATTACCATGCCTACCCGCAAGTTTATCACCTACGGAAAGTTTTCTTTTACTGGCTACATAAACAACTACCTTCTTTAATACACCTGCAGGTAACTCATCTCCCCGTTTAATCTGATCGATTTCTCTTTCCTGTTCATAAATCAATTCTTCTATCTGGTCATTATAGAAACGTAACACTTTCTTTATTTCTTCCTCCAACTCTTCATTATCCTTTATCTTTATCACTTCCAGATCACATTTCTCTAACTTGCTTAAATCTTTCTTGGTGATTGTTTTATCTTGGGGGATAAGCACTTTTCCCGTATCTTCATCTAAAAGGGAAGAAGAAAGTTTCTGTCCAAGAAGTAATTTAGCAAGCCTCTTATTTCTTTCCTCCTTTATCTTCTTTATCTGCTTTTGATATTGCTCTTTTATAAAATTTATCTGTTTTATCTCTTCTGTTAATGCTTCTTTAGAACGCGGTTTTGGCTCCTTTCGAGAGAAAATCCTTACATCTACCACCACCCCTTCTACTCCCGGAGGAACAGTTAAAGAGGCATCTCTTACATCTCCCGCCTTTTCCCCAAAGATTGCTCTTAAGAGTTTTTCCTCCGGAGTAAGTTCTGTTTCTGTTTTAGGAGTGACTTTACCTACTAAAATATCTCCTGCTTTAACCTCTGCTCCTATCCGAATAATCCCATTCTCATCCAAATCTTTTAAAGCCTCTTCTCCTACTCCCGGAATATCTCGAGTAATCTCTTCTGGACCCAATTTTGTTTCCCTTGCTTCGATGCTGAATTCTTCTATATGGAGAGAGGTAAATATGTCTTCCTTAATTAATCTTTCACTTACTAAAACAGCGTCCTCAAAGTTATAACCTCGCCAAGGCATAAAGGCTACTAAAACATTCCTTCCCAAGGAAAGTTCCCCATCTTTTGTAGCTGGTCCATCCGCAATTATATCCCCTTCCTTTACATGGTCTCCTACTTTTACCAAAGGTCTTTGATTAATACAGGTATCCGCATTGGAACGAACAAATTTTTTCAAATTGTAAACATCTGAACCAATTACTATCCGATCAGCCTGAACTTCCTTAACTACTCCATCTCTCTTTGCCAGAACCACCGCTCCTGAATCTATCGCTACTTTTCTCTCCATACCCGTCATCACTAAAGGAGGTTCAGTAAAAAGTAAGGGAACTGCTTGTCTCTGCATATTTGAACCCATGAGTGCTCTATTGGCGTCGTCATGTTCCAAAAAGGGTATAAGGCATGCAGAAACAGAAACCAACTGTCTTGGAGATACATCCATATAGTCTATCCGTTTAGGCTCAACCTTTAAGAAATTATCTTTATACCTACAGAAAACTAAATCTTCCACAAATCTTCCCTCTTTATCTAACTTTGCATTTGCTTGCGCAATATAATACTTATCTTCCACATCCGCAGTAAGATACTCTATCTTATTTGTCACTTTTCCATTCTCTACTTTTCGATAAGGAGTTTCTAAGAGCCCAAATTCATTTACCCTCGCAAATGTACTTAAAGAGACAATCAATCCTATATTGGGACCTTCCGGAGTTTCTATAGGACATACTCTACCATAATGAGAATAGTGAACATCTCTTACTTCAAAACCCGCATGTTCACGATCGAGTCCTCCTGGTCCTAAAGCAGAAAGTCTTCGACGATGGGTCAATTCAGCCAGAGGATTGGTCTGGTCCATAAATTGAGAGAGTTGACTATGTAAAAAGAAATCCCTCACCGCATTGGCAATCAATTTTGAGTTGATGAGATGGTGAGGCATTACATTTTCCATATCGTAGATATTCATCCTCTCTTGAGCGGTTCTTTCCAGACGTAACATAGCTACACGAACCTGATTTTCTAAAAGCTCTCCCACCGTTCTTACACGACGGTTCCCTAAATGGTCAATATCATCGGGGTCACCTATACCATGTTTTAAATTGAGTAAGTATTTTATAGACTCTACCACCGTTTCTAAATCTAAAGTCCTCTTCTCTAAAGGAACATCCATATTCAATTTTCGATTGATCAAGAATCTCCCTACTCTCTCTAAATCGTAACGTCGGATATCAAAGAATAACTTCTCTAATAAAGTCTTAGCTGCTTCTAAAGAAGGGGGATATCCTGGCTTTAATTTGCGATATATATCGATGAGTGCTTCCTCCTGATTTTTTGTAAAATCTCTCTTTAGAGTATTAACGATTTCAACTACATTATTCTTTAAAACTTTTATTTTAATCCCCTTTAAATCTAATTCACGGTCAAGGAGATTTTCTTTTGTAAGCTTAGTGTATTTGGGAAGAATGATATGTTCTGTCTCAGGCATTTTAATATCTTCAGCTAAGATTCTTCCCACCAATTCTTTTAAATGGGAATGATCATCTATCTTTATTTCTTCTATACCACAAAAAGTCTTAAGTATATCTTCGTCGGTAGAAAGGCCCAAAGCACGTAAAAAACTGGTAGCGACAAATTTTCTTTTTCGGTCAAGGATGACATATAAAACATCATTTAAATCAAATTCAAATTCAATCCATGCACCATGATAGGGAACAAGCCTTCCAAAATACATCCTTTTACCATTAGGATGAATTGTCTCTTCAAAAGATACACCTGGAGAACGATGGAGCTGAGAAACTACTACTCGCTCGTCACCATTAATCACAAAAGTTCCTTTTTCAGTCATAAGAGGTATATCACAGATATAGACCTCTTGTTCTTTTATTTCTTTTTTACTCACCAACCTTATTCTTGCTTTTAAAGGACAGGCATAAGTTAACCCCCTCCTTCTGGCTTCTTCTTCACTATACTTTGGTTTTCCTAAATTATAACTTACAAATTCTAAAGAGTAATTACCATCCGGACTTTTGATAGGAAAAGTGGTGAGAAAAATTCCCTGTAAACCTACAGGCTTCCTTTTCATCTTCGGAACATCCGCCTGTAGAAATTTAGCATAAGAACTCTTCTGTATCTCTACAAGATCCGGGATAGGAATAGCATCGGAGATTTTAGAGAAACTTATTCTCTTCATAACCAAATCTCCTTTTATTTCAATTCTACTTTTGCACCTACTTCTTCTAATTTCTTCTTTATATTTTCCGCTTCTTCTTTAGGAACAGCAGTTTTTATCGGTTTGGGAGCAGAATCAACTAAATCTTTTGCCTCTTTTAAACCTAAATTAGTAATTGCACGAATCTCTTTAATAACCTTTATTTTATCCGGACCAACTTCGGCAAGAATTACATCAAAGGTAGCCTTCTCTTCTACTGCTCCTCCTGCAGGAGCTCCCTGTCCTGCAGTCACTCCTACCCCTGCCTGAACAGGGGCTACTGCAGTTATTCCAAACCGTTCCTCAAAAGCTTTAACTAGCTCTGCCAACTCCAACACACTCAATTGCTCAATCGACTTAATAATATTCTCCAACTTCTCCGATAACTTTGTCTCTTCCATTTCTTCATCCCTCCTTCTTTTTTTCACTAAATGCTTTCAACATATATAAAAGTTTTGCATGAATACTTATACTATTTACAAAACGGCCTAAAATACCCTTTAAACTACCGCATAGTTTACCCACAAGAATAGGACGTGGAGGAAGTTGAGAAAGCTCCTTAATTTTTTCCTGAGGGATAAGCTGAGCATCTAAAAAGCCTCCCTTAATTTTAAAATCAGGATAAGTTTTATGATAATCTATTAAAACTTTAGATATAGCGACAGGATCATCTCCTCCTAAAACTATACCGGTTTGTCCCTCTATTAAGTTGTTAAGAATTCCCAGTTTAGCTCTATCTAAAGCAAACCGAGCAAAAGAATTTTTGACCACCATAAAGGTTGCTGAATTCTTCTTTAAATTCTTTCTTAACTGTTCCAAATCATTAACTTTCAACCTCGTAAATTCAGTAACAAAAAGAGATGAACTTTTCCCAAACTTTTCGGCTAATTCTTCTACTATCTTTTCCCTATACCAACGCCCAAATCTCTTTTCCATTTCAGCTTAAAGATAGACATTTAGCCCAGTCTATTTTAATACCTGGGCTCATCGTTTTAGAAATAACTACATTTCTAATATATTTTCCCCTAAGCGTAGCGGGCTTTGCTTTATAAATAGCCTCAATTGCTGCACATGCATTCTCATAAAGCTCCTTTTCGGAAAAGGAAATTTTCCCAATCCTTAGTCCTATATTTCCCGTTTTATCCATCTTAAACTCTACCTTACCTTTCTTAAATTCCTCTATTGCCCTGGCTAAATCTGTAGTCACTGTTCCCGACTTAGGATTAGGCATAAGCCCACGCGGTCCTAAGATTTTACCCAAACGAGAAATATCGCGCATCATTTCGGGATGAGCAATAGCAATATCAAAATCTAACCAACCTGAACTGATCTTCTCAATCAGTTCTTGTCCTCCCACATAATCTGCTCCTGCCTCTTGGGCAATCTTTTCTGATTCTCCCTTACAAAAAACTAAAATTCTCACTTTTTTACCTGTTCCGTGAGGAAGAAGTACCGAACCCCTCACAAACTGGTCACTTTTCTTAGGATCTACTCCTAAACGAAAGGAGAGATCTACCGTTTCATCAAACTTAGGAGAAGGCATTTTTTTCAAAATACCAATCGCCTCCTCTAAAGGATAGATTTTATTCTTATCAAAAAGTTTAACTGCCTCTTTATATCTCTTGCTCCTCTTCCTCATCTAATCTACCACCTCAATTCCCATACTCCGTGCAGTTCCTTCTACTATCTTCATTGCCTTCTCTAAGGAAGTAGTATTTAAATCCTTTAGCTTCATCTCCGCTATCTCTCTAATCTGTTGACGAGTAACTTTTCCTACTTTCTCTTTATGGGGTACTCCTGAACCTTTGGCTAAACCACAAGCTCTTTTTAGAAGCACAGAACAAGGGGGACTTTTGACTACAAAAGTAAAAGATTTATCTTCGTATATTGTAATCACCGCGGGAAGAATAAGTCCTTCCTGTCCCTTAGTTCTTTCATTAAATTGTTTGCAAAATTCCATAATATTTATTCCATGTTGTCCTAATGCAGGACCTATAGGAGGAGCAGGATTGGCTTGTCCTGCTGGACAATAAAGTTTTACTTGTGCTTTAATCTTCTTTACCATAATTTTATATCTTTTCTATTTGCCAGAATTCTAACTCTACAGGAGTTGCTCTCCCAAAGATGGAGACATTTACTTTAACCTTTCCTTTATCGGTTAAAATCTCCTCTACCGTTCCATTAAAATCCATAAACGGACCTTCTTTAATCCGTACACTTTCTCCTATCTCAAAAGTAATTTTAGGAACGGGTTTCTCTTTCCTCTCCTCAATTCTCTTAAGAATTCCTTCTATCTCTGATTCTTCTAAAGCCACTGGTTGAACCCCTGTACCCAGAAAGCCTAAAATTCCAGGAGTTGTTCTTAAAATATACCAAGTCTTTTCGTTTAGTTCCATTTCTACAAATATATATCCAGGAAAGAATCTCCTTTCCGAAATTTTTTTCTTCCCTTTTTTTACCTCTGAAATTGTCTCTTTAGGAATAACAATTTGTCCAATGAGATCGGTTAAATTCTCTTGTTTTATCTTCGCTTCCAAACTTGCTTTTACTTTATCCTCCTGTCCTGTTTGTGTATGTACAACGTACCACTTTTTAGCCATTTTACTTTACAATAAAATTCATAAGTTGAGAAAGTAAAAAATCAACTACCCCAATAAAAACTGCTAATATCCCTACCGTAATAATTACTATCCAAGTTGAACCCCACACCTCTTCCTTTGTGCTCCAGGAAGTTTTTTTAAGTTCTACTAAAACTTCTCCGAGAAATTTCTTAATCTTCTTCATAAGATTATATTTTTGAATAACTTACAAAAAGTCTCTTTTAAGATAAAAATGTAAAAATACTCTTATTTTTCCTGATTTATATTTAAAACCAGGTTTTAATTTTTATACAGGCCTGGAGGGACTTGAACCCCCAACCAACGGATTTGGAGTCCGCTGCTCTACATTAGAGCTACAGGCCTCTTTTTTCTATTTAATTTCTATATGTAATGTATGTTTTCGACAAAACTTACAATATTTTCTTAATTCTAAACGATCAAGATTCTTTTTCTTATTCTTTGTAGTAGTGTAATTTCTTCTCTTACACTCACTACAGGCTAAAGTAATTATCTCTTGCATTTAGGCAATAATTTCCGTTACTACCCCTGCTCCTACTGTTTTACCACCTTCACGAATAGCAAAACGTAATTCTTTTTCCAAAGCTACAGGTTTAATCAACTCTACCTCTATATTTACATTATCTCCAGGCATAACCATCTCTACTCCCTTAGGCAAATGCACCACTCCGGTAACATCAGTGGTTCGAAAATAAAATTGGGGTCTATATCCATCAAAGAAAGGAGTATGTCTCCCTCCTTCCTCTTTAGTCAAAACATAAACCTCTGCCTTAAATTTTGTATGGGGAGTAATCGAACCGGGTTTAGCAATAACCATTCCCCGCTCCAAATCCTCCTTCTCAATTCCCCGGAGAAGTAGTCCTACATTATCTCCCGCGATCCCCTCATCGAGTGTCTTCCTAAACATTTCTATACCTGTTACTACTGTCTTTCTTATCTCCGGTCTTAACCCTACAATCTCTACTTCATCATTTAAGACTACTTTTCCCCTCTCAATCCTTCCTGTCCCTACTGTTCCTCTTCCCGTAATAGAAAAAACATCTTCTACCGCCATAAGGAAAGGTTTATCTATGTCTCGTACAGGGGTAGGGATAAAATTATCTACTGCTTCCATAAGATCTAAAATAGGCTTACATTTGGGACAAGTCTCTTTACCACAACCACAGTTCATCGCTTCTAAAGCACTTCCACGAATGACCGGAATTTTATCTCCGGGGAATTTATATTTAGTCAATAAATCCCTTACTTCCAATTCCACTAAATCGAGTAGCTCTTTATCATCCACTGCATCCACCTTATTCAAAAATACCACCATACTGGGAACATTTACCTGACGAGCAAGGAGGATATGCTCTCTTGTCTGAGGCATTGGACCATCCACTGCAGAAACGACCAAAATTGCTCCATCCATCTGTGCTGCTCCCGTGATCATATTTTTGATATAGTCTGCATGACCGGGACAATCTATATGAGCATAGTGACGATTTTTTGTCTGATATTCCACATGGGAAATATTTATAGTTAATCCTCTTTCTTTTTCTTCCGGAGCATTATCTATCTCTTCATAATTTTTTGCCTGTGCCAATCCGTGTTTCTCTAAAACTTTAGTAATCGCAGAAGTCAAAGTAGTTTTACCATGGTCTACATGCCCAATTGTTCCTACATTCACATGTGGTTTAGTGCGTTCAAACTTCTCCTTTGCCATTACTCCCCTCCTTTTTTTTTGTTAAGTTAAGCCCTCGACCGGAATCGAACCGGTGACCCCGTCGTTACCAACGACGTGCTCTACCTACTGAGCTACAAGGGCAAAATCCCTTCCCTACGGTGATTTAAAATTATACAATTTTTTATAATCTTGTCAAGTGTTTATTTTTTATTTTTATTTTTTTATTCAAGATTTTATACCGAGCGGGAGAGGGGAATCGAACCCCCATATACAGCTTGGAAGGCTGTTGTTCTACCACTGAACTACTCCCGCTTTTTAATTTAATGGGCAGGGAAGGATTCGAACCTCCGAAGGCTACGCCGCCAGATTTACAGTCTGGTGCCATTGTCCACTCGGCCACCTGCCCACTATTAATATCAAAAATTAAAAATCAAATATTAAAATGAATTTTGCATTTTGAATTATATGGAGCTGGCGAGAGGAATCGAACCTCCAACCCGCGGTTTACAAAACCGCTGCTCTACCTACTGAGCTACGCCAGCAATTTTTTAATTGCCTCAGGAATATTTTCTAAGATATCTGTAGCAATTAAACCGTATTCGGTTTTTTCTTCTTTAGCTATATCTCCAGCTAACCCATGTAAATAAACCGCTAATTTTGCCGATTCAAAAGGAGGAATCTTTTGTGCAATAAAACCTCCAATCATTCCTGATAGAACATCTCCACTTCCGGCAGTAGCCATTCCCGGATTGCCTGTTTTATTTATATAAATTTTCTTATTTTGCTTGGCGACAATTGTTCTATAACCTTTTAGTACAAGAACTACATTATATTCCATTAAAAATTTTTTTACAACCAAAATTTTATTTTTTTTAATCTCCTCTATCGACTTTCCCGTAAATCGAGAAAATTCTCCTAAATGAGGAGTAAGGACCAAATCATGTTTAAAATTTTTGATGATGTCCCCATAACCAATCAAAGCATTAATCCCATCTGCATCCAATACAATAGGCAAATCGATTTTTTTTAATAAAAATCTTATTAACTTTTGTGTCTCCAAATTCCGGGAAAGTCCTGGTCCCATTATTACACAATTACATTTTTCTAAAAAATCAAGAATTTTATCCTTTGCTTTAAAACTTAAACTTGCCTCTTTAGTTTCCGGAAGAGGAAGAGTCATTACTTCGGTAAGTTTTATTTCTAATATAGGGTTAAGACTTTCCGGAATCCCTAAGGTAACTAAACCTGCTCCTACACGTAAGGCAGATAAAGAACAAAGGGCACTTGCTCCGGTAAGTCCCTTTGAACCGGCTAAAACAAAAACATGCCCATAATCTCCTTTATGCGTATCTTTTTTCCTTGTAGGTAAAATTTTTGCCCATTCTTTCATATATAAGCAATAATTAGTTTTTGTCTCGTATCGTCATTAGCTCTATCACACAAACAAAATTATTTGCCTTTAGGCCTTATATCTAGATTAGCTTTAAGTAAGGCTTCCACGGGATGAGTACCATTGACAACATCACAGAGTAAGGCAATCGCTAGTTGACTTCCGCTTCTATTGTATGGAGTAAGTATATTTTGTCTACTACATATTTCATCAAGCTCTGCCTGCTTTTTTGATGGACGCCCCTTAAAATTTATATCCTCTTGTTCTAAAATCCAGTTAAGTCCATATAGTATATATTCGAATGGATACCCTGGTAACCCAAAGGTTTTTTGTTCATATTTATTAAATATCTCACTTATATCTTTCGGACGATGCCACATTTCATAAATTGCCTTAAGG